>JAAUXT010025571.1_pt1 | contig 24363 bp, 21 predicted proteins | sample 7278171 | NCBI WGS metagenome assembly JAAUXT01 (sample SAMN14350112, study PRJNA611818) | marine sediment metagenome | isolation source: surface marine sediment (1.8m) | place: French Polynesia: Moorea | collected 2018-08
ATCCAAGGTAGAGGATTCCTCCCATCAAGGCAGATGCTCCTGCAGCGTTCATAGGCTGGGCCGTTCTGCTCCTCTAGGAAAGGAACGACCCAGTGTTGATGTGCGTTTCCCACCGTCGCCCCTTCTATAATTCTTGATGCTTTGATGCTCGCATCAGAACTTGGACAGAAGTACGCCACTCTAAATTATCCTAGTCAAGGCACCCCAATTTGCAGGTTATACACGGCCCCAGCACAAAACCTTCGCACGCATTCTGAAACAGAGTTTGAACGTTGTTGGGCAGTTTAATCCACTATGCAGGTGAAAGAATAGTTCCCTGCGTACACCCGACACGTCTTCATCCAGCGTAGCTAGAGAGTCTACACAGGCCTCTGGTGAAGAAAAGCAAATCAGCAGAAGAGAAGATGTGATGAAGCTTCTTTACCTTTGAAGTAACTCATTCATGCTGTAGCAGTGCTTGTAAAACGATCCACCTGTAATCTCCTCTCATCCGAGCTCCAGTTTAACCTCAAACGTGTTGCCCCACTCCAAATACGAGTTGCTCTGTGTTTTTCGTAACAGGTGCCAAAGCGTCTGCACCATGAAACAGCGTGCAGTTATGAATGAGAATTTCCCTTGTTTCTGGGCAGGTACGTCTGAATCATACACTCCTGCGCTCAGCCTGTGCACACTTTGAATGTATCCACCGCTCTGAAGCAGAAGCCTAGTAATCCGGAGAGCTTTATCTCTGTAACTGTCTGGCTGCCAACATTCTTCTTGCTATTTCCATCACATTTGTCTGTGGATGCCAAATCCTTGCCTCCCTCGCCTCATCGCTGGCATGGCGTCCCCCCGACGCCTTTCAATTTTTCTTATCTGGCGAGTGTTTTCTAAATTGTTTACGACTTGTTCTGAGATTCCCTGCATGCGTAGCATTTACCTCCTTGATTGGGTTCCGTATGTTTTTTGTCTCGGTGTTTGCTCAAAAGGGCAAACCTCAGACAAAACCAGAAAATGTTACTATGGTCTCGAGTTTCTCCCCACAAAGAGATTGAATTCGTTTTTAATTTGCATGCACATTTTTTTGCACATGTACTGTACATTTTGGTCTGTGAGGGTAATCGATTCAATAACGTCCGTGAAAATGTTTGCACTTTATTCAAACTTTTCTCCACAAAGCAAAGCACAGAATATGGAAAGCAAAGTTGCCAGAAATACCCCAAAGCGCCTGTTGCGCCTGCGTCGACAACCAAGTCAGTGAAAGCGCTGCAGTTCGCTGAGGTTCCAAAAGAATCTGATTGATGCAGAATTTGTATACGAGCTCGTGTCTCGTTTTGTTTTCTTGCAAAGTTGCTCACAGACATGGACGTGATTCCCGGGAACTTTGTGTGTGTACGAGCGCATGTCTCCAGTGCTGGCAACGGCAGAAAACGGGAAAACTTTTGACGAAAACTAATTAACTCTCGCCTCGAGTCAAGTTTCACAAGTGAATGATGAATTAGCGGTTGGTCTCAGGTGCGCTTCACCGTTTCCCGACAATTAAATCTCATCGCATTGACGGAAACCGACGATTTGCTGCTTCATTTGCTGTTGCTATTTGCAGCGGAGACAACCTGTCAGTTGTGATTTTTCGTGATGCGGTGGAAAACTTTCTGAATGGGAACAAATCTTCTGTTTGTTCAGATGTTCGAACGGTCACTTGCGAAACATTTTTCTGATGTTCAAATTTTAATCGCGAAAGCGCGGCACTGTTAGAGCAAACGGAAAGACGAGATCTGTTTCTCAAGTGCTTGGCTGCTGTTGGGAAGTACTCCTGTTATGAAGCCCATCGTACTTGTCAATGAAAATGTTTCCCTCATCAATCAATTGAGATGAGAATGTTCGGAGAAGTAGCAGCTCAGGAAACCATCTGAATGAGAACAACTACACAACAAGATGTTTGACATAAACTTTCATCGTGTCGATTTGCAGGTCAATTTCTGCTTGACGCGCGTATTCCTGCGTTTTTCTTCGTCCGTACGTGTCTACCTGTTCCACTGCCAAACATGACTTTTCATTGCAAAACTCACATCGTGACGGAAAAGCCTGGATTCTATCGCACGATTGAACTCACTGAATGTCCATTCTCAACTTTCCCTGCTTTACAAAATGATTGCGAGCATTCTCTCAAGCTGGCCAAAATGCACCTTCTCTCTCCTTGCTCAAATCTACATTCTCATCTGCAGAATGGAGGATCAAGAAAGTGACTCAAGCTTCGCCCTGCAATTACTCAAAACGACAGTTCAATGAGAAAACTAAGCACACTTGTGGCTCTTGTCATTTGCATGAATAATTTACATTCTGCGCTTCAGTGATGACCACTTTGGGGCAAGAAATCAATGCTTTTTCTTCATTAAACTTGTCCGGGCAGTGATGGCATTTCTCGCATTAACCACAAACTTAATCAGTGTTATCCCGCTGTAAAGAGACCCATAGATTCCGCACATCAGCATCAAAGCCGCATTGCAGCCGTCTGACAGACATTTCATGACCCCCGCCATAAATAAAGACGTTCCTTAAAACGACATTGATGGTCATCTGTGCGTATTCCTCTTCAAGGTGCTGAGTCACCCCGGTTGACAGATGCGCTCCTGCAAAAAATTCACAGGCCTGTGCAGAATGCTCAGGGGAAAATATCTTCGAATTCCCAAAAACGATTGATAGTCGCGCAGGACAAGACTGACTGCGCCTGCCTGTGCAGATCGGGGCAAGGGGAGCAGACCTGTTGCCGCAGGTTTATTGCAGGCTGGTCGACAGGAATCGCCTTCAGGCTGGGTGGGTGTTGTCCGGCGCAGTTTCGTGGGTCGTGAGGAGCGCGTTGCACCGCTGCGACTCCCTCCACAATCAAGATTCAAGCAAACCTTCAGCCTCGTGTTCATTGAGCCAACGACATACGTACACCAGCCCGAGTTTTAAAAATTTCCCTCCCTTGCTTTTGTGTCTACATTCTGCGCGGGAGTTGGGGGTTGGAAAAGATTGCCTGGATGATCGAACTCTGCGATGAGACAACCAAACAGCAAGCCGAAAGCCGCAATCTTACACGAGCAAAAAACACGATATGAAAAATATTGCATCATGCTTGGCCTTTCACCCCTATTCCCTGCACAAGATAGCTTTGCACTCCGTGTGTAATAACCCACTGTTCAACCTCATCTGTCACTGTGACATCCGAACAGCGAAAAAGTTGGATTCATGCGGAGCACTGAAGAAACACTCGTCTCACAGAGCAACCGAGAACAAATGGTTTTGATGAACAAGAAACTTTCCACGAAGTTGGTCGCGCACAAGCGTCGACATCAGAAAACGTCGGCAAGTGCCTCTGGTTGTGCAGGTCTTGTGTCTGTTCTGAATGTCTGGCTTCCAAGCTGGAAACAATTGAGAATTTTGTTGGATTTACTTCCACCTTGATTGTTCTGGTCTCACGTGGGAGTCCGCACGCGCGGTGCGCCCGTCAGGCGTGTGGCTGAAGCGGCTTCTCTGTTGTTGCACCCGCCACTGTGTCTGTTTGATTGCACGCACTGTTGGTGCCAGAGTTGACAGCAACTTGACACCAAATCACACAATCCGATTCGGTGCCGCTGTTTGGGTGGCTCTAATCTTGAAAGAAAGCACAACAGGATGCTGCTGTGAGTTTGTATCCTTTTCTGCCTGAGGAAAATGTCCAACAAGCCGCAAGTTTCGAGAACGACATTTCAAGTGTGTTCCCAAAATTCAGGGTGTGCTCTTCACTGTCAACATGTTCAGCACATGTACTCCTATATTGCGTGAAGAAACTCTTTCCTTGCGGTACGGTTTGGTTCTTTTGAATTTCACGACACCACTCCGCAGCTTGACTCGTATCGTGTTGTCACGTTATCAGTTCTTCAATGAGCTGTTCATCAGAAGAGTCACATACCTCTTGACAAAGGTGCCAGCTGACAACCTCAGCAAACTCCAGACTAGAAAATGAAATCCGTTTTGTTCAGGTTTGTGGTTCAAAAGCACCGTTCTCGTCCCAAGGCAACTGGTGTTCTGCAACTGCAAAGGACTGTAACCTACATGAGCGCAGGTCTCCTCGAGCAGCTGCTGCACAACCGCAATCACTCAGCGCACATCTCACCCCGCATCACCTATTCTGCCCCCAATGATTCCCACATCGCCACCCCCAATTTCACTTTGCTTCAAATTACGGTGCACACAGAAAACGATTCTTCACTGCAGCAGAAACAGAATTTCTTTTGGTTTGCTTGCAAAGCGCCAAACTTTGTTCAGAAGTGGAGGCATTTTATCTGTGCACGCTTGCTGTGAACGATTTCTTTCTGTTTTGCTTCGCGCTTCCAGAATGTCAGTGGAAGTGCGTGCGCTTCCAGACAAGAGAGGTGTGTTTTCAAATTTGATGTAACCACTGCTTGTGGATGGGATGCATGCTCAGTATTTGGGATCTCCTCGGAGCCTGTTCTGGAGATGTTTCAATATTTGCTCAACGAAGAAAAGTGTTCTCTTATTTCCTCGTTACAAACTCACTTGCCACTGATCCGTGTATCAACACAGCTCCACCTGAGTGGGACGCAACATCTGACATCTGTCAGTCATGTCAGAAGCATTAATTAAGCTGGGAAGGTCTCCCACCCAAAGATACAGATGTTTCTAAATCACTTTCAGAAGAAAGAGAACGACGAACGTGTACGAGTACGCAGCAGGTAACAGACTTACTTCTTTCTGTATTACGCTGACTACCTGGATCCAATTTTCTCTTCCAAGCGAAGTTGTGGGGAGAAAAGGGCATGATGGCTGGAGTTTGTGCTCGTACTTCTTTCCAACTGAGATTTTTCGTTCGAAATGTTCTTGCGGAGGTCGATATTGGTGCAAACGTTTTGAAGCGGGGCAAATTTGACCCAAAGCAATGAGTTCTCGTTTGGAGAGACTTCGCAACAAATGCACTGCACGTTGTTTTTAACTGCAGTGACCTGTTCAACTGGGTACAACATCGGTGCAGGTGTGCAGGTTTCTTCACACAGTTGTCGAAAAGACAGGCGGCACAACTGGGCGATAAATAGCTCGCGAGCGAGAATTCAATTTTCGCAAATGACTTTTGCAAGATTTTCGAAATTTTGCAGACATTGAGTTGAAGCGATTTCCAGTGCACACTGGCTTCTGGTCCTGGTGATTTCTCTCGGAACTCGGTTGGCGGTGCTGCAAACGAGAAAACAATATCTGTCCAGAATGTGCTGAGACCATCAGCACGCCCGCTTTAATATTGCATGCATATTTGTTGTATCCATAATCCTCGACCTCAGCAGGTCAAAGATGAAGAATGCGGCTCCACAAGCAGAATGCGAATTTGCACAACCCCACAAAACTGGACGCAAACACTCGAGAAATAAAAATACCTGCACGCCATAAAGTTTTGGGCAGAGAGTATTGTGAGTTGATCTCGCCCAAGCTGTTTGATGTTTTCATAACCTGTCAACGATACCCCGTGGAAGCACAATGTGTTTTCTCACAAGGTCGTGCAGGGGTTATCACCTGGGCCAAAGAGCAACTCCGTCAGGCACATCTGATCGCATGGACATCGGTGAAATGCAATGCTCGAGTGAGAAAAGATCTGCCTTGCAATGATTGTACAACAGACACGCGCGGCTGCATGACTGCAAGTGATGCTCAGAAGTCAAGTGCCTTTGCTGTGAACACAAAACAATGACACTTCCCACAGTTTGGGGAACTGAAAAGTATGCGTGGGAATTCTCGAGTTTCCTCCTGCAGCGCACTTCACTTTCTGTGGATGCAGAGCGATACCTTTTCATCTGCATCTCTTTGAAGCTGTCATGCAAAATTCGAGCTCCTGCCAACACCCTGGCGTTCCTTTTTTCCATCAACTGCCGAGTGCACCGAGTCTCCTGTGACAAGAAGCACACTTTCTGACCCCTTCTGCTGTTGAGTGACCACATTCCAGGATCATGATTGATGCAAAGTGTTGATAACAACGAGTGGGAGGAACTGTCAACAGATCATGTTTGCTTCATCAAAGAGCTGGTCTCAGACTGTGTTAATCTATTTGGTCTCTTTCTGCTGCAGCCAAGTATGGACGTGATGATTGCAGTTGGTGCTTGACCAACAAACGGACGTTTTCCATGGAGTTTGCATCGTTCAACGAAAACCAACGTTGGAAACCGAGTTTCTGCAGTAATCTCTTCACGTCTGCCTTCAGACAGTCGAAAAGGTACTTCAACCCACGCACACCTGCAAAACTCAACAACCCAAACAACAGAAGCCTTCAGACCCCGACAAACCGCTTTGTTCTCCGCTTACACAAAGACACTTCAGTGACCCTATTTTTGCTCGGTTCTCACAGCGAGAAAAACGACAGAAGCAGATATCAGTACGGGGATCTCTGACTTGAATTTAGATGAGCTACAAGTGCAGCTTGACTTTGATTGACTTTTCCTTGTTGTCCAGATTGGGGGACTTGATGGCTTTTCCTCCCCAGCAGTCAGAGCGCGTGTTTTCGTGAATACCATTTCTTCCTACAAGGCTGGTGTTTCTTCTGGGAGACAGAAATCGGAATCTTGGATAATTTTTCGCAACTTGTGCATCAAACATTTACGTTGTTTCCCCCAAAGCGCACGCCTCAAATACCAGAAAGCTGCTTCAGAGAAGAGGCCCGAAGTCAGAAGCAGCAAAACGACATTTTCACAGAAAGTGTCACTGCAGAAATCCTAATTTCCTGCATCGACGCAGGCAAGTTCCACCCCTTCAATAAATCTCCACAATACAAATATTCATGCCGCTATGGATTTGTTTGGAAATGAAAAGATTCACCAATATCAATCCAATTCACTAAAAGCTCCCAGGACAAACAGAAATGTGACATTCCATAACAAGACTCCCCAGGGCCGATACATCTGGGGAGCGTTAACAAATTGCCGGCGCGGTGGTGCTTTTTCATATTCTTCCGAATTCTGTGACGTGATCCTTCCAGTTCCAACTGGGAGATGATATTGATGGCGACCGAGGAGACAAGTGATCATTCTGCAACACAAGGAATCATTGTGACGCTTTCGAGCGGGCGTTTCACCCACCTCTGACCCACGACTTCTGCTCGATGCTCGGGACTAACTTGTTGCCGTCAAATGTGAGTACGAATCTCTTTGAAGAAGGCTTCTCCATGAAATGTCTGTTCGGCACTGGCTTTTCGCAAAGCTGAATTCAAGTCTCTTCAAATGAGCTGCTTCTTGTGCCGGTGTCGAGCGGTAAGCAGACGAGGTGTATGTGTGTAGGCAGTCGTGCAGATTCAATTGCACACTTCCCGAGGGGTCTGACATTTCGCTGCATCCCGAGGAGAAAACGAACCTTTCAGCAAAGCGATTCACAACAGAACGCGTTGTTTCTGCTCAAACTGAGGCGTCTCCTTTCCACTGCACGCTGTTCTTTTCTTCAGTCTGAAGCTGTCATGGGTTGATAACCAGACGTCCAGAGGGAGCAAACTTGTCGGGGAGACCGAATTTCGTGTGTGAACTCTTACGAAAACAATCGCGTGGACATCGCAAGTTTGGTTTCACCAATCCGGCTGAAGTAACCAACCGATTTGCATGTCAAACGTGCGCACGTCGCTCTTTGTGTCAAGCATTCTTCTCCACAAACACACTGAAAAGGAAAAGTCACTGACTGAGGTTCTTCATGGCCCTTCATTTCTCCAGCACGCGAGGGAAAATGAACAGCACAAGCTGGGGACAGATTTCGTCTTGAATCACGATCGACGAAGCGCGAGACGAAGCCGCTATCTGAGCAGAAATCGATCCAGATGAAGCAACAATCAGTTATGAAGCATCGGACGGGTTTGCTTGTACAGCTTGGAGCGCGGTCTACTCATCCATGCTGGACGTTTGGCACTGCAAGATAGCCTTTTACACTTTTACCCCCGCAGTTATGACGCCCACATGTCAAAACTTACAACAGGTACAAAGAAATTTCTCGGAAGCAAACAAACGCGTGAGAGACTGCACCTTCTTTCACAGTGTTGTGGTGAGAACAGCAGACGAATCTTGGACTGAAACAAATGCCGAACAAAACAGTGTCTGTTCTGGAGGAATTTCTTCTGCCTGGGTCACAAAAACCAAGTTCGTGACTTTTTTAAAACTCGTGCAATTTGATGAACGAGTATCTTGTGTGGATATTTGAGATTTGCCTTTGACGCTTCAGGTTTTCAACAAAAGAAATCCTTCCAAATCGTCGTTGTTCACACTCACACATTGTCTCCTTCTGTTTTCAATTATGATGAAACTCTGAAAGACGTGCAGCGTTGAACAACACAGCAACTCTCAAATTTTGACATTTTGCGAAGTAACTTGAGAAGCGTTTTATGTTGTTGTGTTTTTCTTTTCTGTGCTGAAGCTCTGAAGCACGACATCGTATCGCACACCAAGAGAGCGCTTCTCCACGACTACCTTTGTGTGGTGCGCTATTTGTGGATATTGCAGAACTGACCAAATAACTCCGTGGTAAATCGCCGCATTAAACCCAGAGATGAAGCTGTAGCCTCCATGGTCACACTGTTGATAGATGCATTTCCCATGGGGCTGCATATGGTCATTCATTGCGGACATTTACAGAGCTGCCCGGGCCCCGTCTCACTCATTACTCTTTACGACCTGTTCTCGCACATTCCTCTGCTCGCAGTCGGCTTGGGTTGCGCATTGTTTGCTTCTCACTGATGAGTCTGGCCCCCAACCGATCATTAACCCCGGCTGGGAACGACAGTCAACGCCATTTGCTTGTAAATATGGAATGCGGCTTTCACGCTTTGCTGGACTTCCGTTTCGGGAGGGCAATGAAACGAAGGCTTGCGCCGCCCTTTTGTGGCTTGACTCATTAGAACAAACGTCTCCCGAATGTCACTTTCTCTCCTCAAGACTTTCTCGACCTCTCGGCTTCATGGACTGACCACTGAGTTCCTTTCGCGAGTTTCCCATGTGGTGACCAAGTGACAAGGAAAAGTCGTAAATGAGAACGAAGGACACTCGAATCAAAATGAAGCAGTCTGAAGTGTCCGTCAAGTTGTTCAATTCGTGACGACAAGCTGAACTCAAGACCACGGCAGTGAAAGGCCGAGTTGAACCAATCTGAGCAGTTGGCAGAAAAAAAATCGAATTTTCCGACGAAGCCTTTTGAGGAATTTTGTTTGGGCTAAATCAGTCAAATTCCAGCCTTCACGCTCGCTGCTGACCACCAAAGTTTGGAATTCTTCCGCTGCAATCACGCGTCAGATTTTCCACACAACAGGCAACTTCAAAAGCAGCTCAAAAAAGCAGATCATGTTGGTTTGTGTCACGTTCTTTCCTCAGAACGGCGTCGAGTCTTGATGACGGTGGCGTGCACTTCCTTTGTCCGTCGACATCCGACGGTCATGACAAACAGCCTCCTGATGCATGGAATCCGCACCATTTCATCGGAACGGTGCAAAACCAGTGCAGATGTGATGCGAAGACAATGAGGTCCCATTCGCCGAGATTTATGTTCCTGTTTTCACTCTCCACCCACAGGCTGATTACGCACACCTCAGAGCTTGTCTTCTGAATCTGCTTCCACACGACCCACAGAGGTGCGGAGGTTCCTGCTGAGGCTCGAGCCAACATAGTTTGATTGCAAAGCGTAAAATCTGCACCTCGCGTGGCCAAGGTCGAATGCCCAAGCTCGCAAACAAAGGTTTTTGACACTTAAAGCAAAGAGACTGGTCAGCGGACGTTCGCTCATTTGTTGTTGCTTATTGCCCAGCTTTTCAACAAAAAGACACAAAAATATGTGGGGGGTTTTTGAATAAACCTCTGCTGCGTTTGTCTGTGATTTCAGCGAGAATACGCTGGATTTTTGCGGCTTCTCTGTCGTAACGAGTGAAACTTAAGGCTGCGCCGCTGAGAGGCTCCGCGGCGCGATCAGCTCAACCCGTCAGCTCCGATCGCAGCTAATGCTCTTACCGCCCCGACGCAGATCTTGCCGTGCTTCCCGTATTAAAGCTGATTAAAGCTCATTTATGTCCTCGCAATGTACTCACGTCTCCATTGAGGACTCGCGGAGTGGAGGAATATGTCACTTTTCCTGAGGACGCCCTTCAAGCACGGAACGAAATCCGCTGCGCTCAAAAAAGCACACCTCAGCGTACGAGAAAGCAAGACCTTGAGTTTTATGATGATGCTGCTTGCATCCACGGGTCAAACACGAATCTGCGCTCCACTCTTGCAAGTTTTTTTCGCTTCCAACGTCCACAGACCTTCTGTCAATGCGCCGCACCTTAAAATACCGTGGGGCCAAGAGGCTGAGCGGATGCGAAAGAAAATCAGGCGGCCACAGTTCTCGCAACCTTGCCGGGAGGGTTGGACGGAGCAATTGGTGGGATTTCTTCCGCCGCAGCGCCCACGATGAAGAGGTTTTGTGCCGACTTGAATGAGAGGTGCGGCAAAGCGGCAAACTCCAGCGCTGCCTGATTAGCCATCACCAGATGATGTACACCTGAAGCAGGTGCGAATCCAGATCCGCACAATGCAGACACGAAAACGTGTTGCTGGAAGATTGTTTGAAATGGAGTTCTCTGTTCGCAAAGAAACACCCAAAGCAGATATAAACACTGACGCGAACATTCGTCAAAACTTGTTTGACAGCATTTTATGAATTTCTGTCGACTTTCGCGACGGTGCGAGGAAATTCTCATTCGCGTTTGCTTGTGCCCTTTTCGACACGATGACAGCTTTCAACGACACGTGAAACATGGAGTTGTGTCATCAACACCGACAATGAATTGGCGTCGGGTGCTGAGATGGCGCCACTTTCCTGAGCACAATTTGCGCGCAACATGCAGTGAAAACCAAGTGAGGACGAAAGCAACGAAGAACAAGAAAAGTCCACTTACCGCAATCTGGGAAAATCCTCTGCAGTAGCTTGCTTTATCCTTGAGGCCAACCTGAAAATACAAAATGTAAATTGTGTTTGAAAAGTATGGTTCTCGTTGAGCTTCTGGCGCTCCAGGTTGTCTCCAGGCAAATGTTTGCGTGTGTCTGAAAAGCAGTGATGTGGCGTAACTCCGAAGTTTTCATCACGAATTTTACAAGGAGCTCAGAAAGGGAAAAACAATGCGCGCCATTGATGAATGAAACATTACGTTGAGAAGCAGCTTCATTTCCTGTAGCGTCTTTTGTCTCGGGATGCCTTCTCTGAAGTAAGTACCGTTTGAGCTTCTCGAGATCTATTTCAATTAGTGTACTACCCAAAGAAGCCCTACACTAAGCTGCACTGTGAACACAAACCTGTATTTCGGGTAAAACAAAAATGTTTGCTGTCAATCGAGAGAAAGGAAACCAAGGCTGTTTCGCAACACAGTTGTTTCGCAATGCAGTCTAACGTCTATACCTTCTGCTCTGCAGCGACTGTGAAGCTGCAACAGTTTGGAAACGTCTTTCTAAACTTCAGAAGTCGCGTGTGAAGATTTTTTCAAAGGTGCGCAAAATCTGGTTTTGCGCTCTGCAAAACACACACTGCATAATCTCCTGGAATTGGGTATTTGCTGCAACGTAAAACCTCAGGGCGCCACGGAAGGATTATCTTTGGTCTGCTTTCATAACGGAAATCACTTTCCTTTGACTGTCTCATTTCGCTTGCATTTTCCTGCCATTTTCCTGGATTTTGCGACAGTCTTTTGTCAATCCACACGCAAGTTTTCTGACTGTTGCAAGCAAATTCTTGGTCACTTGCATCAGCAAGTCAGGCTGGTGGAGCCAAGGCCTTTGATCCTGCCTGGACACTTGGAGAATGAAGACAGACCAATCACAGTCACCAACTGAATTCATCAAAATAATTTGCTGCTGTTGGTTCGCTGTATTTGCATTCCTTCCGTGCGTTTCGGCTGTCCATTGCAGTTAAATCGAGAAATGCAAGAAAAAAAGTTTGGTGACCCACCTCATACCAACTTGTTGGTTTATCCAAATGAGCAGAGAACAACTTGTGAGTGTCGCAGACTAGTCCATCAAATCAAAGTCAGCGCGGCCGACAGACCAACACCGCCGCAGATGATCACACGCCCAAGCAGAGCAGCCCGCAGAGTGAGAAATGTTTCACATGATCATTACCCGTATTCAGTCATCGGAACATTATCGCTCTTCTGTCTGAGGCCACACGTGCGGCTGCAGTTTGTATGGAGAGAAGCGGCTACAGAAGCCACCGAGTACCGCCGCCCGCCCGGCGGCCCGCCCGAGCAGCTTCCACGGCGAGCGGGGAGCGGCGCACAGCTGTGATGTGAAGCTGTGTGGGTTTAGCCCTGTGGACTCGCCGCGTACACTCTCAAACTGGCGCGTCGGATTCGGACAGGAGGCTGAACGCAAACTTCGAGAAAGAGAGAAGTCTTCTGACAACGAATTGATTATTTTAGGTGGAAATAAAGGGTTTCACGTTGAAATAGTCCCTCGTGCTCGTGCATGAAAGTTTCGTGTTCTCTAAATTCACACAACACAGGTCGAAAAGTTTCTGTCCTCAGCAGGAAAGTTGCTGCTCACTGGCAACCCTCTGAGAATCATGTACTCGTACACTTTCCTCAAATGTTGGGTTACGAGACCGGCTTGGGGCGGCGCTCTTCGCACAGTGCAGCGGCCAGGCGCTGACGGACGAACGTCTTGAAGCGGAGTCGCGGTATTTATGGCGGCAAAGTGGATTTCGTCTCGCTGCGCATCGCGTCTGTCAATAGTTCAGCAGGTTTATCTCCTGCGCTGCCCATTCACGACTCGATGCAAAGTGGATGCGGAGGGGCTACATTCTCGCAGTTTCTGCGTTGTGTTCGTCTGTTGGTAATTGGTTTGGAATGGTGCGTCGGAAATTGCTGCCTCAGACAAAAGTGCAACTTTTGCTCTGGAGAGCTTGAAGAAACGTGAAGACTACGTTTCATTTGAAGAAGCAAAAGCACACGGGCACGATCCAACACAACACAAGCCGAGCAATGGACCACATGCCTACACACGCCGCATCACTGACCAGGAACCAACCAAGCCACCAAACCAACTGCTTGGTCCAGACTGTAATCTTTGTTCACCAAAAGACTCGGTGCAGATTGGCGTTAAACTCTCTTTTCTGGTGACTTGAACGATCCGCACAGGTCCTGCGGTATTCGCCGCACAAAGGGTACAAGGAAATCAATGTCTCAGAGGAAACAGCTCTGGTACCCTCGCACTTCATAAATCCCCAACAATAGAAAAATCCATGAGCTTTTAACTTTCCATTGTACCACAAATGGGATTTCAGTCTGGACGCCCCAATTCCACTAAAAGCACCGCACGAAAATGAAGAGAAAGTGGCTTTCAATGCTAATCGACATTCCTCGTCAGGGACAAAATGCTATTCTGTTCGTGGAATTGTCGATTGGAAGAAGACAAAACGGGCTCCAGTGTCAATGGGGATTATTTTCTCAAAATGCAATAATTTGATCAAATTATTATAAAATGCAGCTATTCAATGAGTTCCGGTCCAGGAAGGAAGCTATTGAGACTTGCAAATGTTCCACGAACTGCGCGGCTCTATGGAGGTCCGGAGTGGAGCAGAGACTCGCAAAGTGCGATGTCACCAGGTCAAGCGCCTTCAAAAGCCTTTTGCGTGGAGAATCTCCCAAGAAGAATTTCGTGAAGTCACAAAAGCAACGACCGAAAGGGAATCCAGACATTGTAAACTTGTTTTCAAGTGAATAGCTGCAAGGTACACTCAAGGTAATGACAAAATTGATTTACGAAACAAAAATTCATTGAAATTCCAACCATTTCTATGCAATTAAGACCTTGGCAAGGTTGCCTGCTCCAAGTTGATTCAAGCCCTTTTCGTCCGTGAATTCACTTTGGTTCAATCTACTTGAGTGGCACCGTGGAGTGAACAGGGAAAGGCAATCCGCCATTGCGACACTTTTTCTCCACATCAACTTTTTGGTGTGGACTTGGTTTGTCGTTCGGTCTTCCTGCGATCATTGCGTCCCAAAACCAAGGACGCGCACAATCGACAGAGAAGAAAACAAAGATGTGGTAGGCATGCACATCCCAACACACCAATCACAAACAAAAATACCTTGTAAACAATCCTCACCGAGAAGAAACGAAACGACGATGGTCCCCGTGCCCTTTCGCAACTTTTCCTTTGGCATCTGTCTTTGCCATTGTCTGGTGTTGAACCGACAGTTGTCCATTCAATTCTATCATTGCGAGTGTTCAGGCTCGTTGTCCCTGTGTTCCGGTGCACCGTGTCGGGGACCTCATCCCCACGGCACATGAAGAGCGACAGCCTTGTTTGAGCGCGACGTGTCCGGGTCCCTCCGCTTGTTGCGGAGACGCGGGTGACGGATGGCGGGAGGGAGTCTGGGAAGCCAGGCTGAAGGCCTCTACAGGGCCCCCGAGTCCGGCACAACAAGACTGTGTCATTTATGGACCTGCTCTTGATGCTTCCCTCTCAACATTGCAACTTGCGAACAAACTTGAAGAAGGCAAATCTGTCGCAGCGGTGGCGCAGTGCGCACTTCGTGGGTGCAGCAGCGCAGGACGTTTTTCACAGGGGCGTCTGTCTCGCTCTTCTCTGACCCATTCATCACATTTCTTCAAAGATCCGAGACTACCGCGAGGAAATTGTGAGATCGCGTTTGGAAAGAGCTGCGTGGATATGAGATCGGTTCTTCCCCGTGGTGATACACGCTGTCTTTGTGGCTCACGTGTCATTCATTCACTGTCTGCGGCGACACATGCATGCCAGCTCACTTCAGGTGTTGCCACGAAGCAGATTTTGAATTTTTTTTTTTTTTTTTTTGGCTGTGCAGAAAACAAGTCGTGACAACTTGGATGGCATTTTTGGTTGACAGATGTTGTGCAGAAAGAAGAACGGGCGCACGGCCACAGACTGGATACGAAATGTCCCATTCGCCTCGTAGGTACATGAACCACTCATTGCCTCTGGATTTAAAATATCTCAGCATTTTGTGGAGTCGTTGCGACTGAGAATACTTCCAGTTTTCCCCTGGCGTTTATTGCACTCTCCGGTGCGTTCATGTTCGTCGCTCTCGGTTTCGACCAGCCGGACTCAGGGCGCTACAGCAAGACCGTGGTCCGGCGCAACGACACAACGACAGGTCCGATTGTGGTCGCGATATCAAAGAGCCCACACTTCTCCAGCACAAAGTTCCTCTTGCCCGGAACCCAACGGACAAACCTTCCCAGCCTTTACTCAGTCACGAGCGACTGTTGCGCAGCTCTTACTCCCAAGTCGCTTCCCGGAGAGTTGCTCCCACTCTGCTTCAGTGCGACTCCGCGGCGCGTGAACATCTTACAGCTGAGCCAGAAGAAGTGGAGGAAGAGGGATGACGCCGCCTCGCCTCCGCTTCCTTTATGATACATTATAGTTCCTGTGCCGCATGCATAATTGATAGCGTGTTATTACAAGAGTGATATGTATTCCGTTTGATGAGCGATCTCTGTGAGCAAGTCTCCACCGGATAAGTAATAGATCTCACTCACTTTGATCTTCGTCTGCACTCAGCAACCAGCGTAACTTTTCAGCATCACTTCCTCCCACACTTCCTTCGCTTCACGCTCAAAACATTCGCCGTTTTCTGTTGTTGGACATGGTCTATTGTATTCAAACACCTCTCATATTAAATCAAGGCAAATAAACAGCAGCTGAATGATCGACACCAACAAAAAGTGGTCGGAACCATGCCGAGCCTTACGCGACAGGCAAACAAAAACGTTCGTCAGTTTGCGTGTGAAAACTTTCTGACAGCAGACATGTTCAGGGTGCATGCAGGCAAAGTTTTCAGACTGACATGCACGGAAAGTACTTGCGTCGTTGTTTTGCCTGGTGGAAGAAACAACACCACGCTAGACTGTGTTGCCTTCGCCACGCGCATTTCACGTCCTCAAGAGCTTTGTCTTTGATGTGTGCAAGTCTCTGCAGAACTTTTTGCTCCAGTCTCACACAGGCCTCCTCGCTTCTTCTGCAGCTGCTCGTCTCTTCTGATCATGTTCCAGCAAACACGCACCTTTCCGATTTTTTTGTCTGATACAGCAACCAGCAAGCAGAGCATTTCTAAACGCGAGCAGGTTGGGACAACAGGTAAACCACACACGCGACAATGGAAGCAACTTCAGTTTGGACACAAACAAGTGAAGCCACGGCAAGAACAACGGAAAGTCTCCGCGGAACCAGGCTAGTGTCCGTTCAGGTTGTGTGTCCATCCAGAATTTGCCTTTAAGAAAGAGATTAATCTGAACAAAAGTGGACGCAAGGAGTGGCAAAACTCTTGTTGTGACACTGAACACAATCAGCAAAAGTACGACGCAGAAACATTAATCCACGATTGGCAATTCAAGGCAGCGAGAAAGCTGTTAGATGAGCATGAGCAGATTCCAATTAGAAGGTAGCAGCCTGTGACTGGCCAGGTTTCTGTAGGACCGTGAGGTGATGTATGAGGGAGGGAAAACTGTCAAACCTTTGGGGAGAGAAAGGGCTCGTGCCGATCGATACATTACATGGCTACATGGCCCTCTGTTACCTCACCCTTCTGTCACAGTCATGTACTCTGAAAATATGTCATCTTGGAATTGCCTGGTTACCTCTGACGCGAGGACGAAGGTTTTGGGATCGTAGCAAGTGTCTGCGCGTGAAACGTACAACAGGTGGTGCTCAGGTACTTGGTGCTCCGTATACGCTGGCTCATGCGCAGGCGAATCATAAATTTCGCACAATCCTCAACAAAGGACGACCAGTTCCGCACAACTATGACCAACGTTGCACAAATGTGCGAAAGACGGTTTTCAGAACATCTTGAGAACTCGTCTAACAGACTTCAAAACTCCTGGACTTCTGCATCCAGCTGACTGCACGCATGTGTGAAGTTATGCACAGCAGCGTTCCCCGAAAACCATCCACATGATGTTTGCAATCCTCTGCGCAAAGGCCACCTTCCGTCGTTGCAGACTCTCTTGCCCCACTCTCACTAAAAATGAATTTAGTCAGGTTGCCACGACGTAAAATATGAATATCAATAAATCAATGTCTGTACCTGATGAGAAAAATGTTCCTGATTCGGCAAATCCTATCAGGGATCCACTCAGCTGTGAAACAAAGATTGATTTCTTTGACAAATTTTCTCGCTGCAAGGCCCTCTTTTCGCGTCCGTTCTGTGACACCCAGGGATGCGCCAATGAACTCCAGTTGTACGAGTCAACTTCATTCCTCACTTTCCAAAACAAAATCACCTGAATCGAGACCCGTGTCGAATGGAAACTGTTTCGCTGTCAACAGTGCTTTGCCTGGTTCACACGCACAGAGCTTCCTGAATAAGTGGACTGTCCATTTGAGACAATTTCTTGACGATCACACAACCACAGTCCATCGACAACTTTTCACGTCTTGCTCAGGTGTGACCTGCAGAAGTATACAGGTCTCCGCGCTTTTCAACAGCTCAAGGTTTGGACTTGGAGTGACGGGTCCGTCCTAAATTCAGTGAAAATTTGACGGGCAAAAGCATGCTTGAGACAAAATATCTTCATTCAAAAGATAAATTCTTTTATCTTGTGTTCAGGTGGTTGGGCAGTTGTCGCCACTCCACCCTGGAGTTTATTTGCAGGGCTTGATGCCGCGTGAAAAAAAAAACTTTTCGCACATTTTCCCTTCCCGCCCATCTTTCACCTTGAAGTTGTCTCGAGCTTCGCTCAAAACGAAGGACTCACCCACGACTGTACGAGTATGTTATGAGTCCGTGGACCGCGAGCAAACCATTGTGTAGTCTGAGCCTGCTGTCTCTGACCTCAGAAAGAGGTGCAGACTTTGTTCAGTTGTGTGATGCTTCTGGTCAACCACTTGGACTGACCAACGTGCGAAACTACAGTGCTGAAGCATCTGTGACTGCTCACGCACAGACAAGAGCCTTAAAAACGACAAAGGAATCGCCACTTTCCTCAGCACGCATGTTTTTACAAATGATTCTTCTCTTCAATTTTCGACTCTCGCTTCTGAACAGCTCAAAACACACAATGCTTCCTGTTCTTTGTTGATATGTGAAACTTACCTTGACTGTGACACTGTCTTTTCTGGAAGAATATGCCGGAAACCTTGATACACGAACAACATATGAACAAGAATAAATCCCATTACCTTATACTTGTGCCGTTTGTTTGATACCGAGGTTCAGAGAACTCATAAATGACAGAGGTTTGACATCAAACATCGGTAAGTTGACGGTGAATGTTGTAATGTATCATTTAACACAGACACGCGGTGATACAAAGTACATAGCTTCTGGCTCTGTTGTCTCCCGTGTGAATGATCAGAGCCGGAGAGGACACAAAGCGCTGTTTCTTCTCCGCACACTCAGGTTCTTTTCCTTCAGCGCGCTTGCACAGTTTTACCTTCTTTGACACTTGATGTTGTCTTGGTGTGGACAATGCGAGCACTTGTTCCAAACAAACTCAGCAAAACAACGAAGAGATTGACGGTGATGACTTCGAAACAACCAAAATGGCATTTGAACATCTTTCAAATGCCTGCACAGAAGAACTTGTTTGAAGTGCTTTTTGTATTTTTCAGGCAGTTCGTTCAAATTACTTTGCCAGCTTTGCAGTACTTTCGTCAAAGATTAGGGCTGCTGAAGCTCCATGCACCTGACAACTTGACAAACCTCTGGGCGAATCTCAAAAGTTACCAGTTGACACACAAGAAATGTTTCCTGAGGATAAACAGGAAAATCTGTCACCATCGGGAATGTCAAGCTAATCACTTCACAACCTTTCAGAGAAATTCCTTCAGTGCAACGGTTGCAGAGCCCCGCAGGTTTGGACAAAAAGTTGACGGGTTGTGAGAACAACGCAAAACCTGTTTGACAGACACGACGTTCGTCTTGCAGAGGTGCGAAATTCAGTTCTGTGTTGCACAATTCAGTTCCTTCGTTGTCAGAGTCAGCAGTTGAGAATATGCACACCATTGAATTGCGTGCTGAGAAGCCGGTCCAAACCAATATCATAACAGAACGCCTATTTTTGCAAGGACTCCATCACACCAAATGATACACGAACAGTGATGAAGTTTAATTGTTTCTCTTGCGTGCAACATCACGGGCATAAATGTCCGTTCAATTACGCTGGAGTTTGGGTCACATCTGTGGGTGACCCTCCGGCAAGGCCGACGGAGAGGACAACCTATCGACACAGTGCACCTTGAACAGTGCACGGATCCAAAAACAAAGGGACAACACCAATTTCCAGATAATCCGAAACTCATGTCCAGGTACAACGGACCACGGCCTTGCCCCACTCGCGTGGCCGAGATAAGACTTGCTGACTCTGATGCTGAATGAAGTGAGATTGAGACTCGGGACGAGTATCCGTAAAAACTCGAGGTTGCAGTGAAAGCGGAGAAGGTGTGGAACTTGTTCAGAGTTCGCATCCTTGACATTCAGACAAAAGCACAAGTCTGAGTCGTTGGTTTCGTTTGTGACACAGAAGACCTGCAATGCTTCAAAGACCAAGTGAGACAACATCATGTTGACTGATGCCGCGCCGTCTCATCGTTTTCGTATCTTCCCACAAAAGGTGAATATTTGTGTGAAAAGGAATGCAAGGGCGGCCCCAGCCAAGTTTCCTCACTCAGGCACCTCGACACAACTCAAATCACAATCGATGCTCCACACTCTTTCCGCCGCAAAGCCAACGACACAAGCGTAAATTTCCCAAGTCATTTTCAGGGGACCCGCAGAACAAAACAGCGAGACAAGCACGAGCAGCTCGCAATTTGAAGCTAGCGGCCTGTGACTGGCCACAATTGGTGTCCGTTGATGTACGCGATCCAGCGGCGGGTCACTCTCTTCGCCAGCGCAGCCCAAGATTGATTGAGTCATTACATGCCGTCGTGGCCAGGTTCAAAGACCTGTCGCTCCAGATGGGACGAACAGGAAGTCCTGGCTCAGGCTCTGCATGCTGCAGCTTGTCATTTTGTGCCTCTGTCCCCTCAGATCTGCGGAGCGCCAAAACTGACAGAAGAAGCTCGCGGTAAAAATCAACTCTCATATGCATGGAATGTTGCACGGACACAAACTTGAAGGCAAATCAAAGACGAAACGTTGGGATTTGGATTCCCATTCGCAAGAACTACCGAGGCGCAGCAACAGAAGCCTCTCCAACAGTTTTTCTTCCGAAACCTCCGAAAACTCCACACTCTCCACTCTCAGATGTGCAGAAAAACAACTGAGGAGAAAGCGAGTTTGCAGCTTGTTAGTGTCAGGATGGATGTGACAGGTCCTCAGAAGGTCCAGCCCAACGCTTGTGCGACACAAATGTTTTGCCTCATTATCCCCCGTTGTTTCCTCAGCTGAGGCCACAAAGGCGCAACCGACGGCAACTTGTCTCTTTTCATCACCCTGCAGAACGCGCCTACAAATGGAATTCCTGAAGCTGCGAGTTCACTCGGTGTCCACAGAGCAATGTTCTGTATTGATAAAACTTGAAAAGTTCCCAGGCTTGAGGAGGAATGTCAAACTTCACTGAAGACAAGAGAAAAACTTACAGCAGATCTCGTGAATTTTTTGTTGGAGAAAAGAAACCTGGACTCTCTGATGATGCAAAGACACGAAGAGAAACCTTCTAACAGACGACAAGCTCGGACATGCGTACATGTCATTTTTCTCTGCGCTTGTCATACTGCTGCACCGCAGTTCTGTTCAAACAGAACCTTCTCAGCCCAAGCTTCTCCGAGCAGCTCTGAACATACAACCTGGCGGCTGTTGCCGTTCTGGCTTCATCCGATTACAGCGCTGAATGGCAATCAAAAGCAATCCTCCTAACTTAATTACATACTCTCAAACACTTCCAAGGTCTTCTCAGGATCATCATCTTGTCCTCATAAAGCAATTACGCGACTGGTGTGCTTCCAAACAACTTGGAACTTTGTTCGCGGAGCTTGGCTGAATTTGGGGCTGAAGTCTCGCCAACGAAATGAAGGAACCTGATTCATTTTGCAGAGCGCACACCAAGTTTCTCCTGGCAGAGAAACGAAACAAAACCTTGGCAACGACCACACGTGAACAAGTGTCAACAGATCTGTAAAAAAGACCAAAATGAAAACGAACAGCATTTTTGTCGGCTCAAAACACAGAAGTCTGGAGCCTGTTCTACTCAGGCATCATTTGTTGCCAGGAAAAATCATGCCGATTTCACGTCTCAGACGAACGCACCTCCAGCCTTACCTCCTTTAAGTTTGAAAAAAGATTGAAACGAGTCACAGCTTACTTGTGTCGGAATGACCAGAAGCCTCGATGTTGTCCGCTTGTAATCGAAGTGCATTGATTTACGGTATGAACCTCCGGATTTGGAGAATCACTGGTATGGGTGCAGTATGTTCATATTTCTACGTGTAGCCACCGGAGAATTCTTTCTATGCGGATGTTATTTGAACGCTTAGACAGAAAGTGATTCTTTGGAGAGCATTTGGATACAAAATATGGTTCATTCCGTCAGTCTCGTTCCCTGGAACAAATCAAAAGTCTACCGAGCTTTATCGTGGCCACAATTCGTGTTCTGAATATCGTTGAAGCTTTATGCTGTGGTTTTCAGGTTCTTGGTGCAATTTAGAAGTGCGAAAAGTCCAGTGAGGTTGAAAACTTGGCTGAACTTGACGTGTTTTATACTTCGCTCTGATAAACAGTTGTCCGAACGAGCATTTTTGAGAGGGACAAAATTCCTCAAAACCCGCATTGGATTCAACGAGGGACCAAATGCACGCGCACCGTTGTAAACTTTGCTTCTAAATCACTGCTACAGAAAGAAACCCTGCTGCAATAACCTAACAGACTTGACCCTTCCCATTACCAATGGACACTTATTGCACCATTACAGTGGCGTACTGGAGTCCCCTCCCACAATAACATCCCCCATGTATTTTCAATATCAATTGACCATTCGGCTGCCTCCCGAAGGGAAATACAAGGAGATGAATGAGAGCTTTTTAAGGCCCGTCCGGCAAAAATTTATGATATTCACAACACAGCCATCTACAACCAAAGGGAGCGCTTCCCAGAATCTTCTCTTTTCCAGTGTGTTCCCCGTGAGGGAATGAGAAGTACATTCCATTGTTGCAACACTGCACGTTGGTCCCTCGATGTGCACGTAAGAACTACTTCATTCCTTCATTGTTCGATGCCGTTCTTTCCTGAGGAGAGTCTGTCATTGCAATGGCCTCAGTAACACCCTCGAGTTTGTTGCAATTTGTCCAACTGCCGAAACCGTAAGAATAGCTGCCAGAGAATGAGCATAACCCCGTGGGCGCTTTGGGACAACATTCTGAAAGGTACCCACAATTGGTTCTCGAGGATTATCGATATCAATTTAAAGATTTCCTGCTAATTAACAGGATCGATCAAGGTGTGTCAATTTATTCTGGTCATCAATCATTATTTGACAGATAGAATCTTGATTGTTATGTTGCTGCGAATGAGGCTTTTGCATGCGCGCGAAACAATCGGGAAGCGTGTTGGCAGCGCGCGTGCAGAGAGCGAGGAATAAAGCTGCCATAATAGCACCAGCAAATATTGAGAATGTAATAAAAGTCAGTGGCACGAAAAACTGCAATGCATGTAGACTTTTCCCTGGATTCCCCGTGAACGTGACATTGAAATGACATTGCATGTTGCAGTGGTGCACACAAATGACATTTCTCAGATGTGTGTTGCTGGAGAAGTGACCAAAAAACACAAACAAGGCAAAACATTTGACAAAGTGTCAGCTGGAAAAACTGCAACGTGAGCCTCACCCCAACGATGGTTTTGCTTGAAAACAAAGCAACTCGAGTTTGAGCTGAGCCAAGTCTGTTTCACCGTGTTCTGGCAATGGGAACATTGATTAAGTACAGCAAATTTATCAGAAAACGACGGTCGAACATGCAGAAATCCATCAGAGAACACTGCAAATGAGTGCAGTCTCGTAAATCTTTGCTTTGATGTTGCAAAATCCGTCCACGTCATGCCATCAGCAGATCAGTCGTTTGTGTCATAACCTTTTATGGCCTTTCTGTGCGACGTTCCGCTCAAATGACCAGTGGATTTTATCAACCTGATCTTCGCGCAAAAGCGTCAACTCCGGTGATAGATTTACCGAAGGTGTTGCACTGAACTGCATGCATGGAAGTTATGGGAAGTTGGGAGCGCAACTGCGAAGTTGCAGAGAAGAACACAAAACAAAGCCCGGCACATAACACTGAATACAAGACATAGTACGGATGCAGTTTTCTGTCTTGATTTTTGTGCCGTATCTTGACAGATACAACATCCGTACCATTGAGGAATATTTAACTCTGTTGAAAGACTTGTACTCACTATTTGAGTCTCGATTGCTGCACATCTCGACCCAAATAGTGAGCACACGTCTTTCGTACAGGGTTCAATACTCCTTACACAAGCATCCGTTTTGTTTGAGGCGGAGACGAAAACTGGTTTCCACAGCTAACAGAATTTGAGGTTTCGTATATGAGACCTCTGACTCGTGTGTGTCCTTCATTCGGTCAAGAAAAAAGAAACCCGTCAAACCTGCGCTCATCGGGTTGAGAAATATTTTCTCCTCAAACATCTCTCAATGTACTTGTACAAGGAGATTACATCAACCAGAGGTTTCGACTTCAGTAATGGCACGCCACCGTCATGAAGGAGCAGCGATTTATAAGCGATGTAGATGGCAATTTCTTACCAAATCAGCCCACGGCGCAAGGCCGAGGTTGACTTTCCCTCGCTGCCTCCCTCCTCAGGCTCAGACAGACAGCGCTTTTTATGGACCAAGTCATTAATAAGTTCGGCCTTGAGCAGCTGCAATCAGTTCTCAACAATGACAAGGTGGGCGAGGAACGGACTTTTTTGTGAAAACCCTCACGGATCATCTGGAAAATTCGTTCGACCCATGAGTTGCTCACAAATGGTCTTGAGCAAGTACGAGGCATGTTTTTTATCTTCCCGTTGTTTCACCGATTTGGCCCAAAAAAACCCGCAGATTTTTGCCAAACTTTAATGTGAATAAGAACACATGCCAATAAAGCCAACAGCAACCTAAAAACCATGCCAACAGTGTCAAAACATGCCAAAAAATTCATGCCAACATTGGTTGTCAAGAGCCAATTGGTGATCCAAAATGGGTCAAACTGAGTGAACATCAGTTGTCTGTCAATTGTTCCTGTTTCGCCACACTTGTATCATGTGTGCATCTTCAGAGCTCTTTTACACATTTCTGTTGCATGTTGGCATGTTGAATCCATGGCTGTTGGCATCATTGGCATGATCTTTGTTGGCATAGAAAGTATGCTCAAAATCCTCGGCTTCTTTCCTGAGAAAAT
>JAAUXT010017132.1_pt1 | contig 24360 bp, 28 predicted proteins | sample 7278171 | NCBI WGS metagenome assembly JAAUXT01 (sample SAMN14350112, study PRJNA611818) | marine sediment metagenome | isolation source: surface marine sediment (1.8m) | place: French Polynesia: Moorea | collected 2018-08
TGAAAAAATTGGAATTTGTGAAGGGCACCAAAATAAAGGAACGTAGAAGACCCATTTTCACCCTCAAAGTAGACCCAGTAAGATCTGTAACTGCAGGTTGACACCATTCCAGCTACCCCAATGTGGTGAGGGGTGGGGAGTCTGGGTGGGTGGGTGGGGGGTCTGGCTGGGTGGGTGGGGGGTCTGGCTGGGTGGGGGGGTCTGGCTGGGTGGGGGGGGGGTCTGGCTGGGTGGAGGTCTGGCTGGGTGGGTAGGGGGTCTGACTGGGTGGGTGAGGGGTCTGTCTGGGTGGGTGGGGAGAGGTTACATTCTAAAGTGTGGACAGATGCACACATGAATGCTACTGGTTTTTAAGCCGTCAGCGGCACCTAGATGGCCGGCTATGCGACCATCAACAAGCACGAGTATGAGACAGGGCCTGTCGATTGTTTTGGCAAGGCAGTTACACGTGACATATGCAAATTTAATTTTTTTCTGCCCTTCTTTGGTCCCAGTGATGATGCCACAGCTTCTATGGTTCCTATTTTTCTTGTTTGGAAAGGGAAGTTTCTCTGTCCGAGCAAAGCAAGCGCCTCAAACAGGGGTGACAATGATGTTGGCTGCAATCAGCACTCAACAGTGATGCACGCCACAGTGTTTCTTGGAACGAAGGATTCCAAGCACCAGTTGCCTTCTGTAAGGGTGGCTCCCTGTGTGGTCCCAGCCAAACTCCAAACAGGCTTCTCGTGCAAAACTCCAGCACCCTCGCTCCGCAGTGCAAATTTGAGGTAATCTTGTTCGCAGTCCTGGTACAATTTGCACTGAATGAGATCTATGCTGTTTTGTCACACGCAAAGTTACAAGGAAACGGGCAAAAAGAATTTACCTCAATGTCAGTTGCATCAAGTTGACAGGTGTGCTCCGGCTCAACCTCCATCAAAGTTTGTCATGTACGCACGATCGACTGTTTCGCACTATCAGCATCATTCCACAACAAATGTATTTTGTTTCTCGTGTCAAAGGTTCGTTCAAAGCAGCAAAGACTCTTGTGACACTTTTTCGTTCGACAGAGTGCTCCTCAGGTTCTGATGTAAATTGGTCCTTCTGCTCCAGTTCGTCGTCACATTTTTTGCGTGCAACACAGAAATGCCGATACCAGAAGAAGCCCATATTTTGCAGCTCAGCACAGCGTGTAAAGACATATTGCCTTGGAGCTGCATGCACCATTCAACTGTGGGTTCACAAAGAACTCCTTGTGCATGTGACAAATACCTGCTTTTCCGAACGACAAAATGACAGGTAAAACAGTCTGCAATAGGAAGTGGCCGTTTCATGAAAATGACGTCGGTGACAACGCAATGAACATCAAGCCCAGGTTCATTGCTTTCGCAAAAAATACATTTGCTCTTGTTGGAAGGAAGCTTACGTTTCTTCTGTGCAAAGGAACCAGGTGTCACGGCGTCTGTGGGGTTGAGCTCTCTTCATTGTGATAAACAGACGCGCTTGAAAGCTTGCTTTTCAATTTGTGCGCAGTCAGACAGAAGGGAACTACAGTTCGAACTGTGATACATTAGGACCAGAATGGAAAAGGTCTGGATCTGCGGCTTCAGAGTCTCAAGCAGATCGATGTGTGCTTTGAGATTTTGGAAGGGCCGTCTGACACACCCTTCCTGAGCCAAGACAACATTGACATGGTGCTGTTTTGACCAACGCCAACGCAAGTCTGACATGAAAAAACAGGAGACCCAGACTCCTCGGAGCACTTGGATTCGGCACATCTCCCCTTTCAAGTCAAGATGTTTGCGCACTTGGACAGAAACACAAATCTGGCAGACTTCTGAGTGGCAAAACCTGCGTGCTATTTTTCTGTTTATGTGGCCTGACTACAAACAGCAAATGCGACCTTTTTACGAGTAGGGGTCTGAGTGTAAACAACAGGCCTTTTGAAGCCTGAGGTCAAAGCGTGAAAAAGAGGGCCGTTGTTGCTCAGGTCTGCAGGCAAAGTACTGTCTTCATCCCCCTTCGGACATCTCGCTTCGGAGATCTAGAATTCACAGGGCAGAGACACTGTTCGCTCGCAAGGTGTTGTCCGTCCGGAAACCGGTCCGCGAGCATGGTTGTTTGCTGACAAGTTGAACCCCACGAATTCAAACCTGCATTTCGACTTGGGATGGACACTATTTGTTTTTCATTGTTCATCTCGGTGGTCGAAGAGTAGAAACCATTGGGATACAGGCTGCGTTGTCGGAACTTGACGAACACAAGAACTATTCACACACTGACACTGTTGCTTCACATCGGAGGAAATAAAAACAGAGCTTTTAACAACAACACCACGACCAATAAAACTGTTAAACGTCGGCAAAATAAGACTTCAAACTCAGCTTTGTGGCTTGCCAAACCCTTGCCCATTTCTCAAGAGGGATTTGGGATGCAAGCGACTGGGTTGCCAGAGGGTTCATGGACGGGCGTTGACACACCACCCTGTCGGAGAAGAGATTCTGGTTCTTTCAGTGCAAAGCAAAACTGTCAGGTCGGTGTGCTTGTTTGAGTGCGTGCACAAAAACAGCGCTTTGCACACAAACACACGATCCGGGCAGGCATGAAGACTGCTCGATACCAGAAGAATCCTGAACAAGGTGAAAAAACACGTTCCATGCTGGTTCTTCCATCAGAAATTTGCCCAGAAAGGAAGACGAGCAAAGATCAATGGAGGTGGTGTGTCAGTCAACAATCGATCGGAGGAAAGGACAACCTTGTAGGGATCTCGTTTGGCGCACCCAAACTATTGTGTCGCACAAGGACACGGGCGGCAGTGAGATCATGAATTCTGGCCTGCGCGGTTTCCAGCACTGCCAAGACAGTGGTTGTTGTCGAATTGCCGGAAACTTCCATGAAGTTTAATGAGGGAATTACTGCCCAAAACAAATTCGCTTGAAGACAATTACCAAGACAGTGACATGACCCAACACAGGAATTTCTCTTCAGTTTCGACAGAAGTGCTTTCTTGCACCTCAAAAAACAGTGCCAACACGCACAAAGAATCGAAGTCAAAGCAGGCAATGTCCCTTGGCCACTTGTTTCAATGCAGGTAAAAGAAACAATGACCAGTGTTTTGAAGGAGCGTGGAATCTCCTCATTTGACTCACTACTTTATGATTGTAGGAAGACCAAATGCATGATCAGACTGAAAACAGAGTTCAGTCCATCCCAAGCAAATTCCTGTCGTCGTCCATGAGGAGGACCCTTCGGGTTTGTGTGTAACACTTCAAAAGAAATATCACGGAATTTTGTCCTGAAATTTAAGTGTCCGGAACGAAGTTGACACTCACCTCGTTGCTCATGGGTAAGCAACAACGGAAGCACATTTTCGCACAATATCCGTTCGCTCAACGAGAGTTCCTTCTTTGCTGTTATCTGACATCACGCCATTTAGTCTTCTTTTCAGCATCGTAATTATTTTAATGTATCCATTGGAAAGAACAGTAGTGTTGCCGGCGACGTTGCGAATCACACTAACAAGTCAAATTTTGCTTCTACGCATATATGAATCGCAAACAAACGACGCTTTCTGTACGCTTGCCTGAAGGTTGCCCTTCTTTGTCAGCTACACAGCAGCTGCCTCTGCTTTTCTTTGCTGATTTGTCGGATCGAATAGACATCTATTTTCTGAAAAGAAATTGACAGGAGAGACTTTCTGTGACGTTGTCCTGTGAACATCAGAACGTCATGGTAGGACCCTCACGTTTTCCTTGGCGTCACTGTGTTGCGTGTCTTGAAGGCAAATTGGTCTTGTCGTGAAAACAGTTGCACGTATGTCGTTTGTGCAAAAGCAGACCAGGTCTTCGTCCGAGCCCGGTCAATCCTTCCAATTGAACCGTGTCAAAGTTCTCATCTGATTCAGACTTGACACAGGCCAAAACAGGGGCGGAGTCTATTTGTTGTCAAAATTGAATGCAGACTACACGCACACTCACCATACTGGGTGACTCTCTCCTGCAACAAGTGAAATATTCAAAACGAGCTCTAGAGCTGAGATCTGAGAGGAGCGATCAACGTTCTCGCAGGAAGAGGTGCCCTCACTTGGACCCTTTCCGTGCGAGGCTCCAATTGCTGGATCGTTGACATAGCTGACCACATTGAGGCCAATGACCAGTGACTGAGTGGTGTGTGTCACCAGTCGTAGATCTCTTTGGGGCATGAAAGGAAAGAAGCAGACGTGTTTGCTGAAACTCGCCACTGTGTCTTGAACGCCGCACTCCACCGTTCTTCAATGTGAAAACCATTTGTACACGTCTGGTATTTTTACCTCAAATTCTGCACAAAACCGTTGTCACCAGCAACTCACAATTTTAACACTGCATGGGGGGATTTCTGCGCAAGAAATACTTTGAAACAAGAAGCAGTGCTCAAACCAATGGTGCAGTTTGTCTTGGAATTCCTTCCAAAGTGATTCCCAAATTGCAAGGGGGATTCCCATTTCAATTGACAGACCTCTTTATTGATTGTTGATTGGATATTGCTGCCATCATCAAGCAGAGAAGTACACCTGGACATTTCTTCAATCCTCCAACATACCGCACGAGACGACGTTGTCTCCCCAAAACAACTTTGAACATGTTTTGTGGTTGTACTGTTTTTGCGCGTGTCCAGAAAATGTGAATTTCTTCGATCATGCAGGATTGCGGTGTCTGTGTTGTGCTTCACAATTGCGTGCTCGTGCACGTTCGCTCGTAAAACACAATCGTCAGAGTCCAAAGACACGAAAACTCCAGAATTATTCGCAAAAACAGTGGATTTGTTGCACGTCCTGCCCTCAACACCAGCCGTCACCTTGCAGCACGTGGTGCAATAACGACTCAAGAAAGCCCCACAGCAAAAATAACACCATTCGCTGGGACGACATTGTCGCCAAATCCACAACTGATAACAGAGGGAAGCTGACGAGAAACTGCTTGGCCTTACCTTGAGTGTCTGGGAGGGACTGCACAATCCATTTTTGCTCTCGACATACTTTCTGTACATTCAGGAGCAAGTCGCCTCTGTTTCGTATTTTTTGAACTGTCAGAAAATCCTTCTGTGGGGAGAACAAGACATCGTTCGTTGTTGCTGAACTCTGGCCGTGACATGAACTGACGAGGTTTAAATCAAGGCCTCCTCCACACAGCACAGGTGTGTGTCAAGTCAGCCGAACGAGTAGCTCAGGTGAGAGCTCAGAGACTGTCTGAAGCTTCATCGAGTGTCCACCACAACAATATCCTTTTTGCCTGCAGGTCTGCTGTGAGGCGATTTCACGGAAACTGCAACAACGTGATCAAGTGAACTGGATTCCCTGCCATTGTGTCTGCCAACTCATGTGTTGCTTTGTGACGTGCACGAGTTTATCCCTGTCTTCCCATGCAGTGCCTGAATCTTCAGGTGCAAAGATTCCACAAGTGAACAACACTGTTTCACACATTTATCAAAAAGTAATGAAAATAGACACCATTTTGGCACTAAATCATCCGCACTCTAACAGAACAGCTTCAAAATCGACATTTTTGCAGTGAGGAGTTTTGGCAGACTTGCCCGTGCAGATTCACCTGGGTTGTCAATACCTGTGCCGTTCCTTACAGCTGTCAACCAGTGGCAACAGTGAGTAAGAAGTTAACACACAAAAAACAGACTAAAACACAACGTCTTGCCTCCTAAATAGCAACCAAAATTTAGACATTGATTTTATCGATTTGACCGTCAGCAGGGAACAAACTGTCTTTGATGTCAAATTACCCTGGAGGTGTTTTGGAGGCTACAATATATTTCGGCCTTTTCAGCCGTTCTGTAATCAGTTTACCTGAATCCTGCAGGCTTGACGCTTCCAGCGAATCACCGACGCAGCAGCTTCGTGCAGAATGCACGCATGATACAAACGTACTTATATTTTTTCATCACAGCGCACCGAAAGAGGGCATTCTGCACGCGAGTTCGTGCACCACACATGCAGGCGTGAGTGAGTCATCCCTGCAGATCGAGAGGGCGACGGTGCAAGACGCCTCCGCATTGAATCCCGGAGATGTCCTTGTGTGGTTTCCTACGCGCCCTCAGCAAGCAAAAACTGCGGGCGGTTTCATCCAGGCAGGTTTTGAGAACCTCCACAACAACATGTCGGACAGAGAAAGAATCTTTGACAAGGGATTCAAATGGGATCAAAAACACTTCCCATTCAGGTCAAATAGCTTTGCAAGAATGCACCTGGGCAAGCTCTGCAAAAGGCAAACACAGGTTTCAAATGGATGCAGTGGACCTGCAGGGCATGCACAGGCTCACAAGGGCTTTCGTAGACCATCGAGCCATTTTGGCCCTCAAAACACTGCTTCAGACCCCCAAGAGCTATTTTGGCTTTCTGAGAATTCAGGCTTCCAAATACGGTTCGGTGATCCCTTGTGAGCCCAGCAAGAGCCTACATCTGTGGAGTCACACAGGCCCATACAATCTCATGCGTGTGAGCCAACTTTTTCCACAGACTTGACATGTCCTTGCAGGTACACTGCTTCTGTGATGGGACTTGCGTTGTCCCGTCGTGCAGGCGTGAATGCATGTGAAGCATGCAACAAGTCACAAGTCGCTGAAACAGGATGTTTTCGGGACTGGTTTTGTTTGTGCAGAGGTCGGGTGTTTTTCCGTCAAAAGCACATGCTGCATGTGTGTGAAACAGGACAGTTGTTTCTGTTCAAATTCCGTTGATCAAGTGCATGCACGCATGGAAAACGATGGAATGGACGCACTGCATTGGTTGCCAATGGACAAGGTTTCAAATCCTCAGATCCCATGCACAGTCCTTGCCTGCCTCATGCACGAGCCATTTTCAACAAAAAAGAAGAAGCAAAAAGCACATAACCAACCTTGAGTTGTCCTGTCTTGTATCTATCTCTGTGTTGTTGCACAACATCGGCATATTTTCGATACATGAATGAACTGGTTTTCAAACTGAAACAAAGGCATCGCACACAATATCCAGAGAAACCTTCCCAGGCTGCTGCCGGGTCTAAAAGAGTCACATTGTGCCACACCACCAGGTAACAAAGCCACGTTTTGCAGGCTGTTTAGTATACTATAGCACAGGTAGAAGTGTTGCAGGCTGTGTTTTTCTCACGAGAGAAGCAAGCCTAAGTGAAGTTGGCCTTGAGAAGGGATCCCTCAGAAGTGAGAATTTCTTCCCATTAGTAGCAGTTCATCTGCAGCTGCGCTGCTCTCGGTGCCCGCTCCGAATGGACAATAGAACAGCACGCCGCCTCGCTACGAGCTCCGACACAAAGATTCTACATTTACATTCAGAAGCAACAGCAATGAAGAAGAATTGGTGTTGCCTTTTGTTTGTTTGGGTGTGATGCGGTTCTGCTACATAGTGCTGCATTGTTTCTCCATGCGTGCAGAGAACCACTGCCTGCACATGCACGAGCCAATTTCAATCGTGTTCCTCAAATGCAGCTTGCAAAAAAACTTGCGGCCATGGCAGGCATTTTGGAGCTTGCGTTGAACGCAAGTTCAATCGCTTGTTCTGCTTTGATGTGGATCTGGTTCAACCAGCATCAGGTTGACGTCCGCTGTCCTCTCTGGTACACGTAGCGAGTGACAGGACACGGTGTACGCTCGTAACGATTTGCAGAGGCCTGAGCTCTGGGGTCTCAGCAACTGTGATTCCGGAAGGTCCAGGCCTCAAGGAATTGGACCTGAAGGACAGTTCAAAGTTCACGTGCTCACTCGTGTGTCAGAGCTTTATGAGGTCCTGGAGCCTGACGTCCTTCACCACCAAAAAGCTTGACCACACCACCCGAGGCATCCGGCTGAGGATTTCTCACTCCTCGACAGCAGGCCACCCACCACCTGCGTCCAAAAGTGCAGACCCAAAAACTGTTGTTGCAACCTCATTCGAATTCCCTCCCCTGTGGTCAAATTTCCCACATGCAAACGCGCGAGTTTCAGGTTGCTCCATTGTAATCTGAAAACAGCCAGGGAGGCCTCTGACTGATTGAAATCAGCTTCGAACCTCGTAGTTGTCACGCTTTTAACTTGCAGGTTCCACACAAGCACACTGAGATGCCAAGGGTCTGCACACAAATTCTGTCCTTCGCTTTTTCTTTCACAAAAAACACTTTTCAAATTTTTTCTAGCCATAGCAAACGTTCAAATTCCTCACAAGTACACCTGCATTTTGATGTGAAGGAAACCGAAGATTGTATCAAGTGGAATTCTTCGCACATGCAGTAACAGCGCTCACCAATTCACGCAAACTGCATGAAGCAGCAAAATCTTTTTGGCGAGAACACATCTGAAAGGTTGACGACCTTTTCGGGAAAGGTAAAAGTTTCTTGTCACTCTTTTCTTCGCAACTGGGAACCTCGTGTTTTGTACAAAATACAAGTTTTCGTGCACACGCTTTCAGACACGTTGAAGCAAACAATAAACGAGCACGCTTCACAACATTGTCGCGCGTGCGCCACGAGGTAGACACTATCACTTTGACCACCAACATCAAAATGATACTTATCCTGACTCCAGGGCCTCAAAACAATCCTTATAAATACTGGTTCATAAGCCTATCTGACAGATTATTATGCAAATTTTTGGGCCTTAAGGGCCTCAGGGTGATGAGATAGGTGTTACCTCCTGAGCTGCCAGCATCTAAATGATACTTATACTGACTCCAGGGCCTGAGTTCTATTCATGGTGGGGGGGGGCGAGCAGGAAGGTCTCACCTTGCATTCTGGACAGTCACACACTGACAATATCAGTCGCGCATTGGGCGAGTAAAACAAGAGAAGGTCCAGAAGTTCTGAGCCAGCAGTGGTTTGTTCGCGCATTGCCAGAACTTGCGGAATGACCGCAAAAAATACCACAAAATTATCAGCCTCGAGGAGGGTCAAGCACTCCTCCAGTTCTCCGTCTGTATTTGGAGGGCAAAGTGGGCAAATGCGTGTTGAGCACGGAATATTCTCTGGAGAAAAACATTTGTCAACATTTTATCAGTTTAGTTGATTGATACACTCGGCAATCAGCATATATACAAGTGACCGAGAAACGACCTTCGTGTCAAACCGAATTGCAGAGTCCCAAGAACCGTGGTTTCTTTTCAACAATATCTGTGAAAGACGTGAGACTTCTGTTCTCCAATCCCACAATTTCTGAACGCTCCTGAGATTTTCACGATACGCAACGCCAGAACCGCAAAACGCATCCAGATAAAATTCATCCTGTATGCACACACACGATCAAACCAACCAGGTTGTGGACAGAAACGAGTATTCGTTGGTGGGGGTAGATAACCAAAGAAACAAACCCGTAAACTTTCAATTGTGCCTGGTGCCACGGTGAATAGTGCGTGGCTTTTCGTTTTGCGAACTCCCACTCCATTCCCTCCCATGCACTCACTCAATCTTGCCACGGTCAGTCTCGTTTTAGTTTTCCGTTCCCAAATGTCCAAACAGCTTACACAAATGCCAGTACAGATCAGAATGTCAGGCGCGCGACTTCAAGTGCACAAGGATGCATCCACTCACCTGAGACAAACTTGCTTGAGATTTCTGCGATCCGGTGTCTGAGCCTGTGGATGGCTCTTCACAAAAATCGCGCGACAGCAACCACCTCCGAACATTCCACATCGTGGCGCAGCCACTCACTGATGTGATGCCAAAGAAACAAGGACAAAACTGCAAAGCCGGATGTTTTTTTGTAATCTATCCAGCGTCATTGGTGCGAGCCAAATTACCTGCAGGACCCACAACAAATGGACTTGCCTTGTCTCAACCATTGCCCGAGCGATATTTCCAAATGTGCCGCTGGTTGGTTGGATGTCCGTGTGGAGAACAACCTGAAAGAATGCTGCTATCCGCAGAGGAAGTGGATCATGTGGCAGCAGCTGAAGATGTCTCAAGGCAAACGAAGGCGGTGACTTCTTCTGATCTGCGTGCCAAACAAGCGTCTGTTATCGACACAGGACATCCGAGTCTTTTCAGCGCCTCCCAAACTTGAACTGCATGCAGCACAGTCCCAACGATAGCTTCACCAGTCAACAAATCAATCGTGTGCTCAACATCACCCAATGAGGCGCATAGACCCTGGTTTTTCAATGCTGCTGACAAAATCACGTTCGGTTTCGTCGAGAGTGTCAACAATGAAGCATTTGACTAAAGGGGGAAAGAGAGAAGAGACGTAAATTTTTTATTTCTCGTTCCCGTCATCAGGACGTCGATGTCGCACGGAATCTCTGTCTCCACCCAGAAATTGGGTCTGAAATCAATTCCCTCTGCAGATTTCACTGAGGCTTCTGCAGTCGTCTTCTCTGAAACGTAACCTTGGTGCAATTTTGCCGTCGGCGTACACTCGTCCTCGGATTTCAAAAATGGAATTCTGCTCTTGCATGTATTGTGCGCATGTCAGCTGTTGTTCTTTTTCTTATTTTGTTCTTTCTGCTGCACACAGGTTGGAAACAAACGCTCTTGAAGTGATGGCGGCGACAAAGTCTGGAGTCGGTGAAAGGCGTTTCGTGAGAGCTCAACAGCGCTGACCTTGCTCTTCTAGCAACTCCGGTCTTTGATGCCGTTGGAAAAAAGGCAACATTGGCACGTCAGGAGTGAACATGAAACAGAAGATCTGTCACGAGAATGAGCATCAAAATCTACAGGACCTGATCCAACCGTCAGCGTCAATTTGTGAAAATTGGAACTGTGCAGCACCTGATCTGATCTCTACCAAGTCAAGCCCATAAACGCACGACCAACACATGCAAGCTCAGTTAGCCTGTTGTGACGAGACCGGAGAACGTCACAGGTCAACCAAATGAACGTTCTTTTGATCGTCAAAATCCGATCTGTAAGGGTTCACCCACGCTGCAAGAATGGTTCCTGTGAAATCATACAATGACTTTTCGAGACCTTTGGTAGAGAAAAGAGTTGTATGATTGAGTAGGAACAATTTTTGCAGTGGGTGAACTCACTTCTACTACAATGAGGTCACGTACGAGAGGCTTTGTGACTGCAGCGACATTTGTGCGACCTTCCCGAAGTCACATGCAGTTACGGTACGTGAGTTGCCGACGCAGATAGTTGTGCAAAAGTCGTTTTGGCACACCAGCTAGGGAGCACGAGTTCCCTTGTACCAAGGGGCGCGCACCTTCCTTGCGCACTGCTTCTTGTTCGTGTTTGCACGCTTGGAGCCGGGTGGTGAGACCCGTCGTTCCGTTTCATCGAGCACCGTACAGAAAACTGCGAAACGGGCAAGCAGGACTCGCAGATCAGCAGAAGTTTACACTTTGGTGCCTTTATTTCTCTTCTGTACAAAACTGAATGATATACATGATGTTCAAATAATGCTCGACAAACTAAGGCATCACATGTGTTCTGTACCAAAAGGGGGAAACCAATACAGTCCTGTGTTGAACGCACACTCGTCTACATCTACTCTTGTATAATCTCATCTCGGTAATTCATTCTGTTGTTCGCACCAACCGGAAGTACGTCTGGCAGCAAGAGATGCAAGACACAAGTTTCTTGGGGAAGAGAAAAATCGCAGACTTCAGAATCACTGGATACTTCCCAGTGACAGCAAAACAAAAACAAAAAAACCACGGCCAGGGACATTTCAGACAAAATTTGTTGAAACAACAGTATTTTGCAAAAATGGCTTCCTTTCACTTCAGCTCCGGAGACAACGCTGCGAACCTCGTGAACGCCCCACATCTGCGACTGAACGGAGCACTGCGGCTGCTGCACAGCGCTGTAAAATTTGTCTCCGCGGTTTGTGCGTCAATCAAAATGCTTTGTGGAATTCCTTGCCAGTTTTTCCGGCAAAAGAACTCAGTCGGCGATCGACTCACGCAAATGGCACACAAGAAAAGTTTCTGAGCAACGAAACCACAACGAAATTATCTCGACGAAGGCATGTGAAATGTACAAAAAGAATAAAAACACGAACTTGTGTGAAGTGAAGAAGGAATAGCTACACCTAGCAATTGGTACACTATGTACACTGTGGCTTATTTTCAATACTCAGTTGCAAAGACAGTCATTCACTTCGAACTTCTCACGACAAGATACGTACATACAAAGTGAATTTGAGAACCACGTAATCTCACTTTTACTTGGTTTCTCGGCAGTGGAGGCTGGGTTGTTCCGTAGTAGCTAATTAGTACTGTTAATTAACTATCATAGAAATTCTGTTCCAATAATCCGACATACAAATTCCGCATGCTATTCTGTGTAATCCACTGTTCACTTTCGCACCGGCTGTCAACGAAACACTGGCTGTTTGTGGCAGAACAGGATGTAGCGAGCAAAGTGCGCAAAGAAGAATATCTACACTCTAACTGCACTTGGACTCAGTGGCCTTTGGAAAGACAAAAGAGAATGGTCCCCGTTCACTCCTGCAAACGTTACAACCTTTTGACTGGTCTTGCTGTTGTTCAGCTGTTTCGTGCTTGTTTTTCAATGATATCGGATATTGTGGTACTCAGGACAGCACATTTGCGCGGAGTTTCGGGAGACTCATTTTCATCACCTTTCGCACCAGTGGCGGAAGCGGGGGGGGGGGAATGCATTCCCAAATTAACCCCCTCGGCCCCGTGCCCTGGTGCCCAGCTGGTCGAAACGTCTCTGACATCCACCAGGGCATTGTGTGCTGCACACTTGGGGCCCGAAAGGGTTAATATATTTCGTTTGGCAATGTGGTGCTGGCAAGAATAATCTTGCGTTCGTTTTGTCTCGTTGAAAGCCGGGCCATCGGAAACAGTTGAAACTGATTACACGAATGATTTGATATAAATTTATGTTACAACATAGCACCATAAATCAGTACGTTTGCAGCAATAAAAAGGCCTAAGTTTTGTATCAAGAGTAAGAAAATATACACAGACATCTTTTTGTCGTCAACAATACATGTATTTTTGACAAATGGACCGATTTCTTGCGTCATTGCTCGTATTTCTTACTATAGATCTATAGTAATGCCCTTCGGTGGATCTGATGCATTCAACTAGACATCACAACATTTACACTGTTCGCTTGTTTCTCAGCAGATGTCAATAAAAACCATGGTTTTCGTTGTTTCAGGTACACGTTGCGCGCGATGTCGAGTTGAATGTGAGCATAAACTTTGCAAATATCACGTTCACATGGATGGCAAATAGTAAATAATTACAAGTGACTAAAATTCATTGTACTCTTGGTCAGAAATAACGTGCGATTGACTATGCCCGTGTGTTCTTCATGCAAACCTTGCAGCGACTGACTCGTGTTCTCAGGTTGCCTGCCTTCAACGTTTGAGACTGAAATACAAAAACAGTTTTGAACAATCGAGAACAAGGTTTTTTTTGCAACATTTCGGGTGAGTTTGTTTGAGAAGGAAACATTCAGAAACCGAATCGTTGTTGACTACACAAAAGCTCAAAGTTCTCGAATTTTTAATGGCGTTTTACATGGAGGGTACATTTGGAGTTTTCTCATGCATAATTTTGGAGTAACTGCCAGACATGCGCATCTGCAATCTGCATTTCGCCCGAAATTTGCCGATGACACAAAACCTGAGGCAACAGAGGCACTTACTTGTGGTATTCTGAATTGCTCATTGGGGTCTATGGTGGTCAGCCAAAAGCTGAACTTATTAGCGAAGTAGTGGCAGGTGCCGCGGGCACCGTTGCACTCGATGAAAGGCGTGGCGCGGAAGTCCTCGAGGCACGAGCCGGGGCTCGACAAGGACTGACCACCGCCCTCTGCTCCCGCCGCTGTGTGCTACAAACAGAGACGTGAAGAGTGAGTCTGAGCGTTCACTTTCATGGTTAGATAATCATGATTTGCACTGGTACCCGAGTCCCTCTGTGAATTTTGCTTGAAGCGTCCCCACCAGGTGCAGAGGCAACACTCAACCTGATTTGAATTTGTGACACAACCCGTATACTTCCTCAAGACCTGTATTGACTTGACCACACGCATTCTGGGCTTTGAAAAACGTCAGGGTAATGGCAGTGAAAGGATAACGAGGTGAACAATTTCTCAAACATCCTTGCAACCGAGAGTTTGACGTACGTTGGACGAGACCCCACATTCGAAAAAGCGCATCACAAAGCTGAGGGACTGACCATTGCAAAACTGTAACCAATCCACAACTCAGTCCAGCCCCTCGGGCACTGCGGCACTTGCGTCGTCTGACTGTGCACAGAGATCACGTTGGCCGGCGCGTCGCACACGGCGCAGCGACTGATGTATGGAATGATTTCATTCTCGGACACGGGCATCATGGGAATAGGCGCCGTCGTTGACAGCCAGTACGACTTGTCGTTTCTGCTTGCGTAGTTGCACACGTTGTTGAAGTTGCAGAAGACGAACGGCATTGTGCTGAAACGCTGCAGGCACGAACCCGCCCAACCTGCGGAGCAAGAAAATCGCGTGACAAGACAGACGGAAACGTCAAGTACTCAAACAGGGACCACACACCGACAACTGCGATACGTCTTCAAAAAGCTCGACAGAAACATGTACCCAGATCTTGGTTGTGGGCCCTCTCGTTGCCCTCGAGGTAGAGAAGTGAATATCCGTCCCAGAGCTTCGCCTGTCCCAGCGGGCACTGCGGAATCTCTGTCGTCTGGCTGTGCTTCACGAGCAGGAAGCCTGACGGCACGACGCCGCCGGGAAGACCGGGGCTGCCGTCGCGCCCAGGTGGACCCAAGGGACCCGGCAGGCCGTCCAGGCCAGGAAGACCCGGGTTCCCGCGGTCGCCTGGAGGCCCATCGTTGCCGGGCAAGCCTGGGAGGCCAGGGTCACCTCGCAATCCAGGGTCACCCTTTTGACCTGCAAATAACAAACGAAACTCGCATGGTGCACTGCTTTTTTTCAATATCGAAAAATGTCACAAGGGTGGTCACGCACCTCGGCTGCAGCCACATTGAATTTCAGTGCCACCAGGAATAAACACAAACATTATCTTTGTTTTCGAGGGGGTTTGGATCTGTTGGTGGGAATCTCTCTGCAGAGATAGTGGTATTTTGATAGGAAAGAAGAGGGGCTTGAAATACTTTCTCCAGGGGAAGGCCGCTGGACGGATGCTGAAATCAGTCCGATAGCTCCAACGAATCTCTGTTCACATCGCAAGATGCCTTTGTTGTGAATCCCCACAGAAAAGCCGATGTTGGCAGTCGGCCATCACCAACACGACCAGAAAGGCACCTTCCTCGTTCAAAAAATTGTCTTTGTGGAATCACCAGCGCCCTCAGTTCGTACACACTTTGTGAGCTTGATGCGATTTGAGCCTGGAAGGCCTTTCTTCGCATTTAGTGACTGGTGGCAAGAAGCGCTCTCACAGACCTGGCAGGCCCGGCGCACCGTCACGTCCGGGCTGTCCGGCGGGGCCCTGTGGGCCTGTCTGTCCCGGCAGTCCCCTCTCGCCTTTCACCACTTGAGACGGTCCTGGCAGTCCGGATTCACCTTTGCTTCCGGGTCGGCCTGGTAAACCTGTGTCAAAAACAATCGAACACTGCAGCATTGGCACACATTCTCAATTTGAAGGGGCCATTGTGGGGAAAGTCAGTGCAGGAAGCCTTGCGTACCTTGGTTTCCAGGGTTTCCAGGAGTTCCTGGGAAGCCTGATTCTCCCTTTTGTCCTGGGACACCGTTCAGTCCTGGTGGGCCTGGATTTCCTCGCTCACCTTTCGATCCGGGAAGACCTGTGAAAGTATGGCACAGCATAGAAGCACCCACGTCAGCACAGTTCTCAGGCAGTATTTGCACTCCTGAAAAACATACCAGGCACAGACTCTCCAAGAACCCGAACACCGCCCCTGTGGTCCTTTTTGTATACCTTGTCGGCAGAGATACATTGGAGGTCTCTTGGAGCACAACACAATGTTCTTATTGGTCGAAAAGCATCTTACTTTGACAGGCTATGTACAAGAATGCAACATTTCACCAAAAAAGAACAGCGCCCAACTCCGTGCAGGGGAAATCGTTCCCGAGGGAGGGCGGGGGATAAAACACTGTTTTTTGCCCAAGGGGCCCCCCAAGTCTTCCGGTTTCAAGATTGTTTGCTCGGCGTGAGGTAGGGCGGGGTGGGGTGTGGTCAGAAAGGGACCGGATACCCTCCACGGAAAACACACGTCGACGCTATCGCAAGTCTGTGTGTGCAAAGGAACAGAAACAGTATGTACAGAGACCGAGGAAGCACAAGTGCTGATGATACTAGTTTACACCTTACCCCCTGTTAAATTGAAAAACACGGACAACACCGTCACAACAACATGAAACAAAACAACACCAAATTTCTTATCGTATGAGTGTGCATTTACGTTACCACTTTCATGCTGGTTGCGGCCACAAAAAGGAGAACAGACATCGCTGTCATCGTGAACTTTTCAAGTTTCGCAAACACTTCAAAATCAATTTGATTCTGCCTGGGTAAAGATCAATGTTACCGCGGTGTTCAGCGTGTGAGTTTCATATCGGGCACAGCGGTAATGCTGACCAACTCACCTGGTATTCCGGGGTTCCCTCTGTCTCCGGGACGTCCGTCCAATCCAGGCAAGCCAGGTATGCCACTCTCTCCCTTTTGTCCGGGGAATCCATCCTGGCCTGGGCTCCCAGACAGGCCGTCTTTTCCAGGCAGCCCTGCACGCAACAAAAATCGTCCGTCAGTGCGAGAACAAAATTCTGTCCAAAACCCCACTTTTGACTGTAACTGCTGTGCAAAGTGAGAGAACCAAGAAACTCACCAGGTTGTCCACGTTGACCAGGCAGTCCAGGATCTCCTTTCAGTCCAGGAAGGCCAGGTCTCCCTGGATCTCCCTTCTGACCGGGAAGTCCATCCAAACCGGGCAGTCCACGGTCTCCTTTCTCACCAGGACGTCCGTCAAGTCCCGAACGTCCAGGGTCTCCTTTGGGTCCGGCTACTCCCGGAAGGTTGCGGCCGGGTTCACCTGGCCTGCCTGGCAAGCCGGGGGTTCCTGCAAGACAATCAAGAGTCGTGATTTGGGAGGGAAGAGTTGAAGGATTTTGTGAGAAGCCATGACAAAGAACCACACTTTGCGTTCCTCAAACCCATACTTGCCTTTCTGTCCCGGAAATCCAGGTTCACCCGGGCGACCCGAAAGTCCCGGGTCTCCCTTCAATCCGGGAAGCCCTGGTGGGCCTGGGAGGCCTGTTGTGCCCTTCGCGCCTGGACCTCCAGGTCGACCCGGCAGACCAGCAGGACCGGGGCTTCCCTTCGTTCCAGCTCCACCTTCATTGAGAACAAGCACTTGTTTTTGACTCGGATTCATTCATTTCAAACAACGATCTGCACTCATTCATGAAATCAAGACGGGCACTCAGATGATGACGTTTCCTCACCCGGCAGTCCATCGCGTCCAGGGAATCCAGCTTCTCCCTTCAGTCCTGGAGTTCCTGGAAGTCCTGACAATCCGGGGTTGCCCTTCTGTCCAGGTGTTCCCGGAATTCCGTCGATACCTGGCCGTCCACCTTCACCTTTCTGACCTGCAAACCAAAACAGGGAACTTGACCCTGCTGTTACAGCAGCACCAAATCATTTTGTAAACTTTTGTCCATTTTTACACACAAACCTGGTGTGCCTGGAATCCCTGGAAGCCCGGAGCCTCCAGGATTTCCTTTAACGCCTGGGAAACCTGGTGAGCCTGGCTGTCCTGAAGGCCCTTGAGGTCCAGGAGATCCCTTTGGAGACACAAGAAAACATTATGAACACAAAGACACTTTTCCTTGCCGACACATTCATCAAAACACAAACGATGGGGCTTCTTTCCGATCTTGCTTGACAAGTCAGCAGTGTTTTGATTCGCTCCCACTGTTCGCCGAGTCTTTGAGAGTTTGATCCAACATCTCAAAATGGACTTTTTGTGTTACCCTTTCTCCTTTCTGTCCCGGGAATCCAGGGAGGCCATCGTTGCCTTTCAGTCCTGCTGGTCCAGGGCGGCCGGGTTGGCCATCGAGTCCAGGATCACCTGGTGCGCCACGCTCTCCGGGCCGTCCGAATCCTGCACAAGTACACACACGTGCACGCAGTCTCAGCGTTGGATCCACAATCACCCTTCCATCACACACCAAAAACATCTGCAGCTTTTGCCTGCCTGTTGTCGTCTCATGCTTCGCACGCAAATCATGGGAAAATCATGAAAAATTCTGCTCACTGTAGACACTTGTTTGTCTGTCTGTCTGTTTATCACGCACACCCACACACAGTGCTGCACACACACCTGGCAGTCCAGCCTCTCCTTTCTGGCCGGGCAGACCCGGGATACCGTCGGATCCAGGTTGTCCAGCTCCTCCAGGGGATCCCGGACGACCCGACTCGCCCTTGCTTCCTGGGATTCCTGGGCGTCCCGGTTCTCCCTTGACGCCGTTCCGGCCGGGAATGCCTGGGTCTCCCTTCACGCCTGGGCATTGAAGAATGCACATTGTTATTTCACGAGGCAAGTTCCGTTGAACAACAAAATGGCACGTTACGAGTATGCTTGCTTGGGAAAACCGTATGATCAGAATGCTTTCATCACAACAGTCGCACGTAAATTTGTGGCCATGTCCGTACCGGGTATCGCGGGGCAAGGAGGTCCTGGGAGTCCCGGTATGCCGGGATCTCCCTTAGATCCTGGGAATCCGGGTTGTCCAGGCCGTCCTTTCTCCCCGCCAGTTCCAGGGAAGCCCATCACACCTCGCTCACCCTTCGCACCTGTCGTGAAGACAACGTAGGTCATCCAAACAGAAATGCAATCAGATTGACAGGTCTGTTCAAAAAATGAAGCCACGAATGTTCTCACACACTGCTTGATTTCGAACACTGCCACACAAACCTGGGAGTCCAGGCAGGCCGTCGTTTCCAGGACGACCAGGGCTGCCTGGTCTTCCGTCCAAGCCGGGGTCTCCAGGTCGTCCTGCGAGACCATCCAGTCCCTTGGGTCCAGCCAGACCAGGCCGGCCTGGTGATCCAGGGAATCCTGCACACACAGAGAAAACACATCACTCGTTCTTCTTCGCTGAAAATACACGAACGATCACGTTGCTCCACAGAAGGCCGCGCTTAAAATCCCGCGGTTCCAGATGGCCAATCGATGCTGATTTGTTATCAGAAATTTCTGTTGTTGGTGTGCTTTTCTGAGACTGGAAAGATCCTCAACAGGCCATTTACAGTTTTGCCGAGATAGCAGCTATTTTGACTTTTTTTATATTTTCTGATCATTTCCTGCAATATTGACTCACCTCTCCCCCAGTAAGTCAATGTTACACACACACACATACACACACACACACACACACACACACACACACACACACACACACACACCGATAGTGATTGCACGGAGCCCGCGGTAGCGACGCCTACCAGCGAACCACGGGCTGAAAAATTAGGTGGTTCACTTGCCGGCCTCTCCCTTCTGTCCAGGCAGCCCTGGTCTTCCGTCGATACCAGGTCGTCCGGGATCGCCCTTCAAGCCGGGGTTTCCTCGTCCACCAGGCAGGCCCGGATCTCCCTTCTGTCCCGGAACACCGTTCAAGCCTGGAAGCCCTGAGTCTCCCTTCAAACCGGGCAGACCTGCTCCACCAGGCTGACCTGAAACGAAACCCAAGCGCTGGTTACAAAACGACGCCACGAATCAACCCAACCACATGAATGAGAATTGTTGTTGCAATACATATAGCACAGATCATCTCTCTGATGTGAAGCCTTCAGAGCAAAGGAGGATAAGTCAGGACAACAATGAAAATGCTGAAACAATGAAAGAGAGGTTCTGTGGGAGTGTCATGTTTTTGCAGGTAACGCGTGTCATAACGCCACTTGATAAAACAAATGACAGTCTCATTGGGGAACCTCCGTCCACCCGTATTCTACACACGGAGACTGGATTCAGTGCACCGCTTGAAAGAATGGATCCCCATGTTCACACCCTTTGGGCAAGTGCTCTGATAGAATCAAAGTATCTACGACTTTTCAGACTGTATTTTAGGTCAACTACTCATCATGTTGCTTGCAAAGCCTTGGAAAAAGGACAGAACTTACCTTCGAGACCAGGCAGGCCCGGAAGTCCAGCTTCACCCTTTGGTCCAGGGAAGCCAGGTTCTCCTTTCCCACCCTTCACTGCCAATGAAGGGGGTCCAGGCTCTCCTTTCAAACCTGAACAAGAAAGTAACACACAGATAACACAGATAAATACAAGCTTCCTGTTCTGTCGTGTCTGACTGATCGAGAAAATGTGAAGACAAAAAGTTCCACTCACCGTTCAGACCGGGTTGTCCAGGATTTCCGTCGCGTCCAGAAAGACCATCTTCTCCCGGTCTTCCTGGGAGGCCTGGATCACCCTTGTCTCCTCTGGGGCCCGTCAATCCTCTCAGACCGGGACCGCCCGGAACACCGGACAGACCGGGTTCGCCCTTCTGCCCTGGCAGACCGTCTACACCAGGCAAGCCTGGACCTCCTGCAACACAACGAAGTGTTCGTCTGTCAAACGTCAAAGGTACCGCAAATTTGAAAGCAGACTACAAGAATACACAACGCAACGTTGAAGACGCGGGACACCATGCAGTGTGGTGTTGTGAGCGCTGGTGCAAGGGCTTTGTTTCCTGTCTGCAATTGAAGCCAATCTCTTCTCACTTCGGTGGTGAAATGTGGCATCACCCTTTACGTTTGAGGTCAAACTAGACTTTTGAGTAGAGAATCAGCCGCGCACCGCAAACATCAGCAGAGCCAGCTACAGGGGCAAATTGAGATCAGCGAGGCTGATAAACAGTTGAACTGAAGGTCTTTCTTCCAGGAAATGGAGAGGGGCTTCACCTACATTTTGATGGGCCTCAGCATTATGTTCGTCTCAGCAAAACAATTCCAAAGAGATCGTCCCGTCCACTGAATTGGAGGGTCGAACACAAAATAACGATGGTGACCACACAGGCACAGAAACACGCACACACACATACACACACACGAGCGGCCCCAGGATTATCAGGCAGACAAACTAGGTGCCGCTTCAATTTCGTTCTGATTTTGCCGACAGTACCTGAAAATCCTGGTTCTCCTTTCCTCCCGTCCAACCCGGGCAGACCAGGACCTCCTGGCAGTCCAGGCTCCCCCTTCTGTCCTTGCCTCGACGGCGATGAAGGCCCTGAAAATATCAAAATGGATAAGACACCAAACGAGAGAGCAGGAGAGAAAATAGTCTTCACTGCATTTCATTTATCTTGCAACGAATGTTGACAAGAGAGTTCAGGAAGATCACCTGGAAGACCCTGTTCACCCTTCTGACCAGGCAATCCAGGGAGACCAGGACTGCCAGGCAGACCTGGGTCACCCTTCCCTCCGGGCCCACCGTATCCCGGAGGTCCCAGCGGACCTGGTGGACCCAGTGGTCCCGGGGAGCCTGGTCGTCCGTCGACACCAACTGGTCCAGATTCACCCTGGGAACAACATATCAGCAAAAGTTGTACATCAAATTCTGTGCCAAAAAATGAGGTGACTGCCCCTCTCGCCCCCTTCCAAAGTCACCCAAGTGCACACACACACATGATGGTGGTTGCACAAAAGCGCGCGGAAGAGACACCCAGCGGCGAACCAAGCGCAAAAACAATTCACGCAGTGATCCAAGATTCGACACACCTTTTGTCCTGGGAGACCTGGCAAACCGGCGGGTCCTGGTGGTCCTGAGGGACCTTGTGGTCCTGGCAAACCTGGCAGTCCATCCAACCCTGGATCTCCCTTCTCACCGCGTGGACCTGTAAGAACGAATTAGCGTGAAGGATAAGTCGAGACAGCAGACATTCGTCATTCCGTTACAGTGCGTAACATGTTTTCTTTTGGAAGTAAAAGGTTCAATACATGCCTGGAACTCCTGGGGTTGTGTGTCCAGGGGGACCTGGTTCACCTTTTGATCCAGGGATACCTGGTCGACCAGACGGACCCTGTGTGGACGAAGTGGTGTCATATCCCCTTGCAACACACTCAAACTAAAAATGCGATGATGCAACAGCGTACACAGGTTGAAAAAATAGCTAAGAATGAGCACGTACCGGTTGCCCGAGCATTCCAGGGAGACCGGGAGCCCCGTCGTCTCCAGGGAGGCCAGCGCTGCCCGGGAGCCCGGAGCCGCCTCTGTCACCCGGCCGTCCAGGGGCTCCGTCCCGACCCTGGTTGCCCTTTTCTCCTTTGCTTCCGGGAATACAAGCCTGGCAAGTTCCTCCTCGTTCACCTGTTGCAGAATGTCACGCGTCCATCAATGATGTGAGAATTCCTTTCTGTCCAGGCGTGTCATTTGGCCCAACACAACGCGTGGCAACCAAACAGGACAGAAAGCGAATTGTGGCCATTGCAGTCCTTGGAGGCAGTTGACTTTCCAAAACACTCACCTTTTTCTCCAGGGATACCAGGCTGACCCGCGCGTCCAGGTGTGCCAGGGAAACCACGGTCGCCCTTTCTGCCGGACGGACCAGGCTCGCCCGGCACCCCATCTATGGTGTCTCCCGGAGGTCCGGGAAGACCCCGAATGCCCGGATCTCCCTTCTGACCAGGAAGTCCATCTTTTCCAGGGAATCCATTGCCACCTGGAGAACCGGCGATGGAACGACCAGGCTCACCCTTGAAGCCAGGTTCACCCTTCGGGCCCGGTATCCCGGGAGTTCCAGGTGCTCCTTCAAGGCCGGGCAAGCCCGGAAGTCCCGCGTCGCCTTTCAGTCCTCTAGGTCCGTCTCTGCCCTGAGGTCCTGGGGGACCCGGCAGACCAGGTCCTCCTTTGGGTCCTGGAGATCCGCGCAGCCCAGGCGCGCCTGGACGACCATCGAGTCCAGGATCTCCCATGTCTCCTTTCTCTCCGGGTTGTCCAGGGTAACAGACACCAGGTTCTCTGCTCTGTTCAAAGAGAATGAGTATGTTTGGTGTGGCAACAGGCGCAACGAAACGACGAAGTCACATTCACACAACATTCTGTGATTGTTTGATCGAAAAAGTTCAAAGTTGTGGACTGCCTTTTATCAAACTTACCCCTGGTGGACCTGGAGGCCCGTCGAATCCTGGATCTCCCTTCCCACCCCTCTCTCCTTTGTCTCCCGGTACTCCAGGCAATCCTGGTTCACCGCTGATGCCTGCGTCACCCTAAAGAGTGAAAACATTGGGGAGGTTTCGCACGCCTTAAATTTCATAAGCCTGGTGCCCCGAATCCCAGATCGGTGACACAGATACCAAACTAGATTTCTAAATTTGCTCTGAGAGCCAATGACAAGTGACCAAATGGTATCTGTGTCACTGATCTCGTATTGGGGCATGTCGGTAAAGGAGCGGACGTATTTGCTAAACTTCCGTATTGCGTTGTTTCTCTGGCCCTGCAGACAGACCACGAAGTCAACCACTTTTCATGTCCAGTGCGCAAAAATCGAAAGAATTTTGTTTGCACTTCTGGACCACATGAGTTGTGTTCTTGCACAATGGTTTCTGCAGCTGCGACTGACCTTCAATCCGGGGAATCCTGGACCTCCTGGGAGACCCTGCTTCCCTCTGGGTCCCGCGATACCCGGAACTCCCTTCTCTCCCTTCATGCCGACTGCTCCCGGTGTGCCCTGGGAGAATAACACAACAATAGCGTTTCAAGCAAACCGATCCAGACTCAGGTGGCAAGGTAACCTGGTGCAAGTCACCAAAAAGACCAACACTTACCGGTCTGCCGTTTTGTCCCTGAAAACCTCGAGGTCCATCCAGTCCAGGCTCACCCTAAACAAATCAGACACGCAAAATCTCCAGTACAGCTTGCACTTTCACGAAGCAGCACAAGAGTGAAAGGTTCTTCTTTGCATCTACTCGTGTCGTTACATATCACCCCAGGTGGCAAACGAAATCAAAGAAACTGAACAAAAATAAGTGTCTTCTGTCATATCATGCTTCTGTTTTCTCTACATGTAGAATTTGCACATTTTGCAAAAAGAACGGCGTGGAAAGAACAGCAAACCAGCTTTGCACACAAAAACCAGTGCAGGGTAAAGAGCAAGCAGAGGTCAGAACCAAACAAAATGTGAAAAAAGAAATTGTTAACATGAACAGACAACGACAAGAGAAGATAAGAGAAAACAGCACTCGAACAAGCTGTTCATAGAGCTTTTCTGCAAAGAATCACCTGAATTTTTTTAGTTTAAAAGAAACGATTTACTTACGATAGAGCAGTCAGAGACACCAGGAGCCATTCAACAACCAACTGAAGACGTCATTCTTGGTTTCTGCGCCTACCACACCGCAATCCTGACCAAAACTTCTCTCTACAGATTCCCACAGGTTCGTTCACACACACACACACACACACACACACACACACACACACACACACACACACACACACACACACACACACACACACACACACACACACACACACACACACACACACACACA
>JAAUXT010141146.1_pt1 | contig 24359 bp, 26 predicted proteins | sample 7278171 | NCBI WGS metagenome assembly JAAUXT01 (sample SAMN14350112, study PRJNA611818) | marine sediment metagenome | isolation source: surface marine sediment (1.8m) | place: French Polynesia: Moorea | collected 2018-08
GTCCAACCCCCCCCCAGTTAGACCCGCTTTACACACATGGACGGACGGACGGACGGACATACAGACTGATGGTGATTACATTAAGCGTGTGGTAACACCCTTCGGGACCACACGCTTAAAAAGTCACGCGGATCTTTTGGCTCCCTCATACACACCCGAAAATGATTCAGGTGAACAAAATTTTCTTTTTCCCGTGCTTTATGATACCAATGTTTGGACCCAAACTGGAACTGAGACCCAGACCGGCCACCCCAAAACTTTCATGGATCAGCCGGAGGAAATCATCAGGGCGACTTTCAATTCAAAACAAACAGCGTTTCAACGCAACGCATATGTTGGTCTGAGCAACGTTCGTTTGGCAGGGTTCACTGAGGCTCAAACTGAAACAACTTCATGTGGAACCTGCAGCGGCTGAGATGTCAATTGATTGAGACAAACAGCCAGACAATGGTCTGAGACGTGAACCATTCAAGCAGACCTTCAGACGCAGAACGATCGATCTGCCCGGACGGCTTCGTGTACAACACGCCGGGTTTTAGGCTGTCCATTTGCCTCGTTCCCGCCTCCGTGTCCGACGCAGACTCGCTCTCCTTGACTTCCTCCTGCTGCGGAGACTGTCGGTCGTCTTCTGCACCAAACACGTACAGTGTATGTACAACAGTGAATCAACAGAATTGTGATGTGACTGTGAATCTGCTCACGTTGTTCAAATTCCGGGTGAACCAAAGAATAGCTGGAGCGTAATGAATGTTGAACCACTCCCTTTCGTGTTTTTATCGAACTCAGACATCGGCTGGAATTTCAATACGAGCGCCAAACAAACCGAAATGTTCTGCGTGGACACCAATTTCCGAAAATGGTAGAGTGCATCATAGAAGATGTCAACACGAAAGTGTAATCTATGAAGTCTCTGAACAAGGAAACAGGGGTGCACATGTGCAAACGAAACAAAGTCGAAAGATTCTGTTTCGTGTCGGTGCAGATCTCGAACTACTTCCACAAAGTGAATGTGCAAATGTGCTGCGCACAGCTTGTGATACCGACTTGAAATTCGCATGTCAACCGAAAATGAATTTCACAACTGCGGTAAGCATTCGCTTTTTACATAATTTACAATGTGGAGCTCCACACTGTTGTTCGCCCAAGTTTTGGGTGCCACAATGTTGACGACTCAACAAAGGCGTCGTCGTGTCACAACAGAGCTATCAAGGCAGGAAGCAGAGGCGAGTCAATTCAATGCACAGTCATTCCGTACCTGGATAAATCCCGATCTGTATGGATGGTGCTTGATTTCCTTCTGTGTCCACTGTTTTGAAGTGAGAGTTGAAGTTCTTTGATGAACATTACAACACCAAAATATTTGCATGACAAATGGATTCGGGACATCTCACAGCTCTCGATGCACACACCTGTGCCGCTGCCAATTTGCCCAGGTTTTTCAAACAAATTTCTGCGTGATACTGAAGTCCGCTCGCACACGGCAGAAGTACTGACGGCGCATCTCACCTGCGTCGGTGCCGGGCTCGAGCCCCTCCTCGACCAGGCGGCGTCGCTCCTCTTCCCGCGCTCGCCTCTCCTCTTCCTCCGCCGCGCTTTGGGCCGCCCTGCGCAGGACACAAATTTCTTGAACAAACCACTCACACCAGTTTGTTGTCTGTCATACGCACATCTTGAACACCAATTTCCGACACACAAAGCAAAAACGTCACCTTTTTTCCTCCAGGACGCGACGCTGCTCAGCCGCTTCTGCCTCAAGTCTCAGTTGCACGCGCGCGTCCACGTCAGTCCTGTTGGCGGAATACCAGCGCTCCAGCAGGAACTCTCCGTTCTCGCTTGTGTCGCGCAGAACCAGCACGTCATCCGGCATGTGCGTTCCCCGCTCGATCAACACGTTCCACTGGTCACGCGTCTGAGGGAAGTTGTCGAAAATCCACCCTCCGGAGCTGAAACAACACACGCATTCTTTGCTTCCACAAGTTGGTTCTTGACAAAAGTGATGAAGCTTTGAGGAGATCGGGCAGCACTCACGCAGGTCCGTCAGGGTTGGCTTCCCGTCGCGACGCCTCGGCGTTCTGAATCGCCTCCTCCATGGCGTCGATGAAGACTTCGGGCGGCAGGGCAACTTCGCTTTGCTGCGCGGCGCGCACCGCTGCGTCCACCAACTCCACCACCTCAGGGTGAGTCTCCGTCACCTGCAGTGTGGACAACACTTCATGCAAAAATTCCCGCACACAACACGTTCAAAGTCACAAAGATCACATGAACAAGCTGTGGGCCTGACGAGCCAAATGACAGTTTGTGCTTGAACGCTTTTCTTTTTGTGAACTCACCTCAACTGGCTCCTGTTCGTCTTCTGTTGTCTTCTGCACTGACTCTGCACACAAAACAAAAATCAACAGAATATGACTTGACTGAATCAGCAAAAACAATGATTGCAACAGATTTGAAAGTCTCACCAGAACTCGGTTTTGCGCTGACGTCTTGAGAGTCGTCGTCATCGTCTTCAGCTTTCGCGCCGTCTCCACCGGTTTCACCATCTATATGTACGACAAGCGAACTTGTTCCTTTTTGTGGCGCATGAAATGTGAATTTGGAACAACGAGCAAAACATTTGTTCTTCTTCAGAAACAAAGTTTCAAAACCGAGCAAAGTATCACCCCAGCCAAACTCTGAACGGTCAAGGACACTCAACCATGCACAAAAGAGAACGTCAGGATCTCAACGAGGACCTGCACATTACCTTCTATCATTGAGTCTTTTTCTTCAACTTCATTGACAGCTGGACCAAGAATTGTAATTGCACTCAGCAACTCAGCACAACAAATAAACTGAGTGCTGAAAACTTTGTCTAAAGTTTCATCCAAGGAATACCGGGTACATTGTTCTCTGCAGCACTCGTACGAGCAGTATCATTACGGAGGAAAGCTGACTGCAGCGCAGCCGCAAGTCTCAAGACCGTGTAAGAAAAGAAACGCAAGCTTCATTTACCTTCATCGTCAGCTTCAAGAGCGGCCTCATCTTCTGTCAACAAAAGAACGGGATTGCTTCAACAGCACCAACTACAACACTCTTGCTTGTGTAAATGAGAATTCACAGTGCTCTCCAAAAACGTGCTGACACAAGTGCGGACTTCTTGCAGGACGAAGGTGCAAGAACCAGGTTCACTTGATCCAATCATGTATTTTTCTCAGGAGTCAATGTTTGTGAAATTGAGCCGAACAAACAGCACAATGATCACAAACAACATTTTTCCAAAGCAATGGATCGTGAGAGTTTCACTTTGTGGATTAGCTTTCCGCAATTTGTTGCGTCTCGTACACGGTTCTGTGAACACTGGTTGTGAACATATGTTCAACGTAGGTGTGACAAAGATTTTGATTTTCCGACACAGAAAAAGTTTGGGTCAAGCAATGCATTGTCACTCTGTTGTGCATCAAGTACTTCACCTGCAAACGATCCCGAACGGACTTGTTGCATAAATCCAGTGAAAATCCACGCAACGTGTATTCATCCTTCAGACTTTGTTGTCTCAAGACAAGGGACGACAAAGCGCGAAAAAAACTAGTTTTGTGTATACCAGCAGCTTTTTTCTTTGCGATTCTGTCTTGTTCCAATTGTTCTTCCACCTTCTGCTTCACTTGCGCGATGGCGCTCTCCAGCGCCTCCTGTCTCGCCGTCTCCACAACTCGCGTCCGCTCCTCCTCCAGTTTGGGCTTCATTATTTCGTCCATGTCCATCACCTGCAACAGTTTGTTCCAGTTTCCTATTTGTGTGGTACAACACATCGTGCCTTGGACTGGAAAGGTTCTCAATATTTCCACAATACTTGAACTCACCGTCGCCTCGTACTTTTCAGCCAACTTGTGACAAACAGTTGTTTTTCCAGACAGTTTGGGACCCACAACACAAAACTTGGCAGGTGGTTTGGGTTGGGGTGGCAACAAAAATGGTCTTGGATTCTTCATGAATTCAATCATCGCTGCTTCACTTGACAGCACGTACATTTTATCCAAGAAGCTGCAAGTACAACAGCAAAAACCCGGCACTTTTGACGCATGGAATTCAGAGATAGAACTGAGAAAAAGGTGTACGAGTATTCTTTTACAAACGACAATGTCAAGTGGAAAAAGTGAGATCTTAAGAAAAAAAAAGTGCCTCACGAGCGTTTCGCGATTGAAAGACACAACCTTACCTGACCGCAAACTCTGGTTTTCCCGGCGTGAGATTGCCTTGTCGCAGAGCAACTGGGCAGAAACGGAGCCAGCGACTACGCCGCCACCGAAAGCGCGGCGCTACCATTTTTCTGGGCGCGAGCATACGCATCAATTCTTCAGTGTCGGCGTCCTCTGGCGCCTCCTCCTCCTCCCCGTCGAAGAGCTGCGTCACCACCGCCGCGGGACGCAGCACGAAACAGCGGAGTCGCGACATGAGTTCCTGCAGCGCGCAACACGGAGGGAGAGACACATACGTTCAACCACGTTGCAAGCGTACATGACAGAGACCACGCGAGCGAAGAAGCGTCAACTCACTTGGAAAAGAACATTAGCGGGCTTGTTTGCATCCAACTCGATAACATGTTGTTGGTTGTGTTCTGCCATGTAATCCTTCGAAAAGAAGAAAATGGAATCAAACGTAAAAAGCCACGAGCGACAGCAATACGGCTAATTTCACAATTGAGTGGGATTCAGCTTGGAGTCGGTTCATTTTTGAATGTTGTTTCTACCTCGAGCAATCGAAGCATGCTCGATTTGTACGTCGCAATATTCTTTTCGACACACGTTCCCAAGTCTTCAGGTCGAGTGACCAAACGCTCCACGACATCCAGAGGGAGGCCAAGTTCCTACCATACAACAAATGAAATGACAAAAGTGACATTGGTTTCTGTTTCAGGTTGGTTTTGACGTGTTTTTTCGTGCAAATTTGTTGGGGAGGACACTGACATGTTCGGGAAGTTCGTCCTCTTCCTCGTCTTCATCTTCCAGTTCTTCTTCATCTCCCTCGAGTCGTTCATTGACCTACATAAGAGTGACACTCGCGTCACTTTGTCGCCAAAATTTTCTGCAAAATATCACTCCATAATCGTTGCAAAGGGCGAAAGATGCTCACTTCTGGCACCACTATGTCAGGATCATAAACATCTTTCGTGAAAATTTCTCCTGTTGTGGGGTCAACCTTTTGATTGACGCGTCTTCTTTGCAAATCTTTGTCGGGTATCTGAAAAACAATGAAGCAAAGACGTGTTGCAGTGACAGTCAATGCTCGAGCCACTTAAGCACAAATTCATCACAGACTGTGAAACTTCTTGAACGCACGTTACGAATCTCATATGTATTTGAAACAAACTTCGATACAGTTTCTGTGTTCTGCCTCAAACCTCGGTTTGCCTCCCGTGTGTGTTTACCTTGAAATTGATGATAAAATCTGGTTGCAAAGGCCATTTCTTGATGAATGTGAGCTGGTTTTTGACTGACATAAATTGTTCTGACAAGGAAGGAAACCCGTCCAAGCAATAACCTGTGATGTCAAATGTGACAACAAAACATATTTTATCGCAAAAACCTGCGGGTATGGTTTTAACCTTCGAATCTGTGTCAAAGACCCAATGTGAAAGATGCTGACCGTGATGTGCGACCTCAGGAGAACTGATCTTGTCCTCCATTAGTTTGAGCACAACTCCTTCTGACACCGCTTCTCCTCGCATCAGGCTGTCTCGCAAGTCCTGATTTGTGTCCGTTTGTGACTCCACAGCTTCTGATATCACCGCTTGGGCTGTTACAAAAATGGGATCGATTCTTGAACATCGCCTGTCTGTATGGCATGCATTCAGGAGAATTGACCAAGTGTGCCTGGGCTTCCGAGCGTCAGGGACCGACTGCTCCCCGCAAGCGCCCATCCAATAAGAGTCACATACCACTGACAAGTTCACATCTCCATTCATCAGCCAAACGCTGTGCGAGAGTAGATTTCCCCGATCCAGGTTTTCCAATCACGACGAAACAGGTCGGTTTGGACCTCAGACACTTCAGCTCCACCTTCGAAAAGAAACCAAATTTGAAATCTATATCTACAGCTAGACCTAGATTCTATCATCTCAACAGATCTAGTGGGAAAAATACGAGCGAAATGTCCAACAAGACGAGCAAGTTCACCTCCTCTTCGTTGTAGAGATCCATGATGTCGGGCCTCTCACGCAAATTTCTCACACATTCAAACTGGAAATAGATTCACAAGCCAATCTTGACTCCGACATCAATCGAATGCAACCTCATTTTGGCATATATAATAATTCTAAACGCCCCTTCCAAATTGCCTTGCAATGATGTTGGAGGTCTGGATCTGTTTAATATCGCCCACGCCCCCTGGTTTTGTTTCTCTCTCAACTTGCACTTGATTTGACGTCCTTTTTGACAAAGAAAGATGACCAACCTGTAATCTAATTATCTCTAGTCAAATTTTGCGGACATGTTTCGTCTTCAAGACAGCCCAGATTCAGTCATTGTCAAACTTCCGAAGCGAAGACAGCATCTGAGGTTGTCGTGGTGATTCACCCGGTTCCCGCAGGTGCGTCGTCCGGACTGGTGGCGCCGACAATCAAAGCTCGGTGATTTTCACAAATAAAATCCACTTCTGCCTTATTCTTGTGGTAAATGAAACTACTGGCTTTCAAATACATTTTTGGAGTATTTAGTAAATCTGGCAAAAAGCCATATGTGCTCCAGTTGACAACATTTTGACACGTCAAGTATTTGCCCGTCTACCTTACTTTGATCTGAGGCTGTTCCCTGCTTGTTGGGCGATGATAGAGCCTCTTATTTCTTTCTTTTCAGACAAATGACAGATTAAAGCCTACCAGAGGCTGTCGGGTGCTCAAAGATGGTTTCAAAGATGATTTTTGTTGCTGCAGTGCTCCTTCAGTTGTTGTCTGTTGTCCTGTCACACAGTGATCACACGTTGCTCTTGCTGATTTCATTTGATGGATTTCGGTATGATTACTTGAAACTGGCTGCTGAAAGTGGAAGGAAGACTCCAAACTTTGATGAACTCAGGGCTGGTGGGGTTGATGGCCTCCACGTCAAAAACAGATTTATCACAAAAACTTTTCCAAATCATTACTCAATTGCAACTGGATACGACGAGGAAAGTCATGGAGTGACTGGCAACAATTTCTTTGACAATGTCATCAGGAAAAAGTATTCAAATGACAACATGACAGACCCACTGATGTGGAATAACGGGACAATGGATGGTGGAGCTGAACCTGTGTGGGTAACCAACGAAAAGGCAGCACACAGTACTTTGTATCCGAAACGAAGTGGCGTTATCATGTGGCCAGGAGCTGACGCAGAGCTGCACGGGAAGAGGCCAACTTATCACATCACTTACAATGGAAGTTTCCCGTTTGAAGCTCGAGTTGACAAAATGATGCAATGGTTTTCAAATGAGGAGAAACCAATCAACCTCGGGTTGTTATACTTCCAAGAACCAGATGGCACTGGCCACAAATTTGGTCCAGATTCAGACGAGGTGCTTGACAAAGTTGTTGAAATGGATAAACTGGTTGGCTACATTTTGAAACAGCTGAAAAAGCATCGATTGCTGCACAGAATGAACATAATTGTGACGAGTGACCACGGGATGGCAGAAACGCCGTACGTCATCCAGTTGGACGAGTACGTCGATTCTTCATGGTACCAGATGTATGGAGGCAGTCCAGTGCTCAACATTGATCCCATTCCAGGTTTGTGTCGTCCGTGCTGTCTTGGGATAAATCTCTTGCCAGACCAAAATACCGTTTTGAACTTCGAAACAACTCGTGTTCTTTCATTGCTCAGGCAAAGAAGAGGCTGTCTACAATGCCCTGAATAAGATTGAACACTTGAACGTGTACAAGAAGGAAGAGATTCCCAGAGAATATTTTTACACGTGGAACAACAGAATTCAGCCAATAGTGATAGCTGCAGATTTGGGTTACAACATAATCCAATCTGCGGAAAATACCACATTGAGTAAGTCGTTTGCGATTCAGACTGTTGATTCAACTGTCATGAACCGTGAAACTGTTTCACACTCTTTCGTAAAGCTGAAAACCTGACATTTTTGATTTGGTATTTTTTTCCAGAAGGAAATCACGGGTACAACAATAGTTTAGATGTCATGCATCCTTTCTTCATTGCGCATGGACCTGCCTTCAAGAAGAACTACACTTCCGAGGGATTCAGAAACATTGATATCTATCCATTGATGTGCCATATTTTGGACATCAAACCGTACCCAAACAATGGCTCACTCGATCAAGTTCGTGACCTTTTGTACGTCGACGAGCTCGAGGGCTTCCTTGTGTTCAACATCACAATTTTGACGTGTGAGTTTTGTTCAAACATTACGTTTGCTTCTTTTCCGGGAAAAAAAGATCGAAGAGTCATTGATTTTCTCCAATATCTTGCGGCAACAATCGAGTGACAAATACGTGTGTTTCAGCCTTATGGTATTGAAAGAAAGTGCCTTCTTCATTCCAGTCTTGCTGGCCGTGGGATTTGCAGCGCTCGTTTCGGGAGTGTTCTGCATCTCTGCGTTCCGGTCTCATAGGATTCTGCTGCGGCGACGTCGTCCTCTCACCGTCAGGCTCAACAACATTCATGACGGGCACACGCGCCTGTTGAGCAATTCCGAAGACGAGGAGGAAGATGACGACATCCCATGACATTTCGTTGACTTCAAGCCGTGGACAAACGAAATTCCAGGGAAGAAAATGATGCCTCAGCGGACACGTAGGTGCTTGTTCTCCAGTCCCAAATGTGATTACCGTCTCAACGGCAAGTTCTTCGACAGCATTAAATTGCGCTGAGTGCTTGCGAACCTGGATGTTCGGTTTTAATTTTGTATCCGTTTGTTTTTGAAACTGCTGTGTGTTGTTTTATTTTCTAATTTTCATAGCTAAATTTTTGAAGGTCGATTTGCGATGAAAGAACTTTCACAGGTGTTTGACTGTTTTCATTACGCAGCTGTTTCATTGATGTCACAGAGTGAATGATCTTCAAAACATTCCCGGAAACTAATGTGTTCAGTATAGTGGCGGAGGCCGGTGTCGTCACGCAAACTTTTTTTATTTTTTTGTTTTCTGAACGGCAAAGACTGACACCGTATTCACCCGAGTACAAGACGCACGCTCAATTTTGCCTTGGTTTTCTGGTGTCGAGTTGTATTGAAATAATACCAATCTCACCCTCAATATTGGTGTTCAATATTGGGACAAAAAGATGGGCCTTATGCACGGGTGAATACGGTATGTGTGCGAAGTTTCTGTCACAAGGAGGTGCTGATTTAGTTGTGTATTTCTCAAAACTGAAGTCCGTATGGTCACCCAAAAACATGCAAGTCACGTTTATTGTTGGGAATTTCAAGCGTTTTTCGCAAAACCTGGAAGAAAATATTCATTAGAAGGCACAGGGGAGTTTAGAAGTTGCACAATAATGCTGCAAGAGTTGCGGTAGAAAACTTCCAGCAACAAACATGCAACGCTCATTTCTGTCTGGCCAACTGACGATATCGGCCTCCTTCCTGTGCGTACATAAGTGTGCATTTTTGTGTTTCGTCGGAAGTTAAAAAGGTTTGTTTTCACCACAGCACTGCGATTATTTGACGCGTACTCCGGTGGCAGTTTGTTGAGCTTGCTGGTGGGTTTGCAATTTTTGGTGAGCCGTGTTGTTGGTGCAGACTAGACTTGACCAAGACGGAAGAATGTGATCGTTTTAATTTCGTTTGGGATTTTTGTTCTCTGGAAACTGTATAGCTGTGGTCGCAATCACAGAAAGCAACTCAATTTTTAAACACCGTCAGTGTCTTCAAAGTGAGGTGATGTGTATGAGTAGATCCAGATCTGCATCTTTGCGTGTGTAATGTAATTCATTGACAAGCCTGTGAAATTCCGTCGAGCCGCAGGCTTGGTGCATTCGCGTTGGTGGTGTTCTGTACATGTGTGTCATTGGTTTTTTGGGGGGATTTGCAAAAACTGGTTTTTGTAAAGCCCGCGGTTCGCGGCAGGCGTCCGATACCGCGGGCTCAATGCAATTACCATTTGTATGTCTGTCTGTGCACAGTTGAGTTTGTGGGGGGGGGGGGTGGCAACTCAACTTGGCCAAAGCCCCTAAACCAGTTGAGTTGGTTGATGAGTCAGCTGAGGGGGGGGGATTCAACTTGGCCGAGTTGTTACCCCCCCCCGCACCTTGCTCCTCTTCAACAAAGCAACAAAGCAACACGTGGGTTTCTTTACCCCTGTTTATATGTTACCGTCACCTGTTTCTCAGTCTCAGTAGAATTCAGACTCTGCGCTTTTGCTCAAGCAAACAAGCCAGCCTCCCAAAAAGGAAATGTTGCTTTTTCCAAACCAAACTGACAGTAAATTACTTTACCCAAGTGGGGAATAAATTGGTTTCTTCCACTTCCCCCCCTCCTGTTTGACAAAAGCAACAGTTCCTGGCACAGGTAGCCTTGGCCTATTTGCTCGAACAATGCATGCTGTGAGCACAGTTGCTGGTGTACCGTGCCGCGTGTGCGTGAGTCTTTTATTTGTTGTTCACTTGATCAAATTCAAATTGGTGCGAAACAGCAAATGTATCTCAGTATGTGTGCACGGTTTTCCGTAAAGACACCTTCATAGACATTTATTTTTTTGTCGCACGCAATGTTTTCCGGGAGGCAACGGCGTCGGGTTATTCTGGAATCACGTCGAGGGTGTCTGCTATCTGGCGCCAGAACCCCGTGTAAATTGGGAATGGGAGTGAGCCTCTTTCCAGAAACAAGTGCTGCAACTGGACCCTGTCCGTTTTCAAAACAAAACAAGAACCCCCCCTCCCTCCCCCCCAAAAAAAATAGACCAAAGTCAAAACACTGAAGGGAGGGCACCGGATTCTGAAGGCACCAGGCACTCAAACCCTGGAGTCCTGAAGCCTGACCAAAATTGTGTGTGGCCTTAGATTTTCCAGGCTGGACAATTGTTGCATGTGCTGCAGCGGTGATCCCACAAAACAACAATTCCGTTTTGTCTGATTGTGTCGTATGCTTCCACACCTGCTGTGTCACATTACAACCAAAATCGATTTCCGTTTGATACGCTGCAGACAAAGTGCGGGTCGCGTGATGTACGATTTGCAAAATCCTGTGTTGACAACAAGTGTGATTGGACGAAGTTCTTTCACCGATACTCTGGAACAAAATAAAAAGTCTGAAATTTTTGAGACGGGTACACGCCCCTCTGTTTCAACGTTGAGGTAAATCACGGCATTCACGCAAATTTTCTTGATCCCGATGTCAGTTTTCACGGGGCACAGTTGAATGCCAGCGCCTCACAACGTTCGTGTGACCCTGTACATAAGAAAGGTGTCGTCGAGTGTCAGACACTGAATTCTGTGTTCGTAGAGCTGGAGTCTGAAGGCGCCCTCAGTTTGTAAGGACAGCGGTGGCGGATGTAGTGGGCGCGCGACTTGTTCTTCACGTCGAAGTAGTTGACGTGAAGCCGATGGGCGAGACGTCGCGCGAGTCGATCCATAGCGCCCGAGTCACGGCTCTTCTCTGAGAGAATCATTTCTTCAATCTGCAGGTGCAAGATGTGTGCAACAACTCAGGTCGCGTGAAAGATTGAACACTGACGCAACTTGATACAAATGGGTGAGTGGCACGTTTCACAACTGATGATCGTTCAATGGCTTTTCACGGGAAACTGAGTTGCAGCTGTACCATGAAGCCGTTGAAGGTGATGTCGTAGTAGTGGTCGCCAACCCCGGTGCTCAGGCGACGAAGCCTCACGTACACGTTGTGCAGGTCTCCTCGGTACACCAGAGTCGAGCCTTTGTAGAACTCGTACGATCCCTTCGAGTGGTCAATCACGTACGTCAGCATCTGGGAATACAGCGGACTCTTGTGAACTTACAGTTGTTCATGTCGGGAAATCTCCAAAAGTTTCTGCCCGTTGTTTCTTTCAAGACCCAAGAGCTGGTCAAGATCAACCGACGCACCTCCAGGTTGAGAAAGACGAGCAGGATTCCCCACAGTCCGACCAAGGCTGGGATGCTGTAAATGCTGGCGCCAACACCTTGCAGTGAACCATTTTGGGTGAGGTAAACGGTCACAAAAATTGCCACAGCCACTATGATAGTGAGAACCCCGGCCAGAATTTTTCGGGATCTTTTCTTGTGCACGAAAGTTCCCTTCTTTTCCGACAACGGAATGAAAGGATGCGTTGGGTTTGTTTTCAGCTTCGATTCGAATATCATTTCAGGGTTGTTCGTCTCATTAGCGTACGTCCAAGTCGTAAAAATTTCTCGGATTTGTGTTGCTTCCCCCATCGTAGCTTTCATCAGCCTCGACTTCACAAAAACAAATCAAATCAAAAGCAGAAGCTGAGAAGCGCAGAAGTCGTCTGCGTCTGCGTCACGTGATTCCCGCCGCGCAAAACGCTCCGCGAACAGAACGGGAGGAGCAGTGCGCACCGCCACCAACTTCTTTTTTCTGAGTTTTGAGGAAAAAGTCATCGTGAGCTACCTTGCTCCAGTAGAAACATTGTTTGCCTCCAGAACCATTAGGTACAGGATAACTACCTGCATAACCGGGCTCTATTTTCCTTTCAGGATCGTCATCTCACAAGGTAACAACTATCGTTGGGCGATATTTGAAGTTTGCATCGCGGCTGTGCATTTCACCATCAAATTTTGTGTTCCAAAGGTGTGTTTGTACTTTCTGGAAGACGGAAACCAGGAGCCATGGGAATGGCGTGTTGTACCTCAGGTACCAATCCGACCTACACGTGTGAAAATAAGGCGTACAAGGGGGGATTCATGTCTGACGAAAAGTTGGTCTTTGCAAATGGAGTCTTGTTGATGGTCGAGTAGCCGGCCATCTTGGTGCTACAAACGGCTTGAACACCAGTAGCTTTCATGTCAAACCGTTTGCCCATTTTCTTTGTGAACCTGCACTTGTGTCAACTGATCACATTGTGTAAATGCAATCGCCAGGCGCCCATGTCTACCGAAAACCCGTTGCTTGTCATTTCGTTCCACCGGCAGACTGACTGAAACGGATTCTGAAAAAATTGTGACAAACAGGTTGGACGCATCATGTCGCTTTGAATTTCAGCTTGTTGCAAGAGGCAGACAATGAGCTCGACAACAACACTGGTCGAGCCTGATGTGTTGACGGAAGTTCCCGAGGCGCTCAAGCGACTCGTGCGGTACGCCAGTCGCGGCTTCTATTCCACCGAACACGCCATTATCATCGACATGCTGGTTCACCATCCCTGCATCAAGGAAGACGATCTCTGCGAACTGATCAAGTTCGAGCGAAAAGCGCTCAGAGGCTTGATCAACACCCTGAAAACGGACAAATTTGTCAAATCTAAGGTTCGCATTGAGACCACATCGGAAGGAAAACAGTCTCATCACAGTTACTACTTTATCAACTACAGTTCATTCGTGAATGTTGTGAAGTACAAGCTTGATCACATAAGGCGGAAAATAGAGACAGAAGAGAGAGAATCAACTAGCAGAGCTTCTTTCAAGTGTCCTGACTGCTTGAACACGTACACTGACTTAGAAGCTGACCAACTGTTCGACATGGCGACTGGGAAATTTCTGTGCACGTTTTGCCGATGTGAAGTGGAAGAAGAAGCGTCCTCCTTGCCCAGAAAAGATGCCAGAACTCTGATGGTTAAGTTCAATGAACAACTTGAGCCGCTGTTCAGTTTGCTTCGAGAAGTGGAAGACATCAAGCTTGCTCCAAGTTTGTTGGAACCTGAGCCTGTGGACTTGAAGACGATTAGGTGCGCGCTTGTTCGTTTTTCTAGGGGAGAAGAAATTTGCGAACCTTCTCTGTGTCTTGTGTTGCAAGAAAGATAACCCGAGGCTTGGGAAAGCACGTTTTGTTTTAAACTTTTCTTCTCCCAAATTTAGCGAAACAAATGGAAAGTTTGTCCATATTCGAGTGAAATGAGAGCAAAACTTTCTTTTTTGAAATATCAGAGAATACAAGGCGGGAGGAGGTGGTGGCGGCAGGCGCGAGGGAGTCTGGAGTGGAGACACAACTCGTCGCGTCGACTACGGACTTACCGAGAGTCAGGTCACCATCGACTTTGAAGGGCGCGACAAGGGTGAAGAAGTGCAACAACGGTTGATCAAGGAGAGACCGGTTTGGATGGTGGAGAGCACGGTGGAAGAAGCGAGCAACGACAGCGACTCTGTTGTGAGTTTGGCTGCTGACAGGCTGGAGCTAGTTCTCTTCGTTCAATGGAAATCTTGACACGGCTGATTCAATCATCGCACGTGAAAATACCACAGACGTACCGGTACTTGTATGTTGTGTTGTTGTTGCAGTCTGCACCAGCGGCGAGGGCGGGTCCGTCGACTGACAGCAGCGCAGTCAGTCCCGACAATGAAATCTTCAGAACACTGCTCGCTCACGAGACGAAAAGTCGACGCGAAAACTTGCCAGGTGATTATTTTGTTTGGAAAGGCAACTGGTCACAAGCAATCTCCTGGGGGGGGGGGTCCGTTTGTTAAACTGTATCCACAACAGTTCGGTGGCTTCAGTGACATGGGACTGACACCGGTTACTGTTCCTTCGCCTTCCAGCCATTCCAGGAGTTGGAGGCGGTGAGGGCCGGAGCGACGACGACACGACGTCCAGTGAATCAGAAGACGAGTTCGCAAAGAAACCCACAGGCCTGGTTGTTCCTGCTTCCACGAATAGACACCAAGGTCAGTGCTTCGCCCTGTGCGTTTGTTGCCGTAAATCTTTGCTGAGATGTGCGGTTTGCTTGTGACACTTGTCTGGTGTTTTGAAAATCGTCATGGTCGCAAGAAATTATCCCCAGGTTTGAAAGCTGCTGCGTTGATTCCTTCGTGGTGTCAAGATCCATGCCATCTCTGCGTGCCCCTGGCAGTTTGTTTTGGAAAGCGGTCATCTTTGTTCGGAATTTGGCACGACTATTTTTTTGCCTTGCTGGTGAGATTCTCACCTCACGATGAGCTTTGTGATGCGAGGCGTGTGCAAGTGTTTGTACACTGTGTACTGTGTTACTGTTGATCGAAAGCTGATCAAAATACAAGCAAGTACATGTACACGTGTGAACAACCGAGAAACGAAACGACGTGAAAACAGTTGAACAACAGTCGAGTACAAATGAAGAAATGTTCTTTAGATTTGGTTCAACAACAATTGACATTGGCAAAAGCTTGGAAGATGCAACGTCAAGATCCTTTCGGCTCCAGGCAGAAAGGAAGGATTGGTCTCCAGGCGACCTGTGCTCAGTGTCTTTTCAGCAGTTTGACGAATATTCCTTCCGGCGGCGTACGCAGACCGTCAGAATTGTACTGCAATGGTACTTGTGTTCTCTCGCCTGGAACGACTGTGAACCTCTGCAACATGTTAATCAGGGCACTCTTCACCTCAAAGACAGCAAATCTCATGGCAATACAGTTTTTTGGGCCAGCTCCAAAGGGCAAGTACGCCATGGAATGGCGCTGTTCCTTCCTATGTGGAAGAAACCTCTCGGGTACAAACTCGTCGACTGGTTCAGGACCCCAAAGGTCTTCATTCATGTGAATGTCAAGCATATTTACAGCCACTTTAGCACCCTCAGGGATGAATATATATCCAACGTTTGTCGAGTGTTTGCAGTCCCGGTGCAGAGCTAGTGGAGCAACAGATCCGAGTCTGGACACTTCACAAAACACCATGTCCAAGTACTGCAGCTTCTCTGTTGTTTGGATGTCGATCACTGCACTTCCTTTCAGGAAGAACTCGTCAATTTCTTGCTGTAGTTTTTTCTGAACTCCAGGATGGAGAGCCAAGTGATACGCAATTATTGCGAGTGTTGTAGCTGTCGTTTCATACCCTGCTGCAAGAAATATGAAAATGGTTGACTGCATTTCCTCCATAGTTAGAAACTTCGACTTGGTCTCGATGTCGGCATCATGGTCCGGTTTTCTACCGGCGTCCTCGGCGCTGTTTGCTTTGAGCATCAGGTCTATGTAGTCGTTCTTCACTTCGCCGCTTGACTGTCTCTCCATGATGACTTTTTTGGCCAGTTTCAAAAACCATTCGTCCTTCAATGCAGCAACCCTTGGATTGAAACATTTGACGAAGTTTAGAAGTGAGGGGAAAATTTTGAAGGCAGCGAAGAAACATTTTTTGTGCATTGGAAGTGACGGTACGTCCAAACTCCTGAACAGTTCGTCCAACTTCAGAAGGAAAACGTTCTTGTCAGAGTAGGCATCGCACTCAAAGCTAAAAATGGCTGACGCTATGACGTCCAGGGTGAAACTCTGACAGTCTTTCAGGATGTTGAAATCGTGGTCATGTTGGAGTCGTTGTTTCAGTTTGTTTGTCAGTTTCTTGATGCTTTCATTCAACAGAGGTGTCATCACTTTAATTTTGCTACTGGTAAAGGTTGAAACAGTGTTGCTTCTGATTCGCTTCCACCTTTTCCCGTATGTTTCAATGACATTGGCATATTTGTCGTCACTGTTCTCCAGCATGCGGTGTCGAAGTGGGAAATTGACAAACTGCTTCACCAGAATTTCTTTGGCCATGTCAGGGTCCGACACGACCAGCACGGGTTGAGGTCCTTCGTAGTAGCCGAACACCTTTCCGTACTTCTGCGTCCATCTCGTGAACATGACGTGGCGTCCGTGCTGGAGCAGATCACTCTGATTGCCGAAGAAGATCGATGTCGGCTCGGGTCCCGGCACGCTCTGCCTTTTCCACGTCCTGTGGATCTGCTTTCGTTCCCTGATCAGTGAGGGACACAAATGAATTGATGGTTCGCAAAATTTGCGCAGCCAATTAGCCAAAAGCAACCAGAGGGTCTGCAACGCGCAGTTTACCCGAAAGTCCTCCTGTGTCAATTCAAAAATCTCAAAATTCTGGTAATTTCCCCATCTTGATGACATCACAAGGAATTTCTGCACAAGCATCTTGTACAAATTTTGCAGGAATCAGTTTTCATTCAGAAATTCACGCAAGTCTTGACGTGGATTGCGATATGTGGCGCCTTGGGCATTGCTTTAACTCCCCCAATGTGAGAAGGTTTCGTCTGCACCTTTTGGACAGTGGACGCACATCGTTTCTGGTTGGAGAGGCTGGTGTCTAGTTTCATGTCTGACTGTTTCTGTGAGTTCAACAAAAAAGATAGGGCCTCATTTCCACTCTTGAAAACCCTGAGATGTCGACCTGGCCAACTTTGTGTCTGCCTTCGCTTGCAGACGCTGATTTGATTTTGCGAGTTTGCTTTCGGCTCGGGCCCGATTCTTTATGATAACTTGTTTGGGCCAACAATTTCAACAATTTTTGTGTCACGCGGGTTTGAACTTGTTCTTGTCCTTGTTTTTTGCACGAGTCAGATGCCAGCGTGTCCAACTTCAGTTTACCAAAGATTCAGTCCTCTGAAGGCATCGATTCTGAGGATAGAGCAGCTGAGAATCAGTGAAAGTTCGTTGCCTGATACTTTTCAAACGAAAAAGAAATACTTGCCAGACAAACTTGATGACAGCGCACACCAGCGCGGTGGCAAGAACCAACCAGATCATTGTTCCAGGTCCTTCTTCCGGGCAACACGAGTTTCGCGAAAGTTTGTTCGTCGGACGTCTCGGAGTACGAAACGTGCAAATACCGCACGAGTGTGCTGTTGCGATGCCTTGATGAGTCTGCCCTCGAGCAGTTTGTTGCACTTCAAGGTTGTCACCAAAAGTCGAACATTGCTGGCTGCCATCCTTTGAGAACAACAGTCCAAAATCGGAGTGTCACTTGTTTGTGCAAGCGACTCGCGATAACAATGCTTCAGCTGAGTTTGTGGCGTCCTTTGCAAGATAACTTGGAGAATGTCTCGAGAGTTACAAAGGAAGTTGTCCCTTTCTCACAAATGGGTGAACAAATAGATGAACGAATTGTTTTCTGCTCGCCATTTGAAATGTAATTGAGAGACCATTTGGGAAAAACTCAAAATGTTTGGTGAACTTCAGTCGTCAACGTCTTCAAAGCACAAGAAAAAAAGGAATACATTGGTCTTGATCCTGATCTAAGACTTGCACATTTTTGCAAAGTGTCAGAATTTGTTTTGTGGTCATTTTTGAAGAAAATGAGAACTTCTGACAATCACCTCGTTTCACGGCGCGTCTTCGGTAGCAAAAGTAGCGCAGGAGAGAATCGGTTTTCTCATATTTATTGTGCAACAAACTGGCCTTGCATGGAAGTCTCTTGGAACAATGCAATGCAATGCGAACAGTGGCATCTCCTGCAACTGCAGCTCTTTAGTGTACAGGGGCTGTCCTTTACGTATTCGCCTGTGCGCGGTCCAGTTTCAATTGACAAGCTACAGCCCTCGTCTGCGGTGAAAAATCAAGATTATGTTGTGCGTTTTGACATTTGCAACAGATCAAATTTTACATCAAGACACGTGTCATTCTCTCTCAAGACAGTTTTGCTGTCTGGTGTTGTCATGGATCACACGCGCTCTTGCATTCGGACGAACACCCCTTCCGCTGGTCCGTGCACCCCTGCCGTGCTGTACTTCAATGGAATCTGAGTCTTGTCGCATTTGAGCAGGGTGAAGCGCTGCAGAACGTTGATCAGAGCCATTTTGGCTTCCATCAAGGCAAACCTCATACCGATGCAATTTTTGGGGCCTGCTCCAAAAGGTAGATAAGCCATAGAGTGACGCTCTCCTTTCCTCTCGGATAGAAATCTCTCGGGAACAAGTTTGTCGACAGGTTCTGGGCCCCAGAGGTCTGGGTTGGAGTGAATGTCTGCAACATTGATAAGAACTTGAGCACCTTGAGGAATCGTCACACCTTGGATTTCAGTGGTTTCATTGCACACTCTCATCACGGCAAGTTGTCCGATGGCTGCAAGCCGGGAGACTTCACAAAACACCATGTCCAGGTACGGCAGCTTCTGTACGGTCTCGTAGTTGATGTTTTGACCGGGAACAGGAAAGTACTCGTCTATCTCCTGTTGCAGTTTTTTCTGCACATCAGGGTACTCCATGAGATAGTGGGAGATGACAGCGAGCGTGGTGGCAGTCGTTTCGTAACCTGCGGCGAGGAACAGAGTCGTCTGAGCTTCCATGTCGTCCATTGTCATGAACTTGGACTTAGCGTTGCCTCTCAACTCCCTCGCATATTCGTTGTCGGATAATTCTGAGTCAGTTTCGGATCCGGACGCGTTGCCCGTCTTGGCTCTGTTCGCGTTGAGCATGAGTTGGATGTAGTCGTTGCGCACTTCTCCGCTCGACTGGCGCTCGGTGATGACGCGGTGCGCCAGCGCCATGAACCATTCGTCCGGCGGCCCCGCCGCGCGCGGGTTGAAGAACTTGGCCACCTTGAGCAGTGTCGGCGATTGCATCAAACAAAACTTCCAGATTTGTGTGTGTACTGGCAGTTCGTCGGGTTTAAACACCTTAAAAAGTTCAGCGAGCTTCTGCAAGAAGATGTTGTCAGTGGAGTTGAAAACGTCAGTGTCGTAGCTGAATACGGTGGATGCGATGACATCCAATGTCAATTTCTTCCATTCTGCAGAAATGTCGAATTGTTCATCGTTTTTGACGCGTCTCTCGAAAGTGTCCATGAGTTTGGTGATGCTTCTGTGCACAAGGGGGGACATGACTTTCATCTTCTTGGAGCTGAAGGTCGGGCTTGATATTCCTCGAACTCGTTTCCACCTTTCTCCTTTCGTCTCGAACATGGCTGCCTTCGGATCATCGCTGTTGTCTACCATGATGATCCTGTGGTCGAACTTGTTGAACTGCTTGATGAGAATTTCCTTGGCCATGTCGGGGTCAGCCACGACGAGTGCTGGCGAGCCCATTTGGTAGAAGCCGAACACTTTGCCGTATTGCTTTGTCCACTTGGGGAGCGTGCTGTACGGATTTTCAAAAAATTCTTTCGAGTTACCGAGTAGCAGAGAGGTGGCTTTGGGACCCTTGACGCCCAGTCGTTCCCATGTTGAGTGTGCATTGCGTCTGTCCCTGGAACAAGACGAAAATGGACTTTGAATAACTTGCGAATGACAAGAGATTGCTGGCAGAAATGTCATCAGATTTCCATCCACGGTCACGTTGATTTGTCACAAATTTGAAAAACTCACACTCACCAAATCATTTTGGCGACAGCGCACACGACGACGGCGACGAAGACGGTGAAGATCCAGATCATCTTCAGTTCGTGCTGCTCTGTGGACGAATTCCTGATGTCTTGTTCAGTGCGTAGACGCAGCGCAATGTATTCGAGTTAAAAGTTCTCTGTTGGAGGCAAGGTGTGGCTCAGGTAGAACGTGCCTTCTCTTGTCGTTTGTTGTCAGTCGACTTATCGATTGTGATGCTGGAGTTGCGGCGACCCTCGTATTTATCTTGGCGTGGAGAGCACAGTGTGCGTGGTGTTTTGATGACAAGTTTCTATTTATGGAAGTCTTCTACGCGTTCGATATTGTCACCTCAACCTCTGTCAGTGAGCGGTGGTGGTCGATTTGTGTTAGGGTTCACACTCGTTTCAGAAAATGTTCCAAATTTTGTGTTCTCACCTCAGCCTCAGTCAGTGAGCGTCTGTGGTTGGTTCGTGCATGGTGGGTTCACACGCGTTTCGGAAAATGTTCCACTTTTTGTGTTATTGAGTCAGAGTTGACTCATTGTGTGTGCGTGTGCGTGTGTGGTGATGCTGCAAAAGACTGACGTGGCCACAACAGTGTTTTGTAGAATGACTGCAGCAGATTCAGGAAAAAATCCCACGTCCAACAAACGCACTGCACCTGCGCCCCGCCGCCCCAGTTTGACATGTCGTTTGTTGGGTTGCCAGATGAACTTGGACGTACCCATGAAAGTCAAACAATTCGAAAGAAGTCAAGCTTGTGGACAGAAGGAAGACAAGTCAGACAGACAATTCAGACACTCATATCGGTCTCTGGTTGACTTCAAGTGACCTTGGACACTCAGACTCAAGCAAACCTGGACCGAATGTTGAAACGCAGACTAATTCGTAACTCAGAGAAGTTGGGACAGACCATGGGTTTTGTGGAAGAAGTCACGGATGACTGAGACAGAAGTTGAAAAGCTGTTGGACACAGGTGGACAGAGAACTCGGAATGCATGGCTGTCTCGTGCGGACATTTGTTCTTCCCTGAGCAGGTGATGACTCCATTGAACGAAGGTTGAGAAAGGTAACACGATCCAAGATCTTGGATTTGTGTTTGATGATTCAAGTCCCGTAGGTTTGCTCGTGTGTCTTTCGATTCAAGTTCAAAACAGGCAACAACTTTTGCATGGTGAAAGTTGGAGAAGTGGAGCCAATTGGCAAAAATGGACGTCCCCCTTTCTTTGGCAACGATTTCGTTTGTGTTTGTTGGGACTGTGCTGCTGGAAAGGACTCGCACTTCTTTTCGGCGGCGTGTGCTGGCAGGCTTCATATCAAAATGAACAAGGGTTGACCGCAGCTGTGCACCGGCAATTTTTGAACGATTTGAACTCGCAGTGATGTCGCTTTGATTCTTGTTGAACAGTCTGTCAGCGTTGCCTCTTGGTCATTCTTGATAGGTTCTTCTTAATCCTCACGAACGGGCAAAAACAAGTCACTGTGAACATTGCTGAGATATTTTTTATTTGTTGCAAAGAAGCACAGGCATAATAATGATACAAGTCTACCAACACAACAACGAATCTACTTTTTTCAGACGTGAATTTCGTTGACGTAATTGACGACAACCACGCGCGCAGTGGTTGTGATTGCTTCTACATTTCAACAGCATTTCGTCATCTTGACCCTGACGCCGTTCATAGGCCCGTGAACGCCGTCCTGGTTGCACTGCAGAGGAACTTCCGTCTCGTCGCACCTGTCGATGTTGAATCTCTGCAGGACGTTGATTATCGCCATTTTCGCCTCCATAATGGCGAATCTCATCCCAATGCAATTTCGAGGGCCTCCACCGAATGGCAAATAAGCCATTGAGTGGCGCTCTCCCTTTCTTTCTGGTGAAAACCTTTCAGGAACCAATTGGTCCACTGGTTCAGGGCCCCAGAGGTCGGGATTCATGTGAATGTCTGCCATGTTGACCTGCACACTGGTTCCTTTTGGAATTGTCAGATCTCCAATCTTGGTTGTATTGGCACAGATTCTGTTGACTGCCAAGTGAGCAATTTGAGCCAATCTGGAGACTTCACAGAAGAACATCTCCAGATAGGGAAGTTTCTGCACACTTTCATAGTTGATGTTCTGGCCTTTTGTTGGGAAGTATTCGTTGATCTCCTTCCTCAGCTTGTTCTGCACCTCAGGATACAAGGCCAGGTAGTAGGCAGCAAAGGCGAGAGTGGTGGCTGTTGTCTCGTAACCGGCCGCCAGAAAAGAAAAGGTCTGTCCCTGCATCTCTTCCATCTCGAGGTACTTGAACTTGAGTTGCTTCGCGAGGACGGTGGAAGTTTCTGCCTCGGAGGATTCCTCCGAGGCGTCGACGGGCTGCCCAGTCGCTCGCTTCTGCAGGTTGATCATGAGCTGCAGGTAGTCGCTGCGCACCTCGCCGCTCTGCTGGCGATCCTCGATCATACGTTTGGCCAAGTCGAGAAACCACTGATTGGGTGGAGCCATCATTCTCGGCAAGAAGAAACGCACCGGTCGCATCGCCAGCGGGAAGATTCGATTGAGCGTGAAGAGCACCTTGCGAGACGTGGACATTCGCTGCAAGCTGAGGCTGTCGAAGAGGATCTTGAATTTCTTCAGAAAGATGCTGTCGTCCGTGTTGAACGTGTCCGTTTCGTAGCTGAAGACGGTTGACGCAATCACATCAAGGGTCAGGCACTTGAAGTCGTCGTAAATATCGAAGGCTTCACCTTTCTTCACCCGTTGTTCGAATCTGCCCATCAGTTTGTGAATACTGTCGTCCACCAGAGGCGACATCATCTTCATTTTCTTACCGCTGAATGTTGGACTCGAGATGTCCCGCAGTCGCTTCCACTTGGGTCCCTGAGAGCCGAACATACCCACAAATTTGTCTTTGGGATCTGCGCCAGTCATCCTGTAGTCAAAGTTGTTGAATTGCTTGATGAGAATTTCCTTGACGACGTCGGGGTCTGCGACGGACAGGATCGGGACGGTCCCCTCGTAGTAGCCGTAGATCTTGCCGTAGGTCTGTGTCCATCCTTCCTGCACCTTCCGTCTCCCATGTTTCATGATGTCCAGGAGGTTTCCGAAAAGTAAAGATGAAGACTTCGGGCCCTTGATTCCCAGTCGCTCCCAGGTGCTGTGAATGGCTCGTCGGTCCCTGAAACGAATCGAAATCTTGCGTGACAGTTTTCCGACTGGTGATCACGCGTCTTACTCGTACGCTTTGAATGCGAGAAGAAAATGAGGCGAATGTGTCGGACATAAAATATCACCTGATCCATTTGGCTGCAGCGCAGATAAAGACAGCGAGCAGGACTGGAAGAACCCAAGTCATTTTGAAGATCTGTTGTCTCTCGCCTGGTTGATGTCAGTCAGGTTTGGAAATGGTTGTTCTGTGCTGTGACAAGTGTGACACCCCTTTTATACACAGGGTCGATCTAAAAATTGCACCGGATGAGTCACAAATCAGTGCAATTTGAATGGGTTCGTCTGTTGTGTTGTGTACATAGAAAACGGTACACATTTCGACCCCGCTTTTCGCCACGTTTTCGCGTTTCCGTGGTCCACATTCTGCTTTACTTTATGTCCCGATGGTGTTCCGCCTCAGTGAGGACGCTCTGTTTGCGAACTTCTCACTTGCTCGGTTCCCGAGAAATCACAATTTTCGACATTTGAGAGTGTGCAGGGAGTTTTCACTGAGAATATCCCAGAGAAGGGGTCTGAGAATCCGAGTCGAAAATGTCGGTTCCCAGAATTCTTGGACATGTAGGATGGCAAACACCATTGACACAACGAGTTCAGTTTGCCAAAGCGGATCCAGGGTCGTACACTTGGGGGGGGGCGACAACAATATGGCTCCAGAGTTTTCTTTGGTGCCTGACCGCACAAGACTGATACGAGGATGAAACCACTTCTGGGTGCCGTCATGTTTGAGACGAGCGATCAATGTTGAGGACAGGTGCCCTCAATCTGACTACTGCAGCCCAGGTCAGTTGACCCTGTCAAATTTGTCCTTGGTCACAGATAGTCTTTTGAATGCCAAACTGAAGAGGAACATGCAACTTACTTTGAAGGTGTCATGAACTGCCAACACTGTTTTGACAGGGTGGCCACTCATCTTTGTTATTGTTTACCTTTTTGTGTACCACCAAACATGTCACCCATTGTCTCACAAGAGTGCAAAAAAGAAACAAGGTTAAATACATTGAGCGGTCTCAAACATGACGGCAC
>JAAUXT010114419.1_pt1 | contig 24356 bp, 25 predicted proteins | sample 7278171 | NCBI WGS metagenome assembly JAAUXT01 (sample SAMN14350112, study PRJNA611818) | marine sediment metagenome | isolation source: surface marine sediment (1.8m) | place: French Polynesia: Moorea | collected 2018-08
CCAAATATTTGTGCCTTCTGAGATAAGGTGACATTTCTACATTCACACCCCATTTTTTCCACACTTCCAAATTTGACCTTTTTGACCTCAGAAACCCAAAAATTCAAATTTGACAAATTCCTTCCTTTCACATTATCCCCAACCCAAAATAAACCAAAAGAGCCCAAAAGATTCCAAATAAATCCTCATCTTGACCATAAAACTGCTGTACACATATTTTTAGAAGAGGCTGCCTGCAGGTGCTTTGATTTGGCTCGCACCAATTTGGCTCATTTGAGCCCAAATCGCGCAACCCACCTCAAATCGCCTAAAAATGTCCTGACACCCGAATCAGGGAACATGGGTGTCTGGTCATTTCAGGATGGACCTGAAATAACCAGGCACCAGAGACCAAATGGAGACAACAATGTATGGTCATTTTGGACTCCAACCTGTCCGTACACTCATCAAAGTTGTCGCTGCAAACCCGTGTCTCATCTTTTCATTCATCCGTGCCCTCTGGTCCAGACTCTGCTGGTGATCTGAACTGCCTTGTCATCCCAAAGAACTGCCTGCAACTGTGGGTGCACTCCTCACCTTGTCCCGTTCGGGAACATCGTGGAAAGTTCCTGTCCGCATCGAATACAGCGAACAAGACTTTTCTCTCTGGGCCCTTTCAATGCCCTGAAGTTCCATTCGGTACGACGTGAATCACCTCGCAAACAAAATTTTTGACTTCACTTGCGCGTGCAAAGTCCTCTATTATCGCCCAACGCCAAACGGTGCAAAACTTTGTTGTAATTTTTGCACTGTTTGACGCTTCATATAAACACAAGGTCAAGATGGCGGCCAATTTGCGGCGCTTTTTGCCACAAATTGCCAGAAAATCGCAGTTCTTGACAAGTTTAGGCAAGCAAATATACTTTTATCAAGAAGTTGTCGTTTCACAATATCTGTCGAATGTTTTGCACTCATTCATAGAATAATCTTGGAGCGATCTTGCAAAGAAAGTGACACCGTTTGGTGATTGTTGACAGCTTTGATTCCTGTCGGGACAATTTCGGGTTTATGTCCCGCCCCCAGCACCGCGGTTGTAGTCTACCGCTGTCCCCAAACTGGACTGCAGAGTGGTTAGCTGAGTTTCAATGGTCCCTTCGCACGGTCTCATAATGTCTGCTGTGAATTTGGCAGGGCCAGGTCGAGTTGCGCCTGCATCGTTCCAGTTCGCGAAGCGATGGGAGAGTTCAGACAGCGGTGACACGACGCACAACAAACGTACGTTGTTTTGGTCCTTGATCAATGCAATTTGCCAATGAGCAGATGCTGGTGCAGTCTGAAGGGTGAAGTTGCATTGAACATGACATCAGCACCGCCAATTTGCTTCACAGCGACGGTGCGGCCGCCACAACACGTCACCAAACAAACGCTCATGGATTTCGGAAAATACGTCTCAGACTGTCTCCCGAAATGGATTCAGAAAGTACAGGTACGGCCGGCCGTTGGAGCTTTCAACACCACGAAGCTTGAAACCTTCTAAAGTACAGGATACAGCACAGTAGATCCACATGGCATGTCAGATTGCCTGTTATTGTTTTGAAATGTTTCGAACTTGCACGCAGCAGACACTATCAACTCAAAACAACAGTTTGCAGTGACATGGAATCGCAGCCTTGCGCTTTTGTACCAGTGATGTGAGACACGCTTCTGCCTCTGTAGATTCTCCACGGGGACGAGTTGGAGCTGCTCATCCACCCGACAGGTGTCATCCCTGTGCTCACCTTCCTCAGGGACCACATGAACGCGCAGTTCCACAGTTTGGCGGACATCGCTGGGATGGACGTGCCATCGAGAAAGAACAGGTTTGAGGTCAGTGGCGAAAGTTTTTGTGTTGGAAGGTCGTCACTGCAGCTAGTTGTGTGTGTCCATCTCTTTCCTCTTTGTGGAGCAAATTCGCCAATTCAGTTGTTCGCCGTCCGTCTTTATGATCACACTGTCCCGCAACATTTCACTGCTTTGTTTTTCCTGCGAGCCAAACAGCGTGATCGCTTTCATCCAGATTTGCTTCACAAGGCGCGTGTCAACACTGACGAGTAATCTCGTTTTTTCCAGCTGATCTACATCATGTTGTCCCTTCGGTACAACGCGCGCATCAAAGTGAAGACGTACACGGATGAGCTGACGCCGATCGAGTCCGCCACCAGCGTGTTCGCTGCTGCCGACTGGTACGAGCGAGAGGTACGTGGAACTGCACAACTGCACAGCTTTCTGGGGCTGTTGCTGATCTGGTGGGTTTTCTTCGAATGATGTCGGAAATTCTCCAGGAATGTCAACTGGCCAGAAATACTTTCGTGGCGACTTCAGAAGTTCGTCTCCAAAACCATTCAATTTGGCGCCACAACCATATTTACAGTTCCTCCTCCAGCTCCAGCTGCTGCCCCTGCCGATCCTCGACCTGCGGAAGCGTTTTGAAACGTGATTGTTTTCAGGTGTGGGATCTGTACGGGGTTTATTTCACGAATCATCCAGACCTCCGCAGAATCCTCACTGACTACGGATTCGAAGGTCATCCGTTCAGAAGAGACTTCCCTCTCCAAGGCTATGTCGAGGTGCGCTATTTTCATTTGCTTTTCTACAAGTTTTACCGAACAGTCAAATGGAACTGTAAACCTTTGGCTCTGTTTGGTCGGTAAAAGCGCTTGGCGAAACTTTCTCAGTTTATTTTCCCGAATTTGTGCACTGAGTAATGGAGTTTCACAGGCCACGCACAACGAATTATCGTGCAAATTTACCTGCGAACTCGGCCTTGAGTCACTGCAAGGCGAGACTGTGAGAGCTGCGCCAAAACAGTGCACAGGCCACAGGCATTACCTAGCGGGCTGGGGCATGTGCTCGCCCATTCACTGTGCAGACCCGAATGTGTGGCGACCTCCAGTGTTGGCTCGTTTTCTGTAGCTGCGGTATGATGACGAGGTGAAGCGAGTCGTCGCGGAGCCGGTCGAGATGTCGCAGGAGTTCCGCAAGTTCGACTACAGCACGCCCTGGGAAAGCTTCCCCGCGCACAGGTGATACACGCACGCACGCACACACACACACACACACACAAACACACACACACACACACACACAAACACACACAAACACACACGCACACACACAAACACACACACACAATCACACACACACACAAACACATCGAGGCACACACGCATTGAGGCACACACATGCTCAGGGGCACACACGCACACACACACACACACACACACACACACACACACACACACACACACACACTTGACCACAGCCTGCAGAGGCCCCAACTCCGAGCTTCGAAAAAGGATTGCTCTTGCGCTTCCAGGGGTTTTGATTTTCCATGTCATTTCGTGGACTTCAGCAACCGTTTTTCCAACGACAAGCGAAGTTTTTTGTGTGTGGGGCTGAATCACTCCTCATAAGAGCGAACAGCTGAAGTATTTGTGAACGTCACATTGCAGAGAACACGCGACGGAGGAAGTTCCCATCCCGAAGGTAGAGGCAGGGAAAGAGGCGCCCAAAGACGAGAAGAAATAACCGCATTGAACACAGCCACAACTGTGAACTTTTTTTGCGTCTTGTTGGTTGTGTTGAGTAAGATGATGACACTTGTAAATAAACACACAAATGAGAACATTTTTATTTTTTCTGTTTGGAAAATCGACACAACGCTGTTTGGCGGAAGAAGTCACTTTCATGTCAAAGTGTCTGCACGCACCAATGCACGCGCCAATTTCAGACAAGTTGAATGAAGAAAAGTCCCATTTCGCTCGGAAAGAAAAGCGTGCGTTTGGAGTTCGGACCCAAAGGAGATTCAGGAGGAATCTTTCCCGCCAAAAATAGATTTTGTCGCAACCACTTTTCTGCTCGAAAACTGGGCATCCAGGGTTGTCAAAAGGCGAAAGAACACAGCAGACCTATCTTCTCTGCACTCAGTTACACAACACGCTTGATGTCAGCGACGGAACATCTGTGGCAATCTCCCTGACAATTTGTTGGTCGCTCGCTGTTTGCGCAAGACCAGGGTTCAGATTTTGCGGCGGGAAAACTTGATGCGGAGTTGAATGAAACTGGCCGTGTCCGGTGTCGCCACCTCGAGTCGCTCTGCGCACTGCGCCGCGCGTGCGCAGTCAGAGCTGCGAGACCAGAGAGCGCCGGTCGTTTCAATTTTAAAATGGGTTAGTATTTCGGACTTATTTTTCATCATGCGTGACGACGAGTCATTCGTTTTTGCAGCCCAGCGAAAAGTATAGCGATCATAGAATGAAGAGGCAGGCGAGATAGGGGTGGCTTTTTGATCTTCGAGGGGCATGCATGCAATAAAGGAAATCGTTCCGCAGAGAAATTTCTCCATTGAATGAGTCAGGCGATGTTTTGAACATGTTGAATGAAAAAGTCTGGCAAAATAATGGAGATTTGTTTGGTTAGCACGTCGTAGACAGGGTCAGGTGTCCGCCAGGCAGGGTTCGAGTGTAGATTTACGCAGACAACCCAGTGGGGGACCTGTAATCTGTGAGGCCACTTCAAAATTGCCTTTCAACTTTGGCCCGCAGTTTCCCTTTGCTGGGAGTCATGCACTGGGGAACAACAAACGTCATTTTGAGAAAGGCTTTGAGATTCAGACTTCACTCCAGCTTGTTGATGACGTTGTTGACCACAAGAGTGGTCGTGTGGTGCTGGTCAAGCTGGGTCTAACCGCGATCTTGGGTCTCATTGTGGCTTCCTGAAGTGACTGTCGTCTCTCCTCTGAAACGATGGTTTTGTCGTTTCGTTCGGGAATGAACTTCTGTTTTGCAAACGGTGGAATGCCAAAACTGTATGCCTGAAGTCAACATGAATTTGGCATCGCACTGGTGTTTGAGTTGGCTGTGCTCTGCAACAGGGCAGATGTAGATCTACCACAGGAAGCACAAATGACAACAGTGAAGGCTCAGCCCAAGACAGTCATAGTCGCATATTGAAGCAGCGTTTGAATGACAGTTTTCACGTGACAGATCAGTTCCTTCTGGCACAAGAAATCATATGACTTGAGGCATTGTTCGAAAAGTTGCTGTGCTGTTGTTGTGACAGCGCGTGATAAAAGAAGTGACATTTCATGTCAGTCTTGAATGCCATGGGGTTTGCGTGTGCGGATCCAGGAGGGAGGAACCCCCCCCCCACACACACACCGATCCCAGAAAATGAAACAAGCCCCCCCTCACACCTCAGTCTGCTCGAGGTGCCTTCAAATTTCCAAAGCTCTCGTTTGTGGAACCCCTCCTGTCTCCCTTCAGGTGGGGTGGGGTCCGACAAAATCCTTGACCCGCAGCTGTTCGTCTGAACGTTCCTTTCTCCTGATAACTCTCCCACCTTGCAGCGTTGGCAGAGTCCCCACCTTGCGCAGGAACTGCAGTGCAGGAGTGGTAACACTTGCGCTCGGTGTGTTGTGTTTCAGGTCCCCGGTGAATGGGAGCCGTGTGAGTGAAATGTTTTTTATTTTGCAGCTTCCTTCGCAAGGCGTTTTCTTGCAGCAAACATACCCTGATACGTTGGTGCTGTTTGCTTCGTTGCTTCTACGTCTGGCTTGAGATTCTACTGCTGCTGCTACTGCTGCGAAGGCTGTGGAGGAATTTCAAGGGGTTTGATCGTGCGAATTTTCTGTTGCAGATGAGCAGTTCTCCTCCTACGCTGGTACGATTGTCATGACATAAGTTTAGATGTGCGGTGGCTTGTATCGCAGTGTTTGTTGCATGAGCATAAAACAACCATTTTGGTGCTTTGGCTTATCATGTCATGTCACTCAAAAAGATCCGACGTTCTTTCCTGCTATTATTTTGTACGACATGGTTGCCAATGCAACACAGATTTCCGGGCATTGTGCTTTCATCTGTTTCTTTATGAAAAGAAGTTTGTGGTTGCGTATGAATGGGCGCAAGATTCCTCGGCTGGGCCGTGCAAAAATTGTCATTTTTGGTAGTGGAATGTCAAATTTGCAGAGTTGAGTATGTGAGTATGCAAGCAGTATGGGTGATAATTTACATGATGTACTTGTTCGAAGCTTGCCAACAGCCATTTGTGGACATTTGTATGACAGACATCAAACAGGCCCCTCACCATCAAAGTTGGGTCGGCGTCCAAGTTTTCAGTGACCAGTGGCCTGGACTGACTCAGTTTCTCACTCGTGTGATGTGAAGCGCTCGGAGGGGGTGTTGTGTTGTGTTGTGTGTATGATTGATGTATGAGGAGTGCTTGGTTGGTCGGCGTGGTACAGGATGATTGCTTGGTTCAGCAGCGAAGGTATCTTGAGAAGCTCGTCCGTTTTCGAGTGCAGATTGGGTTTGGAGAGAAAGATTTTCTACAGGACGTATGATCAGCTGTTCCAACCACCTGAATTCTCTCGGTTCAGTGCTAACCTCAATTCTTGGGTATCTTCTTGTCCTATCCTTGTCGAATTCTTCAGATGTTTACGTTCCTCTGCCACAAAATTGACTCTTGATCTACGGATCCAGTGGGGTCAATTTTGACCAAGGTACCCTCACCTGTCTCTGAAACTTCCTCTGTGTGTTTGTGGACCTCTGCCTGCACCTCCACCTTCCTTTCATTTCAAGAATCTTCCCCGGAACAAGGGAGGGAATCAGCGGCAAGTGGCTCGACCTCAGACACGTGTGTTTTCACAAAAACACGCACCAAGCGAAGAGCTTTAACGAGTAGATCCAACAGGGCGTCCGCTGCAGGTATCGACAGAAAGGAAAGACGACGTTGGATACTGTTCAAAAGTTCTCGTTGAAATTTTTTTTTTTTTTTTCATTGAGAGTTTTGTGCTCGCTGTTCTTTGTTGAAAACCACATGACTTCACTGATTCTCGTTCGTTCATTGTTGCTACTAGTTCATTGCACAATGAGTTTGATCAACAGGTGAACAACAGACAAAGACAAAGGGAATTTCTTGGGATTGACCCAAATGTATTTGCACTTGAACCACACAACAGTCGTATCTTCCTCGTTGGCCTTGGTTCGCTTGCTTGGCAGTTTGCATCAGAAAACTGTTTTGTCTTGGCGACCAGCCTTGTTGCCTGTTTCTGGCTTTCAGACACAAAAACAATTTTGTGCCCACGCGTCCGAAGCATAGTTTTGTCACGACTGCCAGGTTGTGGTTTCGTCATCTTTAGGTCTGCACAGGTCAAGGGTTTGTTTTTCATCAACGGGGGTGCAAGGGTTCGGTGACCTTTCATTGCGATTGTGGATGGGTATGTAGAGAACTGTTGAGAAAGGATTTCATCTGGAAGTCTTGCACGGCTGACGTCAGCAAAAAAGTACTCGGACGAGGTAAGCTTGGACGTGCACGTTAGCAGTCCTAATGCGTCTGTTTTCTTTTGTTTCATGTTGCCCTTTGTGTCGTCGACGCCTGAATCCATCGCTGCGCGCAAAACAGCTGTAAGTACCTTCACATTCTATTGCGGACGCACTATGTGCAGATATAGATGCAGATACATCTATGGATGTTGGTCTGTATTGCATTGAGCCGAACCAGGAAGACGGACATCTGCGATAATTCGGTTCAGCTGCATGTGTTTGCCGTCACCTCAGTTTGACAGATGGATGCTTCATACTCAAGGGACAGACGGTGTGTGTACCCCAAACATCCCGCGCGTGTGTGATATGTTTATTGATTCGGGGCATGCAGATAAGTTTTCTCACCTGCCCCCCCTGTTCAGGCCGGTTTCACAGTGGTGGGGATATGGAGTGCGTCTCTGCACAAGTCAATAGGCGACGCAGGACGCGTTGAGTAGCGCAAGAAATCAACGCTTTCAAGGCGTTTCCAGTGTGAAGTAGGCTTCGAGAGCCCAACGCGTGGAGTTTATTTGGAGCGGTCGGATTTGTGTACTTTCTCGCTGTAAGCACACGTGACGATGGGCCAAACATAAAAGTGCTTCGGAGCATGAAGAGAGCACAGAGGAGAGGAGGCTCCCCTCAAACATTGAACGTTTTCTTGAAAAATACCGCAGACGTGTCAAGTCGAAACTTTGAAGTGGCTTGCCTCAGTGTTTTACTTGAAAGCTTATTGACACTTTATCTCGGTGCTGAAAAGCCAAGCAGTGTCATCCATACACAGTGAGAATTGGTTGAAACTTTGCACGGGGGTGTTGCCTGTGGCGACGCGATTGCTGCACGGTTTGAGAGTGGGGAGGATGGGGCATCGGCTCCCCATGTGACAAGGAGCGATTGGCTGCGCGGGGCGGGCGCGGCGACGGCGACCAGAGGCAATTGATAGAGGCTTGTGCAGCGGCAGTGAGGAAGGGAGTCCTGCCGCGGGCGCCTGCGCACAAGGACGCAATCAACGACCATTTAGTCACCACGGCAACCACAGTGAACTCTTGTATCTGATAAATGTTTCCAAGCAACGAGCCGAGTGTTTAGGTCCGGCTGTGGAAGTGAACTCATCACCCACCTGCCAACGCGTGTTGTCGTAAAAAAAAAGTGGGAGACATAAAAAGCTGCCAGCAAAGCCAACAGCAGAACAGTTGAGCGAAGACAAGTGCGGGTGAAAGTCTAACCGTCACTCTTGAGGACATCTCAAAAAGCACCATTCAAATGACGGTTGGGCTCGGACTACGTGGCTTCAAATCGGATATGTTTGTGTGATGCAGCAATACTAGGACACTGGACAGATAAATTTTGGATAAGAGCCCTACTTTTGTTCACGATGTCAAGAGCGACAGCGAACGGCGGTGGAGACCGGCTGAGTCGGCTCCATAAGCTCCAGATGGAGATAGACAGTCGGAGGATGGAGGACAGTGGCGGCACTGGCGGCGTCGCTGTGCCGCCGGCGTCAGCGCCACCTCAGGTCCCGAGCAAACCGCCGCCTACCGACAACAAACTGGACTCGCGCGACGGCGCTGCGCTTTCGGTGAACGGTCCGAGTTCGAAACACGACGGCGCGACGAGGGGCAGCAAGGACCCGAGGCCGTCGAGCCGCTATCCAGGCCCCGCCGGACCCAGTAGATACGTGCCGCTGAGTGAGAGGACAGGGTCCTCAGGATACGGATCCCAGGACAGTATGGAAAAGAAATCCCTGCTCAGTTCGAGCGGCAACAGCTTGGGAAGCGCAGCGGGCAGCGCCAGAGAGGTAAACATGTGCTCGGGTGAAAAGTTTGGGTTTCCGTTCAAAGGAGGTGCAGTGTGTGTGTGTGTGTGTGTGTGTGTGTGTGTGTGTGTGTGTGTGTGTGTGTGTGTGTGTGTGTGCGTGTGTGTGTGTGCGTGCGCTTTGTGAACGAGGACTGAAGAGACGGGGGTGCTGGAAGCAAGATTTGTGTCCAACTGCAGCTCAGAAAGGCTCTGACCCAGTTCGTGTCCAGGGAATTACAGTGTCACCCTGGATGGACAGCTGCACCGGGGGACCGCCCATACAGGAAACCTGTTGCTTTGTTTGAAGAGGTTGTTTATGCGGTTTGAAGCATCTGTTGTGCCTTCAAAACACAAACAGCTGCGGGAGCAGGGCCTGACTGCCGGATTCTCAAGCATGTGTCAGTCAGGAAAAAACACACCAGCATGCGTGAGTCACCCCCCGGGGGCCTTGAGGCCTGATTCACGTTGACTGCGTCACGCGTTTCACGTGGCCTGCGTTGCATATGGGGACAAGTCAATACTGGCCACGTCACTGTCAACGCCTATTCTTCTGCGCAGGGACGCAACGCGTGACGCACCCAACGTGAATCTGACCACGAGGCATGAATATGCAATGAGTGAGTGAAGGCGGACGGACGCCTCTGCCTCCTGCTGAGCCTGCAGGGGACCAGCCTTCCGTTTGACCTTTAATGCCTGCATCAAGTCGTAATTTGCGTCGTTTAATCCAGTGTGATGGGCCGTGTGACAGCGGGGCGGGTGTGATCCACGCTGAATAGCGTCCGGATCCCGCAGATGGGGCCGTGTTCGATGTGTCGTGAAACGCACGTCGCGAAGCTTCTGCCCCGTGTCATCGAACCGCCCAGTGCCCGACAATAAAAGCGATGGTTGAGTCGAGACTGCGGTTTGAATTTCTTTCCAAGATACGCAATGCCTTTTCAGAACCCTTTTAAAACGAAGCTTTTTTTTTTTTTTTTAGCTGGAGTGTTTTTACAATGCCAACGCGACGCCATTGCAATTGTCGCTTTTAACTTTGTAGCACTGAAAAACCCCAGGGTTTTTGTCATCGCGTGTGATTTACGAAGTTCTTGTGGTTTCGGCTTGAAAAGTGCAAACTGGGTAGAAATAAACTCGGGGATCATGACTTGAATTTTTCAACGCTGGCAGCAGCGAGCAGCAGCAGCGGCAGATAAACGAAGGCAAACATTCCTGATCCCGACATGTTTCCATGCTTCGTGGAGTCTTCTTTGCCTTTTACACAGAGAGAGCTTCGAGTCGCCCTGTTCCTCGTGTGCTGATGCCTCGTAAATTGTTCAGAGAAACTCTCTATCTCTGGCAGCATCGCAGAATCACGAGGGCACCGTTGGTATTTGACTTGTTGTCATCAACAATCTGTCAAACCCTTTCCCGTGTCGCTCGTCCAAAGCAAAGTGATGTTTGATCGTTCTATTCAGTATTGTAATGCATTTTTTTTCCCTTTTCAGCTCCACGCTAGAAAAGAAGCCAGGGATGCCTTCCTACGGGGCGAAACTACAAACAAATACGACCCTTCGAGCAGAGAAATAAAACGGGAAAGAGACAAGGACTTGGAACTCAAGACGGAAAAAAGTGCCCTGTATTCGAACCATCACGCGCCGTCCGGAATGCCGACGGTGGGCGCCAAGGATATTCACGTGGATGGGTACGTCGGGTTCGCCAACCTCCCGAACCAGGTGTACCGCAAGGCCGTCAAGCGCGGGTTCGAGTTCACCCTCATGGTGGTCGGTAAGTACACCGCACACACACACACGCACACACACACTTACGCACACACACGCACACACACACACACTTACGCGCACACACACACACACGCACACAGACACTTACGCACACACACGCACACACAGAGCCAACGCAAGTCGTGCTTCACCATGCACACCAAGATCACACACACACACACACACGCGCGCGCACACACACACACACACACACACACACACACACACACACACAGAGGGTTTTCTATTCTTAAATGTTTTGCATGCGTGTTTGCTTTCACAGATTGTTTTTTGCGCCACGATGTGTTCGCATAACTTTGTGTGAATCAGCTCTGTTGTCTTGTGATACGTGGTCACCTAGCGACGGAAGGTGACCCTCGCTCTCTCCCATTGATCAGGAAAAGTTGCAGTGATTCCACGTCTGATGCCTTAAAGAATCCAGTGAACAACTGACTGGCCGTTTCTGAACGGTTTCCTTACGTGTCTCGTATCCGAGTTCATTGATCTTCCTCCGGTGTTCCTGCAGTCTGGAGGGTCTGACCTGAAATCACAGCAGTGGGGGCCTGCTTCACATTGGACGCCCTTTGCGTTGCGTCTGAATGGGGAGTTTTAGCAACACGCTCCATAGCCGCAACACGTACACATAATGCATAGCTTGCAGACACAACTCCCCTTTTCTGGAAGAGTCCACTTAATTTTCTTGAGTCAGAAACCAGCAGAACATCTTGTAGAATCTCTATTTTTCTACCAATTATCCAGTATCAAAAGGGCTCTCATCAAGTTTAGTTTCAATGTGATTTGTGTTTTTACTTCTATGGACTAATCCAGAAAAGGGGGAGTTGTGTCTGCAGGCTACGTGTTACGTGTACGTGTTGCGGCTATGGAGCCTGTTGCTAAAACTCCCTAATGTTGCGTCACCAGCGCAACGCACGCCGCAAACTGTGTGAAACTTGGGTTTCTCACGAGCGTTGATCGCAGGCGCAATAAACACTTCGAGGGCTCCTTTCAAGTTCAGGCAACATGTTGACGAGCTGCGTGTAGCGAGTCTTTTATCAGCCCTCCACCGATGCGAGGTGCCCCAACAATGCACCCGGTCCTTTCCCCCGCGTGAGATGCAGAAATGCTGCCGGGATCGTTTGTGTGGGGAGCTCGGATCATGCAGCGATCTACCTGATGTGGTTTCTCTTGATGCGCGTTGCACGCTGGGTACGTGAATCGGGGTTCTCTTCCCAGCTGTGCGAGTCTTTGGCGGTGCGTCACTGGATTCAACGCTGGATGCGTCAAGCATTGCGCCCCTGCGCCAGTTGTGGCTCGAGCCTTGGGGACAAGTGCTGTGTACCTGTTTGTGAAAATTGCGTTTGAACGCAACGTGACACGCCCTTGCGTTTGCATTTTGATGCTGCGTCATCTACTGACTTGTACAGGGGCGACGAGCAGCCGGTGTGAAACGGCCCTTCGTCTTGTGGAAAAACGCTCCTCCAGGTGAAAGTACAGAGCAGCCTCAAGTATGCGAGCAACTGAGCAAAAACAGCAAGAGCTGCGCATTTGGAGCAAAAACATTCTTTGACTGCTGATTTCTCGCTCAAAAGGTTCAAAAGGTAGATTGAGTCATTGTTTTCTCTGAAGACAATGGCGGCGTGGCGAGCAAGGTGTACGAGTCCGGGAGAAAAAAAAAAGATAGTCGCAAAGAAAGGATCGACACGATGTCCTTATGCGGCATGAGTTGAGCAAATATTTGCCTTAATTTGTCAAATTAAACACTCGAGGAAAGACTTGTAAATCATCATGTGACGAAAGATAAAAGTGAACTCGAGGGACTTGGTGACATATTGCAAACAGAGGCCACGTTTCCTCCATTTCCGGGTGTCGCAGCGGGTCTGTTATCAGTCAGCTGATATCAGCTGACAAGACCAAATGAGGAAGGCCTCAATTATCGCCCAACCCCCAATGGTATCTGAATGGTATTTATCAAGAAGAGCTTTGAGGGGGGAAATATTTGCTCGGTTGATAATGATCCACATTCCGTTTGAACCCGGTGTATTTACCAAACGATTCAGTCGCCTTTATGGCCCATCAACTGTATTATCACGTCCCCCAGAATTGTCTGTGTCTGTCGTCTTGAATATGAGGACGAAAAGTGAATGAGTCTGTCGGGAGGGGGATGGATGCCTGTCCATTTGGGACTGGAATGCAGAAAATTACCCGCATAATTGAATTTACAAGTATTTTTCTGCGTAGTTCATGCCTCATTGGAAGTCGCAGTGTTTGTGGATTTTGAGTACTGTCTGTGTCTCAGGTGGGTCCGATGCCCCACAGGCGACTCACTCAGACTTTGTCCCAGATTCACTCGTCAGGATGTGGGTTCCTGTATTGGTGCGGGGAAAAAAGTGTGTTCAAGTAGACAACTATTGTGGCCTCATGTAGCCACCAAGCACTCAAGGATATGAGGAGCCAAAAAAAAATTGTCAAAATATTGTATGACATTTAACGTCAGTTGGGAAAAAAGTGAAAAGTCTACTTTTTCGAGTGGTATAGGTAGTAATAACGGAGAGGAAGAAATGGCTCGTATTTGAAGAGCAAGGTCTCCATCGCTACGGTTTCCAGGGAGAGAGATGATGACGTTTCGGGCCAGTGGCCATGGCCCCCCAACTATTGTGTGTTTATTGCGAGGCCCTCGTTGGCTTCTCGTGTCGCACAATGGTTGAGGAATGCCAACATATCCACGGGGACTTTTCAGTCGGGGCTAAAGTCGCTCTGACAGGTTTGGAGTCGGCACAAAAGTGTTTTTATAAATGGTTCTCCCGGGTTTGGTTGGTGACACCAAGCGAAAGATTGGCTCCGTCGCCCCTTTGAAAGGAACTCGAGTTTTAACTGACACACTTTTTCTCCTTTTCAATTTGTCCCTCACAATGCAGCATTCCTGGTTGTGGGGGATTGAATAACATCTGTTGACTGTTTGTATTCGCGTTGTCAGCGGAAAGGTTCCGAGCTCAGTGTTGAAATGCGATCCTTGGCTTCCGACCACCTACACATGGGAGATGAAAGATGGACGTCTTGTGAGAGAGCGCGTAAACTTGTGGGGACAACGAGTGTGTTGTGAACGAGCCGAGAGATTCACACATGTTGTCAACATCGCTGTGTGCGAAGCGAGCAACTGGTGCGAGTTTGCTGTTCCATGGTTGTGGCCAGACTCCACAGTCCAAATTCTTCTGTTGCAATCGAAGGTCACAAGACGCACAGGACAACCCCCCCCCCCAACCCGGTCCCTCTTCACTTGAAGTGAAGTTTAAATTGATTTCAACTCAGAAATTGCCAAAGCAGGAAGCGAGAGTTGTTTACGTTCCACGACCATGACTCCGCAGAATTAGGTCTCACCTGTCATTCGAACCTCTCAAAACAAGCAAAGGTTTACGAGGTCCAGATCCACAAACAGACCCTGCACGTGCGTTGTCTGGGCAGGTGTACAGGGTTGTTCCAGGATGAACCAACATCGATGAGCACCCGTGCAATGGTGTTGCAGGATAAACGGACAACGCACGTTTGGACGTCAGTTCACAGCTGGTGTCTGTGTTGATGCCAAAACGAAATCTGGACGCAATGGGCACAGCTGCAGGCACTCCCCCCCCCCCACACACAGGGAGCGAGAGGGCGCACGCACGCACGCACGCACGCACACACACACATACACACACATACACACACACACACACACACACACACACACACACACACACACACACACACACACACACACACGTTTGTAGACGCGAAGTGAGCTCGAGAGGAAATTGCTGAGCCTCGCGCTGAGTTGTTGAGGTGAGCGCGCAACAGGCATAGATCCACAGATTTAGCCTCTATCTGCGCGTAGATCAAGACTCCGACATGCTGCGGCTTCCACGGTGCTGCGCGGCGGGGTTGCGGGAGGAAATACCTTTGGAACCTGCTCCAGGTTTCGCTCGTTTACCCGCAGCACACGCATCCGTCTTCGCTCCCACTGCCGACGGAGATTATTGTGATAGAAAGAAGCAATATCCGAGCCAACAAGCCCTCGTTCACGTCAGGTGCGTTGTGCTCTGCGTCCTGGCCAATGGGCGTTGTGGCCCTGTGCAAGTCAATGGGCGTTGCGCCAGTGGGCGTTGCGTCCTGCGCAGGCCTATGTGCATCGCGTCCATGCACAAGTCCTTGATGCTACATCCCAGAGCCAACGACTCCAGGTGTTGGCTTCCGTGCACAAGTCTTTCGGCATTGCACGGGAGTTGCGTCCATGCGTAGAAACACGACCTTGTAACGCAGCGCCCGCAACAGGAATATAAAGCGTGGCGCGTCCAGTGTGAAACACGTGTGTAAAGTCTGAGGTGAGGGGATCACGGTGCAAACAGTTTCTGTCAAGACTTCGTTTTCTCCTGGTCATCAGCTGACCGATTGTGATTGCTGCGGACAGGCAGGTGTCTATTGGTCTGACCTCGTGATGTGTGTGTCCGGTCGTGAGTGAAAACTGACCTTCAGCGGAGGAAGGCTTTACTTTGGGACACGGAGGCTTCCACATCAGCTGATGGAAGGGACAACGACAAAGGGGGAAAAGAAGATGTTGGACTTCACCCTGTTAGTTTCAGTGGAAAATTGCGGTTGATGATTCACTCGAAGCAGAAAAATTACAAGATGTTCGCGCACAGCAACAAAGTGATATTTTTGTGACACTGCATTGAGGGGACATCCGCCCTGTGGGAGAAAATTAACCGTGTTCCCGAGCAGGGTCAACCGCATACCTTTGTGCGCGTGTCTTGGCCTTTGCATTGTGCACCTGCGGTGGTGTACAATGCACCCGCGGTGGAGGGTCTGCCCTCCGTCCGCCCTACATGGGCAGCGCCGAGGCCCAGACATAAACATGGCCGTGTCGGGGGCTATTTGCCTTGCTGGTTTACAGGGTCATTTCCCTCGCTAGACGGGGCTTTTGAGGATGCATTGATAGAGTGAAAGGGAGACCCGAACATACCCTGTTGCAATGTGAAGGTTGTGAAAATCACCTGGTCTGGGTCAAGTCTTGTGCCTGAGTTTGGGAATAAATTTTCAGAAGCCAGTTGCGTTGCTTCAGCTCGGTCCCGCACATAAGTTGTTTCTCACAAGAAAGGAAGTCATGTGTTGCATCTACATTCTGTCTCCCAAATGCAAGAAGGAGCACCTTCCGTGACACGAATTTGCTCGTCGTGTCAGTTCCACGGGAAAAGTGCAGCTTCAACGAAGTTCGTGTCTTCAGATGTCACACCCTAAAAATTACAGAAGTGCATGTTCTGCGAGTGGGTGGAGGCAAAAATGAGAAAGCTGTTCCCGTCAAAGTTGCGCAAAAGGCAGATGTCGAGTGATCCCGCAAAACAGGAGTTTCAACAAAACCACCTGTGGCTGTGTTGTCAAAGCTTGAAGCGGTGCCTCATGTGTGTGTGTGTGTGTGTGTGTGTGTGTGTGTGTGTGTGTGTGTGTGTGTGTGTGTGTACACGTGGGTGCGTGTGTGTGTGCGAGACGATGAATTGACCCTTCTGCCACACAGTGGCAAAAAAGTTGGAATGACATGTGCAAGATGCCTTTGTGAAGTGTTCTTACCTTCCTTTACGATCAACTTGCGTGAAATTACACTCTTCTTGTTGAGTGACAGGTGGGAGTGATTGTAAAGTGAACAAAAGTGACGAAATAATGTCTTTTGAGCCCATTCTCCATCAAAACGATAACAGCGCAAATGTCGCGGCTCTGTTCAAAAGACGAAACACATTTTCACTTTTCCTTGGAAACGCGGCAACAATCTCCAGTCCATTTCCCCAGGTAACAGGGTTGTTATGATCGTTACTGTCACCATGGCAGCGTCAGAATGGGGCACCTTTGATACCTTACTTTTCGTGGCAAGAACCAGTGAAAGTTTTGTGCACCAAATCCTTCAAAATTTGAGGTCCCTGAACTTGAAATTGGGCCTGTTTGTTCAGCTTGTAAGAAACCGAGCACCTGTGTGTGTGTCCCTTCTATTTTGGTGGCTTTCTTACACGGAAAACAAGTACGCTGCCGCCTCTTCGGAGATGAATTAAAGACTGTCAACTCGGCACTTTTTTGTTTGTGCTGGTACTCGCAGGTCTACTTGTTCTTGGGACGTTCGTTTCTGGTGCAGCAAGTCCCAGTGACCTGAAACTGAGTGGACTCGGAACAAACCAGTCGAGTACAACACGGTGTACGGGTTTACGGTGGTGTGTATCTTAGACTGAGATGCTTTCTTTCACTGTTCTCCTCAAACGGAATTGGTAATGTTGCCAAAGGGCTTTGAGGTAGAAAAGTCACATTGGTATTTGACAGTGAATGGATCGAAAGGGACACAATTGTCAATGTCACCAGCATGCGAAGCGACATTCCTTGATTTGATTGGGTCATTCCGGGGCTGATCTTGATCAAGAAGAAAACTTTCCCAGGAATTTTATCAGACCAGATGGAAACATGCTCCGTGGTGATTTTTGTGGGAAAATCTGAAATTTTACTCACACACATCACGCAGACTCGGCTAATTTTCTCTGATGGCCAAAGAATCAGATTTTTCAGTGCGTGAAAAATCGGACGATAGCGTGATTCTCGGGTCGCACGGTTCGAACTCGTATGTGAAGCGACGACGCCGAGACCGAGGAGGGTTCACACTGCAAGAGTTTTGGGTTGCGCCATTGTGCGAGCCAGTGGGCGCTACAATGGTGCTCCAGGTGCTGAACTGTGATTGCAGAGTTATTACAGTTTGAAAATGATGTGCGTGTGTGTGAGTGGGGTATGCGTGCACTGGAGAAGATTGCCGTGCAAGACGCATCCAATATCACTCCGTCGTGGGTGCTGATAAATACAATTGTGCGTGTGTGTGAACGTGGTGTGCGTGCACGAGAGAAGAACGTCGTGCAAAACTCACCTGGCGTGAATCCTACGTGAGCACTATAGCACGATAAAAGCTAATAATGAGGACATTTAGTTGCGCCAGTGAAAATAGACTTGACCCGCATGTTGCGAGTTCAGCCTCAGCGTCGTGAGACCGACGCGAGCGAAGGCGCGTTTTCTTTGAATGGAAATTTCGACGCTTATCTCACATCTGATCTCCGTAGCTTCGGGGTCTGAACTGATTTGTGCGCGTTGGTGGGAGGGAGGCGATAGGGCCGTTTCACATGATATGCGTTGTGCGTTTTCTACCCTGCATCCCTGCACAATCGGTGGCATCTCTCTCACCCGTGCCCACTGCTGAACAACAGGTTGGTTCAGACGGAATGCGTCACGCATTGCGTTCCTGAGTACTGCCTGCACCGTGCAAGTTGACGTGACAGGGGAAGGAACGCCATGACACAGCACACCCTGTGTCTGCTGCTGAACTTCAGGACGGCGTGCGTCACACTTTGCTCCCGTCAACGCTGCAGCGTTGACACAGCACCTGAACTGATGCAGGCAGAGGTGCTATTATATCCAGTGTGCCGCCGCAGTGTCCCTACGCAGGGACTGCACCCATTGACCTGTACATGTTGAGACAGCAGCTTCTACGTTGACAAGCACAGGGACGTGGCGTCCATTGACCTGTTTGTGGGACGAATCCTGTTCCCGGGATGCGACGCCAGTGGACTATCCTTTGTCCAGGGACTGCACTGATTGACCTGCAGAGGTGCAGCTCCATTGACACAGCCAGGGGCAGGGACACAGCTTGTTCGGGCACAGAATTGACAAATTGACATGTGCATCGTGCCTGGGCAACGACACAGCACCCGCAGACCTACAGCTCGTAACATTGGGCATGCGTGCCTTCGCATGACGCATGCAGCGTGAACGAGGCCGGAGGAGGCGGCATCTTGTGCGCGTCGGTTCGGGTGAGAGTGTCGCTGCTCGCTGTGGTGTGGAGTGCTACACGCACGAGATGCTCAATTGAGATGGCATTTAATTACCATCGTTGGCATGGCTTTGAAGTTGGGGGCGGCGCCGTGTTTGGAAAGTGCGGGTCAAAATGTGGTCTCGACTCACCTCTCAGAGAAGGACGGATGGGGCTCCGCTGTGTGCACTGCTGGTCAAACCTGACCGATTTCGATCCAATGGGTGCGAGGTCTGTGCACTGACAGGAATAGGTCTGACCCGTCACCTCAAGATGGGTGTCGTACCACTTTCTTCCGGTTGGTTCATGGGACGCCAAAAATGTAGAGCCTCCCTGAGGTGACACCAGGAAATTTAAACTTCACGCCCGAATGTTCAAGTGGACGGGGCATGGACATTTCTTGAAAAGGTTGTGGGGCATCTCGTGCCATGAAAGGGCCAGACAGCCCGTACCAGGAGACACGGGTGTCTGGTCCTCTCAGGTGCAGCCGAAAATGACCAGGTCCTCAAAGCTGCGTGTGACACTTTTCAGGAGTGCCTGGTTGTTCCAAGTTGGACCAAGGATCTGAAAGCTGGAGATGCTAGTGTCTGGTCATTTTGAGTTCACAGGAACCAAGTTTGCGCACGCACGGACAAGGCTTCCTGAAACGTTCACGTGTCAAACTTTCCCGTGATGGTGAATCCAGGCTCGGCTTTTCGGTCCATCACGATCCCTCTCGATGAGCGAGCGGTCAGGAAGGAGGTCAATTGTGTGAGGCGCCGGAAACCTGTCGAACAGGCCCAGGTGCATTCGTTTCACACTGGGTGGGGCCGGGTCCGCACTGGATGCGTCGTGCAATGCGCTGAGTTGAGGCCGAGTGTCTGTTTGTGAACTGACAAGGCCAGGGTCAGGTTCTGCAGATGAAGCACTTTTGCTGGTGACGCACCCAGTGTGAAAACGAGCATTTCATGTGACCCGCATCTCAGCCTGAATGAGCCTCTCCCTCCATATTCATTGATCAGGGAAAGTGAACCTCCCCACGCGGCGTGGCTCCCTAAATGGGAAGCGGCAATAAAACAATATTGACATGTGGAGTCGTGCGCAGTTTTGTGGTCGTTGCCATTGATCCAATCTGATTGGTCCAGAACGATCCTTTTGCGCCGCGGTTGGCGTTGCGTGCAGGAGGATCATCACGTCCGCTTTACGTGCTCTGTGGTCGTTTACGGGTCACTGATTATCGCTCACCGTATATTGACTGACGTGGATTGGGGGCAACGCCCAAATCCTGCTCAATTTAATGCGATTTGATGTAATTTTCAGAGGCAAGTGCCAGCACACCTGAGTCGCGAGTCTGACCTCAAATCCTCGTGTGAAAATCGCAACACTCAGAAGAAAGGGGCCTTTGTACACAGACGCGTGTGCCGTTTCTTGACACGACCATCGGCTTTGTTGTTGAAGAGAAGGAAACTCGGGAGGAATATCTTTATTGATGCGTCAGAAATGTCAGCGCATTGCAGCAGTGCCTCGTCGCACGTGTGAGCAACTCTTCTGAGAATTCGTCAGAGAAAGCATGACTTCCTTCTGCGTTGTGTTGTGTCCTGAATCTGTGAGTCCTTTTGCCAGCCAGCAGCTTCCCTGTCCAGTGCATTTTGGATCCACTGTGGACAGTAGTGTTTCCTGATTTGGCAGTCCGAACAGATGTCAGAGGTCGGGTGAGCCGGACCGGGCCTGCGACACGTTTAGCGGGGTCTGTGTCGGATTCCCCCAGATCTGCGGATAAGAACAACACGACGAGGCGATCGGTTCCGCGCTCCGGGGTCTGAAGTCTGTTTCACGCGTCTCGCTTGCGTTGCGTCATTGGACGTCGAAAGTGCGGCGCGTCAGACTTTAACGCCTCCCTGTGGACATCGAGGGGCGCTGCGTTGCAGTTTCACACTGGATTTTTTGCGTGCTGCATCCCTGCACAAGGGTCATCGAGTGCTGCGCTGTCGATCACAACTCTGCATGAATGGATTCTTCAATGCGTAGCGAATCCAATGCTTGACGGGTCCAGTGCGTGACGGATCCAATGTCCAAGTGACGACGCAGTTCCCATTGGCGCCACGCATCTCGCACCCACTGTGAACCCAGGGCTGATCACTGCAGTGTTGATGCATCTGGGGGAGGAATGCTGCGCAAAACGTGCGCAGAGGCGATAGAGTTGTGCAAATTGTTGTTGCTCGGGCAACAATCACACGCTCGACGCGGCGGTTTGTTGTTGAGCAGCGTTCTCATGACGCTATTGCGCTGCTTATGTGAGTTGATCGAGAACAGATGATCTCAAGGCTGCTTGATCCAGATGCGCGAGGAAATTGAGAAGGTATTTTGGGAAAGGCGTGGTGAGATTGGTGTTCTTGGCTGAGCGCACACACGTTTCTCTGGGTTCATTTGTGCGCACACACATCACACACGCGCACGCATACCTGACACACACACACACACACACACACACACACACACACACTGACACACAGACACACGCGCACACACGCGCACAGGAAAGAATACTCGACGCTTCAACACACACACACACACACACACACTGTTCCCCCGCGCACACAGTTACACACAAGCATACACGCACACTTATGGACGGACTCACGCACACACACTTGTGGACACACACACGCACACACATAAACAGACAAGTGATCTGTTGCGGAGTAAAACTTGGAGAAGAATCTCTTCAACATTGTGATTGACGGCACGAACCCACGTTATATTTACCTTTTGCACCCGGTGCCAAAAGTTACCCAGGACCCGAACCGCACACCCTGCGCTGACACGGTGCCAACTTTGGGAGCGGAATGTGGCTTTCCTGCCACTCGCGGTATTTTGGCACCTGCGCCGCCTGTGTGACCTGGCAGGACGCGCTTGTTTGTGGTGCCTCGACTCTTGTGGGGTTCTTCAGATTTGATTGACAGGGCCCCTTGTCCCGGTGAATCCCAAGTGTCTCAAATCTCAAAGAAACTTCAGGCGGAGTTGACAAGATTTCATAATTGGCAGTCCCCCCCCCCCTCGTCCATGGTCCTTGTGTTCTTGATTTGGCAACGCACGAGTATTTTCTCAGTGGAATGGATGATCTTGGGTCAGTGAATCTTGGTTCACTTCACCGTGTCGGAATCCAATCGAAAGGAGTTGCAAGTTCTGAAGTTCAGTGAACGTTGTCTGTAGATCAACCTGTATTTTCGGGCGGGTTTGCGTCGAGATTTGAGGTTGAAATTGATTTGACCCTTTGTGGAAAGACGCTTTTCAAACCCCCTGCACGTAATGTGTGTAATTTCGTTGAACACGGACGGAAGTTTCTTCTTTATGTCCCGCGTGCACGCAATTCAGGAATAACGCGACACACATTGGCTTCCAAGAAAATGTTTGTCAGTTTTTACACGACCAACCAACACTATTTTGGAAAAAAAAGGTTTCAGTTCCCAAGTTTTCTTGTTCAAGAAGCCATTGCTGCTTGGTGACTTGGTGACGCGCTTTCCCCCTCAACTGAGTGGATCTGGTTTTGCCCTTGCTTCGTAGGTCCTTCAGATCACGACAGCTTGAACCAGCGTTCGCCGTGGACAGGAAGTCACAAGTCAGGAAATCACGCGGACCGGAAATAAAGAGTCGCTGTACCGGAAGTGAGATAACGATGTCGCGCGCGACTTGAGGCGATGACAGCTTCGTTCACACTGATCGTAACCCGACAGAGTTTTCTTTTCTTCGTGTCTTCATTCACGATGTGCGGAGGAACAGGCAGAAATCTCCTCGTTGTGTTCCTCTCCTGGGAAAGTTTTGCGCATTTGATTTGAGTCGAGTTGCAATGAAAGGCGACGAAACTGCAAACCAAGCGCAAAAGCAAAGTGGTCAACGCAGCTTGATCCACGCGGAAACAGTTTATCTCGATTCGGGGGAGTCATGACTAAGAGCGCTTATCATGTTCAGAGTCATTAGTTTTATTGACCAAGTTCGATTTGTTGCTGCTGCTGTTGTGGACGCCCTGCATGGAGTGTCCGTCTCGTGCAACGGGTGGGGCTTCCGCACGCGAATGCACGCGCGGCACTTTCATTGAGGCCTGTGTCATACTGGGTGCGTCACGTGTTGTGTTGTCAATGGGCGGTGTGTCCACGTGGCGTCTCACACCGTAGGCAACGCGTGATGCATCCGGTGTGAGCAGCCGACGACGCAGAGCCTTCATGAGCGGTGTCAACAGCTTCATCAGCTGAATCTTGGCCTTCTGCGCCATTGGCGTTGCGCATCCAATGTGAGCAAGCGACGCCGCTAAATTTTACAGGGACGCAGCACGCAATGCAACCGGTGCCAACAACTTCATTGGCTTGAACCCACACTTCCGCATCAATAGGCGCTGCGTATCCGGTGTGAACCTGGCTGCACTCGCTCCCTCCCTCCGCCCGGAGGCTGCTGGGCCGGGCTGCGGCGTGCGCTGCGCCCGTGAGTGAGTAATCAAGGGTGCAGGACCCCGAGCTCAGGTTCGCAGATAGACTATGGCAGGAAGGAAGTGAAGAGAAAGGAATGGGCGTGATGGAAGCAAGGCCTCGCTCGCGAAACGTCGGCGCTTTTCTGCCTTCAACCAGGCAGTAGCATGTGGCTTGATGTGCTCCAGGGGCGGGCCCAGGGTTCGGCTGAGGGGGGGTGGGAAGAAGAGGGACGGTGCTTGGGGGGGGGGGCGAAAGTTCTAGTGATAACGTGTGAAGATGAAACAAGAACACCTGACAGTGCAGTCTCAGCGGGGATCCGCAGGTCCGGGAACTCAACGACTGACGCTGGATCTGCCTCCAACATTTGCTGTAATGGGCAAAAAGTCATCAGCCATCTTCAGGCGCAACTCCATGTGAACGAAGATCATGACTTTTTACCAGAGATGTGAACCGTAGTTCTGAACCTCCAACATGTCATTCTCTCACAGAGAAAAAAACAAGAAAGGTAGATAAACTGAAGTCGAGCAAAGTGGTAGTTGAGCATTGCCTTGCCCAAAGGCCACGGTTCGTCGTTTATGGTTTACGGCCCCGAACCTTCAAATAACTGTCAACAGGTTTGTGAGTGATGGAAGGATCGTTTCCGTCGTGATCGCGTCGCGTTGTGCGGGGGACGCTACGTCTGCGTCACGCGTGACGTACTTGTGCGCTGCATCGTCGCTTATGCCCATTGACTCCAACAGAGATGCAACGCGTGGCGCATTCAGTGTGAAACAGGTCTCAGGGGGGGGGGGTCACTGGGACAACAGAGACTTATCAGTGCTCGACTAAAAGGTAAAAATATTGACAATATCTGGTGGAGAAATGCCAAGCAAATAGGGTTTTCTCTCCACGGTGCTTACTCGCCCCGAGATATGGAGGGAGGTGCAGTGGTGCCTGGGCTCTGTTGTGCATACTTGGGAACAGTGCAAACCCACAACATACCCAGAGGTGGATCCGGGGATTTGGGGGCTTCGATTCTGACGGGGGGCGATGGGCGGTGGTCAATACTTGGCATTGAACTTTTGAAACAATTTGCACCTGATGTGGTGGAGCAACTGTGTGTGTGTGTGTGTGTGTGTGTGTGTGTGTGTGTGTGTGTGTGTGTGTGTGTGTGTGTGTGTGTGAGAGTGTGTGTGAGAGTGTGTGTGAG
>JAAUXT010016249.1_pt1 | contig 24351 bp, 36 predicted proteins | sample 7278171 | NCBI WGS metagenome assembly JAAUXT01 (sample SAMN14350112, study PRJNA611818) | marine sediment metagenome | isolation source: surface marine sediment (1.8m) | place: French Polynesia: Moorea | collected 2018-08
CTGTCTGTCTGTCTGTCTGTCTGTCTGTCTGTCTGTCTGTCTGTCTGTCTGTCTGTCTGTCTGTCTGTCTGTCTGTCTGTCTGTCTGTCTGTCTGTCTGTCTGTCTGTCACTTCTGGTTACCCTTGAGACAAATATGCCATTGCGAGGTCGATTTCCTTTGCAGGGTTCCAACAAACTGTCGAATGTTTGAAGTCCCTGCTGATATCGACGGCGCTGATAGACCGACACCTCAGTGTGGAACGAGCTGTTCAACTCAGTCGGTCAGAGGTTGAATTTCAGGTATGTGAACAGAATCATTCCACTTGACTTCTACCACGCTGCGGTCACAAAGCCTATCGTATGTGACCTCATTGTGGTAGAAGTGAGTTCACCTACTGTAAAAATTGTTCTTGTTCAATCGTACAACTCTTTTCTTGACCAAAAGTCTCAAAAAGTCATTGTATGAATTCACAGGAACCATCTTTACAGCGTGGGTGAACCCTTACCTCTGTACTTTGCTGATGGGACGGATATTTTGGACACAGTTGTTCCGCTTTCAGATTCAGAAATGGGGAAATGTGGAATGGCACCACGACGTCGATTTGTTGGAGTTGCAAGCAAGAATCGCGGCCGCCACGCTGTTCACCCACCTCAACTGTGAGGATTTTCGGACGAAGCGCAAAGGCAATAGCAGTGCGCAGTGAGTTTATAATATAATGGCGATCTGGTGAATTCGTTGTCACAGTGTCCGTGTTTGAGGACATTTCCCCTTGTGAGGGTTTCAATAGTTCGGACCGACCAAGTCGAGGTTGTCCATCTCGTCTCGCAGGTGATCGATGAAATTGTTTATTTCTGACACGCGGGCGCGATTGCGCTCGATCTCTTCCTTGTCGTGGATCTCTTCGATGAGCGAAGTCATCCACTGATTGACTCGAGTGACGATGTCGTCTTCTCGCGTGTCGATCTTGAGCAGGTGAATGTCATGTGACGCTGTCACGGCGTTGATAATCGTGTCTTTGTCGACGCACAACTGGATGAAACCAAAATCAGTTCGTTTGAAATCGGAAAAGAACGAGGCTTCTTTTCACCCAACACCGTTCGGGTCCGAAAACAACTTGTGAGCATTTGCCTATGAAAACAGCTGTTGTGGGACACGGCACGACAAAGACAGCTTCCAGGAAAGGAGACTTTCATTTTCGTGAATGTCACACACCTCTCTGAGGTCGTCACTAATGTCGTCATCGAGCTCATTCTTGACGACTTTTTCCAATGTGATGACCGCAACTTCCAGCATTTTCTCGTTGTGTTGGTTCTCGAGATCGCGGAGTTGTGATGTGAGCCCTTGAACGTGCTCCAGAAACGCGGACACCATGTCTGCGAGATTTCTCTCAAAGTCCTTGACTGCGTCCTGCAATTGAACAGCCGTAGTTGGGGTCATACAGTAGTTTGTGCAATGCACTGTCGCTGGGTGAAACGAACCAGAAATAAACCTCACTTCCAGTTGGTCCACCAGTTGAAGTTCTAGACCCATCAGTGTGTCCCAAAGTTCAGAAACTTTGCCATTGAAGTCTGCAATCTTCATTTCCAACATCTTGGAGTCACTCATATGATTGACCTCATCCCAAATCTGCAAAGCATAGGTGGAAATGAGGCAAGCTTGGTTTCCAAACGGCACCACACGAAGATTGGTTTTGATCACTGCATTTGTTGCAAAGAAAGTGCAAGAAAACGATCGCGAAGATCTCAATGGAACATACTTGCTTCTTGTATTCCATGAAGGTGTTTATGTGTGCTGCAGCCAAATCTTTGTTTTCACTCTTCGCCTCGTCGACGCATTCCCAAAACATCTTCACTTCGAGCATTCGCTCTTTGTGTCTCGCCAATCCATGCTCAAATATTTGATGGCATATTGCACTGAACTTGTCCTTGTAACCGTTCAAGAGATCCTCTGTTCCAGGAATGGTGTTCAGTTTCTGACCCTCCGTGTCTTCGGCGTACATGGTGTCAAACAGTTGCGGCCCATCCAAATTTTCCACATGAGCAGCCTGTCAACACACCAAACAAGACTTCAGAATATTTGGAACAAATTGTTGACGCGGAACTGCAAACAGAAAAATGTTGGTCTGTGTGTCTCCAGAACAGCGGCGAGACTGGGTGTGAACCTTTCATAACGAAAAAGTACAGCACCTTGTGTAGCTCAATCTCATCCAGCTTGGCCTGCTCTTCCTCGGAGTCTCTCAGTGCTTGTCGCTCATCGTGCTCAATCTCTTGGATTGAAATCTCGTACCGCTCTCTTGCAGCTGCTTTCTGAAACCACGCACACTTTGAATAGGAGCATGGAAACAGCATCACTTGCTCACACACTTCATCTGCAGTTGATTGGTGAAGATATAATTGTCTGCGCTCACCTCAGTTTCATCAACCAGCCTGTAGTCCAAATATTGCAGAGTGGGCATGTGCGCAATGACATACGGTTTGTAGTCCTCATGATCACAGATGAGATTTCCGTTCAAGTTGAGCGTCTGCAGCGATTTGAATCTGCGCAGGTAATTGACCTGTGAAAGAGAACAACCAGGCGACTCAATCGCAGATGAAACGTGAACCAATTGCGGGAAAATTCGAAAGGAAAGGGAAACTCACGTTTTCCAATTCTTTCAACTGATTGTTTCCGATGGAGAAAATGTGGAGTTGGGTGAGAGCGTCCATGTTCTCCAGCCGTGAAATCCTGTTGTTGTACAACGTCAAATCCTCAATTTTGGTCAACTTGTCTAGCCCTTCAATCACTTCGATGTTGTTGAAAGACAGGTCTGCAGAAGAACAATTTTACACACGTGCATGAGATACAAAAGAAACGTACGCACACAAAGTTGGAACAAACAAGCAGAGGGATACTCACCAAGCCAGACGAGGTTTGTCAACATATCGAGGCCTTCTATCTTCTCGATGATGTTGTTGTCCAGTTGCAGCTTGGTTACAGATGTGAAGCACCACAGGTTGTCAATTTTTAGGATGTCTGAAATCGAGGAGCAGAGACCATAACACTTTGATTCGGCTTGTTTCCACACTTTTGGTGGTGTGGCAAAATTACCACCGAAACGAAGCTGTGCCTGCTCACTTTTGAAGTCGAGGCGTAAAGACGCCACATCTCGGAAATCAATGCCTTCTGTCTTCGCGATTCTACCCGCTTCTTCCTGGGGACCTTGTTCTTCAACAGCTTTCTGCAGCATTTCCTCGTCAACAACAGACGGCTCGACAGTGTCGTAAACACGACTCATCGTGTCACTGGTCAGTACACGGCTGTGAACGGGTTCAGAGCTGCGAAAAAGCGAGTTGATTTGCAATTGCAAGCGCTTGCATGGGGCGATAATAAAGACAATAGACCGTAAACGCGTATTTTCACACGAAGGAGAGGACACTTTGTCGGAACACATACTGAATAATCAAAGCAGGACACTAACTTCAGAAAATGTCAACATATGGAATGTAGCAATGTTGTGCTGAACCTCAGCAGTCAAGTTTTAATTTTTTTCTTTTGCCCAGCGTCCATAGCAACCCAGGAGATCTCGTCAAACATCGCGAGACATGACATCATAAAGAGTACTTCCGGTTTTCGAGTGAAGAAGAGTAGTATACAAACAGAAAGGGCTGACAGGGTCCCTTCTGACAAGAAGGGCAACAACAGAGGCTCAAACGAAAACACCAATATGTCAGCCTTCTTTGAGCGAGTGACCGGTGGGAGTGCGAACCCCTTCGCAACGCAAGTTGGACAGTTAATAGGTTGGTGCCGTTGTTTGCATTTCGATCAAGGCAACACTTGAATGGGGCTGTCTTGTGTAATCTTGGCGCAGAAGTGGGTGTGGTTTTTGCAGTTTGATTGTACTCGACTGCGAAATGGCACACTGTGCCTCTTTAATCGAATGACAGCAACGGTGAAAACATGCTGCTCTCTTTCCAGCTTACACGTTCTTTGTGGCCAAGTTTGCAATGATCATTTGGTGCTGAATCACCCATTGTTTGTAATCTGGCAGACGCAACGGCTCGCAACAAGTCGCCAACAGTTCATTCCTTTGTGCAGATCTTTTTACGTGCTCGTGGAAGTGAAGTTCTTCCGTGCGACATCATCTCACGAATCTGTGTCAAAACCTCGGCGTTGACAATTTTACAAGAGTTTCTGCAGAACGACTCGTATATTTGAAAGTCACAAGAGAAGCCCACTTCGTCCTCAAAATCTTCCGGTCCTCGAGTGCACTATGACACCAGTCATTGAAGTATCATTGGAGGAGTGCAATTTTCTGAACATGTCATTCAGCATTCTGTTTGTTGATTTGCAGAACAAGCCACGGACGGAAGCCTTGCGTCTGAAAATTGGGCGCTGAACATGGAAATATGTGATGTCATCAACGAAACTGATGAAGGGTGAGTGAGCACTGGCCCAATGAAATTTTCGTTCCGACATTCGCCCTTCCGTCCGCTTGGTCGAGCGTTTCACAACAGTTTTACAACCAGTGTGTTTTCAGGTAAATAAAAGCGACATTTGTTTTTCAGGCCCAAAGATGCAATCAAAGCACTGAAGAAGAGGTTGTCGACAAACGTCGGGAAAAACTATCAAGTCGTCATGTATTCCTTGACAGTAAGAAAAGAATCAGTGTTACACATTTTTGCGACAGGAGAAGTTTCGTTATTTTTCCAAAGATTACGTTCTTGATGCAGTTTGTCTCCCTCACGACACACACTATTTCTCTCCGAAAGGTTTTGGAATCGGCTGTGAAGAACTGTGGTCGTCGATTCCATGCTCAAGTCGCCACAAAAGACTTTCTGGGTGAATTGATCAAAATCATTGGCCCGAAGAATGACCCTCCGCAAGCAGTGCAGGAGAAAGTACTCAGTCTCATACAGGCAGGTTGCAGAATGTCTTTGAACTCATTTGAGTTTGCCTATGTTCAATGAGAACGACTTTCAGAAAACTTGCTCCTCTTTTTTTCCTGCAGACATGGGCAGACGCTTTCAAAGGTGTCTCGGAGCTGAAAGAAGTTGAAAAGCAGTATTACGATCTGAAGAAGAAAGGAATTGAATTTCCCATGACAGACTTGGACAAAATGGCCCCAATTCACACGCCAGCCCGAGTGAGTTTGTGATCTATTGGTCAAAATGTTGTACCTGTTTTCAGTTGTCTTTTTTTTGTGCCATCAGTGCGCAAGTGCTTTTCAGTCACCTTTTGCACGCATCTCACAGTTTGCACAAGCGACAGTCATGCTCTTGTGCCGGTATTTGGCTGCAACCGGGATTCCCGACTTCCTTTAGCGACGTGTCGCGTGTTATTTCTTGGTTGTTTCTGTTTTTATGATTTCCTTGTTTGTGTGTGTTCGTTTCATGTTGTTCAGTCGGCACCCGGTATGGATCCACCACCACCAGTTAGTTACCCACCGCAGAGGCTGCCGTCGTCAAGACATGTGAGTCGTTTTCGTCGTTGTTTTCAGTTTCACGTTTTTCCTGGTCCACACGTTGCATTCGGTGACTGTCGGTCGTGCTTGGTGTGATTTGATAGTTGTTGTCAACAGAAGAATGCAAAAAGCGCGTTGGGGGGGGGGGGGTTGTTATTACGTGATGTAGAGATTTCGGTAGTGTCACACAGGTTCATGGAGTGAGGTTGTACTTCGTAGATTCAGTGCCCAGTGCAGATTTAGCTCAACTCGTGCTTTTCTTGGGTTTTAACGATAACCGTGTTGATTTGAACGGACTGTTTTCAAGTTTCAATTCAACTGGGGCTGAAGTTTTCTTTCCGTATCGTCTCGTAGGCAGGCCATCCAGTTTCCGCAGAAGATGAGGTTTGATTTGTTTTTCAATCAGCAGTAGTCCACGCATGTTCGTAGGTTGGTTTGTTCCCTGACACTGACGTGTCATGTCTCCAACATTTGTGAATGTGACAAAAACGTGGAAGCAAATCTAGCTTCGTGTGGTTGGTTGCAGACTGAGCAAGCTTTGTGGCTGTCTCCGAAAGTGTCAGTTGTGCGTGGGATACCTGGCCAAATATATTTTGTCCTGCAAGCTTCTTCTGTACAGAAGAGCCGTTTGTGTGAAAGGCGAGAGCTGCTTTTTCCATCTATGTGTGTGAAAATGTAAGCCATCCATGAGCGTGAAAGTGTAAGGAGAGCCGGTGTCGCATGCAAGAAGCAGCGCCGTTTCCTCTGCTGTGTGTTGTGCACGTTGATGTTGAAGTGTGAGCTGCTTGAGGCTGAGGCTCGATAAATTTCACCAGGTCTTGCAGCAGACCTCCAGAGACTGGCGGGGTTTATGAGACACGAATTGTTAGGAGCAAGAATTCACCGTTGAGACAGAGGACATCCACGAGGACAAAACTGTTTGGAATAAGAAATATTACCTCCAGAAATTTGAAATCATCTGGCAGTTACGCACATGCACCAAAAAAATATGTTTGCCGTGCAACGACGGAAACTTTGGATGTAATTTATTTTCAAAAACTTTTGTTGTTTGGTGTGAACCCTCCCCCTTTCATCTGCTGTGGACAGAAATGCCATTCATCTGACCACCTGACAGACGCATCCCTGAGGTGCAGTTCTTGTCATGTGAGGTGTCAGGCTGTGCGTGCGGGAATGAGAGTTTCAGGCCCGGTTCTCAAATGTCGCTTGTGTTCGTTTCGTGTGGGACGTGTTGTCAGGTCTTTTATTGTTGAAATTTCGAAGGGTTGTCTGGTTCGCATGTGCTGAGATGCAACAACAGGGAATGCACACGTGGGATTGTTTTCTTCAAGAGAAAAGCTGTGACAACTGTACCAGAGCAGACACAAATTGATATCGCATTGCCGGGCAGTGTCGGCATCGAAGTGCACAGACCTCTTTGAACTTGCAGACAGCGCAACAACAGCAGCAGATGATGGTTGGCGGAGGTGGGCTGCCGGCGGGCGGGGCCATGGTGCCCACCGGAGGCAGCGTGGCCCCTGTCCCGGTGCCGGTGCAGGCTCCCACCGGACCAATCACCCTCAACCAGGAGCAACTGACCAAGCTCAACAGCGAACTGGAGACTGTGCAGCAGAACTGCAAAGTGTTCAATGAGATGTTGACAGAAATGACCCCTGGACAGGAAGATGCGTCCGATTTGGAACTTCTGCAGGTACGAATTGCACCTGTTTTTTTCACAAAACAAAAGGAAACAAACTGTGATATTTTTCGGCGTATTTGACACAAGCGAGAACGCTTTACGAATTTGTCTGATTCTTATGACTCGAAGTGTGACAGTTCAAAAGAAGGCTTGAGAGATCGAAAAGGTTTCAAACAGATCCACCCTGTCTTTGAAGGGAACATGTAAATTCTGTGCCACACAAGACGACGTGTTTCACTGCTTTCCTGCGAGTGTTCAATTTTTTTCTGCGAAAAGAAAGCTGTGTCCTTGAAACGTGTCTATTTTCTTTCCAAAGGAGTTGAATCGAACGTGCAGACAGATGCAACAGAGAATCGTGGAGTTGTTAGACAGAGTCGCCAACGAGGAGGTCACAAGTGAGTGGTCGTTGCAATGTTTGCAGAAATATTAACATATTGTTTGGAGACTGATGTCTGAAACCTGTTCTCCAGGTGAGCTGTTGCGGGTGAACGACGATTTGAACAATGCATTTCTGCGGTACGAGCGGTTTGAGCGATACCGAACGGGTCAGGCGCAGGGCGCGGCGCCTCGCGCGCAGACCTCCCCCGGCAGCAACGCCGCCACGCTGGTACGACGCCGTCCCGTGACTCGTAATATTCGACAGTTTCACCATGCAGTGACTGGAATCCAGTGACGAAATGAAGTTTCAATGTGTATGGAGCAGCTTCCGCTTGAAGTTGATGAAACATCAGCTGGTTATTTTTTTCTTTTGCAGCCGCTGCGGCCACCGGGAGCCGCGGTGCCCCCGGCTAACCTGTCTGCCGCCCCCGCGAGTGCCTCCTCAGGTGAAGCCGGGGCGGCGCCCGCCCCCGCTCCCAATTTGATAGATTTTGATTTGTCGCCTCAACCGCCTGCTGCAGCACAAGCTACCGAGAATCCGTTTGCACCCGTTAACGCAAGTGATATCAGTGTACAATTAGCAAGTATGAGTAAGTGGTCTTTGTTACTTTGTCATTTCGTGTTCCACTGCCGGATGCATTGAATTTGGATTTGTGGGGTTGAGCGTGGGGTGGGAGGGGGGTGGGTGGCAATCAAGTGAGGAAAACATGGGGAGGATGTCCGCCTCCGGCTGTGGAACCTGAGTGTTCTGACTGTGGGGGAATTGTTGCTGGGTGAACTGAATTCTCTTTTCTGGTTTCTCAAGGGAAAAGTTCACGAAAAACTCATTTCTACTTTCCTCGTCGAAACCCTTCTGTGCTGTACGTATGTTTTCTGATGTTTGGATCTGTGTGGAGCGTCAGGCCCATTCAACTATTGCTTCAGCCGTGTTGCAACTCTAGATCTGGTCGAGTGATAGCACTGTTGTTGGCGTGACCTGTGAGGAGTTGTTCGAGCACTCCTGCGTGTTTCTCTGCAACAAAATTCACAACCCTACGAACGAACATTGGCACAAATTGTCCTCTCTGCAATGTGTTCCACGTTTTGCAGACGTAGGTACCGGTTCAGTTAGTCAGCAGTTGGGCGAGATCAACAGCACGCCGGCCGCGTCCAATCAGATGGACGAGTTCGACATGTTCGCTCAATCCCGGCAGTCGTTCGATACGAGCAAAACCAACCCCGTGTGAGTTGCCTGCCTCATCACTTGAAGCCCAGATCTCTGCAGTGATTTTGCATTTGCCTTGACGCGTTCACTGAGAATCGCGTTTTGTTTGGGGGCAAATTTGGTTTTTTTTTTTCGGAGCGTGGACGAAACATTTGGGGTGTTTCAGGGCTGACTCGTACTCTGCGGGAGAACAGCGACAGGTGAACGCCAGTCTCGGCACCGCTGCGCAGCTCAAAAACGTGAGTGCAACATTTGTGGTCTCAACAAATAATCGTTTTTCTCTGGTAGAGCCCTAAGTGCCGAAGAAAGTCTGATGTCGTAGCACACAGGAACATTTTATTTCTTGTAACACTGCATCAATTTTTGAACCGTCAGAACGAGTTTGATGACATGGATACTTTGAGGTTACAACGACAGGTACAAGAAACATCATCTTTTTCTGGTGTTGGCTGACACTAACAATTGTCTAGCTTGCTTGTATTGGTTGATACTTTGTTCCAAGTGGCAAAGAACAAGCAATTCAGCTTGGTAAACTGCTTGAATAATCTTGTAGGATGGCGGCGCAGAAACGGTAAAGTTCAGATTAACAGTTTGCCGTTTTGCCTCACTGGGCAACTTTCTGTAGAAGTTGTGATGTTTTTGGTGAAACCTGAGATTATTTTTCAGACCAGCATGTCTTCATTTCACTCAAATACACGTCTGTAACTGTTCCTTGTCGACATTTTAGTTTTTGGTGTCCTGTGGCTGATTCAGAATGTTGTGAATCATTTCCGTGCTGTATTTGTTCGTGCTACTCTTATTGTGTTTGACTGGAGTGACTTGAAGCTTTTCCACTGTGTGATTTGTTCACTGCACAAACGAGTAAATGTATGTCCGTCGTGGTTCGACTTCGCAAATCAGCGATCACTCGCAGGTGGAAGCGGCAACACCACAGTAAGCTGCACGATGGTTGCACCTGCAGGTGTACTATTTTTTTGGCACATCGAGCGTCCCTTTCTGTTCGTGTCTGAAAAAGAAGCTGGAAAGTTTACAGTGCGACTGAAGGAAGCAGTAACCATGGTTTCGCTGTTCCAGGTGAGTGACAAACCCACAGACTTGGAGGAGATGGAAAAGTGGTTGGAAGAAAACACTGGTGTGAGTACGCACTTCTTGTCTTTGTTGTCATCCCTTCGTCATCATTGACGCATGAAAGTTCGATTGTCGTGGACTGTTGTCGTGCACTCTCTGGAGCACAAGATGTGATGCACGAAAGGAAAAACAAACAACCAGCAGGACACCCAAGACTCAACGAACAGAAATAGACATTGCCCTTTGTTCATCCCTTGACGGTTGTTGAATTATCTTTTGTTCTTGCAGGTGGAAGGTCAGGAATCGGCCACAAGCGCAGGTATGTGTGCCAGTGAAACACGTTTGCAAAAAGGCCCTCCTTGCAAATTGTGTGTCAATATGTCTGTTGTCCTTGTTGGTTGGATATGACTTGAGGTTTTCTTCCCACTCGCAGAGTTTGACAAGTTCCTGGCGGAGCGCGCCAAGGAGGCCGACAACCTGCCCGACCTGCCGTCCGCCGCTGGCAACAATAGCGCCAACTCGCGGCGACAGATGCAGAAAGATGACCAGGAAAACGCAATGTTTGCACTGTAGGTGTGTCTGTTCTGCTATGTAGATAGGGATACAGATGATTGTTCTATGTGAATCATGCACATAGTTTGTTATTCCACATGTTCAGCTCTTTTCCGTGGACATGCACTGATAGAGATGTACGTTGTGTGAGTGCCGCAGCGAGTTGAACAAAACAATGATGCATCGGTTCAGACATTTCTGCTTTGTTACTTTTTGTTACCCATCCTTTCTGCCGTGTGTACTTATGATTTGTCTCATAATTTCCAAAAGGAAAAAAGGATTCACGATAACAAGTTGACTTGTTGACCCGTGTCAACAAGCAATGAAGGTTATGACCGTCCCTCACTAGCTTGCCTCAAGTTGAGGACCCTCAGGGCAACAATTTGAGGGACCAGGCAAGCAGCTCGCTCAGCACAACATTGCAAAGTGTTCCCGATGATGGGGCCGGCTGGATGAAGACACGGGGATTTTTTTTTTTTTTTTTTTGGAAAACCAAACCAGCCTCGTTTTGGGCGAAGTTAAGTGGATTTCATTTCACTCAATGCAGTGACGTTTGGCATATCTCTGATTGTGATATGATTTTCTTTGCATTTGTTTTGTCTCTGGCTTCGTGTTTGATCTTTTGAATTTTGAAGACTGGATTGGTCACAGAAACATTTGGAACTTTGGCGTGAAGTTGTTCAGGCAAATTAGCGAGAAAGCCGTTGTGCAATGCAATTTGTCAAAGTAGCGACTTATTGCGGTGTGAAACTTGTGATACAGTAATGCACATCCAGCACACAACACTGTCACATGAATTTGGTGGTGTCGGTTTTCCTGTGCTACATTTTGAAAGCCCCCCCCCCCGGAAAGTTTTGGAAGTGAAACCGTTGTCATGTGTGAGTGGCAGTTTTGTTGAGGAACCGACAAAGTTTCTTCTTCGAAGAGGTCAAAAGCAGAACAAGAACAAAGTTAGGGATTGCAATTGTTGATAGATGAAGTTGAAACAAACTGTTCGTTTTGTGTGAAAATGTCAGAACCAGCGATCATTGTTATTTTTTACGCTCACAATATACAATCAACCCGTTGCTAGTGATGTTCATCTGTTTCAGCAACATCGTTCGTGGTTCTGCATCCGTCATCTGAGCAAAAGCACTCGCCTCTCTTTGACCAATGATGCAACTCTTGAAAAGTGTTTGCTTTGGTTGGCATTGTTGTTGGTCTCCTTGTGTGGTGCACTTGGGTTGACTTGGTTCACCTTGTGGTTGGTTTTGATGGGAAGCGTCGCATGACAAAAGGCTGAACCCGAAGCCGTCAAACCGGAACTCGCTTGTTTCTTTGTGTGCATGTCTGTTTGTACTTTATTCGCGAGAGTTACCTGTGTAAATAACAGAGCTGTTTAAATTAATTTAAATTGGTCTCTTTGCGCGACGCTTATGCGCCAAGGTGGACCGAAATATTCCGAGGCTTCAATGAAATTCACTGGGTGCATCAAACTGTGAGCCGCATTCTGGGTCCGCCGATTCTGACACCGCAAACGTTGGCAAAGTAAAGGGTTCTCACACTCTACAAAATTGCTTCTTGTGAAAAAGGCAACTTTTTGAGACCTTTGGTCAAGAAAAGTTGTCTCTTCTCGGAAAGGCGTGTGACTGAACATGAACCATTTTTGTTGAGTGAGAACCCTTTTCCAGAATGATGAGGGTAAACCAAACGCATGTTTTGCGACCACGGAGTTGTGGAAAGGTTTTGTTTGTAACTGATGGAACTTCCGTGCAGGTCCAAACAAATGGAGTAGCGCTGAAAACGACAGTGGCGTGTGGTTCAGCCACCAACAAAATGAGCTTGGGATAGGGGTCGGATCCAGTATCCAGGGGGGAGGTTGAAAACGAAATACTTTGCACACCACGATACGAAGACAGGTATGGCCATTTTTTCGAGCACTGAGGCTGAATTTCGACTCACCCTGGTGGATGGGCATGTCGAAGATTCAAAAGAAAGGCAGAGGCCACAATTGCAAACAAAGCTGCTTGGTGACGCGAACTCTCGAGAGCCAAACATGTTTCGTACGAAATAGACGTCTGGTAGACTCCACTGCACAGCAAAGTTTGGCCTGGGGTTGTCTCAGGGAACAGATCTAGTTCGAAGAACAGTTTTGGGAGACGTTTCTTGGGCTTACTGTCCGGTTGTACCAGGACTTTGGTGGACAGTGATTGTTCAATCTGACTTGTAACGAATTTCAGTCTGCCGGTAGTTCCATTCTGTGCGTTGAGTTTACACTTCGCGAAAAGGTCGCAGTGGATCGGTACGGAGCTCGTTGATGTGATACACGACAAATAAATTCTCTTGGAAAACATTTTTGTGGTTCTTCACCTTCCGATGTTTTTCCGTTTGCTGAAGCGTCGGCGCGTGAAAAACCACGACGGAATTTGTGCGCAGCCGACAGAACTTTCCTCTGACAATGCAGTTGACAAACGACACAACAGCGAGTTTCGGGGTATTTTTTCTGTTTTTCTTCGAACATCTCCAAAAAAATCTCCAGCCTGATCGTATACAAGATAAAATATCCCAAACAGAACAGTAAAAGTCGATAATTACAGGCCAAGAGCAAAAAAAATTCATTCGACAAGGCCCGACACTGGCTTGATTTACTGGCGATGACAACCTGGAACACAATCGGTCTCAAATGCACCACAAATTACTTGAACTCCTGCTTCAAGAACCACATCCCAACTCCGTTGACTTTGTCATAGTCACAAATTTGCTTCACCATCGCTTTGAACTTGGCCGATTCGTTGGACGGTATTTTATTCTTGAATTCGTCCAGGAGCTCCTGCGTGGACGCCCGTCCGTCCATGTGCGCTTGATACGCCACGTAGTTGCGAATGTCCGTGACTAGTTCGAGGTCTTCCTTTCCGATAATAGAAGGCCTCCTGGGTCTGTACGCGCTCATTCCCTCCTCGTCCTCTTCCGACTCTGACCCCCCACACGCGGCTGCTGTGTTGCGCGAGCGCATGCGGGCGAAAAGCTGTGATGACGTCATAGCGTTCGGTGCAGACGCAGTTACGGAAAGCAAGTTGGTTCGAGAGTTTCCAGCAACACTGCCGTCGAAGAGCTTTGGTGTTTCTGGCTTCTGAAAGAATAATGTTTTGACCGTTGAATTCACGCAACCTGAACTTCACTTCTCTGTACAAACAAGCCACGCGAGTTGGGCAAGTGCTGCCAACAACGAGCGTTGCAATCAAGTGTCGAATGTGCACCCACCTTTTCAAGTGATTTTTTGACGGCGTCGGAATGCTTCAGTCCGTCAGAATGTACCAGTTGACTGTTCTTCTTTTGCCCAAATCTTGGTTGAACACACAAAAATGGTTTTGGTTTCAACAAATGTATTGCGACAACTCCGGCGCAGTTTTGTTCACTGCGTGCGTTTCTGAAATCCAAAGACTCAACTTCTGCAAGAAACGCGTGAATGAGGAACGAACCTGGGCGGCGGTGCGCCTCCGACTCCGCTGGCGCCGGTCCACGTCGGAACGCCGCTGCGCGCGCCGAAGCAGCGCGCGCGGCTCTCCTTGAGCGCTTTGGCGGCGTCGCGCGCGACACGCTCGGCCTCCGCCTCGACCAGCGCGTAGTCGGGGTTTGAGGACATCATGATCTTGTCGTGTTGCATTGCGCTGTGCACCTGACCTGTAGAGGAAAAAATCGCAATCAGAAACCAAACATTCCCTTGATTGTTGTTGGTGTCATCCACAACAGCAATCACGTTCACAACGCGAAAAATACACCACCAGACTGTGGAGGGGTTTACCTGACTTTTTGAGAAGACACTGCAGCACGTAGTCGTCCTGTTTTGAACTCTCAGCTTCCTGCTCCAAATCATCCTCAATTTTCTGCACCTCGCTCCGGTCCAGATGCTTGATCGTTTCGCCGTCCATCACTGAAACAGAAGAGCTTGGTCTGTGTTAGCGTTCCGAGTGTATTATCCGTGTTCAAAACAGATTGAAAAGGTTTCTTTGAAGTTCATGTGAACGATACAAAACGAAACCATTTTCACTCACTGGAATCCTTCGGCTTCCTCTTTTTCTTGTGTTTTTCTTTCCTTGTTCTCTTTTCTTTGTCTTTCTTTTTGTGTCCCTTTTTCCCACCCTTCCGTTTCTCTTTCTCTCCATTGTTCTTGCCGGTTTGCTTGCTGTCACTTTGTTGGTCTCTTTCCGAGCTACTACTTGTTCGTTGTGGCTTGCCTGGTCCTTCCTCAACGTCTTTCGCTTTGATATCTTCAGTGGTATCGTCCACGTCATTCTTCTCAGAACCATCACTTCCTTTCTCATGTCCACCAGCGCCAACTGTCTGACTTCCTTTCTCCTTGTCATGGTACCCTATTTTGGCCAATTTTCGGGCCAGTTCTCTCAATTCTCGATACTTTTCTGGAGTCAAGCCAAGGTCGCCATCGCCCTCATCTTCAACAATTTTGACTTTTGGTTTCTTCTCTCCGTCCTCATCTCGTACTTCGGCGGAGTCGGTCTCCTCCCTTAATTCTCGTTCCCTCATTTCATCAAATCTGAAATGAAAGAGTGAAGTGTGCAACGCGAATCAGACGAACCAATGCGTTTGGCCACTCCGAAGTGAAAATTCATGTACCTGTTTCTTCGCTTTGCAACGTCGTCTGTCGTCGACCTCTCGTCCCTGTTGTCGTGTTTGCGCTTTATTTTCACATCCGAACCGGTCCCCGCGAAGATGGCGCTCGTTTCTGTGCTTCTCTTTCTATCATCGTCGCCCAAAGTGAACAACTCAAACAAGTCGTTGGACTTGAAGAATCTTCGTTGTTTCGGATCCTTCAAAACTCGGTTTGTCAAGAACTGCTTGAAGATTTGTCTGCAGAAAACGTAAATAACATACTGAGCAAGTGTTGTCAAGCAGTGCGTGCAATGTTCTCGTGCCCACCGTTCCAAACTACGAAACCGAGTCAACACAAACCTGTGGTAGATTTTTTCCTCGATGGAGCCGGTGGTGAGAAGCCTGTAGATGGTGACCTGTCGCTTCTGTCCGATCCGCCACGCCCTCTCGCGCGCCTGCAGGTCAGTGCTCGGGTTCCAGTCCGGGTCAAAAATGACGACCCGATCCGCTCCCGTCAGGTTCACACCGAGTCCGCCGACACGCGTCGTCAGCAGGAACAGGAAGTAGGACTTGTCCTGAAGAAAGGAGTGAGTCAAAGAGTTACCAAAGACTAAGAACAGACGACACATGAAACTTCACCGCCACGGGAGGCTTCACTCACGCTGTTGAACTTGGAAATCATGGGTTGGCGCGAGGCGATGGACGTCCCTCCGTCCATCCGCATGTACTTGTAGTCCCTGCCCTTCACAAATCTCTCCAAGATGTCCAGCATCTTGAACCAACAGGAAAACGACGTCAGTGACCAAACGGGAAAAATCGAGAGACGGGCAAAAGGAACATGAAAATGGTTATGTCATCGTGTCGTCGGTTGATGGGTTCGCAGTCACACCTGCGTGCTCTGGGTGAACAGCAGAACTCGATGCTGCTGTTTCTGCCACAGCTTGAGCAGCGAGTCCACGACGATCATCTTGCCCGACCGCTGCGCGTACCCGTACTCGCTCTCTTCGCTCCCGGCCTTGAAATCTGGATCCAACTGGTTCGGGCCTCCGGTTGACAGGTCCGGATGGTTGCAGATTTTGCGTAGAGTGATCAAGCCAGGAAAAACCTGAAACAAAGTCACTTGGAGATAATGGGTTGCCAATACTCACCCAGTTGGACTCTGTTGTCCAAGTTTTTTCGTTCTTTGTGGAGAACAAATTTGTTGGCTTCTTCACCAACCATGTAATTCCCTGACAGTATCATCTGGCATTCTTTGGAGTCCAGGTATTCTTGGTACACATCCTTCTGCTCCTCCGTCAGTCGGCAGAACAGCACCTGTCAAACAATTCGCAACGAATTCCAGGAGTTTTGAAGAAAACGTCTTGTTTGCTGCTTCAACTTTGGCTTTATGACAACGAAAACGATGTCAATTTGACACAATTGGCTGTTGTAAGAGAAAGGCGACGCATTTCACGCACCTGTTCGTTCTTGTTGGGCAGCTGCAGATTGGTTTGCACGTCGGCTTTGAGTCTTCTCAGCAGGTACGGGTTGATCGTATCTCGGAGGACACAGGAACATTTGTACGCAGTTTGCACCTGAATAAATGAGTGAAACTGCAAGGTCTGCTGTGCGTTTCTTTGCTGTCAACACGACCAAAAGTCAGTGAGGTATGTTGTGTGCACTAACCTGGATTTCTGTTGCGTTCGCGTATCCTCCCTGCACAATGGGCACGGAGAAATGCGCCATGAAATCGGGCAGCGTCCCCAGCTTCCCGGGAAACACGAAGTCCAGCAACGACCACAGTTCTTTCAGGTTGTTCTGCACTGGTGAACCGGACAAGATAATGCGATGACACGTCCGGAACTGCAACAGAGGTCAACAGCAGGATGTGCATCGGTCATGCCTTTTCCATGACAGGACACGCCAAACTGGGGAGTCCAAAGACACGATTTCTCACCTGTTTGGCTGCCAGAGTGACTTGCGCATCTGGATTCCGTATTTTGTGTCCTTCATCCAGAATGATGTAATGCCAGTCATGGTCCAGAAGCGTTTCTTGATGATTGACCATTGTCGAGTAAGACGTCACCAGAACACCATTGCTGCGGACCATGGAACGAATCAGTGCTTCCTGCAATTCGAAGCACGATGGTTTGGTTACAAGCAGCGACAATGGTTTGTTTTTCCAAGCGAGAAGAACTCCTTTCTCACGGGTGAGGAGCTGTGGCTTCCGGAGGAGTGAAGGATGCCGACTCTGAAGAGAGGCGCCCACTGGTGGAACTCGCGGACCCACTGGTGCATCACAGTTGTGGGACACGCGATCAAAGTCGGGCCCAAACCCTGGTACCTAGAAAAGAGACACATAAAGTTTTCACACCAAACACGCAATCCACCATTGGTCTGCAGACGAGCGACAACACGCCACAACTGTTTTCTGCAAAAGGCCACCGATGTTTACCTGGTGTTGGCACCTTTATCCCTGAGGTTGCTGTGCCTGAGTCCGGAGAGGAAAGCAATCATCTGGATGGTCTTCCCCAAACCCATCTCGTCACCCACAATGCCTCCAGCCTGCTGAACATGCAGCTCCCACAACCACTTCACCCCGGTCTTCTGATATCTTGACAAAAATAGACCCATTTCTTTTCAACACCACACATTTCTGAATGCTACGAGTTTCAAAAGGTGAAACGAGTCTGAAGAAAATGACGAAACCCTTCATATTCAACCTGAATATGAACAAAAATCTAGTTGCCCCTTTTTCCATCTCCACTTGTGTGAACATTTGTGCCAAACGTGACTGACCTGTACAGCTTCTTCCAGATGTTCCCAGGAACTCGAAATCCTCCTTCGAACTCCATGTCCTGATCGGCGTCGGAGTCGCTCGAGTCGCTGAGCTCGGCGTCTGGCTCGCCCTGCTTCATGATGCGCCGCTGCATCTTCCGAAGTCGCTCCTGCTTCAAGTTTCTGAAAGAAATCACGAAAAACACGTCGATCACACACGACGTTCTGCAACGCAAAATGATTATTTTGTGTCCGTGGAGCTCTCTCACCCCGCGATTACATTTCGGAGCCCTTACTCGAGTCTCGCCTTGTACGATTTCTCGTTTCCGTCGTCCTTCACTCGACTGGTTCCCGCTCCGCCACTTCCACCTGTTGCCCGAGGCTGCTTGACCCCAAATTCTGCTTTTATTTTTCCGATGTCAAAATCTTCATCGCTGTCGTCACTTTGTGCCGGCGTGCTTCTCTTTCCTTTGCCCTTCTTTGTCTGAGGGATACCAGCTGGAAAACGAACACGAATTGAAATGACATTCGCAGAACAGTTCCAAATCCTGCATGGTGTGTAAATGAAAGGATCAAATCCTTTGTGGAATGAATTGCAAGAGAACAAAAGAAAGTTCCGCATCAACACCAAAAGCTCACCTTTTCCGTACGACTCTTCTTCCTCATTCAAATAATCTTCCTTCCCAGGTTTCCACTCCTCGTCATTCTGATCGAACCCCTCTTCGTCTTCACTGTAGTCACTTTTGTCCGGATCTCCTCTCCACTCATAGTTCAATCGAAATCGCCTGTTCCTCTGCTTGTAACCACTGAAATCCCTTTCCTTGGCTTGATGATATTGTTTCTGGTCTTTTTCATCAAAGCGATTTGACAGACGTTTCTTTTTGCTTTTCGCAGGACTTGCATCTGTTTCAAGTTCTGTTGCGAGTTTCGCTTTCTCAAGTCTGGCTCTCCTTTCTGGAGACTGTCCTCGCGCAGCCTCTTCTTTCAAGTCTGAAATCTTGAATGAAGAATCGCTTTTCCTCTTTTTTCCCTTCTTGGTGTTGTTGTGTCGCACACTTTTGTTCTGTTGGTCCATGAGATACTGTTCAAAAGCAGAAATTTGGTTTGAAGATGAGGGCTTCGAAGCGGTGTGAGGCTTGTTGTTGCTTTCTGTTCTGGTCATCACAGTCCCGAATGGAGTCATTTCCCCCATTCGAATCATTCGTTCGGCCTCAGTCTCGTTTCTACTTGACAATCCCAACGCTTCTCTCAAAGAGTTTCCTTGTTGACTTTCACCTGCAATGACAATCAACAAGAAAGTTTTGCCCTTCAAAACACGGACGCTTGGGCTGTGGGCAATGTCTTTGACGTTCATTTACCTTACCACCTGCAAACGTGAAACGTACCCTCGACAGTTTGGTTGGGAGTCTCTGCATCGGTACCCTCATGAAGCTTGTTGCGAAGCGATTTTTCTTTTGCCTTCAGCTTTCGAAGTTGCTTGAGCTGAAATGTTGCAATGAACAACGGCTTGGTCACAAAATCGTCTTCCATCCAGAGCTGTTCTTTGTGCTGTGAACCACTGAAACGAACCTTGTTTTCTTGCTGCCTCTTGACCGCCTCCAATTTATTTCTAGCTTCCTTGTTTGTGGCCGTCACCAAAGGGGAAAAACTTTTCAACACTTTGTCAATACGTGTCAGTTCTTGCGTCGTTGTCCTGAAAAAATATTGAAGTCACGAAACACAGTCGCACCCAGCAAAATATTTGTTTGCTGCTATTGATTCGACATCAGCTTGTGTTGCGGTCGGAAGACAAGTGAAACCAAGCCTGACGGGATTGACATGCAGAAACGCCAACAGTTTGGCAGCGTGGGAAAAACAGGAGACAAACTGTTGTTACGCGTCCCACCTGATGTCCTCCTGCACGCTCTTCATGTTCGTCTGCAGAATTTTGGAGTATCTCTCCTGCTCCTCTTCAGCCATGGCTCTGTCAACTTGGTTCATAATGTCTGCAAACGCCAAACACATGTCATGCAATGCAGACAAAGTTCTGCAAGGATTGATTTTCACTGCAAAAACACCAGTCTGTCCAGTCTGTTGAACGAGTGCATTTTGGGGGGCACCAAGTGCTTGAAGTTGGAACTGCTTGACCCAATTTTGAATTCTTGGAGAAACATGGCAATCGATGAGCACTTTCACTGACTGGACTTTTTTTGAGAAAGCACTTCAACATTGTGTTGATCCCTGACGTACCAGTTTCGAACTCCTGTTGATTGTAGACTGTGAGACCAAGATCCTGCAGTTCAGCTTCTTGCTGCGACAAGGGCACCGCCCGCAACTGGGCGGTGTCCACATGGAAAGGGTTGCGCTGTCCCGATCCTGAGGACACGCCGGCTTCAACTGCCGATCCAGCGGGACCTGGTCTCGATAACATGGCACTCAGCACGGGGTGTGAGCCTGAAGGTTGGTTCACAGCTGCCAACTGTTCTGACAGAGTAGAGTCACTCCCCACACTTCCCGCCATGGACCTCAACATGTCCAAATCACCTTGTCTATTTTCGGGAATATTCTGCGACGCGTCCATCGTCAGGCAGAGTCCTGAAGGAATTGAAGTCAGATTGTCTCAGCAAAATCGAGCAGAACTTGAATGGCTTCAAATGAAGTTGTTTGACGGCTGACCGATCAGTCAACTGGATCTACACTCCCGACAATTCACAGAGATCATACGACACAACGGCGACCACTTACAAAAGGAACAGACAGGAGAAAATGTCATTTTTATTCCAAGTGGACAAGATATGTCCTTCTCCTGTCTGTGTGGTGCAATTTTGGACTCTGATCAGCATCTGTCCAGAGGCCAGCAGAATCTTTGCTGTATCAACTGCAGTTGACAGCTGCACAAGGTGTTGGGTTTTAAGAAAACCTTGCATCATATATCTATCATGTTTTCGCCCGAAACCACACAAAACCCGACACATAAATTATTTATACACATATTTTCATTGATTTTAGATGTGTGCACTGACCACTTTGTGGAGCTGACGCTTTCACAGTTTATCTGCCTTGCTAATTTCGATACAGAAAACACCAGATCATTCGTGTATATTTCTGCAACAGATGTTTGTGACGACTTTTCTCGATTGTATTGTTGTTGGGGTGTTTTCTGCAAGAAAAATGCACTTAAAGGGATTATTGACATTTTGTTCACTCCTTTTTCTCGTTTGGGGGGCAGATGCTGACAACGATCGACCTGTCATCGGTAAGTTCGACATCACCTTTGTTGTGTTTGGACTCAGGTCGGTACTTTTCCTGTTCTGTTGCGAAGAAGTTCCTGATCAGTTCAATGCTTAAGCAGAGCGCAGATCTTGTCTTGCGTGAAGGTACCTTTGCTTGGGAACACAACACTGATGTGAAGGAGAATCAAGAGTTGACAGAATTCTCAATTCTCCATCGCAGGCATTCTGTTTCAAGACACCAAAGATGACCCCAATGGAGACACCTACCTGATGTCATCCTATGTAGAGTACGTGCAGGCAGCTGGGGCGTTGGCAGTGCCCATACGGTAAGTCAACACTCGATGCATCCGTCATTTGAACATGAGGTGGACAGAGTCACTGGGGCATTTTCAGTGTGTTCAATATTTGCAAACTTTCGTTTGAATCTTTTCAGGATGAGAGAGAAGGATCAATATTACGAAGATATTTTCCGCAAAATTAATGGGTATGACAACATTTTTGGGTCATCGAGCACTTGGTCCGGTTGAGGCCAACTGATTTGACAGGTGATTCGTGTATCCTTGTTTTGTTTCCAGTGTTCTGTTCCCTGGAGGCGGCGTCAACTTGTTCACGTCGGATTTTGCGAAAGCTGGAAAAAAACTATTCAACTTTGCCAGAGAGGTAGATTTTACTTGTGGTCCATGCCTTGGACTCTGTGCAAATTTGTTTGTGAGGTGAACTTTTTCGAGTGCATTTGAACACAACGTATACTTGAGCTGTCTGGCATTGTCTTTCTTCCTGACACAACAGGCGAAGAACAAAGGAGATCATTTTCCTATCTGGGGAACATGCATGGGGTTCGAGTTCCTGGCGCAACTGGTCGCGGGAAGCAGGCTGGTCCTCACAGGCTGCAGCGCTGAAGACGTCATGATGCCCCTGCACTTGCTGCCCAGTGAGATAAACTGACAATCAGTTGAAAAAATATGGAAGTTGAAATCAATTGCAATGCTGTGAAGGGTTGAATTTGTTCTTCAGACGGCAAAACAAGCAAACTACTGCAGGACATACCGAACGACGACTTGTACGTCTTGACGCATTTCAATGTGACAGCAAATTACCACAAGGAATGCATTACTTCGACGGTGAGTTTCTGGAACTTTCGGTTCAGCTGTCTGACGTTCCCCTGACTGCTGATTTGTTTTTTTATTGTGGTTGAATTTGTCAGATGTTTTGCGTTTCCTTTTCAGACATTTGAGCAGATTGACAAGCTGAAATCGTTTTACAAGCCAGTGTCGATCAACTACGACAAAAATGGAGTGGAATTTATTTCGATGTTTGAAGGTGAACACGAACAACCGATCTGATGAAAGCTAGTGAGGCAAAGAAATTCGTCGGCTCGGCTGTGTCGAACAAAACTCTGACAACTGTTTCAGCGTACGATTACCCAATTTACGGCAGTCAGTGGCACCCGGAAAAGAACATGTTTCAGTGGTCGACAGATCATCACCTCAACCACTCGTACGGTGCTGTTAGAGTCGCCCAATACTTTGCCAACTTCTTTGTAAACGAAGGTAAATCGGCTTCTGGAGACGTGTCGCTCTGGTTCAAGAAAGTTCGGTACAAAAGCTTCTCAGAGACGGACCCAAATCACCTGGCAAAAAAGGATTCATTTCTCCCTCTCTTACACAAAAAGATGTTTGTCAGGTCTGACTGTGCACATGTTCTTCTCGTTTTCTTTCAGCTCGCAAAAACAACCATCGATTCCCTGACAACGCCAGTCTTTCTCAGGAACTGTTCTACAACATCCAGCGAGTGTTCATGGGCCCTCCCAAAATGGATGCAAGTTACTATCTCAACTTCACTTCGGATGAAGATGAAATGTTTGATAGAACCTGGAAATCTCTGAAAGGTACGCAACGAAGATTGGCGACTTTCATACCGCAGCATCGAATTTGGAAGTCTCGTTCCACATCCGAAGTTTGCACACCAACTGACATTTAAATTTCAGAGGAGGGTGTCTTTTCAATCTGGAAGCCATCAAAGCTGGACGCGTCCTACATGATGATCAGCATTTTCATCTTCTTCCTCATGGGTGTTCTGTTCGTATTCGTCATGGATTTTGCCATTGCAATCAGTGGGAAGATATTTGATCGTTCGTTGAATTTGCGTCAGCACGACACTGACAGCTGCCGTCAGACAGAAAAGCGTCCACACGAGCAAATGGTGGATCCTTTCTGCGAGGAAAAGCCACTTATCGATTTGAGTGAACCAGACTTGACGTAGATCGGAGTTCAGTACGAGGTTCAAGCATCACCAGTTGTGCGAGTTGGCCTCGAACTGAAAATGAAAGTGAACAGTTTTTCTGTCACAATTTGACAGTAATGCTTGGCAAACAAAGGAAATTTTCACGTGAAATTTGTGTGATGCAGTGAAAGAAATTTTTTCCATGCTGTGATACTGTTGGTTGTGATGTTCTGAGCAAACAAATTGTCAGTTTGAATAAAACGCTTTTACATCAACAGTCGTAGTCTACCTGTTGCCAGAATTTATTTGCAACTCGCTCAGAATAGTCGCTCGGCAGACTAAACTTGTTGCGCACAGCGAAGACGAATGTGCATTCACGAGAAACCGGTCTGGCGGACTTCAAGTCAGAAAAAGAACAGACTTCAGCAAATTGGTCGACAAGCTTTCGTGGGCAACAGTGGCTTTGAAGCAATTCTAAGTCCTCTGGTGACATCCGGTGGATGTGAAGTCCGAGCGGCAAGAAGCGCGAGATCCCAGATGGCAGCAGCAGCGCAGCATCTGCTGGGAGGCAAGTCAACATGGCCTTTCTTGAAACTGGATCTGCGGAACGAAAAGAAAGGTATTTTTCAATGGGAATCTGAGTTCAACAATTAATTTCGTGTCGCCAAAACAATCGACTCTGTACACAATAGTGTGCCGTGGTTGTTGTCGCGAGTGGCACTGCACAGTTGTCCGAGCTCAGGTGCCATTTCCCACAGGGAAATTTGGGGGTGGATTTCCCGAGTTCTCAGGTCACTGTCAACTGGCAGTGCTGAAAGAAAATTCACAGTGCGAAAGATCAAACATGTCACGATCATGGTGGATCCTTTTTATGAAGTGGACTCCCATCCCATATGTGGAGATCTTGTGATGCGTGTGACCGCATCTGCGACTCATGTGATCATGATTGTGACTTCAGCGTTTGAACAGCTTCAGAACTGTGTGGATCAGTGAGGGTGTTATTCGAGGTTGATGTGTGCGCAGGGTTCCCACCGCACCTGGAAAACCTGGAAAAACAGGGCCAGACCTGGAATACCTGGAAAACCTGGAAAAACAGGGGGTTGGGGGGTAAAAACCTGGAAAAATATTACAAAACCTGGAAAAAATTGACCTCACCCTGAAAAAGCCCAAAAGCCTCAACAGAAAAAGTATCTGAAAAAAATCCAACTCAAGGAAGAGGTCCCAGATTTTTCTTTCTTTTTTTGGATAAAGGTTTGGGAATTATTGGTTTTTGC
>JAAUXT010032932.1_pt1 | contig 24350 bp, 21 predicted proteins | sample 7278171 | NCBI WGS metagenome assembly JAAUXT01 (sample SAMN14350112, study PRJNA611818) | marine sediment metagenome | isolation source: surface marine sediment (1.8m) | place: French Polynesia: Moorea | collected 2018-08
CACTATGCACACATTCTTCGACACACACAAGTGCTGTTCTGCTGATGTACGCTGCGCGCGGCTGATTCTCCACTTGAAAGTCTAGTTCTGCTTGATCTGGCGATGAGGAAGTCAATCTCATGACAATCTAGTCCCTCAATCGACCTTTCACGACAAACCAAACAAGGTCATGTCGCGTGCGCAGGTGCACGACTCCGAGGTGGAGCGAATTGAGAGCGAGGCGGAGCACCAGAAGACGGCGCACATCTTCAGCGACGCCGAGCAGCGCGTCAAACAGATACAGCGCCAGCAGCGCCGCAACATCAACAAATCCAAGTGAGGGCATGACACGTTTTATGAGGTCTCGCAAATGAGTTGAAACTTGGTGGCGTCAGTTGAGTCTATTTTGCGCGCTGAGGGCGTCCTCAGTGCGCGCTTGGCACAATCAGCATGGTTGGTGTGCGCGTGTGTCTGTGTCTGTGCACGCCTGACACGGGGATCTGGCACTGATGCCTATACCAGACCAGACCCCCACACACACACACACACCTTGACAGCAAAGGTCCCAAGGGTCCAGCAATACTGCCTCGGGGTGCAGTACAAACTCCCAGGGTAGGGCAAATGGTGTCCGGGGAGGAGGCAGCATGGATACTGGTGCTGGACCCCGCAGGGTGGACCTATGTGCCTCAATGCCAACGGGGTGGAACCACGCGCTTTCTTGGCGTAGCCTTCTTTTTGGGCGTGGTAACAACAGCAGACCACAACATCCGCCAACAATACACCGTGATTCTTCAGTCCCAACTTTTGGTTTCCTTCGATTCCTGCTTTTGTGTCGTTTCAAAAATCGTTGAGTTCTCAAATGATTTTGCCTTTCAGGCCGTACTTTGAAATGAAAGCCAGATTCAATCAACAAATGGAGGTGAGTTTGCAACACACGTTCTGAAATAAAACCATGCAGTTTCAAGAAATGTCAGCACATCCAGAGTTTTTATTTGAGAATTTACAAGTGACGAGACAGAAAAGACACAGTTTCCACTATCCCAATGACAGGAACAGAAACGACGAGTCAGTTGTCTGGAGGATTCCGTACGGCGTTCCAAGAAGACGTATTCAGACGCCCTGCGCAAACTGGAGGCGATTTCGGACGAAATTCACCGACAGCGGCGAGAGTCTTCCCTCCGCGCAGAGATGGGGACGCGCGGCGCGGGCGTGGGCGCCGAGGCGCCGTCTCCGCCACCCGACTCCGCCAACGGGTTCCTCGACCCGCTCGGGGTTCTCAACGCCTCCCGGCATCACAATCCGCAGCAACGTCCTCCCAAATCTCGAGCCAGTCCTCCGAAACCTGGATCTCCGCAAGATCAATGTGCCACAGAAACTGTCATCCAAACTGAGAAACACACGTTTGAGTTGGAGAGATCTGAAGTGGAAGGGAAAGCGGCGATTCTGAGTGTTCCCAGTCAAAACGGAGGTGACTCTCAACACAATTTTCAGGAGATGAAGGACGCTGCAGAAACGGAAGAAAAGTTGGTACCAGACCCGCTCAATGCAACTTTGCTCTCAACCACTGCCACCAAACCAGTCCCGAAACTCAGTGCACGTAAAACCGCCAAAGCCAATGCAACAATCGGTAGCAGCAATTTGGAACAGCAGCCGATGAACAACACTGTCCAATTGCAACCCACAACAGCATCTAGTCTTCCATCGGGCGATAAGATAACAAGTCCTCGTGCTTCCGCACCTGAATCTAGTCCCAATATTCACACTTCCAGCTCAACTGCTGAGATGATCGTTCAACAAGGCATTTCTGCTGACGTATCCTCACCAGTACCCAATGGTTCAAGCCCCGTTATCAATCTGAAGGGCACTGCAAAGCAAGGCAGACCCACTGACATATCTGCGAGCCCTCCTAAGGGCAGAGTCATGGACTCGACCATTGAATGCATCAGAACTGACATGAAAGAAATACGTGTCGGCCCTCAACCAAAGAAAGACATTGTCAAGATACATGAGCCGAGCAACGTCGAAGACTCCAACGTGCAGAAGTTGAGACCCACAGGCCGGGAAGGGCCAAGCGTTCCTGTGCTGACTGTGCAGTCTCTGCCCCAGGCGAACATCAGTTCTTCTCGCATCGTTGTCAGTCAATCCGGGGACTCCGCAGAACCTGCCGCCATCATGGTCAACTCCTCGACGACCGCAGGTAAATTCAATTTGCGTGTTTGGCTTGCGTGCATCTGTGCTTTTCCTGGAATTTATTCTGGAAGTAGCACGCTTCAAACACTGGACATGCGTTTCAGCTTCAGCGGAAGCGGACCGCGCGGCGTCCGAAGACGCGTCCGACTCGACGCAGCTCTCCGCCGACCTGCTCAGCCCGCTGTCTGACAAGTCCGCATCTGCGTCCGCCACCCCCGCTTACGAGGTGCGTGCTTTGTGATCTGCAGACCCTGTTGTGCACAGGTTGTCGCGTCCACATCGTACTTTCGTTTTCAAGTCGCCAGTAGCTCGTCACTCGTTAAGGCCAGACACACTTGTCTGCGCTGTTCAGACATGCATTTGAACTCTTGGGTCTGTGACAACCATGAAAGCCTCAATTCTTGGGAGTCCCAGCTCCCGAGCGGGAGGACTGGCACATTTCTCCATGCTTGACTTTTTCGTCTCCCGTGTCAGGTGATCTCACCGGACGCGGAGCCGGCGGCGGACGATGAGGCGATCCGCAAGACGAACGCCGAGATCATGGAGCGGCTGCAGCGCGCCAAAGGGCTCAAGTCGCCGCTGTCCTTCCTGCGCCCGAACCGCAGCTCCGACGACTTGCTGGACGAGACCTCGGACACCGGCAGCATGACAGGTGATGGCTTCACCTGAGATTCGTCAGATCTCGCTCGGGCACTCTCACTCGGCAGCACCAGGGCTTTCTTTTTCGAAAAGCAGATTTGCTGACCAACAATGCAAATAAACTGCAGTTTTCCTCTGCTAGCAATTGCACCCGAACCAGTAAAGAACAGGAGAAATTAACCCTGGTTGGGTCGGGACTGTATTTTGCGCGTCCTTCTTTTGCAGGAAGCATCGCGAGCGTGTCGGTTCTGGACGACGAGCAGATCGAGTCTCTGATGATGGAGACGGGCGAGTACGTCACGTTCCTCGCGCAGCACACAGACTTCAGCGCCGGCACCGACGCCAAGGCCATAGTCCTCCCCGCCAAGCTCTCCTACCTACAGGTGTGCAGCTCTGCCTGTCGTGTTCAATTTTGTGTTCAAAGCAGTGCATTCACGCTGTTTCTCTTGAGTTCAATGGAAACTGGAGCGAGTGCGCCGAGTCGGACACAGTCAGTGTCTGCTGTTGTCAACTGATGTCACGTTTTATTTGTCTGTGTTTTAAGCGTGTAACTTCGTGTGCGACCAGAGCACACATGCTGCAGTCACTGTGATGTCTCTTGTTTTTGCGCCTAAGTTCGTCCGAGGTTTGGGGTGGGGTGGGGGTTCCACAAACTTTTTTCGTGAATGGTCAGAAATCGTTTCCTTCCTGTTGTTCATTTGTGAACTTTCTGAAAGTCCTTTGACGACCTCCATTTTCGATGGCTCAAATGTTTCAAAAATGTTCGGCTACATTGTTGTGAATTGTCACGCGCCGCACGCTTTCTGATCAATCTCTAGTTTTGTCATTTTGTGTGAACAGAGCAGCTGCATACCCGGAAGAGAAAGCGGCAGCAGAAGTGTGAGCAAATTTGAATGGCTCGCTTTGTGACGCGCAACATTCTGCATGAGTGCCAATCGTTTGGATAAGAGCTAGAGCCAAGAAATATTGGAAGGAGAACAAAAACCGTTGTGCAATGGCTTTTGCGAAGTAAGGCATGCTGTGCCTCTTTACCTCCTAACAGAGTGAGCGGGAAAGTCAAATTTAGCTGCTGATACTCAAAGGGGTCCCTTTTGTGCCGCCCAAATCACGTTTCATTTATTTTTGTTCAATTCTTGTATGTTTTCGAGCTTTACTGACTGATCAGCACGTCTTGGCATCGTCGGACATTGTGAAGTCAATATCATACAAAGCAAATGAGAGTGGGAGAATCGTTGTTGTATCAACTGTGCCAAGTACACCAAAATATTGTGGTGAACCTCCCTAATCTCAGGCGGTGTTCCTGCATCATTGTTGAATTTGGAATTGTGTTGCAGGACTACATGAAGTTCAAACCAGAGTGGGTGGAGGCTGACCTGGAGGTGAACCACACGGACGACGCCGAGGACGTGACTCTCACTGCAGACGTGAACACTGACGTCACGCAAAACTCTACCGAAACGCAGCCGACGACCAATGCAAATGTTGCAACGATAACGACGTCAGAAGCAGATTAGACAAGTTGTTCGTGGTACTGTAGATGCGTTCATCGACATTGGAACGTGTCGTGTCAGAAGCAACAGGATTCATACGATCAGTCGCATTTCTTGGAAAAGTCTCCGAACAAAGACGCAGGCACTGTTTGTCCTTCTGCAACTGGTTCAGTCCGACATTGGCTCGTCAGATTGCAGTGCAAATCTTTCGATTTCCCCGTTCGAAAAGACTGACTTTTGCCAAATATTGTTATTGTTTGAGACAGACTTTTTGTAGTTACCGCTAAGTTGTTTGCGTTTTGCTACGATTTTCGCTGTATCACCCCAGGTGTGTTCTCTTTTGATAACACTGCTATTTATTTTGATTTTGATTTGCCGTACAGTATTGACCCACGCTTGCGTATTTCTTGCGAGGTTGACGGACGGAACGTGCATCGTTAAGATTTTCGTTTTCATTGAGCAGTTATGTTTTCGCCATGACAAAAGGATAAATGGAACAGTCACACAAACTTGTCGCTTGTTTTGTCAGTGTGACGTTTTGCATCTTCAGTGCAAGTCTGAATTCGCTCATCCTCACAATGTTCTTGCAGAAACAAAATTTTGTTCTTGAGGTCAACTTTATGCCACACATCTGTTTCCAGATCTGAAAGTGTTCAGGAGTGTTCATGAATGGTTACCAATGTAAGCAAATTGTCTAGTCTAATGTGTTTTTGAAATCAGTCATTGCTGTATGAAGAGCATAGCAGGTACACTGAAGACAATTTCCTCCTCAGTGACCTGAAGGTTAGTGTGCAGCCCTGGTGCAAAAAAAAGAAGCTTTTGAACAGAAAGCTTGCCGTTTTACTTGCTTCTGCGAAAATACTTATTTTCAAATTACAGTTGTTGGTGGCTCAATCAAGTTCAAACCTCTGAAAATAGAATTGTGTCGCGGAGCGAGCCTGTTCTTGCAGTGACGTGCACAAAGTAACCGAAGCCAGCTGTGCAGTGGTCACCCTTGCTTCCAAATGAATATTTACAGGTTGAAGACCCCCCGTCCACCACGTGGAGTTCAGGATTGGGTCAATGATGCTGGACCCCCTCACTCCGTGGAACGAATCCGTCCCCCCCCCCCGACTCTTGTCGTGAAGCTTATGCCAGGAGCAAATGCGATTTGCTTGTTTGTGCAGTGCGCTCGCAACGCGCCTGCGTTCAGATGGTCAAGTCACACACACACGCACACACACCGCAGGTTGGTCAGGAAAACAAACTTCAAACAGTTCGATTCCGGTCAGAAAGACATTGGAGATTTGTTGCTTCAAGCCACTCATTCCCTGTTTTTCAACAAAGAAAATGTTGCTGTGTGCGCGTGCGAACGTGCAGCACTTCTGATTTTTTGTTCGCCGCTGTGGCGAGCAACCCGTCTCATTGGTGGGTTGCATTGGGTTTACTCAGGTGAGCCAAAGTGTGTTTGTATTTGCACCAACCCAGGTATTGCAACGCGGATTGCCAAGTCGCACAAATCGAACAGCGCCACTGAATAGGGAGGGGTGCCAAAGGATGGGGGAGGTGAGAAGTTCTTCAGGGAATAGCCCCTCAGCCCACCCCACCCACCACCCACCCCCGTTAGAAAATTTGTTTGACTGGGGCCGGTCCAACAGGGAGGTTCAGCAAAAAAGACGCAAATGTACACGTACGGACGTTTTGGACATCTATTCTTGCAAACCTTGCAAAATTTGCTGTGTTGATCAGAGACCACAAAACAACATGAAATGCTAAAAAAATATGTTGGAGAAATCCTCCTTCATGCCAAACAAACTGATACCAAAATGTCCGAAAGGTCGAGGCCACGCCAGGTTTGGTCATGCATGACATCAAAGAGGTGAAAGTTGCATTTCTGTCACACGTAGAACAAGTCAAAACGTAGCAATCAGAATTGCAGAGGTGTGTGTGTTTGCGTTTGCATTGGCAAATTCTGCTGAACCTCCCTACTGAGAAGCTCCTCACGGCCCTGGTCAGAAAAATCACAGGGGCGGGGCGGGTGAGCACGACATGAAACAGATCTACAGGTCTATTTCGGACAATTCGACATACCCTTTTTGCGGATGAAAAAGTCAAATCATGTGAAAGTCGAACACACACAAATCCAAACCTGTTTTGAAAAAAAAAAGTTGAATTGTGCAAAAGTCTAATTTGATGTGTGTCGAACTATCCGAAAATGACCTGTACCAGGAGGCCGCCACGAAGCAATGCACGTTGTCGCATCTACTTCAAACATTCCTTCAAATTTACACACCCTTCCCAAAAGCAGATTGCTTGGGATCATCCAATTTGGTTCATTCAAGACTCTTTTTGGATGACGTTTCTCGGTTGCGAGCCGAGTGCGGACTGAGCGCTGATCGTCGGTCGTGCGAGTGATTCACATTTCGTTGTTATTTTAGGTTACGCCAGATGGCGAAAGCATCGTTTGTGGCCGTGTTCGTTCTTTTGTTCGGTGTGCTCCGTCCTGGTTGGGCTCTTTCGTCAATCTTTTTTCATCTCGGTTTTCGTGACCAAAAGTACCCACATCCCGTCTTGTTTGAACTGCCTCCAAAGTTTTCTGTCTGCATCCATTTCACTTGGGCTCCAACAGAGAACGAGCTCTGGACAGCAAAAACGAACGCCGCCACAACGTTGTTGCTTCACGTTTTTCGATGGTGGACGCCATTTTTGCACACCACCCGAAAGAAACTTAGCAGACTATCAATGGTTCTTTGGTTCTGGTGATAGGAGGTTTACAAGAACAGGTAGGCGACTACTACTCATTTGAACCGAGAGATATTCACGTTTTGATCAACATTGCTCATGACGGTATGTTTTTGTGGACATGAGTTGAGTGGTCCTTGTGCACATTGGCATGTCAAATCTGGAACTGTTTCTCGATCTAGAAATCTAGACCCTACCACCTGTTTGTGTGAGTGACATTTTCACATTGAAATGTTCAAAATCCAAAAAAGGAGAATGCGGAACGAGACATTTCTTCTGTTGATAAACGGTTTGGCAAAAGTGAGCTCACGATTTTGGTCACAGTGAGACAGGGGTTCTGTCCTTTCACCTCGTGTCATTTGACGATTTCTGTTTTGGTCCATATCCAAAGCAAAATAGGGTAATTTGGGCCCATTTTCGCACTTTTGACTTTGACCAACCGTATCTTTGGAACCACTTCATCGATTTGAGTCAAAACAAGGCCAGATGTTACCAATGTTCTTGGCTTTGAGGCCACAGTGGATCTATCAAGCACAAACTCTCAAATTGAAAAGAAAACTCAATTTTCTGAATGAAGGGTATTATTTATTTCAGCCTTTATTACCTGTTCAGGCCAATGCAACAAAATTTTGTTGGTAAATCATGCCACCCTTTTTTGTTGAAACAAAAGCATGTCTTGTGCAATTCTATGAAACAGTCAAATTCTGTGTGTCTTTTGCTTTCTGAAGATGGTTAGATTTTGATCATCAGGCTTGTAGTTGCTGAGAAGTGAGACATAATTTCAAAGGCACAACTGGAAATTCTTCCAAGAGAAACCCAGACAAAATTATGTGGCAGCACCAAATTGAAAATAACTGTGAGAATCCCATATTCTATTTTCAAAGAAGGTTGATATATGCCTGTATTATTACCATATCTTATGGGAAAAATGTGTGCTCAAATGACAAAGGCCCAAACTCGTAACAACAGCCAAAATGTGTTGGAAAGTCAGGGCCATCCTTTTCACTCAGCTTGTTGGATGTTTTGCAGAAAATCATAAAAGTATATTCTTTCCACAGAAGTCATACATTTTGGAAGTATTCGTTCAAATATTTCAGTGCAGAAAAGTACAATCAAAAGTGCTGTGAAAAGAGCAAAGTTTTGACTCCCCTTTGAAAATTAAATGGAAATCAAGAGCAAAAATAGCTACAAATGGCAGTTTTGAGTGGCCCGAATTGGCAATGACCCGAATTACACACCTCCCGAATTACGTACCTCCCATTGCTTTGTGTCGTCCAATGACAACTGCAACAGAAACAAACCAAGTGAAGTCTGGACGTCTTGGTGTCAGTTTATGCATTGTGGCTATTGTCTTGTCATCCCAATGCAGGTACACTGAAAAGACATCACGTGCTTCACTTTTGATAAATTTATTCGTGTTTCACACGACATCAAAGGAGACAGTCCACTGTGAAACCAGTCATGGACACAGATTCCAATTGCAAAATGTGAAACCGAAGATACCGGTAAAACGTAACGTGATACCATTCTAATTTTCCTCATGTGAGTTTAAACAAGACAAGTGTCTGATAAGCAAACGTGTTCTCACTTTGTCTTCACTTGTCGCCGAGCGGAAGTCAAAATGTCATTTGCCCAATCTTGACATTGTTGTCGAGACCACCCCGCAGATCTACGAGTTTGTGAGCCAGAAAATATCAAATTCCAACACCAGTGAAAAATGCTCTAAAGGGAGTGAGTGCTTCAAACAAGGTGTTCTCATTTTTTTGCGCGCGAGATCTCCCTCCATCAAATCGCCACTTAGTGGAATCACCCTGGTGTTCTGTACGAGTGTGTCAGAGAATGTTGGGTTGGTAATACGGGGTGTGGTGGCGCTGGTACCTGGACATTTGTCCTAATGTTCCAAAGTTTCTTACCTGTTCAACCGCTGGACACCCTGACAATGCCTGCTGTGGGGAACCTCGCGGTTTTTCACCTTTGTTTGACATACACATCAAAAAGACGTCCCCCAATTCTTGCTTGAGCACAAGAATGGAAAAAGTTTGATATCTCTTTTTGGGCAGGGCACCTGGTGGGAAGGGCAAGGTTGGCCAGATGTCCCAACCCTCCCCTCAGATAACCATCCCCTCTTGTGGATTACCAGCCCCACAAATGACCCCCTCCCCTGCGGATGACCACGGTATCGTCTGTGGGTTTGGAAGTTGGGGGTTGGGATATTTGGCTGACCTTGCTGATTTCATTTCATTTTGAATTTTGTCTTGTCCTTTCTTTTCCGGTGACTTGAATCTTTCTGTGCCAGAGGGCATGGCACCCGCAGTTGCCTCGAACACTGCTTCTCTTGTTTTTCACGGCATCAAAACTTCTAACTGTTCGATGCCCCTCAAAATTGTCCTTTTCATCAAAGTCGTCTGCACTCTTCTTCAGAGTTTTCGGCTGTACTCGTTGTCTGGGGAACGCTCGGTGTCTTTGAGCAGATGTTTTCTCACTTTTTTTTCCTGCCCATGTACTCGTGAAGATGCTCAACTTTCGAGTAAAAAGGTGCGCCTTTACTTGCATGGATTCGGCAGAAAAATGAACAAAAACAAGCGATGCGAACCAAGAGAAGCCAACAAGTGCACCTTGCAGAGGAGAAAACAGATTTCGGCTTCTTCGGTGCGCTTGGGTGCCTGCGCTCGTACTTTTATTTTTAGACTTTCCTTCACACACACTCCATCATTGTACGTTCCAAGTTTTTGAAACGGACAATTTTAAATTTCAGAGCTTTCTGGGATCGCGCTGTTTCTGAAATGTGACAATCGCAGCTGTGTTTGACGAATTGATTTTGTTTGAATCACGGAAAAAGTTCGTGTGACCAGACGCAGCTGTCATTCTCCGCAAACAGCACTCGTACCTCCAAAAATGTTGCCATACTCGCAGTTCTTGTTCGAAAAAGCTTCAGCGTCGGTGCTTCTTGTTCGCTCGTCCACCAAATTTGAACATGTCAGGATCCCGTCGAGTTCCAAGTTGTTTCCTTGCGGGCGTTTGTGAAAGGTTTACGTGTGAACCCAACGCAAGAAACGTTCGCGATTGAAACAAACTTGCACTGGATTTTATGGTTCACGATTGTGGCAGGTGAACACGGCTGTAGCTGCTCGTATCATCCTTGTGTGTTTCAGGTGCTGGTGCACGAGAAGGTGTCGGGATGGTGTGTGTAGAGCACGGCGCCGGCTCGGCCATATGCGCGCTGCACGTGTGCACGGTGTTCTGTCTGCTCCTGCACGCTCATGTTTGCATCACGCACGCGCACCGTGATGACGTCACAAGCGCCACGACGCCGACGATACGAGACGACACGAGATCGCGATCAGGTCAGTGCTGTGCGAAACTCACCTGTTTGATCCTTTTTGCAGACGTTCACAAAAGAGGTCACGTTGTTCGCAAAGGAAGGGTGGGAATGACCTGTTTTTGTACGAGGCGATTGAGACGGGCTCAGATTGTTTCAGATCCGTTGGAGCGTGAGTCGGAGTCGACGTGGGGCGCAGAGCTGGGGACGGAGTACCTCGAGGAGTTGCCGGCCACGACGCAGTCCCTTCCGCAGCGGGGCGCCGCCCACCGCCCCTACCTCCGCAAACTCTTCTCCAAATACGGCCACGAAGGCACTCTGACCTTCGAGGGTTTCGAGCACCTACTGCACAATCTTGGACTCGGAAACATTGTCATCAAAGATCACGAATTGCACGACCACCTCGTGGAAGGAGATTTCAGAGATTTTCACTCAAATCACGATCACCTGGAGAGTGATGGTGAGAACATGCACGGCAGCGATCATGACGCTGTTCACTACGGTGAATCCTCGCATGGGCACGATTCACAAGGCGATCATGATTCACATGTCGAACACAATCATGGTGATTCACATGTCGATCATGATCACTCGAAGCATTCCCGGGACTCTGATCGATATGAGATCATTCACAATCAACACAATCATGATGACCTTGGGGACGAAGTTCATGATAATCATGATCACAGCTCAGAAGTAGGTCATGGGGTCAGTGAAAGTCATTCAGAAGAAACCGGACCAGGAAGTGGTCAAAAGAATGAACACGCTGACCACGATCAGCACGATCACGAACTTCACGAACATGACCATGACCACGAGAGTGACCTCACCAGTGACCTTGGTCCAGACAATCAGGATCGTTCCGAATCTCACGTGGCCACTGCTTCACATACTCGTACCAGTTCTCCAAGTCCCGTGCCACAGACTACGCCCACTGCTGACAGCGAAGATCTTCCATCCAGCCCCGAACCGCCTGGTTCCCACTTCTCCAGTGACGGTCCGCATGAAGGTGATCATGTGAAGAGCAGGCGCGAGCGAGAAATTTCCTCCACTGGCGAATCTGATCTCAGAAACTCCATGCAAGCGACTCTGGAAGAAAGTTCACCTTCAGCTTCTGGCGCGAAAAGTCCGCAAACTGACGGCAGCAAAAGCTACAGCGGACGCTCCAGCGATGGTTCGCATGTCATCAGCAATGACAGATCTGTGTTTGCGGACCTTCCCACGTCTGATGCTGAGAGTGACTCAGGAAAGTCGGTTCAAGACGGACGGAACCCGAAGCGAAGGACCGGAAGTGGGAGGGAAAAAGTTGTGAAGCGATCGCCGCCAGAGGACGTGCAGGTGAGTGACGAATTCTAGCACCAGTACCCTCCCCTTTAAATGGTGGTGTTGATCCCAAGGAGCTGACACACTTGTCCCGCCTGTTCTGCAGGTGAAAAGTGGCCAGATCTGCGCTTCTTTCCCGAGGACACACACACATGCGCATGCACGCACGCACACCAGATGCTCTTAAATCTGCTTTTGATGATTGTCCTTCTCTACAGTTTGCTGTGTCGGCGTCATGATTTCTTGGCGGAGAACAGTTGCCACAGATGCACAACTTGTTCCTCAGAAAAGCCACACGGGGGCATTCTTCATTTGTATCAATTGGCTTCTGGGGTCAGCGACGTTCACTCGGATGAAATGGCACATCACTCCAACTGATGACTTGCAGGCTTTTGCCATATTAAGAGTGATGTCCCATTTTGCCGCACGTGCGCCCCTGGAGGCAGTTAAGCAATGCGGCGGTGGACGTTGAATTACGGCTCTGGATGCGGGGCAATCAATGACTTATTCAATTGTCGGCTCTTGAGGAAATTGAACGGTCTGTGTGTGGCAAGTCATCACAACCATCCTTGCCTTCACTGCAAATGTTCTCTGCTTCTCTGCTTGTCGAGGTCACGTTTCTTCGGTGCGTTTGAATCAAGAAAATGACGTTTTCGACGAAAGTTTCGTCGTCGTTGTCCAGAGTGGGAGAAAAATCTCTGAAGTGTAATGGGAACTCAGGCACTGCTTCCTTGTAGTTTTGAAAGGCAAGAGATCTTGCCAGAAGGATTCTCCGAGCATTGTAGCTTCATGAGCGAATTCATCCGTGAAGACACAGCAGGCTTCGATGTGATGAGTCATTGACGAAGAATCGGCAGAGAAGCTCAGATCCAAACTTTCGTCCACTGCAAGTTAACTTTTTTGGCACCGCTGGTTTGTCGAGAATGCAAGATTGTGCAGAGAAGCATGCAGTCCAAACCCAAGTGAGAAGTAGAGTCACAGAGTCACATTCGCTTTGCCAAAGAATCGGCGCAAAGACTTTGATCAAAACCTCTTTGAAAAATAAATGGACTCGGGCTGGTTTCTTTTGTGTTCATCTACGAGTAAATGCGAGAGTCATGTTGGACAAGATGGTGTCGAGGTTCTGTCCGTTGATACTCTTCTGAAAATCAGGTGTCTCGCCAAGGGCTCACGAAGGAATCTTGAAAGAGGTAACGAGGAAGGCTGGTGGGCCTTCGTTGCATCTGGAATTAAAGAAAAATTTTGCGAAAAGATGCAAGTCTCAGAAACGATCTCGTAGCGCCAGTCTGCCGTTCTTGGCTGAAAGGAGGTTGTACTTATGGAGATAAATAGCTGTGAGCCTCTGAGCTCAACAGCTAATCTCACTCGCCCTGAGGGCCTCCCCCATTTCTTGTACCCACTCGAGTTTCTGCGCCGAGAGTTGAATTCGGATGTTAATTTTGCAGCCCACGGAATCCTTTCGTTTTGTATCCAGTTGCAAGGCACGCATGCCTGTCGTCTCTTTGAGAGTGAGTGATACTGTTAAATCTGAAGTGGCTCGTTGAATGATGTATGCCGTGAATGACGTGCAAACTCAAAGCGGAAAAGCGATTGAGATGCGGTCTTGTGTTTTCGATGCACACGCACGTTTTGTGCCTCTTGTTGAATCATCTTGAAATTTTCACTACTTTGCTTCACGGCGCACCCAAAAGCAGGCGACCACCGCCGGCGTGTTTCGCTGTGGGCGTTTCTTTCCTTTGTTCAAGGCTCAACATGTGATTTTTGATGGGAAGACGAAGACGGGAAAGACCCTTGTACTCCAAGTGGAATGCAAACGTTTGGGTCCTGTTGAAGCTCGCCAGTGTGCGTCTCAGCCGTCGTTTGCAGTTGCCAGGTGAATTTTCTTCAAGAATGTCCGATGAAACAGAGTTAACTCGTACACTTCCGTTTTCGCCCTCTTTTCTTTGCTCATTGTAAGCAGACATGATGGGAATCGAAGAGCCACATCGATCTTTGTATCAGCCAGGGCGTTTCCCTCTTGCCCCTTGTCCAGCCAGCCTTTCCTGTGTTACTGCGTCTTGTGTGGCTTTTGCTCCAAGCTCGTCACTGGAGATTTTTCGCAAGTCTTTGTGGAAGTTCGGTTGTCAAACCGACGCGATTGAGGCGACTAAAGGCAAGGTGCACTTCGCTCTCCTCTTGTTGGGGACATTTAACCTCCTTCCATTGCAAATGGTCTGTTGGTGAAACAAGAAGGCTACGCCTAAAAAGCGCGCGGTTCTCGCCACGAGCTCATTGTTTACAGAGAATTGGAGGAACTTCAGTCTGACAGTTTGAACATTAAATCTGCAGGCAAGCATTACCGAGTTACAGGCCATGTTGAGTTGAGCTGGCCCATGTTGAGTTACCATTGGTTGCAGGGGGCAACTCAACATGCTGAAAATTTGTCAGAATTATTTTCAGCTAATTTTGGAAAAATCCAAATAAAAAATTTCATGACCTTGTTGAGTTGCCCGGGGGGGGGGGGGTGGTAACTCAATAGAGCAAAAAATGAAAAATGCTCAAAATGGCCTGAAAATGATCCTGGCTAATATTCACTATGTTGAGTGACCCCCCCTGGTAACTCAACATCTACACACACACACACAAACATACACACACACACACAGACTGATGGTGATTATAATAGGCGCGTGGAAGGCCGAACTGCGCGCTTAAGAAAACATTCAAAATGCTGCAAAGCAATCCCTATCCCGTAAGTGGAGATTTGATGTTGGGCTTGAACCTGAACAAAGCGAATTCCAACTACAGTACCTCAATCGATGCACGGCCGAAAAAGACCCGTCAGCACAAAAGTGTTGATGGGAGGCACTGAGGAATTGGTTGCTGGATCGCTGGGTTGCTGTTTTGCAACTTCAATCATTGGTGGCTCGAAAACATTCTTTCCGCTGATTCCCAAATGGGAAAACAGGAAGATACGTATGTGAAACAGGTGCGGGAAACTATTGGCGCCTGCTGCAAGAAAAGAGGGACACCTCGACCAGTGTTGCACGCCTTTCGTGCACGAGAAATACTTGAAAACGACTCGGGAACATTTGGCGTTTCGTCTCCTGAACATGCCGTGACCCTTCCCCTGTCTGACCAAAGGATCAAAGCCCTGCAACCAAATCTGACAAGGTTAAGAGGGTCACGCGCTTTCTCTGCATTTAGCATGTATCTTTCTGTCGCGGTATGGCCGCAGTGGCTTTTCTGTGGTGACAGGCGCCATTCAGGCCAATTTATGTTGATGCGTATCTCGAGCCTTCTCCAAGGGCTCGTCCGCTCGTATTTCTTCTGCTGGACAGACCAACGGGTGTCCAGCGGGGTCCATCTCTGTGGTCAAATGCATGTTGTGGGTCAGAAAAAAGCTTCTGTGTGCGTGAGGTCCAGGGGGTGAAACGACGCGCTTCAAGAATGGCTGCGACTTTGAAGCTCAAATGCAATGCCTCAAATGGTGTTTGTTGTTCGTCGGTTCTTCTGACAGAAGATTTGCCTTGCACAACTCTGTGTGCTATTTCTGAGCTTTCCAGTTCAAAACCTCCCACGTTTGGTGAATCGTTCCCATTTGAACAGGATTTTGTCTGGCGATGAGAATGTACTCCATTGTCTGACGGACAGGCTGAAATTACCCTCATCCGAACAGGGTAATTATGGGGTGTTACGACTGGCTTTGGCTGCCAAATGTGGTGTTACGTTTTGGAATGTGGGATGTCGTAAGTTTGCACTTACAAATGCAAAGTGACTCCTTAATTTGGCACGTTTACTGGGAACAAGATACTGGAGGAATAGGGGGTTGAGCAGAAGGGGAGGGAACCAAGTCAGCGATCGTTACCACAGGAAAATGTGACAAGAATTGTGTCCTGTAATGTGTTCTTAGGTGAGGTAAAGTCATTTCAACAGAATCTGTGTAGAAGCCACGTCTGCAACGCTGAGAACCAAGTTGAGACGTTTGGATGCAGGGTTCCCACCGCCCGCAAAAATCCTTAAATTCCTTACAAAAATGAAGGCACCCTTGAATACCTGGAAAAACCCTGGAATTTTGCTCCAAATCCTTCAAAAATGGAAAGTACCCTTGAAAAACTTTGCCAAGCTGTCAGGTAAATTTTTTGGTGTCACAAGGCTATGGCAGCCTCACAGCTTTATGAAGAAAAAAAGTTGTAAGGCTGAAAGGGATTGGTACCCCTTGCCTCCAGATTGGACATTGAGCAAAAGATCAAAAGCATAGAGTGACAGAATTGTATGATTATAAGTATAATTTATAAGTATTAGACTGAACTGCAGAGTGATACAAGTATGTGATTGTGAGCAAAAGATCAAAAGTATTGTATTATAGACAGATCTCTTGTATTTAATCTAGGTTCCTACTTCAAAAAAAAAGGTGGAGAATACTTTGTACTACTGCACATAAAAAACTGAGCTTGAAATTTCCTCTTGCTGAGCTTCATTTACCTTAAATATTGCATTCCAATCTTTCCTTATTTACAGCAATTAGTACTTTGCTTTGGTGGTTCCTAGAAGGGGAGGTTTTATATTTGGGTAGTATAGTTGTCAAATAAAAGGTTGTGTTGTGAATACTGACCCAAATATAAGTGGAGGCCACCTTTGAAAAAAATCCTTTAATTTTGGTTTCGATCCTTGAAAACACCCTGAAAACACCCTGAAATTTTGTCACTGCCGGAAAGTGGGAACCCTGTGGATGATAAACTTCAGAATCCACGTCAGAAGAGACTATCTGCAGCCAAGTCCAAAATCTTACAAAAGGGCAAAGACAGGGCAAAGTCCTAAAATAAACAAAGGGGGAAATTGGATGAGGGAATAGGATTGGAAAGCCGTGGTTCACGCATGAATTACTAGAAAGGCTGAAAACAGAGAAATGTCGATTTCGTGGTTTCCGCCTTGAGGCAAAATCCATTGAACCTGCCAGGAGAGAGACGCAGTTTAGGTCGGGAATTCCTTCTGTTCTCTGCACATTCCGGATGCGGAGAGTCCGTCATCGTTACCAGTGGAACAACTTTTTTGTGTATTCGACGCAACAAAACAACCCACGCACTTCCTGTTGGTTTTGCTGCAATAAAATTTAACAACGTATGTTGTTGAGTACGAAGCAGTTAGTTTTGCAAAAAGCACTTTGAAAGGTCAAAGTTCTGCGATAGACCGAGCTTGGTTGTCCCCATGTCTCTGCATTTGTCAAGAGGTCCAGAAACAAAGGGCTGTTTACACAAGGCGGATCAACCACAGTTCTTTCAAACCAGATTTTGTCGAAATCTGCAGAATAAAAAACCAGATCCACACAAAGTGGGCATGCATGGTCAGTGTGATATTGAAAAACAGAAGGCAAGTTTTCCTTGCCCTGCATGGCGCACAAAAGTGGAAAGGTTGGAAAGTTTTCAGTTGAATCAACAGAAAATTCTTTTTTCTTTTCGCTTTGACGCGAAAGAAGAGCATTTCAATCGAGTATGATGTCAATCGGGGGTGTTTGTCAGTCATTTTACTTTTCCCGCCTGCGGATTCTTCCTCATTGCAAAAGCCACGTCTTTGGGATCTGAAAGACTTGCTGCTTTTTGTTTGCCTTCCCAACACATAAAAGGCGGAATAATTCCTTCAAGCGCTTTTCTGATGCAGAAGATGCGCTATGGTGGAGCCGAGTGTTTGAAGAATACTCAGGTGCATTGTGAATGTCGGCGATGAAATTGAAATGGTAAATTTGCAGACAACAAACGAAGCGACTGTGAGGTGTTTCTCGAAGCTACAAAAGTCAAATGCACCCTTTTGAAAGACTTCTTCGTTTTCTATTCCGCTTGTTTTGCTGCTTCCTTTCGATTTTTCGTGTCACTGAATTTCAAAATTCTTCAGTCAATTGATGATGAAAGCTTTAAGAATGGGAAAAGAACGTGCCAGGCGTTTCGTTCTCCACTTCATGTTCTTCGCGACAAAAATGCAGAGTTTACTCGCCACCGAAAGCAGATGTGAACCTGCACGCACGCACGACTCTCTCTCTCTCTCTCTCTCTCTCTCTCTCTCTCTCTCTCTCTCTCTCTCTCTCTCTCTCACACACACACACACACACACACACACAGAGTTCCTTTCAGGTGTCTGATTCTCACACCGTTGACGTGCCTCGCTTTTCTCAATGCAGTGTTTGCGGGCGGGGTCGCTTCTGTCCGAGTACGAGGTGCGGTCGGGGGACCCGATCACACCGGAGGCTTTTCTCCGCCTCTGCCCCGCCATCATCTACCAGCTCGACTCGCGCTCGTGTCGGAAACATGCAGGTGCGTAACCACGAGGTGTGATCAGAGAAACATCAACCACGAAAAATGTGAAACGAACGCGAAAAGGTTCCACAAAAATAGATATCTAGCGAAGCACCTCGGAACGAGTGTGCAGCACAAAATCCATTCCCCTTGTCCTTCTGAACTGCTCTCGCAGTTTTCCTGTACCATGTTGAGGCAGATTGCTCTCCTCGCCTGTTCCAGACTCACACAAACAAGTTGACGTGGAAACGAGTCGTCTCCACAGCAACGGGGAGCACGACCATCACCACGACGACGACGATGCGATGTTCGACGTGACGGCGACGTACACAGTGAAGCAGATCCCGGCGCACGGTCTGTTTTGTTGGAGAGTCTTTCTTTTGTCGCTTCTGGTGGAAATTTAAGTCACTGGGGGCCAAATCTACGTCTGCAAGTTTCCTGTCGGCTAAGTTGGGGAAAGATAGCGTGGTGGAACCACGTAGCCTGCTTGTTCTGTGTGCAGTGTGGGGTACCGTTCCTGATTCTGTCCCCAGTATGGGATACCGTTCCTGTTTCTGTGTGCAGTGTGGGGTACCGTTCATGTTTCTGTTTGCAGTGTGGGGGTACGCGTTTCTGGCGGTGCTGGTCATCAGCCTGGTCGGCCTGCTCGGCGTCGCTGTGGTTCCCGTCATGCAGAAGGTTTTCTACAACCACCTGCTGCAGTTCCTCGTGGCGCTCGCCGTTGGGTCGCTCGTGGGGGACGCTCTGCTCCATCTCCTGCCTCATGTGAGTGTGGCGTGGCGTTTTCTTTTCTGCCGGGCGATTATGTCGTTCCCGCACGTTCAGAACTTGCACAAATGGTTTTGGCCAGCCCATTCCAACTCGTACGACTTTGTGGGGATATATATGAAAATCCACTGACGAATATTCCTTCCGTGCAGTCTTTGGTGCCGCACGATGATCACGGAGGGCACTCGCTGGACGACCGCCACGGACACGGGGCGGACGAGGGGCTGCCCGGGACGGGCTCACACGACCACGGCCACCCAGGGCACGAGGAACCCGGCCACTCTCAGGGCGCCATCTGGCTCGGCTGCGTCGCGTTCGCTGGAATCTACTTCTTCTTTCTCACCGAAAGACTCATGGGGATCTTCTCCAAGTGGCGGAGCGACAAAAACAAAAAGAAAAAGGTTGGTCACGCGCACGTGACGGGATGATTGTGTGACGTCACTGGTTTGTTTCGGGTTTTCAACTGCGCAACACGCGTGACACTGATTACATGCAGAAGCAAAACGACACTTGTCGTGTTCGAAATGCTTGCACCATTGCAACTTTCGAGTTGGGTTTCAGCCACACATTGGAACTTGCTGTATTGTCTCATGTTGTGCAGAAGCGGTTGCGGAGTCCGCCCAAGTCGCCGCGACTCTACCGGACGGAGGAGGAGCGCGAGCAGCTCGAGGAGGTCGGCATGAAGCTGTCGCAGCACGAGCACCGCGTCAAGTCGTGCGAGCACATCATGATGGTCGTTCACCCCGCCAAAGGTGCGAGCACGCTGTGTATGTGTCGTGAGAACGTGCATGTGCTGTGTTGGCTTGTTCACACTGGCGGACTTCTGCGGTGAACAAATTGCAGCAGTAGAGTGGAAGGTGTTCCGGCATCAGAAATGTGTGGAACAAATTGGGTTGTTTGTGTGTTTTCTGCGCACTGTTGAGTGACTAACTGCATGGCCTTCCGGCGAATTCAGCATCACAGTGACTTCACGGTGGTTTGAAGTTTTGCGTACTGACACTTGCTGATGTTTTTGCAGCGAGCACTCTTGCACCTCTAGCAGAACCGGAATGTAAGTTTCTATGTGTCCATAAACTTTTGGCATCTGTGGGAATCCCACTGTTTCTGTTGCAGTGCATGACGTCTTTTGTTTCAGTGAAATTATTCTGTAAGTGTGAGAGCCACCAAAACGTGCAGTTGCGGTTGCCCCGATGCGCGCTTGAAAAGAAAGAGCAAAGTTTGACTCGTGGAAGAATGTTCTGTTCCACGAAAGCGGAATTTGCTCGTCTGGTGGCTCGGATCGGAAACTGATTTCAGTGGTTCGTTGATGTTTGGTTTATGTTGCATTTGTTCCTAGCAAGTTCCCGCATGAAAAATAGACCACACTTTGTTTGACAACTTTGTACACACAGCTGCAGCTGGGACGTTGGTCTCCTGTGCACACTTTCAGAAAATATATGAAGCAGAGTGACTTGTTTTCATGTCGCGGTTGTGGTTTGTGCCCTTTTCACAGCCGATATTCCTTCTGGAGTGCGGCTGTTGTTTTTCTGGACATTGAGCCTGCCTGTTTGGACACAGTTGTGTATGTGTGTGTGCGTGGTGGGGAGGTCACAGTTCTTAAAACCTGTCGTCACGAACAGACATCCAGATAAGAGGACAGGACTTGGGGCTTTGACCATTTGTGCTTGCAACGCTCGTGCCGATTGCAATGCTGTTTTGACATTTTGTGTTCTTGTTCAACTGTTCACATCTGCCCTGTTCACCTTTGTTGGTGCTGTCTGGTTCTTCCCCCCCCCCCCCTATTGCTGTGGGGTCTTTACTTGTTCCGAATTGACGTTTCGCATGAGCCCAGAGTGAGACAACATGATAGTCATTCCTTGTCTCCGCAGGTATTCGGGACATCGTGGAGGACGCGCACGATGAGATGGAGGAGATACATCGCGCCTGCGACTTTGAAGAGCTGCACCGCACGTGCGCCGACTCCTCCAACCAACCGCACCGTCTCAGGTACAGTCTGCCACAGCCTCATCTGTGTGCCACATTTCAGTCCCGTGGGCCCGCGAACCAATGGGCCGTACCACGTTGATTCCCAACCAAACAAACGTTCTCGAGACGTTCAAAGTTTTGCGATTGTTTCAGTGAGAACCACAGCAAGGAGAACGGGCACGCATCGGGCTCGGGGGCGGGGCACAGCGGCGACGGCCACTCTCACGGGCACCATGGCCACACCCACGAGTTGCCCAACAGCGTGTCCGCCGTCGCCTGGATGGTGATTATGGGCGACGGGCTCCACAACTTCTGCGACGGGCTCGCCATTGGTGAGTGGTTTGTGCTTCGCTGCTTGCTCTTGTCAAGGTTTGACTCAACTGGAATTTTGTCATGTTCTTGAATCACGTTCTGTCAGAATATTCAACGATCTGCTGTTACGTTTTCAGGTGCTGCTTTCTCCAACAGTGTGACGGGAGGACTGAGTACTTCCATTGCAGTATTCTGCCACGAGCTTCCTCACGAACTAGGTTCGTCTTCAGTTCTCAATGAAACTGCGTCACTGTTGTCCACGAAGATTCATTGAACTTCATTAGACCCGAGCCTTCATTGGCTTGACCCTTTTCGAGATTTTGACAGGCGCGCAACGTTGCGAGCGAGCCTGTGTTGTGCACTTGCAAACTGGCAATAGCTGCGGTTTGGCCTTGGGGTTTGGTCGTCACCCAGAAAGAACAAGGCGCTCTTCCAGAGGCTGCTGCCAGGCGACCTGCCAGGCGAGCTCTTTGTAGTGCAGTGCAAACCCGAGTTGGACGACGATTTCTTTCTGCTCTACAGGTGACTTTGCGGTGCTGCTCAGGGCCGGCATGTCGGTGCGGAACGCGCTTATGTACAACTGCGTCTCCTCGGTGCTCTGTCTCATTGGGATGATCGTCGGCGTGTGCGCCGGCAACATCGGCTCGGCCAGCCTCTGGATCTTCGCACTCGGCGCGGGGATGTTCATCTATATCGCGCTGGTCGACATGGTGAGTTCGGGTGTCGACAACGCGAGAAGCTGCTCTTTCCTCCTCTCAGGGGAAAGCGGTTTACTGACCGGCGCGAGACACAGATTGTGTCAACACACGAGCGATTGTCTGTTGCTCTGCAGGACTTACATTCTGAATTTTGTCATTGCAGCTTCAGGTGAGTGTTGTTGGTCCGGTGAGATTCGCGTTCGCATTTTGTTGGTGCACAGACCTTGTTCGTTCGGTGTCAGGAGAATCAAATTAGTCGGTGTGTTGCTTCACCACAAACACGTGTGATTGGCGTGTCCAGCCTGTGGCTCCTCTACGCTGGTGTACTTGCAATGTCTGTCGGCTTGATGCGAAACGTTTCGTGGTGCGTTACAGTTGCCGGAGATGACTGCGGTGGACCCGAAGGAGGGGGAGAACCCGTTCGTGCACCTGGCGCTGCAGAACGCCGGGCTGCTGAGCGGCGCCGCCATCATGCTGCTCATCGCGCTCTACGAGCACAAGATCCAGATCCCGCACTTCGAGCCCTGAAGAGAGCAGACCCGGGCCGGACGCAGGTCTCTGGGGTGCGGAGCAACGGAAGCAGCGACGGTGTCTTTTGCCTTGCGCTTCAACGCGCCTTGACGCTCTCACCAACGACAACGCTGTACAACAAGTGACGAGAGTCTCAGCTCTTTTCAAGCCGTCGTGCTGGGCAGCTGAACCTGCAGGCGTGGATCCTCACACAGTGATACTTGGACCGACTCATGACTTCAAAAGAAGTCTCAAGATCTGTTTGTGTGGAGTGTGTGTGTGTACACCAGGCATTCACTTTTTGAATTGCTTGGGCTTGAGTGCTTGCTTGTCTCGTTGGCAAGAATTACGATAAATTTCGACTTCGAGCGTGAGCTGTGCGGGAGTCGACGCCCATGCACGAAAACGTTTCCAGTCTTCTCGCAGTGTGAGCCTCCGACTTTGTAACCGCAGGAGGCCTTCATTCCACATTTCGGGTTTCCAACCTTGAGCTTGGTTCAAGTTTACGGCCTCCGAGTTCTTCGTCTCAGAAACATGTCCGAAACCGTCACGCAGCAAAACGGGACCACAAATGCCATTTTGATCAAATTATTTGGACTTTGTCTCAAGAATACATTGTTGTTGTTGGAAACCGTCTTTTTTGGTTGAGATTGAATTGTTTGTTTTTCATATCGTGTGCAACGAAAGAATTGCATTGCAACAGTTGAAAACAGGATTAGGTGCTTTTGTAATGTTTAGTTCCTGTTCAGTGTTTGTGTTCATTTGGGACACAGTACTCAAGGGTAGGAGGCGTGTGGAGAAAAGGACTGGTGGTCCTTCCCACCTGAGGTAAATTGTAAGTTTTCCCACTCTGAGGCTTGTCACTTTGTCATTGAGAATTTTTCAGAACACATAACAGTATTGTGTTGAATAATTTGCATCTCACTTGGAACACGGGAGCCAAAAGTGTTCCCAAGCATTCTGAAAGAAAACCAGATCGAACAGAGTCAGACATTTGGGAATTGTTTGTCAAAACATCAGACATTGTGAAATTTGACAAGTGGTCCAGCCAAGTCACAAGTGCGAGAACAAAGTTTCATCACACCCAATTTGTCATTGGAAGCAGAACACATCAGAAACAATAGTGCTGAGTAAGTTGGAACCCACTTGGAACGCAGGCATCAAAAAGTGTTCCAAAGGTGCACTGGAATGGGCAAATCACGTTTTAGCTTCACAAAATATCCATCACTGTTCAGTGTACAGCATTCCACAACGAACTGTGTTGTCTTCTGCGCCAAACAGAGCTGTGATCAGTGTGTTTTTCATGCAACAGTACGAGCTGCCGACAAAGTGACGACGTGCGTGTGCAGATGTGGACTGTCTGTCGTCAAAGAGGGGGGTTGACTCGCAGAGTTTTGCAGTGTGTGCTTTCAAGCAAGGTTGGGTGGGTCCCAACTGGGTAATTGTGTTGCTCATCACACCCCTGTTCTGTCTACAGCTTGCTACACCTCGACAGTCAGCCAAAACCCACTGATGGTCGGACCTCTTGAGGAGCTGAACCTGACCGGTTGGCCAACCTTGTTCAGTCTGTCCAAGTGGTTCTCGGTCAGCTGTCGCTGGGTCAGTCCCCGGCAGATAAATGTATATTTTGTGCGATATATCTTGAAACAAGCAGTGTGCATGATTTTCCAGTCATTGTTGAATTCAGCATTGCAACGTTCAACATGACACATCGTCCTGAAAAGTATTGCTGAGTCTCTACGTCCAAATCAGTTTCACGAGAAAAGAACGGTGCTAAAAGGAATGAAACCAAAAACTCCTGGGTGTCCCCCACTCTTCTGACGTGATCATGTTTTCTGACACGATCATGTCAGACGAGTGGATTTGTGCTGTTCAACTGCTATGTGCAAGCCAGTATTAAAAAATTATCAGAAACTTTCACGTGCTCACTGTGTGTTGTCTCATCATTTTATTTTTTCAACACAGGTGTGTCAGGAACATGAACCTTTTTTGATGTACACTCACAAAAGTGTCGGAGGGCAGTAGTGATGGCCCTGATCACTAGTGCAGCCATCACGATTACGTACAGGATAACTCCCGAGCAGGAGACTGATACTGTGTGAGAACAACTCGAGTGGCGTTAGCCACAAGAGGTGTTTTCACACAGTATCAGTCAAGTGTGAGGGAGTTA
>JAAUXT010025400.1_pt1 | contig 24339 bp, 30 predicted proteins | sample 7278171 | NCBI WGS metagenome assembly JAAUXT01 (sample SAMN14350112, study PRJNA611818) | marine sediment metagenome | isolation source: surface marine sediment (1.8m) | place: French Polynesia: Moorea | collected 2018-08
ACGCACTGGGTCTACAGCAGAACATCACATGACGCACTGGGTCTACAGCAGAACATCACATGACGCACTGGGTCTACAGCAGAACATCACATGACGCACTGGGTCTTCAGGAGAACATCACATGACACGCTCGGTAGACTGTTCAGCAGAACGTCAAACAGTGCGCTCTGCGCACCCGACGATCTGGACCGGACGGACATTGTGACTGTTGGGTTCCGGATTTTGCAAATGGGAGGTGGATTGGCAAAAGTTAAGTTTTCCCATCACTCGCCGCAGATTCGAGATCTTCCTCCCAGGGAACCCGAACTGCACAGCGCCAACACACAGGAAGATCCAGTTCAGACACGACTTGTCAGGGAGACCCGATCTTGACCCACCTTTTTGTTGGCAGTCTTCACTTTGTCGGTGCTCGTCTCGCGGTCGTGTTTCCTGGGCTGTTTGAGCAGCGCGATCGCGTTCCGACCGGGAACACCGGGGCCCTGCAACGCAGGATGTGGACACTGTCGTCTTGGCTTCGGCGCGTTTCGGTTCCGTGTCCGGAGAAAGGTGAAGCCGACTTGACTTGATATCCGTTTGCACAGAGAACTCAACCTCCTGAATACACGCAGCCTTTCGTCCCACTTGGGCAGAGTCAACGAAGGATGCGTTGTGCGTTACTCTCGGCTCTACACGAACAGGAGCCGTGTGTGAGGCGCTGCCTTCAGGCTGCCCGACGGGCTTCTGTTGTGTAGCTCACTCACCTCTGCGTACGTTTCCTCCGTGTTGACGCACACGTCCCTGAAGAACCGGCTCGGGTCGTCCGTCTGTGCGCCGCCTGGCAACGAAATGTGTCAACTGCGTTACCATGGCGACAAGTCGTGTTTGCACCAGTCAGAAAGGCGTCTATCAATGTGAGCACCGCCATTTTCCTCAGTAAAGGAAACGCAAACGACCAGAAACTCAACCATTTCACAGTTCCTGAAGCATGCACACAAGACTGAACATGTGGGTGAGGCATTGAGTCATTTTGACCGTCGTCAGCCTGACGAACTTCGCAGTGCATTTCTGCAGCTCCAACCCCCAGAGCGCCTGGGGTTGCGCCGCCTCACCTTCCTTGGTCCGCACCCTCCTCGTGTTGATGGCCACCTCGGCTCGCGGGGGCGCCTCCGTCTGCGTGCACGAGTCCCGAGGGTCACCCAGCCACACTGCCGACCACGCCGCCACCGGGACCCCTCTCCCCGCGGGGGCGGGGCTGCCTCTCCCGGAGGACCCGCGGCTGCCCCCGGCGGGTGTCGCTCCCCTCCCCGCCGGAGCGGGGCTCGCTCGCCCCGAGCCAAGCCCGCTCCCTGAGGACGCCTTTCGCTGCGCCTTCGGCACGAACTCCGGCACCCCGATCTGTGAAGAAACGTTTCAATTCATATCTCTTGAAAACAAATTCAGACAGAAATTCTGACCGATTCCAACTGAAGGAAATTATTTTCAACGAAAGGCCTGTGAGATGAACGTCAAGCTGCCCAAGATACCTGCAGCATGCACGTGCACCGAACACCAAGAGGGGACATACGCCAGCGCACCGCATGTCATGCGAACAGGGAAACAGCGCCGCACAGCAGTGATATCGCACGCAACACGTGCTTCTCTCGGCACCACACCCAACACCAAACAGAACGTAAAAAGTTTTCACGTTGGGGCCGTCGAAGCCTGGAGCAGCACAAAACACCTGTTTCCTTCCTCACAGGCAACTCAGGCGGTCGCTGAGTTGCCTCACCAACTCACCGCCAACTGTCTGCAACTGGAGCCTGCATTCAGTCCACTGAACAAGACCGCTGCCCACTCCACCAGGCCCGGACCCAACGTGAGAACTGGTGCAGGAATCGCACAACACGCCTCGGCTTCAGGACTCTCGCTCAAAGTTTCCCCGGACCACACGAACAGTTCAGTCTGCGGTCTTTCACTTCTGTTCAACGTTTCGGACTGACGAACTTCCCAGTATTGTTTTTGCCCATTCGTCTCCACGAGGCGCAGGACCTTCCACTGACTGACGAATTCCCCGTGTTTTTCAGTCGAGAGGCAAGAAACCCGGACCCCGCGTCTTCGTGACGAGGCTGGTCACCACTTACACCACATATGGAACAGTCGACCAGTCTTGCCCGCCCTTTCCTGGGGACCTGCGAAGGAGCTGCTCCCTGCACAAGGAAAGCCACGTGCCGATCAGGTCCCACAGCGCGACAAGCAACCTTGTAAAATCTTGGAAAACACTGCTTCGGAATTCAAACGTCAAGCCACAATCACTAACTTCAAACAGAACTTTTTGCACCAATTTTTCCAACGCAACTGACAACTGCAACAGAAAGAGTCCAACTCGTCACCATGGAAACTCACTTTGTCTGCGATTGGTCGTGACTTCGGTTTCTCAAACATCTGACCCCAGAAAATACGCCACGTGAGTTCACTGAAATCTGCCGACCACCATCACACGGGAAAACAAGTGAAAGTCGGTGGATTCACATCTGTCCAGAGCTGCGAAGCGTTTGACCTTGCTGCTCGACAGAAAGCACACCAAGCACACACACACACACACACACACACACACCCACACCATACATACAGAGCGTCAGCACTGAGTTTCGCGTGGTGTTTTTGCAGGGGACCACCTGCAGATCTCCACGGCGTGGACCACGTCACTCACACCCACACACACACACACACACACACACACACACAGTGACAGACACAAAAGCGGCGAACTCTCGTGCGAACTGCCCTTGTTTTATGTGGTGGAAACGCCGCACTCGGAAAAAGAATTGAAACACGTTGAGGTCTGTTCGTTTGCAACAAGAATCCACTCACTGTGTCGAGGGAAGAATATGAACACCCGAATCACCAGTGCAATACAACTTGCTCAGTGGGTATCAGTGGCTACGTACATTTTTCCAGCGCCTTCCGAACTGAACATCGAACAAAAACGGTGGCGGCTGCGGTGGACAAGAACGGGACACGTGGTCAATCAGAAGGGCTTTGACCTCAGTCTCGTATCGTCACATTCCGCCTGTATCCTCTGCACGTGTACTCTTCACAACACCAACACTTCACTATCAAACCTGCACACACACACACACGATGCTCTACCTTGTCGATGAGGCTTTGGAAGGTGGAGGTGACGAGGGGGCTCGACGCTGGCACTGGTGGCGACAAGGACGGCTTCCTGCAAAACACACACAACTGCGACTGAAGACCTGGGCTCACTCTCCTCAGTCGAGGATGCAGAACATGGTCGGAGGAAGCCACATCCCAAATTACCGACGGAACGAGTGAGGTCACGCGTGCTCTTTAGGTTCTCGAAACACTGGTTCAGATGTGGGCGTCAACCGGTTGTGCTCTCTCCGAAGGAACGTGTCAAGAACGACTCGCTCGGTTGTCCACAGGAAAAGGACACTCACCACATAAAAGGCCAAAACACGCGTGTGGCAGGGTTCTGGATGGGTGTTGTGCCTGAGAGCCGATTATCCAACGTGACCCGACTGAAACACCATCACACCAATCACACACACACCACACCACCCCAACAAAATCCCCCACCACTCAACAAAAATTTCCCCTCTTGTTCGGACAGCCAGGCTCCCACCAGTTTTCCCATCATGCGTCCATAAGAGAAAAAAAAACACACCCACCACCGAAGCGACTCTTGCATCCTCCCCCCGGCTTCAAGTGTCAACATGACTCGCGCAATTACGATGGGAACTGCAACTCTGGTGAGATTTTCACACGACCAGTTTGTGCCGACTTGACCACGCTGTTCCAAACAATGAAGCCAGTTGTATGCCACGAAACTCTCGCCACAATCGCATTTCCGCTCGTACTTCATCGGTGATTTCTCATCCGTATGTAGCGAGGCAGTTGGTTAGTTTCATTGTTATGGTGCAAGAGTGCATGCAGCAAACCAAGCAACCGAAACTCAACATAAATATTTCACAGGTTTCTACCCGACATCCGACGAATTTGAAACAGAATTCTCTCGACTGGTCGACTGTGACGCCGGCCTGACAGCGGAACTCTCTCGACTGGAGGTGGACGGCGTGAAGACGGGAGCGGAGACGGACAGCGCGCTCGTGGACGGCGCCGCGGTCAAGTCCGGCACCCGGAACTCGGCAACACTCGGGTCGAGCGAGGACGAGCCGACGTCACCAGAGGACGAGCCGACGTCACCAGAGGACGAGCCGATGGCACCCGAAGCCGAGCCTACGTCACCCGAAGCCAAGACACTTCCTTCCGGTTTGATATCACTTCCGCTTTCTACGGCGCGTTCAGATTCACTCGTTTCATCTCTCTCACTTGGCTCTTTTGCTTCACACACAGCGTCAGTAGCGGCATTGTTGTTCTTTTGATCCTCCACGCTATCTGCAGTGTCTTTGGAAGGTTCAGTGACAGTGGGATCCCACGACGTCTGGACGTCGCCAGACGCGTCCGCCGTTGCCACGGAAACCAAAACCGCTTCGTCCGTGTCCGGCTTCTTCGAATCCTGCAGAGATGAAAACATAAATTTGACCCACACATTTTTGCTGCATTTAGCCCCGCACAATGTCAGGCTGTGTGACACGTACGACAGTAGTATATTTACATGCCCTTTCGTGTCTGACTGCAAGTGCATACACACGCACGAGTGGAAATTCGCACATGCGGAGGAATTACGGATCACGGTCCGCTGGCCGAAACCTGCCAGTGAAACTTTCATCAATGAAACATCCGCTCCACACAATGGGCAGCGCAGAATACAACTCAATCCTTTGTGATTGCCAACTGATCAATGATGATTCGAAATACGAGCGTGACAGCAGAATCTTCATGTTCTGCGAGTCCGAACAAGACAACGAGGTCTGTTGCTTTGTGCTGTCGGTCAGCGATCAACCATGTCGTTCTTTCTTAACTGCGACAAACGCTGACATGAAGATTCTCACAATATACTGACACATCCTCGAACACGGCTGAAGGAATTGAAAAGAGCTCGCAGCTTCCGAGACTCACATTTCTTGACGTCTCGGAAGATCAATCAAAGCTCTTTTTCCAGAAAGATCAAAACCTCAGGAATGTGCTCCACCCCTCCCCTGGATGAAGTCCTCACCTCTTCTGCGCTGCCTTGACTGCCGCTCGCTGTGGTTCCTGTGTTCGTCTCTGCACCACAAGACTCAGGCGACTCGCTGTCCGCTGGGGCTTCAGCTTTAACGTCTTTGGGGACAGCAGCAGCAGCAGCAGGGTCTCCAGCATCAGTTTCAGTCTGGTCGTTGTCAGCTACGTCCTCATCACCAATAGTCTCCTTTTCCTCATTGCACAAATTTAGTTTTTCTTCAGTCATATCATCACACATGAAATCCAGCTCCAGCTCCTCATCTGTGACCATTGCTGACCATTTGACAGTCTGGTTGTTGCAATAGTCCGTTGATTGAAGGTTTAACGAGTGAAGGTCCACAGCAGAGAGCACGTCCTCGCCCGGCTCCTCGTGGTCCGAGCCGCGCTTCGCTCTCCTCGGGTCCTCCAGCTGGATGCCGCACTGCCGCGCCATCTCCTCGAAGCGCAGACTCGTCTCCAGCCTCTCTTGCTCCTCCGGTGTCTTGAGACCTTCCTCCTCCCGCAACACCAACCCTGCAAATGAACCCTCCGGAGTGTTCGTTTTGCGGAAATCCATTTGGCCAATCGCTGGTTTTTCCTTCGTGGAGACTCCCGATTCTGATGTCCCGATGGACAACGGAATACTCACCGTTCCCCGATGGCGACGCACCCTGTTCTTCAGTGCTCCAAGACCTGACGAAAGGAAACAGCACAACTACAGTGCTGCAGCAAGAAACGCCTGTCCAACAATGCGCAAAATGTCGGTAAAGACACGGAAGTTTCGCTTCGACAGGACAGCACCTGCGAGACATGTCCTCAGCCCAAGCGAAGCACGTGATAACAACGCCACCACACTCACCACGTGGCCGGGAAGAGCGTGTTGCCCTGCACCACGACGCGGCCGCTCGCCTCCAGGAATTTCTTGAGCGAACCCTGACTCATGATGTGCTTGCGCTCGTGCGAACGCAGCGCCATGAAGACGCTTAGAATCACATGATCCGTCGCCTCCACCGGCGCATGCGCCTCCACGAGCTGGCAAAACTTCCTGCAACACACATGAGCGAGAGGACTGTGCGAAAATTCAGCATCGGGAATCAAGAGAGGGGTGTCTGTCCACATCTCACGGAAACCAGTTGAAAAGTGACTACAGAAGCGCCGATGTTCTCACTGCTGGACACGTCCAAAGAGACTCACTCGACGAGGTACTCCTGAAGGTTGAGAGTCACTTTTTCCGTGTCTGTGTCGAGAAAGAGGATGAACATGGGGCTCTGCTGCAGGAAGGTGCGGACGCGGCCCCCAGCCTGCGCCTCCAGCACGTCCCTCTCCTCCAGACTCAGCGTCTCCTCGATCTGCTTCAGCCCCGGCGAATTCAGAGCCACCCCGCTGTCATTGTGGTCGCGCAGAAGGTCCGTGTATTGCCTACGAAGCACACAGTCAAGTTACAAGAAGCGAGACGTGAAAATCGCAACCCTGACATCGGTTCACAACCAACTTAGACACAGAAAGAGTTCCAGCGGGAGTTGATTTCACACGAATTTGGTGTGTGAACCTGACCACATTTTGAAAATACATTTTCATTTCCCGTTTCAGCCGTTGTGCACGGACACAGACCTGTACAAATTCTTCTTGATGGCCATTTCTTTCACTTCCTCTGGGTCTCGCACTGGAACAGACGGGCAGCACGTTGTCAACAACGGAAAGTACGCACTCGGGCAATGTACGACTCCGGATTCGCATACATTCTCAACCGCACGTTCGATGTGCGGCCTTTGTTCGACCCAGCCCACCGGATCTCATGCGGTGCTTGGAGCACAGAGAGGGTGAATCGAACACCGCGATTGCATTTTCAATTCACGGCAAATACGACTGCAAACATGACATCCACGTGCAGTTAGATTCTGTGCACAATCACCATCCCTGTTACACCTGCTGTCTGGGAATCAGTCTGAACTCAAAGCGGAATGCAGATGTAAGAATTCCCCGCTTCAACCAGCCGACAGCTGCAGCCACAAGACAAGCAAAACACACCCGCAGCTGTCACGCTGAAAAAGTGTTGAACATGAAACTCAACTGTCACAATTGTAACTTTCCCTGCACACAGCAAGAGCTCAATCAAGCCAGTCAGAGAGAGAGGGACGACAAACAGACATTGAAACTGCACAAGTGGCTTCAACCCAAAGACCAAGCGAGAAGTGGACAGGGCAGCAAGTCACCACAGAGGCAGATGCGCTCAAGCGTCCAGACACCGAGCTTGGCTGCGAAGCCGGAGGTACCTGGCTGGACAGGTGTTCCACGCCTCGGGGCAGCCTTGACTGGTGCGTGAGGTCTCCCCACAGGCGATGGTGACGATGACGAGAAAAGAACCGTCTGCACGCCAGAACTTTGACTGGAAGCTGCGACAGACGTCTGATGCAGAACCAGCCGTCCTGTTGTGGGGTTCGTTGTTTTGACCTGTGGACTCGTGGATGGGGCAACGGGGAGTTTCTGTACGCACGGTGAATGCATCGGACTTTGTACCAAAGGAATATACGGATAAACCTGACCTCCAGGTTTGTATCCTGAAGTAACTGACTGAGGCGCCTGCGCCATGTACACTGCGTTGGTGGGACCCGCGCTGTAAGCCGCCGGTTGCTGCTGCTGCGGAACAAAAGAAACCGGCTGCTGCTGGGGCGGGGTCGCGTTTGGCACGACTTGAGTGGGCGCCACTGGTCTCACTGGGCTGCACATCACACCCTGTCCATTGTAATAGTTCAGCTGCTGTCTGGGTGCGGCGTACATCGCCGACGGCGAATAGAAAGGCCCCGTTGCTGTGTGCTGGGCAGGAAAGGTTGGCTGCTGCGGAACGGATTGCTGTGGTGCAGGCATCGGCACCACCGCAGGATTGCCTGCGTGAGGAGGCGCCATCATCGTCTGCACGCCGTTGGAAGTTGGGGGCACCACGTGAGGCGTCGGCAGCCCCCACATCACTGGAGTCTGCGCTGGCTGGTACTCGTACTGCGCCATGCGGCACACCGCCCTGAAAATTGAGATGCGATTTCTGTTTTCGGCGGTTCTGTGGACTTCTGGTCGCTCCGCATGGTCAGTTCAACTTCGTTCTGAACACGAATGTTGATGCCTGTGCCAGATAAGCTGACACGAAAAAATGCAGCTCAGGAGAACGTTGTCGACAACGGACTTTTTGATCAGATTCTGAACCGGCCGGATGCACGTGACAAACATTCACATGCCATCTGCGCTTCGACAGCTGCTCAATTGCTCCGCTTGGACGAAATCCCGACGCTTTTTCAAGTCAAGTGGGGGGAACAAAGCAGCCACGTGAGCAATGGAGAAGCCAGGTGTGCAGTTTTGATCCTGGTCAGGCTCGTGGTTTTATCTGCCAAGAAGTCGGCCATTGTTTTGTTGTTTGCACTTCTGACAGTCTTACGCAACATTTCGATGAATAAAATAGCAGCATCTATCAAAGCTACATCACAATAACATTCTAGTTTTGTGTTCGTCTTCACGTTTTGATGCTGGAAGCTGGAGAAACTCACCGAGTAAAGCCACACTCTTCGACTTAGTCCTGTAATATCGCTCACCGACCACCGACCCTGGACGTCCCTTTTTTCGCAAGTGCGTAAAGCGCACAAGGCGCTCGTTTCATGCAATTTAATTCACTGAAAACTTCTCATGATGTGATTATCTAAATATTCGAGAATTAACTGTCCTCTGACTTCAAAATATAGCACCGCAAGGTTGAATTTACGTCGACGTGTCTTCCAACCATAACCAACTTGCAGCGCGAAGTGTCTGCTTCCGCAAAAAGTTCCGGACGGCACATTGCAATTTTTGCTACCTGATCAAAACTGATTCAAAAGTGGGTGTTAGCAAACAGTTGGCAGCAGATTATCGAGAAATGCCACCAAAGCTGTCTTTGAACGAGAAAGTGGCTCAACTTTCCGCAAATTTTAACAAATGTATTCGTCCGCTGGTACTACACTGCATGAACGGGTCGATTCTGTTTCCCTCTTTTCATCTGCAGACATGGCTTCCGGAAATTTGCTTTGGGGGCAAGTGAAAACGGATTAATTGAGATTTGTTGCTTACAGAACTTTCACTGAGGTGAGATTTTCAGTTCCCATGACAGTTTGTCTTGTGCAGATTGGTGATGATTTGTGTCTGATCGCTCAGCAGAGGGGAGACAGCAGATCTTCGTGCAAATTTCTCGAGGCATCTGATACATGTGGAGTTCCCAAATTTACGATACGACTGCACCCAAATATAGGCAGGGTGCGACGCAAAAATTACCAGTTTTACATCCTGAGCCGGGCTCCGAACATGGCGACATTTCGAACCCATTGTGTCACCCGTGACAAATGGTGGTGACACGGTTCCAACTGTCACATCGCTGCAACACAATCCAAAGTTTTCTGCTTTCGTGCAAGAAACAGTTCTGCAAAGATCAGCTCAATGTCAGCGTGCTTTCTTCGTTCGGTCAGCGCAGTTCGAATGATGTTTGTTTTGTTGTCAGTCCAGTGCGTACTCCAGCCTTCTTCACACGTGAAAGTGCTTTGACACCAAAGTGTTCAGTGGTACCCGAAGAATGAGTAAAAATGTTATTTGAGACCAACTTGGAGTTGCAGCACTCTGAAGTCGCGTTCTGTCGCTTGCGACAAGCTCCACCTTGACGACCTCAGGATGCGTCACTCAAAGATAAACAGCAAGAACAGTTTGTTGAAAAAAAACCTTTCAAGGAACTGTCAGATTCTCGTTGCTGACCCTGATGAAGTAACATCACATCGTGTGTTGTTGGCTGCAGTGTAACCAGCAGTGATGGAGTTGGAGCAGCTGCCGGACTCGCTGCTCCTGGAGGTGTTCCGGTACCTCCCGCCAGACGAGCTGTGCCTGGCGGCGCGTCCTGTGTCCCCTCGCTGGCGCGCCATCTCACAGGATGCGGAGCTGTGGAAACACGTGGACATCCCGCACCACTTCACTGACGATCGCTTCATGCTGCTCCTGAACCAGGTCGGTGTGATTGCTGTGACCGTCTTAATCCGTTTCGATTTCAATTTGCACGTTTGCAGCTTTGAGTCTGGTGGGTCATTTTCAATTCCTGGAGAAAGGTTTCTCAACAGGGTCGTTGCGTGCGGTTTGTGTCTGTGATGCAGTCTCAGATTCCCCACTCGCAGTCATATACACGTCCCCCGTGTGCCCGCAGGTGCACGAGACAGTGGAGCAGATCGAGTGCGACCAGTGCGAGAACCTGAGTCGCGACGCGTTCCGCCGGATGGCGCGGCTAAGCTTCCCGAAGCTGAAGCGACTCGGACTTCCGCTCGAAACCTTCAGGTCGGTACCCGTCGCTGAGTCGTCAGGGACTCGGCTGGGCGATCCATCCTGGTGTTGAGTGGTGGGGCAAACTTTCATCAATGAGGTTGAACCAAATGCTTTCTGATGGTGCTTTTCGTGGGTTTGAAGTTTGTCGGGAAGGGAAGGGCGCCCCCACCGGATTCGCTCCAGCAGTCGGCCTTTCTGTGCAGACACCGCACACCGGGTTGTTGTGTCTTCAGAGGTCGCCCGATGGACGTGTTGACTGACGACATCTATCGGGCGTTGGCGGTGGCGTGTCCTGAGCTGGAGAACCTGGCCAACCTGGCGGCTCCGCCCAAGGGCGAGGCGCTGGAGAACGGCTTCCACGACCCGGGCGAGGGCGGCGGCAGCGACGGGGCGGGCAGCCAGGGCGGTGCGGAGGGCGGCGGTCAGGCTCAAGGTGGAGCGGGCGGAGAGGACCCACCACCCAACGGCCCTGTCGCCGACGAATGCACGCTGCTACCGCTCCAGATCCAGGCTCTGTTCAAGAACGTCAACACCGTGCATGACAAGCCTGTGTACGTGTACGGAAGGCTGCGGGAGGGCGGAGGTGCCATGGACCGAGGCAAACGCAAGAAGTGGGAGAACGACCTGCTGTACCTCGCGGCGACGTGCCCCGAGGTGACGAGCTACAAGTGTCGCAGGGGGCAACGCTACATGGACAATTCCGGCATCAACATGATCGCCGAGTTATTTCCCAAGCTGACTGCTTTGGAACTGTACCACACCTCCGTGGACGACAACGGACTGAGAGTTTTCTTTGCGGAGCACAAGGGCAGTCTCACAGAACTTGTGCTGGACAACCCGGGTTCTGTCACAGACGCGGGCCTCGAGGCCGTGGCCTTTAGTTGTCCCGACCTGCAATACCTCAAGGTCAGTCACGTCGCCGGGGTAACCAATGATGGCATTGAGTTCGTGGCTCGAAAGTGCTCACGTCTGACTCAGTTGCACATCAACAACAAGATGTTTTCATTCAGAAGCTCCGAGGCCCAAAGCGTTTGTCAGATCAGCAACAACTGTCTGATCGACCTGAGCAACAAGTGTCCCCGTCTGAACAATTTCAGGCTTTTTAACTCGGGCGAAGTCTCGTGTTCGGGAATCCAGGGTTTAGCCGCGGGGTGTCGCTTTTTGGCGGGCATCATGCTTTACGAGTGCCCCCTAGTGGACGATAAGTGCCTGGAAGCCATGCGCGATATGCCGTTTTTGAAGGCAGCTGTGTTGGTCAATTGTGACGCGATGACTCCTGAAGGCGTCATTCAGTTCGTGCTGCACGCGCCGGCCATGTGGAGACTGACCCTCATGGTCAACTCGGAGCGCTGCACCTCGTTCTTCGGTGACCAGTCCGCCATTGCGGACAAGGTGTACGCGATGATAGACGCCGAAGACAACAAGTTTCGGCCGAGCCCGATGCGGAAGCTGTCGGTAGAGGGTGTGGGCGGCAACTTTATACAGCTGCTCACCGTGCTCTGCCCCGACCTGCACACCCTGGACTTCAGGGACGGCGTCGTTATCAACCAAACGGCGTTCCGCACCGTGCTCACCAACTGTGAGAAGCTCAAGGTGCTGGATGTGCAGAATCTGTCGGGGCTCAGGGACGGCTTCCTGGAGGCGTGCGCCGAATACGGGGCAGCGCTCAAAAAGATCGCGCTGGGCTTCAAGGTGAAGGGTCTGAGCACCGAGGCCCTGACTAGGGTCGTACAGCATTGCCCCAGCCTCAAGTTCATCAGCATGGACTTCAACTTCCCGGTGCCGATCCCGACCGCCTCGTCTTCCCCCGCTGCGCACGACGCGACTCCCGCGGCGGCGGCGGCGCGGGCCGAGGAAGTGCCCGGCTGCTCGGGAGAGGGCGCTGGTAGCGAGGACAACCAGGCTGAAGAAGCCAATGGTTGCCCGGGGGAGCGTTACCCCGATCTCGACAGGCTCTTGTCAGTTGCTAGGGAGACGCACGGCGGGTTGTGCTACGTGCACGTGCTCACTGACGAAAGACGTCCCTTTGACGTGGACGAGGCGACTCAAACTAACAGGCACGTGGAGCTTCACTTCACTCCGCGGAAGTATTTGTCTTCCATCAGCTGTGCTCGAGAGAGCGCGAGTCAGCCAAGTGGGTCCGGGGCCCAGTGAGATGTGTTGTTGTTTCCGACGTCCACGTGAGTGTGGACGCTGTGCGACGTCCGTGCCTGCGCGGACGATACGCCTGCGCGAGTGCGAAAGGCACGCGAGTGTGGACAATGTGTCCACGTCAGTGTCGATGATGGAGACACAACTGTTGAAGAATTTGATGGGTTTGTCAGAGCTTGAGTCCCAGCCGCGGTTGGGTGCGGGTGCAAACAATGATGGAGAGACAGAGAGGGTTCTACACTTGACGGTGACTTGCGAAAGCCGAACGTTTCGTTGGCAAGTTCTTCCAGACGTAGCAGAGGTCGCCACAGCATGCGTTACTCACGTTGTATTAAAAAGGAAGGAAATACGTTCTTTCTCGTCTCCGTTCATTCTGAAATAGTTGACGTTTGAATGCGGCGTGGTGTTATCACACACAACGCGTTGCAACTGTCTTGCTTTCGCGTGTATATTTGAGGATGACTGCGAGTATTTCTTGTTACTTTCTTTCATTGAAAGGTGCATGATATGTTTGTTGTTTCTCAAGTGGCGCTTTGATTTTTCTGTCTCAGAAACCGCCGCAAGTTCTGTTCGTCATGCTGCGTGTCACAAGGGTTACGTTTGCACACTTCGTTTCAATTGTCAAAAGTCCCGAAATTTTCCGTTTTCGTGTTCACGAAGTCCCGACACGTTCATTCAGGGTTTGTTCTGTGCGTTGACGCGTGTCTGTTGTTTTGTTTGGAAGGCGCATGCGCAGTGAAACAACCCGCAGTGAGAGGTGGTGTCATTCACGTCAAGTTGTCTGGGGAAGGGGGCGGAGTCGGGCCTACGTCACACGTTACGTCTCTGTACAAGTCAGCGAGTACTGCGTCGTCACTCGTGACATCACGCCCAGAGACTGGTGCAGGAACGCAGCGCGTGTGGTCTTCAGACAAACGCACGTTGCGCTCACTGGTGGTTGCACCGCACTCTCTGAGACCAGGTTCACACTGAAAGCGTCGTGCGTGGCGTTCGTCGCTGCACAAACTGCGGGAGCGCGCGACGCAGGAAGGGGAACGAGGCCTCGGACTCACAGGTGCTACTCATGGAGATGGTGCTGCTCACTCGATGTTTGAAGTTTACGAAAATAAAGTTCCGCTGTCGGAATGTCGTTGTTCGTCGTGTGTTCAATTCATCACGAAATTGTGGTATTCGGCGGCGACACCGCACAGAAAAGCGCGCGGTCTGATCAGTCGAAAGCGACGCCGACGCTGACGCGCTCGGATTCCTCTGTTGGTTTACTCAGGTCAGTTTCTCACAGGACGGGCGCAGTACCCATTTTCCGATTCAGGGCGGGTCACGTTTTGTGCAGATTCGAGGTGCCACACCTGTCAACGTGTCGGTCTCGCACCCCGGGTTGCAGCATCGCTGTGACGTCTCTCGGGTCACAGAATGCAAAAGCGCTTTTCATGAAAATGGAGCAGTTATCACGCCAAGGGTTCGTTTCTCGTTCGGATAGTTTATTCATTGCTTTACCACACACAAAAAAATAACATTTCGTCAAACTCGAGTCGGCAGGGGTTTGTACGCGTTTCACAATGACAAAGAAATCTGACACTCTGCAGCTATGTTCTGTTCAAGCTGCGCTTTCCGGCTCCCAGTGCCTCACACCAGGGGCAGCTCAGGATTTGGTGGACAGTGGCGGCAAACCAAGACCGGTCCGCATTTCCCCACGTCTTATCCGTCAGGAACGCTGCGATGTCTCACGTTTGGGGCGCCCACAAGCGGAAATCCTGACAGGAAAACCACTCAGTTCAAAACGAACGTCTCTCGGAACCAGAAGCTGTCCTCACGTCGCGTCTCTCATTTTCACGTATCCATCCGGCAAAACCATCATGTCGTCTTGACGTGTGTCTGATGACGTCATTGACTCAGCACCAACGTCTTCCCTCGGTGACACAAACCGAGTCATCTCTCTCTCATCTTTAGTTGTTGTCAACGTGGACTCTTGACCCAGTTTGTCCGAAGTCACTTTGTGCCCAGCGTGGCTGTCCCCGCCCAGTTCTGTGACGGTCACTGTTGACGCCATGTCGGCGTCGCGCTGATCCGTCTCCTCCCGCCGCTGCGCCGCCACCATGCGCTGCTTCTGGAGCCACAGATTGTGCGCCCATAGCAGGTCGTTCTCCCACAAGTCCCTGTCTGCGGGGTTGATGTGCGCTGCTCTGCTAAACTCCAGGATCGCCTGTGAAACAAAGGTGTGAAATTCTTATCGCTGAGACCTCACCGTGAGAACAGTGGTGTGTCGTGTCTTTGTTCATTGCGCACCCGGCGTTGACTGAATCCCGGCTCACAGCTGGGTCACGTGGGTGGGATTCTCGTTCTCAGCAAAAGCAGCCGCACAAAGGCGATATTCACGATGTGCAGGGACGCGACGCTTGTCGCAACTCGCATGAACCTACCGATCTCACTTCTCCCAGCCCCAGATGCGCGCGGCCCAGGGTTTGGTGAGCGATCCACCAGAGGGGGCTGAGCTCGACGGCTTTCTGCGCAGCCGTCACTGCGGGGAACACCTCACTCAGCGCCGTGTACGCCTGTCAAGGAAACGGGATTTGGTTTGTTGCTGACCCAGGAGCAATCGTACCTTTGTTGTTTCACACAGATCCATCTCCAGAAAATGTGATGAATCGAACAGTTTTGCACCTGCGCTTTCATTTCGTACACCTTCTCGTCGTTCGGCGTCAGTTCGAGTGCAGCGTCCCATTTCTTGATTGCCTCCCAAAACCTGAAGAAACAAAGGGAGACAGTCAGAGTTTCCGCCATTCGGCTGTGACAGACAAACTGAGAGTCCAACACAACCAATCCCGGGGAATCCCGATTCCCTCGATCTGAGACGCTGTCATTGCGAATGTCCTGGAACAAATCAAGGGTGGAAGAAGGATTTGGCTGCGGAGCCGGCGACCGCCGGAGGATATGGGGAGTGCTCACTTTTCTCTGTCTGCATGGCAAAATGACGAAGTTTGTGCCGGAAGGAATGAAACACGAGGAAAGGATTTACTCAGGACAGAGCGCCATCATTCAGTCCCTAGAGCTGCCCTGTACACCAGGCAAAGTCGCCCTCACCTCTCCTGCTCCGCCAGCACGACTCCCTCATTGCGAAGTCTCACCGCCTTCGAGACTCTGTCTTCGAGTTGAATCACCTTGCATCGCTTCGCGGATTGCTGCAGACTGAGCCAATCGATCTCTCCCTCTCCCAGCAGCGCAGAATCCACCTCCTCAGTGTCTGCGTGCAAAAGCAACGAAAAACGGTGTTCACACCAGGGGCGTATTCGATTGCACCGCAAATTTCGGGTCGAGTTTGCACCCACCCAAAACTGACTGAACCATCAAAAGTGAGCCTCCACTGTTTGCAGTGGAAATTTGCGGTCTATTTCACAAGATCTGCTCAATTGTGCAAACACCAACTGCAAATTTGCGGTTGTTTGCGGCGGTGCAATCGAATACGCCCCTGGAAAGTATGTGACAGGCACAGTGACACAAGAACGATCATGCTCGACATGTTCGACGGGTAAATCGAACACCCCAATTCTGGTGATTTTCCATGAACGTTCGCAGAACGGCGTTCCCTTTGAGAATCCAAGTCGCTCCACTCACCCAAAGCGTTGTCCTCAAAAGCCGCGGAGGCCGTTCTTGACACTTTTTCTCCAGATTTTTTCTTCCAACCGAACGAAGTCATGCTCTGCAACGCAACGTGTACTTTAGCTCGTGACTGAGTCGAACGCTTCAATCGACATGTTTTCCAACACTGTTGCTGTGACAGCTGGGCTTGTGTTTGTTTTTGAAGATTCTATTATCGCTCAGACGGCTTGTTTGATGCCACAAACAAGTATGTGTCACTGTGAACACATGCGGAAGGATAAAATGAAAGCAAAAATTGCAAATTTGACTGGACTACACGCACACCGAAAAATGTGTGAATACTACACACCTTACAACTTTTCCAACCGTTCAAATGTTTTTGTTTCACAAAAATCCCTTCGCCGGAAGTTGCACTGCAGCCGAGAAGCGAGCTCCTCGCTGATTGGACAGCGAGTGTTGACAGCGAAATTTAAAGGGACAAAAGAGGCATGAGTTCTGAAATAAATTGTTTTTCTTAGGAAATTACGAGGATTTTGTTCAAATGATGCTTTAGAACAGATCATTTTTACAAGAGCCGATTCTGGTTTTAATTTTTCGTGACTTCTAAGTCAGGATTGTGTTTTCTACTGGAAGAATCGACCTTGAAATTTTCGCCAAAAGGGACATTTCCTGCAGCAGGTGCTCGTAGACTCTAGATCTAGATCCAAATCTGCAGCTCGTGCACAATGGAAGGAAGTTTTGAAGGAGGAATTTTACCTTGCACAGTGACCGTGGAAAACCTCGCAGACACTGGTGAGTAGTCTATTGCCACAGTTGAACCTGAATCGGATATTGGGCACACATGATGGTTTGGCAGCAATGAAAATGAGCTGTGTCGAATTGAGTGCAGCTTCACACAAGTTGCAAATGGTCGTTCAAGTGATCCCTTCTCCTCCTGATAGTCTACTCATGCTACTCCAGCGGATCTAACGGGAACAGAGGGTCAACACATACTGCGACCCCTGAACACACGGTTTGGTACAAGTGTGGTCACTGGGTCGAGGCCAGTCAGTTGTCAGTTCTGTGTCAAGGAGTTCGGACGTGCCGGTTCAACAATTGACGCAGTGCGAATTTGCTCTTTGATGAAATGACAACTCATTTGGCTTTCTCTGACATCAAATTTGATGTAAAATAGAACATAAAGTAGTTTTGGGATTGTTTCTGTCAATTATCTGGTTGTTTTGGCAGGGAGTGCGGTTGGTCATGGTCGCTGATTGTTCTTTTCTATTGTGGTTGGGCGCACTGGATGCATTGCGTCCCTGCACAAGTTTCAAAAAGGACGCAAACCTTTCATTAGACTTGGTACACCTCGTCCTCAAGCAAAAGAATTATTCCGCAGGCAGCACCCTGAAGAAACTGACTCACAAGAACGCGACGCTGGTCCTGGGACGCAACGAGTTTCGAGACGTGATGCTCAAACTGGAGTCGGGCAAGAAAAGTCAAACGTTCATCGCGAAGGAGGTGAGCGCTGCAAGACACTCGACAAAATACGTGTTGATCGAACCGCTTGCTGCGAGTCCCCTTCAAGTTGAATCTGTTTTTGCAGGTCGGAGTTCACAAGAAGTTTGCGCGGGACGGGAAGGCGTCGCTGCGACTCGAGAAGCTGCAGCTGCTGCTGTCCAACTGCCCCCCGGACAAACTGATCCTCTTCCTCAAGACCCTCACCACCAAGGTGCGTACAGCGTCTGTATCACGTATCAAGCACTTCAACTGTGTTGGGTGTGGTGGAGCGGTTGTGCACCTGCGCTCAGTGTTCTTCTTGGGTCAAAACGTGCGCTCTGATGCCGACAGCCACGCGGCTCTACAGACGCTTTTAGTTCCAGTGCGGACGGGCCGCACCCCGATTGCTGGAAGAATTTTTGCATGCGTTGCGTCTTTGGCACAAAAACTGACTGGGTTGAGAGTTTGTTGTTTGGGGATCGAGAAGTCGGTTTCCCTGCCATGTCGATGAGTGTTCTTGCTGAGAGGGACGGTTTAAGAGGCCCGATCTGCGACGGGCACTGATTTCTGTTGAGAGCGCGTGTCCGTACTGATGCGTGTTCTCGTTGCCAGGTGCAGTGCAGGAAGCTGGACGCTCCCATCAGTGGTCGGACGCGACTCTTGTCGGAGAAACCGCGCGCCTTCGAGGTCAGTGTGTTCGAGAAAAAAAAAAACTCACGATTTTAGATCTATTTCTTCTGGAAGTCGCCATGTGGCTGGAGAAACGCGTCCTTCAACCCGCCTCAGAAGAACCACTTCGTTCAACATCAACGAAGAAGAGGCGGTGCGAACTCGTGATTGCTGCCGAGACGCGTGTCAACACTGATGAGAGTTCTTGTTGCCCGTGCTCCGCAGGAGATCAGCCCGCTCAACATCAAGGAGCTGCAGACGGTCCACACGATGCGCGCCAAGGCGGAGGAGGCGGCGCACCCGCAGCTCTTCACGCCCAAGGGGAAGACGGCGTCGCGGCCGGACGGCGCGGCGCGACGGAAGCGCCCCCTGCCGCCCGGCGCGGGAACCGGCAAGGAAAACGCGCCCGCCGCCAAGGTGAGGAGGGGTGGTGTGACTTCTGGTGGAGTTGGGTGGGTTGTGTGAACTGCGTTCCTTTGTCGAGTCACGGTGTGTGTGTGTGTGTGTGTGTGTGTGTGTGTGTGTGTGCGTGTGTGCGTGTGTGATCTGAATTCAAAACGTGCACACGGATGCATTTCCCCCATCGACCTGCACTCATTCCTTTTCGTTTGCAGTGCGCAAAGTTGTACCACGAGCCCGGCGGCGGCGGCGGCGCGGTGACGCTGCGCAGCCCCGACGCGCAGGCGCAGCGGAAACACGTGGTGCACCAGGCTGTGAGCCTGAGCCGCGAGCAGATGCGCGTCCTCGAGATGGTGAAGCAGGGACACAACGTGTTCTTCACTGGGTCCGCCGGGACGGGAAAATCCTTCCTCCTCAGGAGAATCATAGGTGCGCTTCCCTTCTCCTGCGGGTCAGCCAGGGACTCAATCGTTTTTCATTGTTGTGTGAGGCCCCGAGACACATCCAGGCAAATTGATCACAGGATCGTGAATCTCATACGTTACCCGCATCTCGTGTCGCAGGAGCGTTGCCGCCGCAGAGCACGTTCGCCACGGCGAGCACCGGCGTCGCCGCCTGTCACATCGGGGGAACCACGCTGCACCAGTTCGCAGGTGCGTGCGCATGCGTACTCAACCGAAACTGAGAAACACGTGATGCTGGATGAGACAGGCTCGAGTCTTCAGAGAAGAAAAACGGACGCTGTTTTTGTTGCAGGGATTGGATCGGGCTCCGGGAGCCTGGAGCAGTGCGTCGAGCTGGCGTCACGTCCCGCTGTTGCCAAGCAATGGCGCGCGTGCGCACACCTTATCGTCGATGAGGTCTCCATGGTAGACGGAGACTTCTTTGACAAACTGGAGACGGTCGCGCGGTACGAACTCTTGAACAGAAAAATATCAGAGGGACACTGCTGGATTTCAGTGGTGCCCATGAGATTTCTGTGGTCTGCACGCACACCTCACACGCACGCACACTTGTTCCCGCAGCGTGATCCGGAAGACGGACGCTCCGTTCGGCGGGATCCAGCTCATCCTGTGCGGCGACTTCCTGCAGCTGCCGCCCGTGAGCCGCGCCGCCGAGCCGCGCAAGTTCGCCTTCCAGGTCAGTTCCTCCCCGCTCTGCCCCCTGCCCCGCTCCTCGCCACCCTGACCACTCCGCCCCCCTGCCCCGCTTCCTCCACGAAACCATCAGCGTTCCAGGTCAGTTCCAGCCCGCTCTGCCCCCTGCCCCGCTCCTCCCTCCCCTGGCCGCTCTGCCCCCTGCCCCGCTTCCTCCGCCCTGACCATCAGCCTTCCAGGTCAGTCCCAGCCCGCTCCCCCCCCCCCTTACCCTGACCACAGCCGCTTCAAACTGGACGGTTATGTGGGGATGTGTGCAGACCGAGAAACCACGTGACTCTTGAGTTCTGCTTCCAGTCGCGCGCGTGGAAGAAGTGCATCGACAAGAACCTCGAGCTGACCACTGTGCGTCGCCAGTCCGACACCAAGTTCATCGGCATCCTGCAGGACATCCGGGTCGGAAGGTAGGACACCATCACAAACTTCGTCGGGAATTGCATTGACACAGGCCCAGTGCAAACAGGGGAACGGCGCCTTCGCGCAGTTCTCTTTTGTCTGTTATTTTCAGAACAATAATTGGTCACACACACACACACACACACACACACACACACACACACCTGTTCTAACTGACGCAGGTGTGGGCGGGAGGTGTGCGCCGCCCTGGCCGCCACGTCGCACCACGTCCCGGACCGGGACGGCGTCCTCGCCACGAGGCTCTGCACCCACAAGGAGGACGTCGACCACATCAACCAGGTGCAGCTCGAAAAACTCCCAGGTGCGTGAAACGACCGGCCACGGCTCGAAGAACGGTCTGGGTCAAAAAGCGCCGTTCACGTTGGACGCAACACACATCGCACCTGATGTCAGTGAGTGATCCGTTATACTGCGTATTGCAGGCGCTCATTGATGTGTGGAGTGATGCAACGCGGGGTTTACCCAGCGTTTCTTTTTCGGGCCTGGGAAACTGGGATCTTCAGCAGTCCACGAAATCAGTCGGTCGTCACCCAGTGATTCGTGGCGCCGGGTACAAAGAGTATCGGTGCATTGGGAAAGATTGACGAAGTTGCACCAAACGCCCATGTGGTCTACTTTCAAACGCCGCGTCAGTCTCAGCCAATGGGCGTTGCGCCACTGGACGCCACCATTGAGCACCAGGCCTGCTGTCAGGGTTGGCAGCACGTGACTCAGGATCGCTTCATGCTGAATCGTTGCAGGCGCGCCGCGCACGTTTGAGGCGAGCGACAGCGACGCGTTCTACCGAGCGACGCTCGACGCGCAGTGCCCCGTCAAGCACAGGCTGGAGCTGCGCGAGGGCACGCAGGTCAGTGAAGCTCAGAGCACACACACATACACATACATACATACATACATACATACATACATACATACATACATACATACATACATACATACATACACACACAGCCAGCGGCGCTTCATTCTCTTTTGCGCATTCCTGTGAGTGGAGTGGCGAGAGGATGCGCGTTGACACACACGCGCGCGCGCGGGAACTGGGACACGCGCGAGGTCCCTCAGAGCCTGCGCTTCAGTGTTTTGTGTGGACATGATTTGGATTTTGTGTTTCGTGTCACAGGTCTCATCCGTTGTTGCAAAACAAAGGTCTCCACCTTGACCTTCACACGTGACCCTTTCCACGTGTCCCGTCTCCCACAGGTGATGCTGGCGAAGAACGTGGACGTGTCCGCGGGGCTGGTGAACGGGGCGCGCGGTGTCGTGACCGGCTTCTCCCAGCCCGAGGGCTACCCGCTCGTGACGTTCCGCTGCGGCGCGGCGCGCGTCCCCGTCCGCCCGGCGCGCTGGAGCTTCCGCGGCGTCGGCGGCACCGTCCTCTCCCGGAGGCAGCTCCCGCTCAAGCTGGCGTGGGCCATCTCCATACACAAGAGTCAGGTGTGTGTGTGTGTGTGTGTGTGTGTGTGTGTTCGTGCTTGGGTGTAGGTGTTCCTGCAGACCTCTCCTTTACGTCATCTTCATCGAGAAACGGTTGGGTCTGTCTTGACTCGATGACACATCGATGTTTCCTCCAAGCGCTCTTTACTTCACCTCGTGTTTTCACTCGACATCTTTATTTTCCAGGGCATGTCGCTGGACTGTGTGGAGATCTCCCTGTCGCGAGTGTTTGAGTGCGGACAGGCGTACGTTGCGCTCTCCCGCGCGCGCAGTCTCGAGGGCCTGCGCGTCATCGACTTCGACCCGCGCTGTGTGCGCGCGCACCCTGACGTCATCGCCTTCTACAGGACACTGCGCATGTCCAGCTGTCTCCAACAGACGCAGCTCGACAAGTTCAGCAACACGCAGTCTCAGTCCTGACGCACTTTGTTCAGGAGTAGACACAGTTTTGCGGATCATCTGATTGGGATGGATTGACGTAACCATGGAAACGGCACAGACGGCAGGCCAAGGTGGACCGCCATGCAGCATTTCGGCACCCTGATGCTTTTGGGGAACATTGCCAACTGGTGTGCTTGCTTGTTCGGTGTCGGGATTGGCTCCCGACGCGCACTGGGCTGTTTGCGTTGAACTGAAGTGAATGGAAGAAGTACAGCTCAACGCGATGTGTCAGATTCCGAGCAAGAGGTGGAGACACCGATGCTTCGCGCCGGCGGGAAAGAGTGAAGACCAATGGAGCCAGGAGGCCTCGGAGTCTGAGCCCTCCGCCGCGAAGAAACTGTCCTTTGGATTTTGCACAAGTAGTTTTCTTTTGTTTGCAATGTTCAAACTGCACCCGCTCCCACAGGGACCGGGATCCTGAATCCTCCACTCAGCGGACGCTTCTAGTGGATCCAGATGGTCATTCCAGTGTGGTGGTACGTCAGCAAACAAATCTGGACTGCAGGGGCGGAGTCAGAATTCCCTCTCAATCTCTCAAGCCGCCCCCCCCCCAAAAAAAAAATGACCCAACCGAATGCCTTTTTGTGCGGACATACGGAAGAAGTTTGATTATTGCAATGCAAAATTCAACTTTTTCTCCCGAGTCTCCCTCCCGGAGGCTGCTCTTGCACCTCGCTTGAATTTCGAGACCCCCCCTCCCTGAACTGAAATATTTATCGGTGAACTGTTGGCTCAAGCACTTGATAGATGCGGTCCAAAAGGAATTCTCCAGATTGTGCGCGAAGAACTTTGTTGAATCACGATAATGTCACCATAAATTCACAAATTGTCTGTTGTGCGTTCAAAGTCTCACAAAGCGAAACACGTTTGTTGTCTCTTCATGTTTGTTCTTCAATCCGGAGAAAGAGATTTGCGTTGTGGCTGTGAAAGGGAACGGGGCCACGTCGCGGTACGAGTAGATCTACACCGCGCGTCTCGTGCCTGCGCGCTGCACCCACAACAACGAAACGAAGCAATAAGCACAAATTCCTGGATTGAGCTTTTAATGTTGAGGACAGCTGCCCGAATCAGAGCACTTACAATTCCTTGATCCTGTTTTCTTTGCTACATTCCGACAATTTTACACTGTCAGGCTTGCGCACTATATTTCATTTTCCCGGAGCCTCGGACCCCGCACCGGGGGTTGGATGCACCCCTGATACCAGGCAATGGCGTCTTGCGCTCAATGATACGTCTGCACCAGACCCTAATTTCCTGAAATTTTTAACTGTGCGAAATCGTCATTTGGGCTTCAATTTCAGAACCAAATGCAGATTTGTGTTTCTTTGGGCCATGAGTTTTGTTTTTAAGCGCAAGTTAAAGATTTAGTCTTGCATGCCAACCTGTTTTTGTGTGGTTGTCGCGCACAGGTGTTCCTGTACATACTGTTTCCTTGCACACAAAACATAACTGGAAGATCAGGTGACACCTATATTTGGCTCTTTGTGAGCCTGACATTTGTACAGAAACACTCGCACAGGAATGCAAGGACGCAGGATCACCGGCATATTCTGCTGCTTTGATATGCAAGCGAATGCCAACTGCTGAAAACGTGACGACACCAAAACGCGTGTGAAGTTCGTTCTGTGCGACGTGGCACGGGCAACAACAGAAAAGCACAATGGTGCACAGAAAGCTACGAACATACGTGCGGTGACGCAAGTGGGGCACATCACGCCCATGTGAGCAGAGACACAAACCACCTTTTCTTCGGACACTCGGACCGTTCGATTCAAACTTGATGCAGTTCCTGATCCCTGTTTCCTGTGGTGGAAATGACCAGTTCGAACTCAAGCGAATCCGAGCTGATTCCACTGCTTGTTCGCAGTTTGAGGTGGGTGAGGACAATTGGACTAGTGAGAATTGAAGAATTCTCTAATCTTTGGCACGGTGCTATCCATCCTTGTGTTCCGGAACGCCTGAATCAGGGTCTCCCGGATCATCTGCTCCGGAGTGTAGCTCGCGCGCTCCGAGTTGATCCAGTCAGTCAGCATCTCACACGCAGCCATCCTGAAGGAGGCAAAACAAGAGTGATCCACAACTCGTCGTGTGGGGAGGCCGGCGGTCAGGGACACCCAAGACAACATACCCACCACAAAAACAAACAAGAAGCAGTGCTCAAGGCAACTGCAGTGCGAAGTCCCTTGCCGGTAATGTAGTTGAT
>JAAUXT010075799.1_pt1 | contig 24322 bp, 16 predicted proteins | sample 7278171 | NCBI WGS metagenome assembly JAAUXT01 (sample SAMN14350112, study PRJNA611818) | marine sediment metagenome | isolation source: surface marine sediment (1.8m) | place: French Polynesia: Moorea | collected 2018-08
AACTCGACTGCAAACTACTTTCAAATACATTTCATATGAGCCATAGATCATGCCTCCATCACAAAAAGAACCTGAGATTCAGCATTTGCATCTGGTTGCTGGGGAGTTTTACATCTGGTTGCTAGGGAAGTTGCCATTAACATTCTTTTGAAACTTGGCTGCAAACTACTTTCAAATACCTTTCATATGAGCCATAGATCATGTCTCTATCATAAAAATAACCTGAGATTTGGCCATTTGCATCTGGTTACCAAGGAGTTTTGCATCTGGTTGCTAGGGAGGTTGTCATGGACATTCTTTTGAAACTCAACTGCAAACAACTTTCAAATACCTTTCATATGAGCCATATATTATGTCTCCATCATGAAAAGAACCTGAGATTTGGCCATTTGCATCTGGTTGCTAAGGAGTTTTGCATCTGCTTGCTAGGGAGGTTGCCATGACCCGAAAATAACCCTGGTTGAATTTTATTGTGTTGGGTTACTCCCCCCCCCTGTAACTTAACATGGGCTGACCAACTCAACATGGACAAAAAAAATCAAAAATGCTTAAAATGGCCAAAAAATGATCCTGGCAAATTTTCACCCCCCATGACATGTCCACATACAGACAGGTGTCATTACAAAAGCGCGTGGAAGGCCAAACCGCGCGCTTAAAAAGCTGAGCAATGCCAGCAAACTTGAGTGGACTTACCAGTGAACAAAGCTGTTGCATGATACTCCATCTCAAAGCCGGTGCCAACCACTTCTGCATGTGAAAAGACATCCAGATCACAGTAAAGGAAATGGAAGTGCTGCCCCAGGAGACTGGTCATGCTTTGTACCAGCTGCACAACAGTGCATGTTTGGTTCAAGACAGAAACTCTGAGGGAAACCTGAGTTGTTCTCCTCTTTTCCACCTGGACATTACCTGTCAAAAATTTTCTGTTCTCAAAGTAATTGCAAATGTTGTAAGTTATTGGTTGGCACTTCACAGCAGAAACAGTGACTGCAAATGTTAGGCTGCTGTATTCCTTGTAGCAGTAAAATATGAGAATGAGTGAGGCTGATGTTGAGTAAACTGGTTTGTATTCATCAAAATCTTTAGAAAAATCACAGATTGTTGACAGGTGTTCATTGGGTGGATGATACGCAGACAAACCTGCATATTTGCAGAAAGGATCACAATTTTCACTGTGCTTGACTTTGGAGATTGAAACCTTGACAAAAGAATCAGGATGTGTGTTGATGTGCAAGCCACAAATGTTTGACATGTGACACTGTTCCTCATTTGAAAATGAGTACAATGTCCCCTTTTCAGCGACATACATTTTGGGAAACACCAAACTCTTAAACATGTACTTGATACAGGCAGATTGGCCTGAACCAAGTACATCCACAACACACTGAAATGTGGATGCAGAATACAATTTCTCTGTGTGTGTCACATTGCTGTGTTCCACCTGTTTGAGAACACATGACTGGTCTCCAGGCCCATCAAACAACATTGTGAGGACCACATCCCTCACTGAGTGAACTAGCCTCATTGACACACATTCAGTCTTGTGCCCCACAACCAGGTACCTTGAGTAGCTGGACTTTTTGCAAACTCCACGAGTCAAGACCCATGTCCAAAGCACCATTACTTGTTCAAAGCCTTTGCTGGATGTGGTCACTCTGTTGTGGTCAAATACAACAAATGAAAATGAGACATTGTAAGTGACAATGTTGATGTTGACTGTGAGAAGGATTCTGGGTTCCTTGTAGGGTGGATAAGTGACAAACTGTGAGTGATGCCCGCAGTAGATGAACCTGGAAATTGTGATGTTGCCAATGAAGCAGCTGCTGACATCACTGAAGATGAAGAGGATCTGGTGGAATGTGATATTCAACCTCAGAAGGTGGTGCAGGTTGAAGGCCCACCTGTGTACAGTGGAAAATGAAAGGGGCTTCTTGCCCCAAACATATTCTCTTGCAACATCACTTTTGCTGCCTCTTCCAAAAGGTCTCTTGACTAGACTGTAGGTTCTCACATCATGTATGACCTTCACAAAGAAGATAGAAGGACCATACACCACATTGGGATCCCTGTGGCTGGTGATGTAATTTTTGCTCACTTCTACCTTTAGGAAATTATTCCATGAACATGCACACACTATTCTATACCTCCTGAGTGTTTCAATCACTTGTCTGCTTGGATAATGTTCTTTCCTTGTACAGGGAAGTTTTTCTGTCAAAATGCCTGAAACAAAACCTTTGACATAGGAAAACCACCACTTCTGAGTGTAGTCAAACATGTAGCTGTTAAGAGTTTCTTTCAGTGGAAGCTCACTTTTGGCAGAGAAAACTTGCAGGAATGCACTCAGAAGGCAAAGCAGGAATAGAAATTCCACATCAAAAGTCTGCACCATTCTTCTTGCAAGCAACAACCAGGAAAAATGATGGACAATATAGAAAATGCTTGCATCAGTGAAACAATCAGGTAAAATAAGCTGCTCGCAAATCAACAGGCAAATTACATCAAACAAATGACACAAATGTCAAAGTAAAGTGAAGATTGAAATGGGAAGTTCAGTGAAAAAAATGCACTTTTTCTGTGATATTCCCTTTGCTCAAACTTGTTGATTGTTTTCAACATGTGGTTGGTCATAGCAGCAAAGAAATTGATGTCAGATATGTTGAACAGATAACTGTAACATCCACTCACCAAAGATCAGGTTTGGAGTGGGTTTTGCATCTTTGGGACAGGTCAGTGTGTGTCAACTTGTATCCATGTTCACACAACTGTCTGCCTCTTTGATTGGTTGTATAGCTGGTGGAATTCTAAACCCGGATTCAACTGCCTGTACAAGTAGTTGCCAGACAAATTGTTGGAAATTTGTGTGGTTTCGTTCCAAGACATTGTGACAAGCCCATTGTTTTTGGAAACAAAGCCAGCTGTTCTTTTTGACTTCTGCCTCACATTTTCCATCGTAGCATTGCATCAGAAGTATTCTGTTCAGGAGGCTGCACCGTCATTGGAGGTCACTCAATTATGAGTCACCGAAATGTGGGTGACTCAAGCAAATCACCCACAGGCAGTATCAATGAAATGCAAGAGATCACCTACTTCTTGGTGAAGATAAATTTCAAATTTGTATCTTTTGGGTCTTTTTGAATTGATTTGGGCAAATACAATGCATGAGTGAGGAAGTTGTCAAGTTTGAAGTTTCAGGTTTGTGAGGGCAAAAAGTTCAAATTATTGTGGTCACCTGGTAATATCACAGAAAGTACAAATATATTTGTTGAAGGATGTACATATTGATGAAATGTTGTTTTTCTGGTAGAGTGTTGGACTCGTGTCATTACTTTTGATTGTCAAAAATATTGTAAATGGTTTAAATTACAAATTTGGGGTTTTAGGAAGTGATTACAATGGACATACGGCAAAGATTTTGGCAAGCTTTTAAGGCAACAAGTTTCAAGGTACAAATTGTTTGGGGTACATTTGGGTGCATTAAAAACAACCTGTTTAAATTGAAGTTTGTCCTTTGTCCATTCCACTCACTGTGCATTTTGCTTTTATGCATTTTGGTCACAATTTATTTCAGTTGCTGTACATTCTAAACAGAATCAGAGTTGCACAAGGAGGGCTTGAACAGGAAACCAGAACAGAAAAACCTGGGCCTCTCAGTGTTGACACTCACTTTCATACAGATGGGGGCAGGAAGCACTGAAGGCCCACACTCTCATAGCAGGCTCACAAACATGTGCACTGCATGCTTCTACATGCACATTCTTTCTGTGTACTGTGTGTAGACACATCAACACACAGATACATGTTGGCAAACAAACATACACACACCTGCCCAAGCAAAACAGCCACCATTCTGTTTCTTGCCAACTATGTGTGAGAATGTCATGATTGGAAACTTTTATGATTTGACTGCTCACTGCAAGCACTCTGGACTAACAACCACAGCACCAGAGGGATCTTGATGCAGGGCCAAATGACCTGCTTCTTTGCATCTGAAAGGTTCAAAACATTTCTGCTCACTCAGCACTGTTTTGAAATTGAGACCCACATAAAGAGCACCCACCACCTGGTGATGCATCCACTTGATACTGCAAGTGCTACTTGAAGCATCAACAAAAGGAAGGTTTTGCCCCACTTTAGCAGTGGAGACAATAGTCATTAAAGTGCTTTTTTGGGCTTTTTGCTACAAAATGGGCAGCTGGAGATAAAAAAAATTCACAAGAACAGCCTCTTCAAAAACAAACTGAAAGTGAATTTTGTGGAGAGAAACTGGCTTCTCTGTCCATGGGACAGTCACAAATGAGGAGAACATGTGTGTTCAGAGTCTCCTTGTTATTTACGCTCTTGGTTTTGTTTTCTGTTGAAGTAAAGACAAAACGACAAATTTTGAAAATTGACCAAAATTTTGTTAAGACAGTGGGATTCAAAAACACATCAAAAGTTTGGCTCACCTTTTTGGACAAAATATTTCTTAGTACTGTGAAGACATTCTTGTATGATGAAATGCAGCATGAAAGCTTGACACCTCAAACAGTTTTCAGGTTTCCCTATTTTCTCTGCTATGGTTTGAACAAAGTTGCATCAGTCAGAATGATATCAACATTACCAAATAATTTTGAGAGAAGAGAAGGTGACACAAACAATAGCACAGTTATATCATATCCAATTGGCATGAACACAGGACAAACATGTTGCACACACAACAGATCAAAACCCCAAGTGATCATCTTTGTTACCAACACACCTGGAATTTCAAATTAGATTCTCAACTGAGATTAAACATTTCATTTGATTATGTTTTCATCACCCTCCAATTTGCACACAGTAGGTGTTTTGTTGGAACTGTTGAATTGCAAAGCAAGGCAAGTGGTTATGATCCCTTCCCCACAAAATTCTGTGGGATTTTCTCATCACTGATGCTTTATCCACCAACACATGTGGTGTTAGTCAAGTTGAAAGCCAAACCATATTCAACATTTGGTGTCTCCTTTTGCTACAATGTTATTGACAAGGACACAGTTTCAATGAACTCAAACATGAATGATGAGATTGTCGAAAGTATGGTGTTGTTGAGGTACCTATTTGTCATAAAGGGTCATATACTGGTGGAAGCAATTCACCTGAGAGTAAAAATGTACCAAAACATATTCATAACAGTTAGTGGATCTGGTACTCTTCAGGTTACAGTGTATGGAGGTCCAAGTGTTCTCTCTCCTGTTGTGCAGCCAATTTGCAAAGTTTCCAGTGGCAAAACATTGAACACATTTTCCATATCTACATTTCTAGCTGTTGTGATATTGTTTGGACATGTTGACTTGGTACAGTCCACACAAGAAAAGATCACCTATCAAAGTCTTTCAAACAGAAATGTCTTTTATCACAAGCCTAATCTGAAAAACATTGTCAAAGCAAGCTTTGATTCAAGACCACATTGTGACAACAGACAGGTCTGTATTTTCAGCATTGAGTCACCACGAAATAAAATCATAAATGTCTCAATCAATTCTTTGACCTCTACAACTGTTCTCAATGGCACATGTTTTTATGCTGGTGTGTCATTCTTTGACACAGATCTCATTTCAACTGTTTGCAAAAGTGTCAGGGGCATATTCAGGCACAGAAATGTGTATTCAAAAGCATCCATAATGTCAATTGTTGTGCATAAGTACACTTTTTATGCTGACATCAATGTGTCATTTGAAATATCATACACAGAGTGCAATCTCACCAGAACCAATTTTGTGGGAGGGTTTGCATTCAAACAAGGGCATGAGATCATCAAGTATGTGACACATTACAATCAAACATGCCACATAATACAATTCTACCCTGACATGGAGGACATCCGGTATGCAGACACCTATTATTACAAAAACAGGGGAATGTACAGCATCTACCTGCCATCAAGAAATGTCTACTCAATGCAGGCTCAGCTTACATTGTACATGACAGGTAGATATATTTGATTTTTTTAGGTTCTTGGTTGAACAGTTTTACATGACATGAGTGCTCCTGGGGCATGATTGTGAAAACACCAGCATTCCTGGAGGCACTTGGCAAAAGAGTGTTTGGTGATGGCCAAAAGAAACTTGGTGATCCTTTGAACACCATTAATTTTTTATGGAGACAAACTGATTGGCTAATAGTGCAGAAAGGAAACTGTATTTTGAGACCTGTGTTGTCATGTCATTATGTTTCTACAGGCAAGAGCAACTTTTCATATGTGGCCTATCTGGGCACACATGACATGCAAGTACATTGTCAAGCAGTGAAAAGGAGCAACTATTCAGTGCCACCAATCACAACATGCCCAAGATTGGACTTCAGACACACACTCTTCAAAAGTTACCAACTTTTGCCTGAAGAAGAAATGCTTCTGCAAATTCATCTGACATCCAGGAGACACTTCTGGAGAAAGACCACGCATGATGACAAAGAGTCATTGTTTGATGAAAGCCAGGAAAACAGTGCATCGATGATGAATTATTTGGAATATGTAGCAGAAAGGGTACAACATGCAAAAAAACACATGCACCTGGGAGAAAGGGACAAGAATGAGATACACGTGACTTTGCACGAGCCAATTCGAAGTCTACATATCCCTCTGCATGTTGAGCTCCAATACAGGTTCAATATCTATGCATTCACAGAAGATTGGCTTGATATTGTTTTCTCAGTTAGAAGTTTGCGAGATACTGCAGCAATCAATGGTTCCTTCCATTGGAGACAACTTGAAAAGATTTCAGACAACAATGGGAAAGTATTGTATCAGTTCAGTGGGAGCTTTGAAGATTTTCACAGTCGTATGAATGATTTTGCATTGTTGTTGCATCATGGTTTTTTGAACATCAGGAACCTGCAGAAGCAAACCAAAATACAGGTGACATTTGAACAGCCAGCCCCTCTTGTCATGTATTTAGGTTTGCCATGGTGGGAAATTTTTCAACATATTGTTTATTTCACAAGAATTTGGAGACCTTTGGAGTATGGAGAGATGGCACAGATGTTGACATACTCGGTATGGAAAGAGATGGTCAAGGTATTTGTTGACTCTTCAAACTGGGAAGGATCACTGAGGCTTACAAATAGAGAACCAGGTCATGCATTGGCAATTTGGAGAAACTTCTATTGGGAATCTATCAAAGAAAATTCTGAAAAAGATGTGTTCACAAGTTCTGAACTGAAGTTGAATATTGATGACTTGGAAAACAACACTGATACCAGAGTTAATTTATACTTGATAACACACAAGGACTGCAGTTTCAAAGATGCAAACACTTTTTACAACATTGGAAATGCAATTCCTATGCCAAAGGGACTGGGATTTACAACAAGGTACCTGTTCACAACCAAGATGACGCCTGCCAAACAGATGTCCCATCATCAATATTTCTTCGTCTTCCCTCCTTTGTTGCCAACATCAATGATGTTCAGAGCTTCCTGGATAGAAGCTCACAAATGGTGCACATCTTCAATCTTTGGTTACCACTTGCCTGTTATCCATAGCAGGGAGGAGCAAGATGAAATCATCAGAATTCTCAAAGATGAATCACACTTTCCCATAACTCTGCTTTTCATGGGACTCGCAAGAAAACAGGTAAAAAGCAGTCAGGCATGAACCTATTTCAAAGATTATTTGTGCTGGTGGGGAACAAATTCTGAAGGGCTAGCCAAAAGTGATATAATCTCTCCTGTTTCTTTTTGTGAGGAAACCTGGAAGTGGGTACACAGCAGCAACCCAGTTTCATTTCAACAATGGAAAAATATTCAGTACAGAAATGCAACAGTCTACAAATATGAAATGTCATATTTTTCCTCAATGAAAGAAAGAACATTTGATGGATCTGGCCCAGTATCTCTGAAAAATCTCAAATCTTCTGTCACAAATACTTTGTATCCAGAGCCATATTCAGAGACAAAGGTCTGCACTGCCATGTTGGTGGAGAATCTGGTGAACCCTGAGTGGATCAACATTGACTGCTACACCACGAAGATGAGGGATATTTTTTGTCAGAAAACCACAGAAAACATATCACTGAAAGAAAGCAGATTTGAAACTCTCTTGCTGTATTCCAATGCATGTTTCTTGAAAAACAACACATGTTTCGTGTTCAAATGGATTGATAGAAACACAATGATTCCAAAGGATTCACCAAATGTAATTGAAGATTTTGAATTTTTGTTTGATACAGTCAGTGTTCCATTCCCACCAATTCTAATGCCAGAAAAGAAGGAGACAACATTTAAACGATTTGCAGGTATTTATCACTACAGGATACAAACAGAAAATTTTAGAGGAGAGAAAAGCTTGCTTTTGAGTCAACAAAGTACTCAGACATTTCATGGAACACAAAACATCTTTGTGTGCAACTCTGATGCCTATGTGTCAATTTTGAGCATTTGTGATGGCATTGATGACTGTTCTCCTCAAAATGCTTCTGATGAAACTGGGTGTCACTGTAAAACCTCACACAACATGAGCAGCAAATGCAAATATTTGTTTGACCACAATGGAAAATCTTGGTGTTCAGATTGGGATTTGAGAACAGGAAATGGAACTTGTTTGATGTATTTCATTCCAATCCACAACAAAAAAGCCAACTTGCATCAATCACAGGTGAATCAATCCTTTCTGTGCAACAGGGGAAAACAAATACACAGGGCAATGGAGAATGACTTGGTTCCTGACTGTGGACCTGCAGGAGAAGATGAATACATTTTGCATCTGAGAACAGAAAATTTTGACTTTCTTTGTACAAAATTGTATCAGATTCCATGCAGGAGAGGACATTCAAAGTGTTACAATATTTCACAAATTTGCACCTACCAATTTGACCAACTTAACCACATGAGTCCATGCAGGACTGGGGAACATCTTGAAAATTGCAGACATTTTGAATGCAACATGATGCACAAATGTCCACAATACTATTGTATTCCTTGGGGTTATGTGTGTGATGGCAAGTGGGATTGTCCCTATGGCCTGGATGAAAGAATGGCCTGCACAAGTAGCTCTTTTCAAGATTGTGTGAATATGTTCAAATGTAAATTTTCAAGTATTTGTATTCATTTGAACAATGTTTGTGACTCCAGAAAAGATTGTCCTCATTCAGATGATGAGTCCATGTGTCTACTTATGTTCAAGTGCATGGACATGTGTGAGTGCTTGGGCTTTGCTATAAAGTGTGATGGTGCTGCTGTTTTCAATGTATCAAAGACTCTACCACATGTTCTTTTGATCATAAGAAACTCCAACAGTGTTTTCAGTTCAAAAATGTAAGTTCAGCCCAGAGTGCAATGAGTGTTCTTCTCAACAACAATGCATTGAAGTTGTGTGATGAGACTCCACTGCTGAACAAGTTTATGCAATTTTTTGACGCCAGTTACAATGAGATGGAACAGATACTGCCATGGTGTTTCAAAACCACCCCACGCTTGGTTCGATTGAATCTGAAGCACAATCAGATAAATTGTATTGCACAAAATGCTTTTGAAAAACTGACAGAATTATTTGTTTTGAATCTCTCTCACAATAATCTGGTCATTTTCAACTCCAACATTTTTCAGAACACAAATGTTCGGTTTATATTTCTACAACACAATTCTTTTCACATTTTGCAATCACACAGTTTTGCCAATCCAAATGTACTTGTGATGGAGAGTGACAAACATGAAATATGCTGCCTCAAACCTCCACACAGTGTTTGTTCTGCCCCAGCACCATGGTACATTTCATGTACTGACCTTTTGGTCAGTTTTGAAATCATGACAACATTTTATTGCCTCTCTGCCTTCATTATTGTTTTGAATTTCTTGAGTGCAGCATTGCATGTTTCTATTTTTGTCAAGGCAAGGAAAATATTTCCTTTTGCTGTGGCCTTGTTAAATATGACAGATTTTCAGTGTGGTGTGTACATGTCCATTGTTTGGTTGGGGGATTTAGTTTACAGGGGCAATTTTGCCTTCTTTGAAACTCAATGGAAGTCAAGCCAAACTTGTTTCTTTGCATTGGGTATGTTTCTTTCATTCACTTTGCTTTCTCCTTTACTTTTGTGCTTCTTGTCAGCTTCAAGATGTCATGCTGTTCTCTTCCCTATGAAAAACAGAAACATCTAGTTTTCTGCACAAAGTGGTGATGTCAATTTGTTGTGTTTCTCTCTTGTTGGCTCTTGGTCTGACTTTGTTTGTGAAGTTCCTTTATGGATCCATACCATTCATGACATGCTCACCATTTATTGATCCAAGCAAGTCAGTGGTTTGGGTTGATATCATTACTTGGATTGCAACAATCTTTCAACTGACAATTAGTGTTGTCATAATTAGTTTGTACACCTTAATGGTAACAAAATTGTATCAATCCAACAAAAACATGCAGAAGTCCAAGAAACAAAGCAATGTGTCAACAGTGATACAAGTGGTTGTGGTTTGTGTGTCAAACATAATTTGCTGGACACCAAGTGGGATTCTGTTTTTAGTTTCATTGCATCTGGAGAAGTATCCAATAGGTATGGTCATATGGACAACTGTAGCGGTAATACCCATCAATTCAGGTGTGAATCCTTCAGTATTTTTGGTTCAAATTGCAAGGAAAACAAAAACACTGCACTGATTTTGAATGAAGAAAATCTGGTTTCACCCCTGGTGTACTTTGTCCAGGTTTTGTGTATTGAGCACACATTCACAACAATTCCCACCACAGAGGCTGATAGGTGGAGTGCCTTCATACTGCTCAGTGGTAAAGTGTGGCCACAGGAAGCAAAATGATCAGAAACAAGAACCCTCACACTTCAGTAGAGAAGAGCATAAGCATCAATTGTATCCAATTTTGAATTGAGTAAAAAAACTGCAGCTTGGGTGAACTGCTTGTGCCAGGTGGAACATTTTGCAAGGGGTTGTGTGAACGCAAGGAAATGTGAACTTTGACAAATTGTGAAATGATCCTTTGTGGATGAATAGAATATTCTCAATGGCATATGTTTTGAGGTTGGTGTATCAATCAACTACTTGTAAGTGTATGACGAGCATATTCAGACACAGAAATGTGTATTCAAAAGCACCCCTGACGTGTATTGTTCTGCACAAACACACTATCTATGCTGACATCAATGTGTCATTTGAAATATCATACCCAGAACCAATTTTCTGGGGAGGTCCCTCCTTCACACATGGGCATGACCTCATAAAACATGTCGCACATCATTACAATCAAACATGCCACATTTTTTCCTTTATATCCTGACATGAAGGACACTCTGTGTGCAGACATTTTTTTGTAAATAATGGGGAACGTTCAGGATCTATATGCCCACAAGATATGTCTACTCAATGCAGGTTCAGCTCATATTTTACATGACAGGTAAATATGTGACAATTAGGGGTTCTGGGTTCAACAGTTTTACATGACACAAGTGCTCTTTGGGCATGATTATGAAAACACCTCCAGGAAGGGGTTGCCTCAAAGTTCTCCTGGTTGGATGGAAGAGTTTTTTGACTCTCACAAAATTCTCCATGATTCCACTGAACATATTCTATTCAGCTGATGTCTCATTAATGTTCAATTAGCTTTGGCTTTGTCATTTGAGAGAGTCTGTGAATAGAGAACTCAGATCCCCCCTCATCAAGCTGATTCCCTTAATTGCTTTGAAATTGCTTGAGTGTCTCTCTGACACAACATACATCCATTTCAAACTATTCACTTGGAATGGTGACTTATTCATTGCATGAGGCACATAGTTTAACAAGCACTCAGTTTTGGTGGGAGCAATGGAAATAACGTTTTGTATGTTTTTCTGGGGATCTTTGTGTTTTATCCCCAATATTCTTACTGAGGATGGAACATTAACAGAGTCCATCTTGAAGACTTACGTTTTCACCAAATCACCACAGAACTGGTTTTTATACCTTCAGAGTTTTCTCTATGACAGCATACAGCACTCACTGGCATTCCAATCCAAGTGGGCACATTATTTCATTTGTTTGATGCATGACATGAAGAAAAGGTCAAGCATTTTCAGCAAAAATAGAAGAAAACTTTTAACTTCTCAACATCAATTTCATCCCCAAATCAATCATTTGACAGGCAGAATTTCCCCCAGAAGGACAAATACAACTTACAAAGAGAATGAGTTGTACATTTTGCACAAGCATCACAAGAAACACAAACCTGTACAGTTCATCTTCCATTTGAATAATGCATTGAGACTAAATTTATCTTTTGAACATATTTATTTTTCTGCATACAGCATTAACAGATGTGTTTTTGGCAAACTGGAAATCAATTCTTCCACCCACCAGAATCTTCACAATTTCTGTGGCATTTTTGCAAATGTGACGTATTATCCTCCAGGGATGTCATCATCACTATCCACATTGAGCAATGCTTTCATTTTGATTGGTTCAAACTCATTACTTTACAGCTCAGTAAAAGAGACTTGATATATGTTCCATTCCCAGTAAAGTACAACATATCACTTGTGTTTTGCATAATAGATGCATGGAGAATACAAAGTGAGCCCACAGGGGAACCCACTGGTTCTACTTTTGCTTGGTGTTTTTACTTCATTCAGTCTAAAATTTATTTGCAAGTCTTCAAAGTGGTGGTGGAACATTTCAAAATCATTACACTTAATTTCATAGGTCATGGTCACATGACCAGTAAAGTGTTTGATGGGCCTGGAGTCAAGTATCCCTTGATTGGGGCTTGTCACCTGCAGAAGCCTCTTCTTCAAGGTCACAATGTAAAGTGCTCAGAAACACAACCAGCACTGAAGCTGAGGAAGCTGGATACATCATCATTTCAATGTGTTATTCACCATTTTAAAATGCACAACAGTATGGAGATGACATACTCATCTCATTCTGTTGAAATTCAGAAAATGCTTGAGCCCCTTTATACAAATACCACAATTACTTATCCATTTGACCTGTGCAAGAATAGAGAAGTATGTGTTTGGTATTTTTGCACAGAGAGAAATTCATTGTTGACATTTGCAGTAGAGGCTATGGAAAACTTTGGTTATGACAACCCTTCCTGCAACTATGGGGGCTTTAGTGTGTATGACAAGCAGGATTCTCTTGTTGTGAAACAATGTGTGATCAAAAGGTATGAAGCAATGAGAAGTATGAGAGGCACCGGAATATCTATACAAAGGGGTATACTGGGTACCTAGTGATGTACTCTTTCAAAAAGTATGTCTCATTTTTTGCTAAACTCCTGGTGTCAAGAACAAACTGTCAGGCTGTCAAATTGGATGCCTGCAAAACAAATTCTGTCTTGTTGTCTCTAAATCCAGGACAATGTATCATTGTTCAAGCAACCTATAAAGATGCCTACCCATGGAGTAAGAATTGTTCTGTTGACATCCTCCTGGACCAAACAACCACAGAAGGGGAATGGGTAAACTTTGTTGTCACAGGGTTCCTCAGAGGTAAAAGTTCCAAATATCACTGAAGCTTTCAGTCCTTTCAAGAGCTGTGGTGAACAACTTGTAATATGGCAATGGTCACCCTGCATTGGTGACTCACATGACAAACATTTGTACTTCAGGTCCACTTGATGGAATGACATTGCATGGAAAACATCACAATGGGTACTTTGAAACAAGTTTTTGGAACACAACAGCCATGAAATCTTTATGCACAGCATGTAAAAAAATAGCATGCTTCCAGGAAAGGATCACAGGTTTGTCTGATGTGCCAAAGATTTCAAAAAGCACACTTGTTTTCTTCTTTTATGAGCCCACGTGTCTTTGTAGATAATGAGGGAGTGTATTGTTTGGCTGGATTTTCCAAAGAAGCCAAAAGTTACAGGAAGAACATTTATGCACAGTTTGGACTGAAAACACCAATATACAAAAAAGGTATGAAACTTACTGTGGATTACAGTGGTGTTGACTTCAACAGTTAGGTTGATATTAAACTTGTGCATGGTGGCAACACAACAAATGATGTATTCAATACCAACAAGTTGTACCAGACTGTGGTGTTTTCAACGAGAACTTATCACATGAGAAGCACAAAACCAACTATCAATCCCAACTTCCTCCTGTTGCTTGACACACTCAATGTTCAACTCCATTTTACAAATCAGTGCGAATATCATTTCCCATTTCCGATTGACCATGTCTCATGATGAGCTACGGAACAAAGAGCAACTAAAAACAAAATTCCATGATCAGATAATAAAGCATCAAATTTCATTTGCACTTTCACAAAAATATGTGAAAAAGGAAATACCCATTGTAGGAAAGATGACCTCTGGTGAACTGTGCCTCCAAAATTTTGACAACATGGTTGTACCAGCAAAAGACAAGATTCAAACTATGTTTGTTTCAGCAGATATCTGTTTCTCTGTCATTTCCACCACTAAACTCAGTCATCAAGATGGTTCGAGTGAAGCATTGTTGGATTGAGCCATTTCTGGCACTCTACCAATTTTGCATCAAGTACACTCTAACAAGGTGGTACATATCATTCTGATATATGTCAGCACATATTATTACAACAGAACAATGGACACCAAAGCCAATGCAGAGACTGTGGTCAAAGCATTTGATAATTCACTGTTTTCATGGGAACTGGCTGTTGCCCATTGTAGGAGAATTGGTGGCTCTTTGCCAATTACCAGGGACAGACAGGAGTTTGACTTGCTGATGTTGTTGGTCAGACAGAGTCAAGTCTATAGTCTTGCAGCAATTGAACTTGTATTTCTTGGCCTGATACGCAATGTTGAGGTGAGTCTGTCAGAACATTATTTTTGTATGCTGAAGAAGCAGTGCACAGGGCCACTGCAAGTCCCCGGGGTGTTTGCTTTGCCTGGCATTACCCTCTATTTTTGTTGTTGGTTTGTGATGTAAGAAAACCAAGAGATTGCAAACTGTTTGCATCTGGTCACCAAACAGTTTTGCATCCAGTTCCCAGGGAAGTTGGTGTGGATATTTGTTCAAATAACACAATTAACTGCTTTCAAATACCTTTTATACAAACTATAGATCAAGTCTCTTACTTGTAAAGAACATTTTTGGCCATGTTGAGTTGCCCCCAAGCCCTGGCAACTCAACATGGGCTTACAAACTCAACACAGGCAAGAAAAATGAAAAATGCCTGAAAATGGCCTGAAACTGATCCTGGCTTAATGTGCGAAGTCCCTTCAGGGCGAAGTACCATGTGGTAGTGCAGTATATGGCAAGGTGGATGAAATGTCCCCTCCCCCCACCAGACATTCCCCCACGGAGAAGACAAGGAGGACAAGGAAGAATCGACGACATTACCGGCAAGGGACTTCGCACTGCAGTTGCCTTGAGCACTGCTTCTTGTTTTCACCATGTTGAGTAACCGCCCGCCTCCTTAACTCAACATGGGCTGGCCAACTGAACACGGGCAAAAAACTGAAAAATGCTTAAAATGGCCCAAAAATGATCATGGCCAATTTTCACCATGTTGAGTGACCCCTCATCCCCTTACTCAACATACACACACACACACAAACACACACACACACACACACACACACACACACACACACACACACACACACAGACTGTGTCAGAACAACCAGCGGTGGAAGGCCGAACCGCGCGCTTAAAAATGAAGTCACAACTTGTGTTCACAGGGACAACTTGTCTGGAAGAACAAAGATCCAGTGGGATATCAAAACTGGAAACAAGGGCCTGCACCCAAAGAAAGAAAGCAGTTTGGATATTTTGTGGGACATGGTCGATCATCAATCCAGTCTGAATTTGCCTTCTTTCTCCATCACTTTCTTGAAGGATTGAACTATTCAAGCCTGACCACAGAGAAAACCTCAATTATGGATAACAAAGAGGAAAATTGTTTTGCATTGTTGTTGAGTAGCACTCCAATATGGTTGCCAGTGAAATGTGAGGAACCTTTATCATCAGGTACTTTTTGTTATTTTGAGAAAACCATCACAGAATATGGCGATGTTGTTTCTTCTGACAGGAGACTTTGTCCCACAGGATCCATTCTGAAAAATTATACTTGCTTTCATTTCATCTGGCACAACAGTTTCAAATTTGTGTGCAATGGCACAGGAATGACAAATGTAAATATTGATCAATTCAAATTTCTATTCAATGCTGTCTGTCCTGTATTTCCTCCCATTGTTTTGCCAGCAACAGTTGGGTCCAGGAAAGGAATGAGGTACAACAAGGTGTTCTCCAAATTCCAAATGAACACTTTCATTCTTCACAAAAATATGTCAGCACTACATATCTGTTCTTCAGAAAAACATCCAATTGACCCAGAATACTCTGTGTTCCAGTGTCAAGAAATGGCTTTCATATCAGTGAAATTCATTTGCAATGATGTGGCAGATTGTCCATCTCCTGATGATGTTGATGAAAGAGGGTGCACATGCAACAACACAGCACACATTTCCAATAAATGTAAACACAGCATAAATGAGTCAGGCAGCAAGGCATGCTCAATTTTTTATTACTTATCTCAAGATCAGATTTGTCACCCATACATTTCCATCCCTGAAGCTGCAACAACACAAATGCCTGGCAGAAACAAGGACACACACAGAGATAATAAAATATTAAAAATGGCTTCAGAAACAAAGAGTGCAGAACAATCAAGTACAAATGCAGTCACAGAGCGAAACCATCATTGCACCACATTTGAATGCCAACAACAAGGACAAATTCCTTGTGGGACATGCCCAGAAAAATGTTTTTCCATTTCAGCTATTTGTCTGTTCAGGACAAGCAAGTTTGCTGGTCTAGAACCATGTGGCAATGGGGCACATTTGCAAGACTGCAAATAGTTTGAATGTCATGATGCTTTCAAATGCCCACTATTTTATTGCATCCCATGGAGCTATGCTTGTGATGGTAAGTGGGATTGCCCAACTGCATTTGATGAACATGAACAGCAAACATGTTCTGTGGTGTTATCATGCACAAATATGTTCAAATGCCATGGCACAAGAATGTGTATTCATATGAATGATATTTGCAATGGAGTACCAGACTGTACTGAGAATGATGATGAGTTTCTGTGCTTACCATCTAGTCACAAATGTCCACCATCATGCTCATGCTTTTTTCTGGCTTTACACTGTTTGGGCACAAAGTTTAGTCCAAATGGTATGGGCAAACAATTCTTTCTTCTTGTGCATTTTCACAATCATACAGAGCACAATTCAAGGCTTCTTTTATCAAAATTTGTTTCTGCTGTCATATTGGTTGCACATGACTGTGGGTTGAAAAAAGTGTGTCACAACAGCTACTCAGCTCACATTGCAATGATGAACTTTTCCAGTAATATCATTGAATCTCTGATGAATGAGTGTTTCAAACTTTCCACAAAAATCAAAAGTCTATCCTTGAATAAAAATAAAATTATGCACTTGGGGAGGAGATCATTGTGTAATTTACAAGTTTTGTCTTACTTAGACTTGTCTGACAACAACATTTCAGATTTTTCCTCATCTACAATTGGAAATGTTGTCAGCATTTTTATCCTGGAGAACAATCCTTTGCAAGGAGTATCAGCTGAATCATTTCTGGGCTTGACTGTGAAAGTTTTCAAAACTGAAAAATATTCTCTTTGCTGTGTTGTTGAGTCTATTTCAAGATGTACAGCCCAGAAACTTTGGAACATATCTTGTGCAAATTTGTTGTCCAGCATTTCTGGCAGAAGCACATTGTACACTGTGTCCTTCACAGTATTTATCTGCAATGTGGTATGTGTATTCATTCACAGGAATCCAAACAAAAAGGGCACTGAAAAAATATCTACTTTCAGACACATGGCTATTTCTTTGAGTTTTGCAGATTTGACTTGTGCTGCATACCAAATAATTTTATGTATATTTGATACAGTTTACAGGAAAGATTTTGTGCTCAAGGAAAAGGTTTGGAGATCCAGTGCATTTTGTCTTGTGGCTTTTGGACTTTCACTTTGTTTTTCAATTCTTTCTCCAGTACTTCTTACTTTGCTGGCTATGGCTAGATTTAAACTGGTGAAACATCCTTTGGGATCTGAGTTCAAAAAAACCTCTTTTGTGATGAAAAATCTCTCAGGTCTCTGGAGCATATCTGTGATTGTGTCAATCAGCTTCACATTATTTTTCACCTATCAAGGGAAAACAATTCCAAACAACTTGTGTTCTCCTTTCTTTGACATTACCCACACAGTCATCTCCATGAAAGTAGTCACATGGACCACAGTTGTTCTAAAAATGGCTGCTGTGACAATTATGTTTGTTCTTTGTCAAAATGATGAATAAAATTGTCAAATCACAAAAGGCTCTGGAAAAATCAATGTCCAAAACAAAATCAAACACATCAAAAATGGCTCAAGTAGTGTGCATAATACTCTCAAGTATTGCCTGTTGGATACTCAGTGGAGTTGTGTATTTGACAGTAATGTACTTGGAACAATATCCAACAGAAATGCTGACTTGGGTGATAATCACAGCTGTGCCTTTGAATTCTCTTGTGAACCCTCTTGTCTTTGTTTTCACAACAATGAAGAAAAGGCACTCAGAAAAGAAGTAAGGATGAGCAAGGGGTTTGTGCTGAGGAAATAAGTGTTTTTCCATGTTTGTTTTGGATGTTGTTTTTTTTTTATGTGAGTGTTGAAAAGATTTTTGCAATGTTTTGCAGTTTGACTCCACCCTGGAGGTCAGCAGTGAGCATGGCTTCTTGTGTTCCTGTCTGATTTGGCTTTAGGCAGCCTTTCTAGCACACCAGTGTTACAGTACAACTCACTTCACAAATCTGCATGCTATTTCACTGTGAGACACCAGGAATTTCCTCACATCGACTGAAAGTATGTCAGGTGTTTCAGTGTCACAAATCAGCCTGCCAGGACTCATGTCATCATGAGTCACTTTTGGAAACAAAAAAAGTTTGTTGCACATGAGGTGTTTTGTGTCAACTCACTTGTACACTCAGTGTTCCCTGAACCTGTGTATCTCACAGAACTCAATTCAAGGAGTGTTTCACATACTAGTCCAGTCTTGTACTCCGAGACCTGTGCACCCACTGCTGTCGGAGCACTCCAAGTCTGTTCTGTAAAAGTGGTATTTGCTCCCATGGGAGCACAAGAATACGCTTCCATAGAGATGACCCTTGGTCCCTGCCAAGCACAGCCATTTCGTACACATCTGGTGCAGAGATTATCTCTGAGCATCTGAGTCGAGAACATGCACAATCCAATGTGTGGTCAAAAGCCAACACGTGCATTTTGCACATTCCTGCACATACAGGTGTGTCATGACACCTGGGTATGGCCTGCACCCCACCAGGGGGCCGTGGGTAGAGCCCTTTGTGGGGCCCCACAGGCAGCTGAGGATGGGCCTTGAAGGGGGACTGCCGAGAGCTTGGCAGGCTGTTGGGATGGCCTCGGCAGCCCCGTACTGTGACGTGTGAAACCGCAAGTTTTCACTCATTATTGAACCTTCCCACCAACCCTGCTTGAAGCTGTGGTACAGCTTCACCTGCGAGCATACCCAAAAGTAGTTTGGGTAATGAGGCTGGCCCAGGAGCAGCTTGGGGTTGTTGACTTTGATGATTTGTAGGACCTGGTAATAAAGTTAACCAGCACTTCTAACAATTGTTCACAATGAGTTTGTTTGACTTGCAAGTGTGGGGGCACAATTGCATCGTGAAGAGGTTTCGGGGAAATGTGTGGTGACTGCCCGGTACCCACGGGTCCGCCCGACGGTAGAGGGTGGAACACCCCACACAACACCATTTGGAGTGGGTGCTGCTGGGGCAGGGGATGCAGCGTGATGTCAGAAGGGAATGGTTACAAAAGGAGTGCATGGAACAAATGTTTGAGAGATTCACTGAGGTTTGTGGGTCAAGAGAGTTTGGTCTTAGTGCCTGTACTGAACATTCTCAACAGTGCCGTAGCTTATTTGGCTGCTGTTTGGTTCTTCATTGGAGGACAGTCAACCCTGCCTGGTTGGTTCCAGCAATTGGAGCCCGTGTGGTTGTCATCAACTGAGTGCGCATGCGCAAGGCAACATCGGAGATTATAGCTCACGCAGAGAAACATCAGTCTAGATGGATCAGCTCCGTTGTGACAATACACAACATTTTTTGGTGTCTCTGGGAGGACAGGGACATCTTTCGATGACCACCAGGCAACTGAATCTTGGGCTGGGAACACACTCCCAGTGACGCAGTAACCAGCGACGCAACCATCGCATCGCTGCATTGGGTCAGCATTTACGTCGCCCCAACCGCTCCCAGAGGAGTCAAAAGATGTAACAGTAGCCTCCATACAAACCCAATGGGGCGACACGATAGCACGACGCAACAGCATGACGGGACAGTACGTCACCCTTCAGTGTGTCTGCACCCTAAGCCTTGGAAGGGATTTGGCCAGGGGGAGGTAGAGAAGTGTCTATTCTCTTCCAGCCCAGGGTCTGCCTGGTTTGTAGGTCATTGTCAATCAGCCTCCAGCAGGTACATTTTGTGGATGCCTTGCATGCGACAGAGAAGAGAGCGACACAGAGAAGAGAGCTGCCCTGTTCTCTGTCTTCCCCTGCTCAATCTGTTCTGTGAAAGACAATGTGGTGAAATCCAGAGCGGCACAGTGACAAAGAGCTCAATCCTGAGGTTGGTGAAAAAATCCCCCCCCCCGTCAGGACTTATGGGTGGGGTCACCCCCCCCCCGACTCCCAATATCACCATCAAATCTAGGTTTTGTCCCTTCTGTGCTGCAGACGATTCTGGGTCATTTTGCAGTATCGTTCGCAAGCTACAGTAACTTTGTAGGAAAATCCTTTCCTGCAGCAGTTACACAACCTGCCCCCCCCCCAACCCCCAACAAATTCTCAACCCACCCCGGGTCATTGTGTCGTGTGGAAAATACCGCATCTTCCCATGCACGCTATCCAGCTTTCGACAGTGTGCTGAACACCTGGGAGAGCTGCTTCAGAGGAGCTGGGTGAAACCAAAGCTGCTCTCCAGGCCAGCACCCCGTGCTAGTCCATTTTACCCGCAACACAGTTCCCCTGCCAGGAGAGTTTCTCTCAACCAGAGTCAAAATAAACAAACACACATTGGTTTCAGAGTTCTTCCTCTGGCGCTGCCGAGCCGGAACCCGAGGCTGCACAACAACGGTGCCGAAACTTATGGCCCAACCGGGGCTACCCGCACACAACAGTTGTGTGAGAGAGATGAGGTGTGTACTCACCAATCGTGAGGCAGGGACAGGCCCCAGTCTTCCTCTCTATCCTCCACCATCCTGCAATCAACAGTCACGTGTCAAGCTCGGGCAGCAACCGTTTTTCTGCGCATGCTCAGTCAATATCGAGCAGGGGGGCCTCCAACAGTGAACCTCACTCTGACAGACTGGGGCAGAAAGCACTGGTCTCGTACACGTCCACACACACGTGCATGCCCAACACACACACACACACAAACACACACACACACACACACTCACACTATTGCGCACACAAAACAGCCAGCATTCCATTTCTCGCCAAAGGTTTCGCCAAAGTGACTTGGGTGAAAACTCAACCAAAACTAACCCAGCCAAACCGCTTACGACACCACAACTGCCACATCACCACGTGTCGCATGTCAGTGTGGTGCCTCATTATCGCCCAATGTCACTAATTGTTGAGTGCAGATGTGGTCGGGCCTGTTCCACACAGGACGCACCTTGCGTCGTTTCCCACGTCAAGTCAAAGCGTACTCTGCCACAGGCCATGTGCAGCAGGGACTTTCCACAGACGCAACACGTGGCTTGTCCTGTGTGAAACTGGCACCTTGTCCTTTTCCTCCAGGCCTGTGTCACACTGGACGCGCCTTGCCTCGCATCCCAAGTCAGGCCAGGGTGTACTGCGTCACCCAGATGCTACACGTGCTTCGTCGCATGTTGACCACGCCTGGTAACCACCTGCCCCTTGTAGTCCCCCTCAGGCTCCGTTGCCAAGCAACGCGATGGCGGCGGTACTCACGAGGTTTCCCGGATGGTGGAGAGCGGCCTCTGATTGGTCAGCGTGATGAGACGCGAGTAGTCACGTGGGGGGCTCCTGATTGGAGGAGAGATCTCCACACACGCCGAGTCGCTGCGCAGGACGCGCTGAAAACAGAACCAACCCGCGCATCCAGTTCACAGAACTTCGTTTGATTGACTTCAAAAACATTCACTGTAAAATCCCGCGTATAAGACCACCTTTTGATGCCAAAAAATTGATACCAAAGAAGGAGGGTGGCCTTATATGTGAGGATTGGACTTTCAACATCATTGATCAACAATATTACAAGAAGTCATGAGTCAAGAGTAGAAATGAGAAAGTGAAGCATGAAAGGAGAGTAGGATCAGTTGAGGAATCATCAAAATTGAGTTTAAACAAGGATGAAATAGAAAAGATTTGCCTCAAAAGGGTACATTTATAACTTTTGGAGAAAAAGTTGAAATAAAAAACCTTAGGCTAGGAAAAAATATTTGGAAAAAATGATTTTGAAGTAGAATTTCCTTGATTTTGATTTAGAAAAACCTAAAATTTGCTTACATGAATAAATTTTCTGAAAATGTGAAAAAAATAGATTTGTACTGATTTTGTGGCTGAAAAAGGGGGGTGGTCTTATACATGAAGGGGTCTTATACGCGGGATTTTACGGTACCTCAAACACATATTTTCGTTCATGGTTGCTCAGGTGCAGTTCGTTTTCACGATAGGTCATCGCTCCATTCCCCACACCAAAGGAACCATGCCCTCAAAAATGCACGCTCTCATGACCCTCTTGTTTCCGTCATTGCAGAAGACGTTCTGTCCCCAGAACTTTCCCGCCCTCCAGAGGGCGCGGGTGAAACCCACGTGACCTGTCCCGTCTCACCTTGCGCGTCGCGGAGTCCGTGACGTCATCACCCTTCTCCTGTTTGGCTTTCTTTCGCTTTAGCGGCGTCAGCACGTCCATCAGCGTGCGCTTCCGCTTCTTCTCACGTCCTCCATTATCGCTCACGTTGCTCGCCTCCTTATTATCGCCCAAGGTCGCTAATTCTGAGCTGAGGTTCTTCCGTGGTGTGTCTGTGACGTCACACGTGTTGATGACGTCAGACGCGCCCAGGGACACGGAGCGACGCTTCGCGCCTGCGCCTCGCGTCCCGCTCTCTGATTGGCTCTGGCTGCTCGACGCTGATTGGTTGCCTGTGGACCCTGGGAACGAATGACGGCAAACGTTCAAGTTGCGTCTTGGGAATTGAGCTTTCAGCCTCATGGGCTGCACACAGAGAGACGAGTCAGCTGCACAGTGCCACGTGATCCCCCAGGACACTCTCAGTACTCTCAGTCAGTACTCAGTGCTCCTTCAGTATTCTCTCAGTACTCACTCTCGGAGTGACACCTGGCGGCTCGGCGGGGAGACAGGCAGCGCTGCGCTGACGTCACGTCCTGCAGGACGCGCTTGACGAGGAGACCCGGCGACGCGCGACGCTCCGGCGTCTTCCGTCCAGAGGCCTGGAGCAGCAGGAGAGACGCCACGTCAACAGCAGGAGAGACGCAGTGTCAACAGCAGGAGAGACGTAGCGTCAACAACAGGAGAGACGTAGCGTCAACAGCAGGAGAGACACAGCATCAACAACAGGAGAGACGTAGCATCAACAGTAGGAGAGACGCAGTGTCAACAGCAGGAGAGACGTAGCGTCAACAACAGGAGAGATGCAGCGTCAACAACAGGAGAGACGCAGCATCAACAACAGGAGAGACGCAGCGTCAACAACAGGAGAGACGCAGTGTCAACAACAGGAGAGACGCAGTGTCAACAACAGGAGAGACGCAGCGTCAACAACAGGAGAGATGTAGCGTCAACAACAGGAGAGATGCAGTGTCAACAACAGGAGAGACGCAGCATCAACAACAGGAGAGATGCAGTGTCAACAACAGGAGAGACACAGCATCAACAACAGGAGAGATGCAGTGTCAACAACAGGAGAGACGCAGTGTCAACAACAGGAGAGACGCAGCGTCAACAACAGGAGAGACGTAGCGTCAACAAACACAGCGTCAACAACAGGAGAGACGCAGCGTCAACAACAGGAGAGATGCAGCATCAACAACAGGAGAGATGCAGCATCAACAAAATGGAGAGATGCAGTGTCAACAACAGGAGAGATGCAGCGTCAACAACAGGAGAGACGTAGCATCAACAAACACACAGCGTCAACAACAGGAGAGACGCAGCATCAACAACAGGAGAGATGCAGCGTCAACAACAGGAGAGATGCAGCGTCAAACACAGGAGAGATGTAGCATCAACAAACACACAGAGTCAACAACAGGAGAGACGCAGCATCAACAACAGGAGAGATGCAGCGTCAACAACAGGAGAGA
>JAAUXT010032288.1_pt1 | contig 24314 bp, 26 predicted proteins | sample 7278171 | NCBI WGS metagenome assembly JAAUXT01 (sample SAMN14350112, study PRJNA611818) | marine sediment metagenome | isolation source: surface marine sediment (1.8m) | place: French Polynesia: Moorea | collected 2018-08
GTGGTGGTGGGGGGGGTGGTTAGTGGTGGGGGTGGGGGAGGGGGGGTGGTTCGTGGTGGGGGGGTGGGGGTGGGGGGGTTAGTGGTGGTGGGGGGGGTGGGGGTGGGGGTGGTTAGTGGTGGTGGGGGGTGGTTAGTGGTGGGGGGGGTGGGGGTGGTTAGTGGTGGGGGGTGGGGGGTCTGGTGGGTGGGTGGGTGGGTGGGTGGGTAGGTGGGGTCCAGTGGTGGGTGGGGGGGTGTGGGGGGGAGGTTACATTCCAAAGTGTGGACAGATGCACTCATGAATGCTAAGGGTTTTTAAGCCAACAGCGGGACCTAGATGGCCGCTACCGCGACCATCAACAAAACGAAACACAGATGCCTCAACTGGCAGCACTTGGAACAAAGTCAGTGCACTCAACCTGATTTTTGTCACCGTTTTTCTTTTCGTCTCCTTCCCGGCACACCGAGGGTCCAGGTGAGCAGAAGCCTCCCTCAGAGCCTCATTGTGTTCTTCAAGTAGTGCCCTGGAGGAAGTGTGCGTGTCCGAGTTTGCGAGTGTGGGTGAACAAGTCCAGAGAGCAGCGCTCGGCGTGATGAGGCCTGACACCACAAGTGCTTTTGGCATTCCGACCTGCAAGTAGTCACACAGGAGGCTATGAGGTTGTGCACCCACACATGAAATGTAAAATGACAGGAGAGGCTGAAGTTTGAGGCTGAAGTACAACAATCACAGCGTTTGTACGCATTCGAGCCCAACAGGCTCCGGTCACCGAGAGACCTGAACATGTATGGAGAAATGAGTCAAAGCACAGAACGACGGCATTGTGCAGGGGGACATGAAGAATATTTCTGTGGTTTGCAAAAAGTGACTTTTGTTGCGAAGTAAGGTTTTCGTGAAAAAGTCTTGTGCGCAAAGTGGCGGAAATGTAATTCCTCGAACACAGAAAGGAACAAAGGAGAACAACAGATTGTCCGCAAAAGGCTGGTGCTTGATATCACAACTTCTTGGTCTTTCCCCATCCCCAAGCTCTCTTTGCTGCTGGAACAGGTCTGTCAAGTTGGCACAGACAAGAACCTCGGTGGTTCAGTGAATCAATCAGAACCAAGCTCCCAGGACAATTCTGCACATCTGAATTGGCACTTTCTGGTGAGTTTTGGCACAATGCCAATGAGTTGTGGCACAACGTTTGGACAAGGCAGAAATGCACGTCTGATGCTCTTCTCTCCAGAACATTAACCTTATGTTAAAGCACAAAAAAATTCTGCAAGATTCTCAAGGGATACTCAATCAATTGAATTTTCACAGGGTTTTCTTGCTTGATTTCACCTGTGCATTTCTGGGCAGAATGGTATTTCAAAAAATATTTGATCCTCTGCCAATAGAAACGACGTTAGGGTTCCCGAATTCAACACCAACGACCATGAGCAAAGTCTTGTTCGCGCAGGAGTATTGCGCTTCAAGCGCGATGCCTCGTACTCGTACGTGCGAACAACTTGAATGTGGTGCAAAACAATCCACCACCAGTCTCCAGAGGAAAAATTGATCTGAAAGAACAGTCTGATAACCATGAGATCGCGTGGGTGGACTCCCAGCTGCACATTTCCCAGCTCACAAACACAAGGCTCCGGAAAGAAAAACACTCAGACCGGTTGTCCGTTTTGTAATGCATATTTTTGGGTGCAGCAAAACAGCCAACTCTCTGCAACTCTTGCGGACCCGTTGCCCTGAAACCACCCAGAGACCACTTCTCTATTCACTTGTTTTATCTCTCCATTATTTGCTCCCATAATGACAACAAATGAGTGTGGCCCTTAGATACTGAGAACAAGACGTAAGTTTGCCACGCTCTGAAAAAAATGATCAGACAGATTTCTACCCAAAACAGGCGCAAAATAAGAGAAAACAGTGAAAAACAGGTGATGAAAGGGACAACGAGAGTACAAGTTGCACAAGAACAAAGCAACACGCGCGAGTTTGGAAGAAAAAGACAAAACTTTTTCCGAGGTTGAATGCTGCAAAAACCAAAACGTGAATCGCTTGCTCAGACAAAGCTTATTGACAAGAACTACCCAAAGGGACGTCATAATGCAGGAAGTTCTGCGGCATGTTTGATTGTGTGTCAGCGGAGGGAATCGGAATGTTCCTGAGCGATGTGCATCATTACCTTGACACTCCCTGTCATTACCTTTCAATAGCAGAAAATCTCATTTCACACCCAAAAACGCTTGGAATGCATATTGGGCACTCAAGAAAGGTCTTTCTAAGGTCAGAAGCTCATGACCCAGAAACCTTACCCCCAGTGATGGATGGTAAATGTCTGTGGTGCTTGTACACTGGCAGCGTACACAGACCTCCGCGCAAATCTCCCAGAGACGCGCCAAGGTTGGAGTCTGGTCTGCTGCATGAGAACAAGGAAAACAGGGTGATACGATGCTGCTTCGGACACTTTACACGCAATAAATATCAGGCTATCAGCGGCCAGCGCCAAAGGGAACCTTACGTTTTTTCCTGAGCGTCGTTTTTTGGGGGTCGACACAAAGTTGAGCAACACACGCTGAGCAAATCTGTTCGTGTGCTTGACAAAGCTTGTGGCGGTTCTGTTGCACGAAATATTCACTGAACATTGCAAAAAGAATGGAGATTAAACTGAAACAAGTGGGAGCTGCGAACAACAGAGACATTTGTTGAACCAGACAAGAGAAAAAAGAGGATCACGTATTCTTCCGTGGGTAAGTATTCAGGTTTGGGACAAAATCATTTTCCCCCACGATCTTTCCAAAAGCATTGAGGACTTCAGCCAACTACATGTTACTCCCACGCATATCAATCTCATTTTCAAGTTTTTGTTTTGATTTTTGCTGATTTCGCTCGAAATCTGTTTTTGAGGAGGTGGGGGGGGGGCGAGGTTGCCGCCTGTCCCACCGATGACAGGAACTGACAGAAATAGTTACGTTCTGGTTATTTTTGTGTCTTGCTTTCAACCAACAGTGGTTTTTCAAACAGACTTTCTGCTCTGAGCCTTGATATCAGGTACGGTGAATCAAGTACTGCATGTTACGTGCGCCCTGAATGGAGACCACCACAGGTCCAGAACAACGACATTGGATTGAAAAAATCTGTTTGTGCATCTTGATCTTTTACTGAGATCCACAAAAAAACACTGGTAGCCACAACTAAGTAAAAAGACTCTGTCGGGTTTTTTTTCAGCCAGAGACCAAAGTTAATTGTTTCAAAGTTCCTTTTTCCCAACATGGGCCAACAAGGCCACTTCAGAAATATCAATCCTTTTGTTTCAAAGTTCCCTCTGAGCACAAGATCCACTGGAGCAGAGCCTCTTCTTCGCAAAAGTTACCAAACTAGACAACTGTTTGTTGTCTAGAATGAGAATGGTCTGTCAAGTGAAGTGTCTGACGGCAGGTGACAAGAGCAATGCCGCTTGGTTTTTCTGTTTTCTGCGTAACACGCAAAAAGTGTTTTTTTGACGTTCTTCTGTTGAAAAATACTTTTGCTGTGGAAATGTAGGAAGCAGTCGCCAGTTCAAACTGATCTGCCATTCTCTCTGCGCAAAGGCTCTTGAATGGGAAGCATAGACAATGCAGATGGCATGCATGAAATACAGTGTTGTGTGTGCAACTGGACATCGACAGCTCACAAAACTCAACCTGAATTTCTCACGCAACTTCCGTGAGTTGGTTGCGGCGTTTTGCTGCAGAATTCAGGGAAGGATATTTTTTTGGGTGCAAAACAGGTGATTTGCTGCAGAACTTCTCTCTTCACACCGTTCGCGTGCGTCAAACTTTAGCACAAGGGGAAATTGCACTTGTGCTGAAAAATTTATTCAGGTGTGTGTCATGGAACACTGCTGGAACAAAACACATGCGCCAGATTTGTTCCTCCAATGCAATGGAACCAATGATCGTTCTATTTTTCGCGCGCATTCTGCAATGGGAAGTATCACACTGTTTCACACGTACTTTCAGGGTGCTGGCTGGCTGTTTGACTCCGATCGTTACTGCTGCTTCAGACAACTTCGTGATAACGGCCGAACACACCATGAGGAGCGATCAGATAAGAATTCAATCATCCATCCAGGAAGAAGGAAGAAGAAGAGAAAAGAGAACAGTCTGCGTGGGTGTGGGACTGAATCACGTACACTCGACACAACACGGCTCAGAACCGGCGGGCATGATTTGGGTGGGGAAGTCTTGGTTGGTTCTTGGAGTTGCCGCGTTGGCATTGGCATCTCAACTCCGACTTGTCGACGGCGTCCCCTCCGGGCCCTTCGGCTTCTTCCCGCCGCCGCAGACGCCACCACGGGAGAACTGCACGGGCGGCCGCGAGTGTGCCGACCACCACGCGGCAGTCGACCTCATGCGGCAGCACCGTCTTGCCAAGATCAAACAGACATTCATGGAAAAGCTCGGTCTGGAAGGCGAACTGAACTTAACCCGGGCTGGCGTCAATGGCGGTGGCGGTGGCGGTGACGGTGGTGGTGGTGGCGGCGGCGGCGGGGTGCGGGCTGCCCTCCCAGCCGGGTCGGTGGGCCCGGCGATCCGCTCGGTGCTGCAGCGCAGTCCTGAACGTCAAGGTGGAGCATTCCCCGGAGGCTACTTCGCTGAAGTGTCTGAGATCGTCTCATTTGCAGAGGAAGTTGCTGGTAGGTTGAACTGTGACATTCACCCAAATACGCTTTTGTGTGTTGCTCGTGTATGTGGCCTGTACCGCGCGAGTGTGATTGCAAATATACGCGTACGTTCGCCTTGACAGAATAACACAAACTCGTGCACAAGATTATTTCCAAAACGGTTGGAGTCTGTGAAAGTTCCTGAAAATGTTCGGTGACCAGATACCGGAGCGCTCCCTGTCAGCGACACATCGGAAAAAAAATAACCGTACGTGACTGGCCGGCGTGACTTCCAGTATTTCACCAGTGCAGTTGTTGGCAAGAATCAACGTGATGCGTGATGTGACCGTACCATCAGCGGAGCATATTACAGTGCTTCACCTCACAGGGTGTTTTGATGACTTTTGGCAGGGGGTCCACAACATCGAGGGGTATACGTATGCCCATACTTCATAATCAGATCAGAGTTGCCGCAACACTAACACACGCATTTTGGCGAAACGACCTTTGAGATGGTTTTGCAATGCTTGGCCCAAGCAGAGCTCTGCAGCCGTCTTGACCTGGAACTGAACTAAGTCCTAGACACAACAGAAGCACCCGCCACCTCTAAATCAAGTTCTGTTGGCGTTGAATCAAGAACTTCAGGAAGGAATCACGATCTATGCTCCTGCGCCGCAGTACCACATGAGTACAAGTACATAAATTCTTGTTGAGTCCGAACGGGCATTGATCAGCGGTCTAATTTGTGCCTGTTTAGGGCTTCTACAGTGAAGGACGCGAAGGTTCATTGAGTTGCTTGTTGCACTGTTTCGGCCCGGACTGATCACTTGCATCCAACTGCAACAAAATATTCCATGCAGGCATTCGTTTTTGTTCTGTTGCCTGACACATCAAATTCAAGCCAAGCGTTTTGTGCGTGCACTTCTCTGATGTGTGTGGGCAGAACCATATGAAGTGACTCGTGAGTTGTATCTCACGGATCCATTCCATGCGAAACCAAAGCACATGACTGGTTTTACACTGTGCATGTGTCACTTGAGCAATCTCCCTTGGTTTCCACTCACATGGCACATCTTTTCCTGTTCGTGAGGACAGCAAAATTTTGTGTATCCTTCAGGATGATGTTTTCAAGTGAGATCAATTTTCAGGACAAGGTTGGAAAGAAAATTTTTGAGGTCGGAAACGATCCCTCCAGGCTGCCCATCTGTTCCAACAATTTCCTTCAACGCGTATCCATCCCTCGCTGTTTTTTCTGCGCCTCCAATTGAGCTTATTTCAAACTTCATTCCTCGTCGAGGCACATTGGAAAGCGTGTGTATCTTGACCCAACCAGGAGTGCGGTCCGAGAGGAAGAAAATCGACGTCGTTCTTTCATTCTTTTGATCCCGGTTCGGGTACAAATCCTTTTGTACATTGCGTACCTTTTTGGTCAATACAAGCTCAAAAAGGAAGTTCGTGTATTGAAGTTGCTATTGCCTGTGGATTGTCAATGATAAAATTGTCACTTCAAAGCATTCTGAGAAATAATAGACAGTTTTTCACCGATCACAAGCCGAAAAGGGTACATGAGCACAAAAGCGCTCAATCTGCAAAAGAGGATATTTTTAGGTGAGAATTGGGATGAGAAATTTTGTTGTCTTTCTTTCGAAAGAAGGGCAACGTGCGTGGTTCAGACCAACGCCATCAGACTAATGTGTCGTGAGTGGGCACATTTTATCAAAATGTTGAGGTCCCTCGAGAAAGGGGACCTGATGCGACGAGCTATGGTGGGTGTTTGCAGCCATGTCTGGATGTGGAAACTTTGCAAACACTCCAGAACCCAGATTTGTGCACTCGACACCCCAGACACGGACACGAAATGTGCATAGTGACATTGACTCACCAACCAGGCAATTTCCTGCAGAACACACACACTCTTGGCGCTTGTCTCGACTGCAGGCTGAAGAGGGTGAATGGACATGGTGATAATTTATTCGCATTGGTTGTTCTGTGCTCACCAACTTTCTGACGTGGTCAATTGCCTGCGTTTTCGCAAGACATCGTACAAAAGCTGGGAACATAAGGTGAAAGATGGTTGTTTGGAAAACAGTGAGGTGATTGCCACTCAAAAACTTTAAACTGAGTTTTGACGGGGGCGGGGGCGGGGGCGGGAGTGTCGAGGTGTCGAGGTCTGGCACGTTGTTTCTGCATGCGCAAATCCAGCTGTTCTTTCGATTCAGCATCTGAATGGGTTTTGACGCCTGTTCATTGTGTTTGTTCAGAGTTCTACACCACTTAATCCGGTTGCGAGACTGCAGAGTCAGTTCGAATATAATCTCGCACTTGCTTCTTTCGTGGAAAATCGAGTGGAAAAACATTCTCCGTGCAACGAGCCATTTCAACGACACACCACTTTCTGTCCAAGTAAGTCTCTCACGATTGCTCAAGTACATGTACTTGGCGAACACAGGTCTGCACGCTTGTACTCGTAAGCAGGCAAAAGCGACAAGCTCGAAAGTCGCGCGTGTCGTTGTCCATTTGATGCAGAAGGTTTCCGTGCACCCGATGCAGGCAAACTCGTGCACCAAGCAGGCTGACTCGCCAAAATTTCCCAAAAGCTTCGTTTTCTAAAAGCAGCTGAAAAGATTTCCTTCATGCCAGAGCCCAAGCCAAACCAGGAGGCATTGTCTGTTGATTCTTTCGTGCTGATTGGTAATTCGGTTGTCAATTCGACCTGATCTCTGACCCCATCCCACAGAAATATTTTGGGGTCACTTTTCACAAAGGAACACGAGCGCTCAATCCTAACCCTGTGTTTGCAGTGTGGGGGAAAGACGAGCCACGCCACTGCAGGTTTGTTCCACATGTGTCTTCACAGGAACTACGCGAAAGAAAAACGATAAATCGGGCAGAGCACAGATCTACAAATATGATATTACGCAGCCCCATGCTTGGGTTTCAAAATATGACCCTGCTGCACTGGTGTTTTGATCGACGTTTCGGGGAATTCGGAGTGGTTGGATATCTGTGTCGGATGGATGTCTCGCACTGCAAAAAATGTTTCCTGCAATGTTTGTCTGTCTGTCCTTTCCAAACGCGCAATCCCAATGGAATGCGCCTCATGCGCCCTTGAGGAGAAAATACAACGGCATGCATTCTTACAAAGAGAAGTGCAAGCTTCGCAGTCACTGTTGGGTGTTTGGAATGTGTACGTGTGTACGAGTGGACAGTTGTGTATTGCGGGTTGGCGGGGTTAATTTCTTGACCACGCACAGCTCAGACTCTGTCAAACAATTTGAATTGAACATCCACTTGAGGTGTGTTCTTTTTGGTTGCAATGCATTCCAGTCACCACAACAGTTGTTCATGTATAAATTTGCATGCATCATATATGCATTTAGAATTTACAAAATGTATCCAAATTGTACCTCAACGAAGCTGACTTCAATCTTTGCTTTCGAACATGGATTCCATTTTGAACACTTTCCCCAAACCCCAAAATTTACTTCCAGTGAAGACCCCAATGATCCAACTTTGAAATTCATTTCAACTAAGAAAATGCTGTCCACATAAATTTCATCCTGGATACCTACAGGTGATTTGTTCCAGTTGGTCATCATCCTGGTCGCTCCAATTTGAGCAACCTCGAACAATTGACCAACCTCCAGAGAAGTCCTCCTCAAAACACCCGAAAAGAACATTACAATACTGAAATATACGGCTCTATTCTGCAATGTATGCCCAAGCAGACACGTCTTTCACAACGCATGTTCGGTTCAAAAAAGCTAGTTTTTCTCTTTGCAGCGTCAAACGCGAGTGACGGCGTCCAGTTCACGCTGCGACGTGAGCGTCCCAACGCCGGCCTGCGCGTCGTGAACGCTGACCTCTACGTGCTCGTGCGCTACAAGAAGAAACGCTCCAAAGTGAAGCCATCTCGGGGGAAACGCACCCCGAAACGAGTCACCATCAAAATTCTCAATGCGCCTCCAGACAAAGTGGCGCCGGACTTCATGACAAGTTTGCGCGTCAATGTGAAACACACGCGCTGGCAGAAGCTGCTTCTTCCCACGTCAGTCATTCAGGACGTGCTCGATTCGGAAGACAAGGTGCTACGGCTCAAGATCCAGTGCGACGACTGCGGCTTCGAGGTCAATCCGGTGCTAGTCAAGCGGCAGCCGCGGGCCGGGGGCGGCGGTGGTCGGCGGGGAAGGGCCAAGCGCCGGCAAGGACAGGCCGATCAAGCGCCGGGAGCAGGGCGTCAGTCGCGGAGAGGGTCGCGGAGATCGAGCAGGAACAGTCAAAGTAAGCGGGGTGTGAGGCCACTGCGGGGGCTGCAGGTGCGGAGCGCTGGCAGCGCGACATCTGACCTAGGCCGCAACGCCCGTGCACGCTCCTCGCGAGTCTTTGGTGACATCCGAGATCAAGTCCAAAAGCAGAAAGTTCACAAACGGCGACCATTTCTAGTCATTCGCACCCGGGTGAGCCAGCACGAAGCACCCATGCGGAAACGCTCCACGTCCAGGAAGGGCAATGCCTGCGACGCCTCCAACGCCGTGGAGACCTCGGGCTCCGACAGCGTCAGAGCGTGCGCCAAGAAGCCTCTGTACGTTGACTTTGCAGAGATAGGTTGGAACGACTGGATCCTCTACCCGAAAGGCTATCACGCCAACTATTGCACTGGTCAGTGCCAGGATTTGATCGCGGTCAAGGCTCAGCAGACCACGCTGTTAGATAGTCTCATGAGCTCCTTTCACGTCCCGAAAGGCATGCCCAACACAGACACAGAACACAAAAATACCTGCTGTGTACCAACTCAGTACTCACCTCTGTCAATCTTATATTATGACGGTTACAACATTATTAAGGCTGATATTCCTGATATGAAAGTGGATAAATGTGGGTGTATTTGATTTTTGTCAGTGCCTAAAGTTGTTTTCTCTCCCTCTATTCTTGTTTAAACGAACAACAGTATCCGTTCGTGCGCGCGCATGCATGTTCCACTGTTTCTTTTTTTTCTGAGACAAGAAAGACCAGCACTTGCGCTTCGCCGAAAAAAAACACTCAACGTGACAAATCGATCAAAATGCAGTTACAGAAAGAGGCAAACTACGATTACGTGTATGTACAAACTTACTATTCTTTTGGAATCTCCTGCAGTGAAAAGATCTGTCCTTTTTGTGAAGAGGTGTTGGTGAACAATTTTCTGAATTAAAATCGCGTGCTTTGCGTGTTCTAGATCTCATAGTGTGCGACAAAGATGTGACAAAGATGTGCCCAGATATATTGAAAGTTTTCGCACGCACAAAAGCCTTTGGTTTTTAGTTTCAAGAGTTTTATTTCCCCCTCCCCTCAAGTTCGTTTCATTTTGGGAGTCAATAAGAGTCACCCTTTTCCGTTCTGCACATCCCTGGTGTTCACAGTTTCCCTCATCACAATCTGGAAAGATTTTTCTGACCTCGGATGCCAAACGGTAGAAAGTTGTGTTGGAGAACAATATTTTTTTGTGCTGAATCTTTGCACCTTTGGGTGAACCACCATTGCATACTTCTGGTTTGGGGGAGAAATTTCCTTGGACGCTGAATAGCTTTGTGCTGATAGTATTGATCTCGTGTACAATGCCACCCCAAGTTTAAGGCTGTACAAAGGTGAAAAATGTGCGCTTTATCCACGGGATTTACGGTGCAGATTCATGAAACTGGAGTTGTTTATCTGTGGAAATGCACCGTGAAAACGAGTACGTGTGTGTTCCCAAATACGGCAGATTGTGTCAGCGCTGAATCACACTGTTGTGCAACAACGGTGCTTTGTATATATCTGTGTCACTTACTCGTGATTTCAACAGACACCAGAAAGATGGTAGATGTGCCGAAGAAGGGTGATAAATTGTGTGATAAAGAGCGGAACCCAGAGTAAGTCAAGTCAAGGCCAGAATGTAAAGACTTCACACCGGTACAAGGCGTAAAAAACAAACTCCGAAAAATGCTGTCAAAAGTAATTGTCAGTTTTATCCACTCTGCAAAGGGTAAATGAAATGTCAACGTGTGTAGTGTACAGTTTTCTGCATTTTCCTTAGAACGGTAGACAGATAGACAAGCATTTGAAAATTTTTGCAGGAAGCGTGAAATGTGTTCTGTAACTTGAGAACATCTTTTTTTTGCAAGACGAACAAGTTTCTTTCCCTGGTACACTCCCCAGTGAGGGCAAAAAATCGGCCATTCTTGTGCATGAAACAAAGGGATCCTTTGCGCTTTGGGCTGGGGCGGGGGGGGGCAGCGGTGAAGGCCTGACCGCGACGTGCGGACTCCTGAGCCCCGAAAAATTCCCTGCTGTATCTGAAAAGTGAAAAAGAAATGGACTTTGTACCTGGGCGGAGGGGGCGGCTGTCCCGGCCTCCTTTTCACCAAATCTTGGATCCGCGCCTGTTGACACATCTTCTATGTTGCAATTTGCACGTGTTGTAAAATGATTTTATTTATGTTTTGCACCATTGAAAATACAAAACCAAGAAGCAGTACTTACTCAAGGCCACTGCTCAAACGAAATCTCGTTTTGTCTCTTTTTGAACGAGAAAGGAATTGCTCCTGGGCAAACATGATTTGTGGGGAATGCAACATGACATCATTGGAAAGCTGTCCAAGAAGGGTAACCACTACACGTACAATTGTGTAAACCAAGGGAATCTCCAAGACGTGGGATTGACTTTGGTGCCAATCGCATTTGGGGTACTCATCTCTGATCGTGACAGTGATGGGAAAATGGAAGAAAAGCAACGAGCGCACCACAAAACTGTTCGAAACGAAACAAGACGAGATAATACAACTTGGTTTCACAGACTTGAAGAGGACCACCACACCCCCAGCTTATTTGAGCGGATTGATTGATTTTGTGGGTCGAGAACAAGCACGGCAGGTCCAAGGGGCCCCAGGGCATGCACCCTCACCCATCCCCACAAGTGAATCTCGCACATGTGTTGCAAGGTTGAACATGGGGGAGGGGGACTTGTTTTCTTTTCAAAATCTTTTCAAACATTTTCAAACGCGTCTCCTGTGTCCCGTGAAAACCATGCTACAAAACGGCGGCAAAATGCTTCTTCAACACAAGGTGGCGGTAGATCTACGATGGGTATCGTGCACAACGTTTCACGCAGCGACGAGGTCGTCGCCGCTGCCACCTACATTTTATTTTCGTTTGTTGACAAGGTCAAACCAAAGCTTAAAGTTTGGGTAAATTTAGGCTGATTTCTGCTGGGGTCGCATTCTGCGACTATCCTAGCAGGTATGGCCACTCTTTTTGGAAAACATGCATTGCAGAAGAGCACGAAAATCGGAATTTTACTCGGTAAGAACAAACTTTTCATTGAGATTCCCTATTTTCGCTCATTTTCCCGTTCTTTCAAGTTGTTGGAATAAGTGACGGCCTTGAAGAGACAATACCTTGACATGGAGTCTGGATCAGCAGTCCTGGGTTGACTTTACCATGTTCCACATTTGGTGGGACTTTCTAGCAAACCCATAACAAAAATTTGGTTCGAGTCCCTGGACCCATTTGAACTAGATCTAGAAATCTACGAGGTTCTATCCAACGAAAGTGAGACTTATCACGCTCACCAGTGAAACCAATTGGCCAGTCTGCACTGAGAAGCTGAATGGAATCAATTGTCTCGAATCAACCACCCGTGTCCTTCCAGGCGATCGTGAACATGACAAGTCTCACTTTCATTGGATAGAACCTCGTAAAACCAGCTGAACCAAAAATATCTGTAGCTGATCTTCGTACAGGACAGCTCTTGTGTGAAACTGTTTTGTTGTGTCGCAGGAAAGCAGTTGAGTGGAGGACACGTTTCGCTGGTCCAGGTGGCGACGCTTCGAGCCACGTACGGAGAACCATTTGGTTACAAGAAACCATTCCCGTACAAGGACAGACCACTAACGTTCGCTTCGGAATGGTTCGATCTCACGAAACCTCGGATGAACGAAAACAGCAAAGTAAGTGTTCAGTGACAAACTGCAAATCTGAGCGCGAGTGTGCTGTGGTGTGTGTGTGTGTGTGTGTGTGTGTGTGTGTGTGTGTGTGAATGTTGTGCACCGACCACGGACACCCCAACACGCTCCCGCACACACACACACACACACACACACACGCTCCCGCACGCACACACACACACACACAAAATTGGTCCTCATCCATTTCGTTTGCACGAGGGGAGAATCATTTCCACCTGTCTGGAAGGTGAAGGGAGATGATTCTCCCATTGTAACCTCAATGTCTGTGCAGGATTTCTTGTTGCTCAGCCAATCATTGGTGCCCTGCCCACTTCGACAGATGTCATGGGGAAAGATGTGCTTCTTTTCCCTGGAGTCTGGGAGTGCTTTTGTTCGAGAAAGCTTTGTTGCCCAATTGTTGTCTTGAAGAAGAGTCTTCAAGACTGATGTTTCTTGAAGGCAATTCCCAAACCTTCACAAGATGTGCAGGCCACATGGGATGATGGTACTGAAGTTCGGAGAAATGCGGACAAAACATCTTGACTTTTGATTTTCAAGCGTGTGGTCCCGAAGGGTGTTACCACACGCTTGGTGTAATCACCATCAGTCTGTATGTGGACATGTTGAGTAAGGGGGGGGGGGGGTAACTCAACCTGGTGAAAATCAACTAGGGTCATTTTTAGGCCATTTTAAGCATTTTTGGTTTTTTGGGTATATTGAGTTTAGGGGGGGGGGCCAACTCACTATGGGTCATCACTAAAAAAATTTTTTTTCTCTCAAATGGGCTAAAAATGATTCTGGCAAAATTTCATCAACTGCGAACGTTTCTATGGACCACACGCTTTTAGGCGTAGCCTTCTTGTTTTTTTTTCTGGCCTGTAGCAATGCAACTGCAGCAGTGATCTCGTGTGATGACATTGCAAGTGACCCTCTCTTCCTGAACAACTTGTTGACTGGTGACAGTCTTGCGATGAAATGCGTTGTGTTTTGCTGGAACTCTTTTGCAAGGTGTCTGCTTTTTTCGTTCCGTGCAGATTATTCTCGTTGACGGGAACATCGCTGTTGGAAAGAACGACTTCGCTGAGAGGCTGGCACGAAACTTTGACCTGCGGTACTATCCATCTGTACCAGACAGTCGCGTGTTCGTGGAGACAAAAAACTTGTTTGACGTGCGGAAACTCAACGACCTTCTGCCGGACAGCTGCAAGGTGAGTTGTTAGTCTGGCCACACAAATGCCAGGCCGAGACGTCGTGAACCGAACTGGCCTCGTGCGCACGAATTTGCGAGCTGTGGGCTTGCAGGCTCTTGCTGAGTTCAACTCTTGTGTGCCCCTTCAGCAAAATCTGGATTTGCAGAATGCCCGATGTCCAGCGAAAACACAATGCTGCAAATACGTGTTATCAAAACTGTAACTTTGCGGTTGTTGCAGTTCTACGATCTGAACGACTTCTACGCGGACAAAGATTCGTTCTGCGGCCGAATAGGCAACATGCAGTTCTACTGGTTCATGAAAAGATTCGAGAATTACATGAGTGCCTGTCTCCATCTTCTCAGCACAGGTACGCTGTTTTCTTCGTTCTGCATTGTTTCGACAGTTCGCAAACTGGCAGTGGCTGAAAAAGGCCGTTTGTCATTTGCTTGTTTTTGTGACTGAAAGACAGCACTTGTGATTTGCTGAACGAATTCATTTGACAGGACAAGGCGTTGTGATCGCTCAATCTGTGTTCAGCGATATCGTGTACCTGGACGCTCTGCTAAAGAACAACTACATCAAACCAAAGTGTAAGCGGCAAACACGCAGATTTTCACTCCGTTCTTGTTTTTAAATGGTTAATAACCGACCATCCTCTTGCCCAAGTACAAGTGATGTCTCACTCGCAAGCTTATTCTTGGGCCGAATTCTTGTTTCATCGGAGATGACAAAGGATGTTAGTTTCCCACTGATGACCGCTGGCCTTCCCATCTCTGGTAAAAGTTCGTCTTGACAGACTAATAGTTCTTCGCCTGTGTGCACAAACATTCCACAGGATCTGGCTTTCATTCTTATGTCTGTGGGGTGGTCAACAATATTCCAGAAACAGTGCTTGGTTGCCACCCCTGCTGCCCTCAAACGTTTCGAGAAGAGAGTGAGTGTTTTCAATTGAGCGTACGTGATGCGAGGAATCGCCCTCCGTGCGCTTTGTGCAATCACTGTCTGTTTCTGTGTCTGTGCACTTGGTTGACTTACGGTAACAGGGGAGTGGGGGCAAGTCAACCAATAAAAGAAAACAAAAATCACTGGAAAATGACAAGCATCAAGCGTGTCCCTTTTTATCTGGGATCATGATCTGTGGTCTGTTGTTGTCGAGGAAGGCACCACAAAGGTTGCTGATTTCTTTCACAGGGTACGATTGGATGGAAGGCCAATGGAAAAACCTTGTGTGTGACTTGATGCCTCCGCATCTTTGTATTTACCTCACCTGCCCGATTGATGTGGTGAAGGAGAGAATCAAGAAACGTAATGATGTGAGTTTTACTTTCTCTTTGCTTGCAACCTTTCACACGTACTTTCACACAGAAGCGACCGAAGACGATGGCCTGTGTTTGCACTCGCCGTACCTGAAGTGATGTGTGATTGCATCAGACACTCGAAAATTTGTGTTTTCTTTTGAGTTTTTGGTGTTCCTTTTTTTTTTTTTTGTTGAAAGCACATTTTGGTGCACCGATTTTTTCACTCGCAGCCCCGAGAAATCAACACGACGGTGCTGACCGACCAGTATCTGCGAGACCTGGACCACGGCTACCGCAACAAACTCAAAGAGTATTTGGAGTGAGTTTTGCGACGGAAAATTTTTTCCAGAACACAGTCTGCAGTTGCAAACGGAACACAAAGGAAGACCGTCAAATGTGCTTTGTCAGGACTGTCCCCAAGCCCATTGTGTTGGTGATCTTCTGCCAGTTTGTAATTGAGAACAAACCTTGTGTTGCGTTGCAGGCGAGCGAGCGAGCCGGTGGAGATCGACTGGACAGAGCGCGGGGACGACCTCGATGTTGAGACGGTTGGTTTCAACTTCATTTCTTTTCTTCTACCTTTCTTTTTTTGGGGTGGGGGAGTCGCAAAGGGGTGGCTGTGAAACTTGTTTGCAGGCTCATAGATCAACAGTCGGCGCAAGAAAAACACTGATCGAGATTTGTTCACGCGGTGTTGTCTTTGGTCTGCACAGAGCCCTTCCGTGATGGGCAAAGGGTTTGCCACAGCCCTTTTTTCATGGAAGTTCTTGTGAGGGTCCGGTGTGCAGTTGCAACTTTAATTGCGCTCAAAACGCGCGTCCACACTGGCACATTGTTGTGTTCAGATTGCGGAGGAGTTGGAAGGGATTCGGCTGGAGAACATTGACGCAGAAGAGGACAGATTCCGAGAATGGCGCTTTTACTCCGAAGATGACCTCGCAGGATTCAGGAAACGGTGAGCGTTTGTTCACAAAATATCGACCTTCCATTCTGTGGCACGATTCCGATCGTTCGGAATTGCAGTGTGTGACAGGTGTGTGATCACGGTTCTTTGGACTGACCCTGATCGTGCATGTCCGTCAGCCCTCCCCAAACAGGACGTGACCTGGTGATTGCGATGACTGTTCGCGACGCGTGTGATCAGTACACAACAATCTGTTGTTTTGTTGGGTTTTTTTTTTTCAAAAAAAGTGTCGGTCACAAATCTTGGTCTCCCTTGAGTTACGTGTTGAAAGGCTCCTTTCAATTTGGCTTGACCCTCTTCGGCAGCTTCCTTCACACCTGTGTACTCCAGTTGGTGGTATGCCAAAGCAAAATATGTTGTTTTTTGGCGTGCTTTGCTCCACCGTGACCTACACGAAACATCGGAAAGCTCGCGGTCGCGACGATGCGGATGGTCCCGGCCTGAGAGGTTGGAAACCCAGCAAGTCCCCTTCCCCTTGCGGAAGATCCACCGGGTAGGAACTCGGGTGGGACAAACCTTGGCTGGGGCAGGACAAGGGGTGGGACCAACAAGGCAGGTCTTACACCATCAGGACCCACACACAACGCCATTGCGACCACATGCAGCTCGCTTCGCTGCCGAGGCAATTGTGCCACGAAAAAAAATTATTTTCGATTCTGCCGGGAAAATTCATCCAAACACTTCTGAAAACTTGTGACATAAATGTGTACCTACTTGGTCACCAGGTACCACGACCGATCATACCCAGGATGGGTCTCTTCCATCGCCCTGCCCGATGGTTGTCCCGAGTGCCATCCGGCCAACGAGGACAAGCAGATGTATGACATGATATACGTATCCGTGAGTACAAGTACATTTAGCAAGCAGGTGTTTTGTGGCTTTTGAGGACTGTGCTTAGGACTCACTTTCCATTGAAGATCTTTCACAGCAGACCTGTTGTAGCTTTTTGGAGACAATCACTTGCATAAAAATTTTGCGAGGCACAGCCGTTTTGTACGCGAGTTCTCAAGCCCCTTTCAATGTCCAGAAACACGCGTCCTTTTCGTTCTGTCCACCAGCGTTTGAAGTAAAACTTGATCGGAACTGAAAGTAAAACCAAGCTATCGCTGGTTTCGGATTGGCAACAAAGCTCTGCACTCTTGTGTTTGCTTGCAGCATCCAGCCCTTTGCCGAGAGCCAGGTCAGATGAAGCACTACCGGACCTGGGACGACCTGATTTCCCCGAAGTACGATTGATTTCCAGGAAGTGAAGGTCAGCCACAATCAAGCTGTTGCTGTCGCGCGCAGATGTTGCGAGGGACTCTGAGAATCGCAGAACATTGCGACAGGACAAAGAAAACAGCCGTCTGTGAAGTAAAATTGGTGTTTAAATGTGCAAAGAAGCTTTCAATATTACATGAAACAAAAACGTTTTCCTTTTCTTTCGCCGAGGCCAGTTGACAGGCCTGTGAGGGTCACCTGGTCAGGACCATTCTGCCGAAAGCGTGTCTTCGAGTTGGAGAGTTGTTTTGGTTCTGGTTGGTGCACGTTGGATTCTAAACCCAGTGGGTGCAGCGAGAACGTCTCCAGACAATTCCCGGGCGCTGCTAGCTTGGCGATGTAATGGGTACGACGTCTGGGGGCAAATCCTGTTCTCCGTCCGACGTCACCTGATTCGCTGCGAAAAACATACGAAAATGTCAGAATTTGGGTTTCGACATCTTGATGATTGGCCGTACTGACTCAGGTAAAGGTAGAAGTGTTGGAGAACTACCGAAATGCCCAAATCCGTCACATGCCCATTGTTCCCCTGTCCGTGCAGTGTTTGTGGTTGGCTCTGGATCGCGACAAAGTTTTGATTTCCGTCCGAGATACTTGTCCGCTAAGGCGCTATTTCTTACCGTACGTGTCACTGCGGTCGGAAAGTTGCGTGAGACGGCCACTTGGTGGCGACACTGTGTAAGAGATGAAGTCCGGCAGGTCGGACCGAACCAGACGCTTGCTGGCGATGTCAGGCTGAAACGTTGATCGTGGAATTTGTGTTCTGGTTTCCATTGGGTCTCTGGTGACTCACTGCATAAATTTGCTGACTGCAGCTGGAAACATGCCCACTGGTGTTTGCGGCTTGGGTGATGAAGCAATGAAATTGACAAACTTGTCAGCTTCCACATACCAGGAACTCGCACGTACTGTTGCCGAATGCATTGAGTGGGGAGGGAATGGCGGAAAGACCAACTCTTACCAGCGGTTTCTTCCTGATCTCCTCTTTGCTGGGCGCGATCCGAAGCGGGTGCTCATACTGCAAAGAAAATAGACTCTACGTCGCGTCGCGTGGATACGTGTGGTGGTCAATGCGTACACGTGTGCACTCGTTGCAAAGCTCAATGCAGTCTACTCACGGCGTAGGCGACGGACGCCTGGTGCAGTTGCGACGCCTGCCGTTGCAGCGTCTGGCGCAAGTACGACTCGTCTTTCAGCGCGTACATGCTGCGACAAGAACACCACTCGGTGCAGACGAATGCTTTGAGCGATCGGCGGGTGTTATGAACGTTATATTTGGGGGCAAAAAGAAAGCAGTCCTTGTCAGAAAACCATGAAAATTCCTGATCAGCCTGAGTGCAGTCGATCATGCCTTGACCGTACGAACAGTTGTGCCACGGATGATCCCGCTGACGCGGTACAGTGTAAATCGAGCAGCAGAAAGTGATTCGCCAGAATTAGTTCGGTTCGAATCATTCGAAACTGCCACAACTTTGGCTCCCTGCGGTGTAGATCTACCTGTTTTGAAGGATGGAGAACTTCTTCGCCCAAGTTCTGTGAACCCGGTTGATTTCGTCTTTGAGGCGTTGAATCTCCAGCACGAGACGCTGCTCGTTCTTCTGCGCGCGTTGCAGTTCGTCCGCGTTCCGTGACTGCGCTTGCGTGCGCATCTGCACGCATGAGACTCAAACTGGCGCAATTCAGAAGACGACGAGCTTGAGGACCGCCAAATTACGGCAAGTCACAAATGCTGCGCTAAAACTGCATGAACGCAGAGCTCGCACACAAACACTCATGCGCTTGTGCGTGCGTGTGTGAGTGTGACCTCTGCTCTGGATGCGTGCGCACCTGAGCAAGAAGTACTTTGAGCCGTTTGCTTTCTTGAATCGTTGTTGCGACCTTCGCTTTTTCGGTTTCTTGGATCGCAGTGATTTCTCTCAGCGAAGTAGCCAGGGCCTGCAAGTGACAGAATTATGGCTCAGTTCAAAACAACACGAATTACGAATGAACCCCTACCGCAGGTGAAAACGTAACCAATTCTTGAGGCAGAACACTCACCTCTTCTTTGCCTTTCGCCATTCTCTCCACTGAAAGTTGTTCTGCTTCGAGCTTCTCTCTCTCCGCCTGTGAAACGCAACCCGTAAGCGCACGCACTGCACACAAGGTTCAAGAACTTCTGTTCACAAGATGGGAAGGCGAGGTTCATCTGGATTGGGTTTTCCCAAAATTTTGTGATGTCGGCCCCGGGGAAAATGACCTTCAGACGCAAAATCAGTTTTCTGAATTTGGGAAAAAAAGTGGGTGAACAAAATTTTGGACAAGAAAAAACGTTCAAAGAGAAAAGGTTACTCAGGAAAGAAAAAGTTTTCCAGTGGAGAAAGAAGTGTTTTTGCCTTGGACAGGCCGGCTCCCAGCAGGGCTGCGGTATTGCACAGATTTATTTGGAACGGCTGCAGGCGTGCATGGGGCTGCATCATTTCGCCGAGCCGCTTCATGCAATGGCGACGGCGTTCTTCTGCAGATATTTTTATGTCCTGCGGACTTCTGGTCAACCAGGGGAGTGGGGGGTCAACCAACACCCCCACCCCCCAACAAAAAAAAAACTAGAGTGGTTAGTTTTGGTGGTTGTTTCTTCTTTTCTTTTCACTGGCAGGTAGCCCTGGCCTGTTTGCTTGAACCATTGCTGTTGTAAGCACAATGCCTGCTGTAGGGAGCTGCGGGCTTGTTGATCTTTGATCTCTTGTTCATTTTTCCGAACAGCTTCCATGTGATTGTCAACCGAGACCCGTGTCCACACCACGCAACAGAAATGTGTTCTTATCTTGTGTTCAGAATGTTTGTTTGTGCGCGAGGGAACGGCTCACCCGACTCCGCTGCAGGGACGCCAAGCTCTTGACCCCTTCTTGTGTCAGCTGCAGAAAGAACATACAAAATCTGACGGAAATCTGGTCGGCCACGAGCAACCAAGAAAGGACAGTTATTTAGGCGATCACCAACTTCTCTTTGCCAAAGTTTGGTCAACACGTGTTCGGTCTGTTTCACGTTGGATGCTATGTGCGTTGCGTCGCTGAAAACGAGTCAATTGGCTCGTCCATTGGTGATGCGTCGTCTCTCATTTGTTGACTACAGTATGTATATTCACGCGAAACAGGAAGAAGTTCTGAAGTGGGAAACCTGTTCAACGAGTCTTCTTTCTTCTCCCAGTTCACTCTTCAGCTTTCTCAATTTTATTTCTGAGGCGCGTTCTGTTCAATAAAAGAAAAAAAATAGGAAATAAACAAAAACATCAAGTACGAGGCAGGTCGCAAAAAGAATGAACATGTGCGCGTTTTGTCGTGATTCTGCCGATTTTTTCGCAAGAAATGAAACACTTCAGGAGGACTTGGTTATCCTTTATCCTGTGAACACAAACAAGTCTTGCAGAAACATGTCCTTCACCAAGAACTTTGCAATTTTGTGAGAGTGTCCGGATCACTTCGGCGATTTTTTGAAGCTGTCAATTTTGTCCTTGATGTTGACCACGTTTGCCTTGTCCTTCAAAGTAATGGCCCTGCGCGTCCAGGCAACGACTCCAGCGCATTGGCAGTTTCTGAAGAGCATGCTTGAACTCTGCAGCAGGTGTTTGTCTCAGCAACAAAGTGACTCTGGCTTGGAGTTCAGGGACACCGGCGAACCTTTGGCTGCGAATCTGCTTCTTCAGAACAGGGAATGCCCAGTAGTCACATGGAGCCAAATCTGGGCTGTATGGCAGATGCTGGAGGATGTCAAAGTCATTCTTGTGTAGGAACAGCCTGGTTGGTCCTGCAGTATGGGAGGAGGCGTTATCCATGTGCAGTACAAATTGTTTGGACTCCCACAAAGCTGGCCTTTTGCACCTGATTGACTCCCTCAAGCAACGCAGAACAGAGATGAAATATTCAGCTGTGACCGTTTCGCCTTCTGGAAGGAACTCCACATGGACTGCACCTTGACTGTCAAAAAACAGGATGAGCATTGTTTTGGCAAGTGCACATCCTCTTGCAGCCTTGAAGGGTCTGGGCTGGTCATCCCTGAGCCAGTGCATTGACTGTTGTTTGGTTTCTGGCTCATAAATCGACACCCAACACTCGTCAGTGGTGATAAGTCGATCCAGAAGGGTGGGGTCTTCCCGGACACGCAGTGTGTTTTCCATGGAAAGGTCACATCTCTGTTGGCGTTGATCCTCAGTGAGCACATGGGGGACGAAGCGGGAGGCGATCCTCTTGACCTTGAGCTCTTTGGTCAAAATCCGGTGAACAGTGTCCTTGGATAATCCACATTCAAAACCCAGTTCTCTCACTGTCTGCCTTGTGTCACGCTCCAGACATTCCTGCACCTTGTTGATGGCATCCACAGTTCTTGCACTTTTCGGTCGTCTGGGAATCGGTCTGCTCTGGAGGTCTTTGTCATCCTGTTGAATCCGGAGATACCACCGGCGGATGGTACTCACACTTGGTGCATCTTGACCATAAGCTTGGCGTAGTGTCTTCACTGTTTCAGCCTGGGATTGACCCAGCTTCAGACACAGCTTGATGTTTGCCCGTTGTTCCAGTCTGGCCTGCATTTTGGAAATCGCCGAAGAAAGTCGACTGCAGTAACTCTTTGGCCTCCAGAGTAAAGACCTTGATTCGTCTGGTCTCTGACATGATTCCTGTGCAACCTACTTTGACCAAAGATCGATCATGGATGAGGACAAAAAGGTCCAAAAACCGTGCGCGCAATGAGAAGACCATGTTCATTCTTTTTGCGACCTGCCTCGTAAGACTGCGTGCAAGTTGCCAGAAATTCCCTTGTGCTGTTCTTCCACAGAGTAACAACGTGCAGAAACGAAAAGTTCAGCCTCGTGAAGACAGGAAACGACATGTCTTTGTTTTGCCTGCACAAAGCATGTATACTTGCCTTGCTTAGCGCGATCTTTATTTGCTTTTGTGACTGCAGTTTTGAGTTCCGCATTGTATTGCTTCAATTCCTCTGTCTCCTCTTTGAGATCTTTGATATGTTGTTCTGCAATTTCCAGTCTATCGTCCTGTTGTGTGTTCTGCTCACCTGAAAGGACCTGAAAAAACGATCTGTGGATTCACAGCTGCAATTCCACGATTTCGCGCCAAAATTGGTTGAAAATTTTCGCACAGTCATTTCAAGTGATCAAAGGTGCCGCCTGTGCCACACCTTCATTTCGTCTTCTTCTGAAGATTGTTCTTCTGACATAAAGAAAATATGGTCTTCATCTTTGCCGTCGTCGCTGTCTCTGGCGTGCAGCTGCAGTTTCAACATGTGAATGACGGACTCGTTGCGCTGTATGATTGCCTGCATGTTGCGTATCTTCTCCTCATATTTCTGCGCGATTTGGTCTTTCCTGCTTTTCTCCGACTCGAGTCCTTCGCTGAGGTCTTTCTGCAAAATTAGTTCACGAGACTAGTTTGGGACCTTGACAACCAGAACCCAACAGAGTCTGCACGTTTCTGGATGGAAAGCTTCCGGGAAAGATCCAGATGGACAGTTTCTGACTTTTGCTTGGATCAGAACAGGGTGTAGACTCGCCATACAATTGATCAAAAAGCAGGAAGCCTTTTTGCACTCTTTTTGCACCACCAACATGCACCACACGAGAGATACAGGAGCACTCATATGCAGTGTGGAACAACGTTCGGGAATGAAACAAAGAACCCAGTGGAACATGGTCCTACATACGAAGATTCTGAATCGCCTCTGCAAACAAAAAATGAAGAGTTTTAAATCCAAAGACAGCCAGAGCAAACAGACAAGTAGGTATCACCTGCGTCCGTTTGCGAAAGCTGCGACACAAGCGTGGAAAATCATTGTTCAGCCATTCAGAAAAATTAGCAGACTCCCGTACTTTTCTCAACGTGTGTCTGTTTTTTTATCAATTCACAAAAGCCCACCAAAAAACTCACATCGTGGAAGCTGTGTACTTTTGTTACGGCATCGGATAACTGCTGCTTGAAAGCGCGCCTCACGACATTCACCCGCTGAAAAGCCACACAAGAAACTTGAATCTCGATTCTGCCATGATTGATGCCCATTCGGTTATTTCAATTTGGTGCACAGTCATTCAGAAACTCGCTGCTACTGTTGTTTCACAAAAAGAAAAGAACACCTCTTCGTGCATGTCTTCCATCTCTCTGAATCTGCAATTCGCTCTCACGTATCTGCAACAAAAACAGAGGTCAGGGTTGTGCACACTGATGTTTTCCCAAAAAGAACCTTGCGACGCGTGGTTGAATCCGTTGGCAAAAAAATTTGGCGCAAGCAAGGCGTGCACAAAAGCAACTCACAAGTCAGTAGACTTTTGCTCCAATTTCTGTTGGAAATCTGCTTCGAGATAATGTCTTGCAAAATGAATGTTCCTTTGCATTTCAGATGAATCCTGCAAATGCAAAAACACAGACCCGAGTTTGCTGATCAAGACTTGAGAAAATTCACGCAGGCAAATGCTTCACCCGCATGCAAAAGTTTGCCCGGTCCAGTTCTCACAAAAAAAAATTTCGGAAAACGAACGTGATTCCAGAGGCAGACTGTTGGAAGTACCACAAAGCCTGGAACAACATCCCCACGAGCTTTGCACCTCAAAAGATACGCAATGTTTCTCCCTTCTGGAATGGTTTTGTTTTGTTTCATTGAAGGTTTTTTGTTTGTTTTTCTGTAATTTTGTTTTTTGTTGGAATCTTCCAGCTGTTGGTCAACTCCCGTGCATGCTTTCACGGACAAATGGAGACTGCCATGGAGTACACAGCTTTTCAAACTCTCCCACCTTCAACAATTGCTGGATGTTTTCTGTCATAACTTTCAGGGTTTGAAGTTCAGATTCTTCCGTCTGTGTTGCTCTGTCCAGACTGAAGAATCCAATATTGACGTCTCCAGAAATTCCGCCAGACCTGTCCGAATACATGCCATGGGGTGGGTGAATACGAGGATACTTGCAATTCTAACGTTCGAGTGAACATGTTGTATCACCTTTGCGTCGGCATTGTTGCACTCATAACTGTGTTAACTGGTACCAATTTTAGGGCAGAA
>JAAUXT010094090.1_pt1 | contig 24312 bp, 20 predicted proteins | sample 7278171 | NCBI WGS metagenome assembly JAAUXT01 (sample SAMN14350112, study PRJNA611818) | marine sediment metagenome | isolation source: surface marine sediment (1.8m) | place: French Polynesia: Moorea | collected 2018-08
AAATTTGAATCTTTTTCCACTCAGTTAGTGCACTGTTGTTTTCAACCCTCCAAACATGCTTTCCTCACTCTCTTGTATGAGGTATTTGGCATCACATGAGCACCATTTGAAACTCATCAGTGGTGGTGGTGGTTTTTGCCAGATTTGTCTGTTCAGTGTCTCTTATCATTGATGTGAAGGTGTTCCTTCTCAAAGAAATATGAGTTGTGTTGCTGTAGACATGCAACACTCAATCAACCAGATATGGCATCATGAGCTGTGGTTGAAGCAGCTTTTTCAGTAAACCACAAGGTCAGGGTTTCTAATTTCTGATTGATGTTAGTCAATGTCCATTTGCAATTTATTTGTTTCAGAAACCTTGATCATGACCACATGGCATTATGGGCTGTGGTTGAAGCAGCTTTTTCAGTAAACCACCCGGTCAGGGTTTCTGATTTCTGATTGATGTTTCTCAATGTTAGTGTGCAATTTGTTTGTTTGTTTCAGAAACCTTGATCATGACCACATGGCATCACAGGCTGTGGTTGAAGCAGCTTTTTCAGTAAACCACAGGGTCAGGGTTTCTCATCCATGACAACAGTGTGTCAGATCAAAATGTACTCAAGAACATCTCACAATGATGTGTGTTGTACCTTGCAAAACAAAACCATCCAGCTCCAAACGTGACCAGAAAAAGTGCAAACACAAGTGTGAAATGGGCAAAACTCAGATTGATCCTTGGTTACCTTGCAGAAAATTATTCCTAAAGACCATGAAACTGAGACAGAGAATAGAAATGGGCCAATAAACAAGTGTTATATATTACAAGATATTGTTTTTGTCTTGTAAGCATGACAGAAATGTAATGTTTTGAAAGATACATTCTGAGAATTTTTTGACCAAGACTATCAAAATTCAAATATTTTTCAACTCAACAAGCACACTGTTGTTTTCAACCCTTCAAACATTCAGTGTTATGTTTGTTGACAACCATTTGGTGTGTGTCTCTCGAACTGAAAACCAAATTGTGTTTTGAAGCATCAACGCGTTCCAACAAAAATGCAGATTCATTGTGGGTCATCCGCTCTTTTCAAAGAGTTTGAAATGTGATTTGTGATGTCTCTGCTGACTGTGTGGACCAAATCAGGCAATCGCACAATCCAAACAGGTGTGTATCTCAGTGGAAACATCTTAGTAAAGCTATTCACGGGTATGAAAACAGTCAGTGTGAATGTTGTTGGCGAGTCTAATCTGCACAGTGTCAAAGATGCACACGGCAATGTTATCCCTGTGGTTGTGCTTGTGTAAACTTCCCATGGAGAATTTTTACCCTCGGTGAGAAGCACCCATTGTCTCCAACAAATGCTCAGTCTGAAAAGATGCTCCTTTCAGGTTTCACTATTTTGGTGAAAAAATAGTGAGGAACATGTTGCAGTGGGCACTTTTGACTCAAGGTCAAAACTGCCCCTGTAACAACATAACAACACTTTTTTTCTGAATATTCCAAACCAGAATAAGAAACAGGATGTACTGACGCAGTGCTCTGGGGCTGTGTCATAAAAAATGTGAGGTTTTCTGCTGGGGCAGTACATTGATTAGTTGTTGGATGAAGGTCATTTGTTTTCTTCATTTTCAAAACTGTATACATGGTTTCAGGTGGTGCCAAAGTGTGGGTACAAATTTGGAATTTTGGGAAAGTGTTCAAAATTGATATGTGGCAAAGATTTTGGCAAGCCTTATGTGCAATTGGGTGACAAGTTTCAATGTACAGATAATTTGGGTGGATTTGCATGTTACATAAAATATTTGTTGAAATTGATTTATGCTTCTACTAATTTGCATTTCAGTCACTGTATTTCAGTTGCTGTGTTCTGGTGGCTTCTCAAATCACCGGGAGCTCCATGGAACATTTTTTTTGTCTTTTTATATTTGTGAAATTGGTAGCTCATGATGGAGCTTCTTGATAACTTCTTTCACAGATTTTCCAAAATAAAAAAATTTGTTTTGCCGTTGGTGTTTGAAACAACACACAAACACATTGTGCAACACAACTGCGTGGTCGGTCAGCCGCTGTCGATTCCGAAAACCCAAAACGGGGGGGGGGGGGTAAACAGCTCATGGAGGTAACATCTTCAAATTCGAAAATATTCTTTTGAGCCATGATTCACTCAGCAGGGGTGCACACGCAGTGTCACCCCAAGATGGTTGGTCCTCCTGGTTTCAGAGCCACTTTGCTGAAAGTGCTGCAAAGTGTCCAGCTCACTTTACAATGTTCCTGTCAGGCTGAGCACATATTCAGTTTGTGCTACTCACAGCTGAACTACAGTTCAGCAAAGAAGCCACACTTTGGGTCACACAGCCAAAATCAAACCCGAACTTAATGCAAAACAGAATAGACAACAGGAAACTTTCAGAGTCAGCGGAAAACAACCTTGATCACATCATCAGGAATTGAGGGGCAGAGGCTATGTAAGAGAGATGGAGAGAGAGAGAGAGAGAGAGAGAGAGAGAGAGAGACAGAGACAGAGATGGAGACAGAGACAGAGACAGACAGACAGACAGACAGACAGACAGACAGACAGACAGACAGCAGTGAGTCAAAACGAAGGTAAAGGTGAAATGCTTTATCAAGGGAGCATCACACCCAACCTTTCCAGGTTCTATGCTGAACAGCAGTCAATCAAAAAAAAAAATTATTGTCCAAACAGAAGTTCTTCTCCTGTCACGGGAACAAGAGATCACAGACAGGAGCAATGTTCAGTGTGCTTTTCTCCCATCTTAGGACCCAAAGTTGTATTCTGAACTTCAAATATACATTGCCTCTACTCCTCGAATAGATACGTTTCTATTTTGTCCAAATAGAGATGTTTTTATTTTTCCAAAAAATGTAAGGATCAAAGATGCGTCAACGAGAACAGAACTAAACGTTTTGACATCACCTCTCAACTTCCTTATATGCCATTCTGTCATCTCTTCAAAAAGACATTTTTGCTGTGCAACAGTGGGAATATAAAAGTTCTGCTGAGTAGCGTCAAAGTACCACTTATTTCACACCAAAATGGTTTCTCACAAAATCACCCTGATGCAATGTATGAAAAATCAACATACTCCGTCAGTTTTGTTTCTTGGATGTTAGAATAGTGTAGGAAAAGAGTAGGAAGCCAGTTGTCAAGACGAGGGCCTGGTAGGGTGCTAAAATCACACATTTTTCATCTGCATGTCAAAGTCATGTGGCCTGTGGCCATCCTTTCTTGCACAAAAAATTGAAATGTCATCCGTGAGGCGAAAAATTCTAGGGATTTTTTAGGTTTTATTGAGATGACACATCAACTGAACTCTGCTGCTGAATTGGAAGGATTATCCAAGTCAGGAGGTTTGAGGGAAGAACCTAGTGCAGGGCTCACCCAATATCACATCTGTCTGGAAGTAGCTTTAACTGTTTCCTTCACACCAGGAGCCCAGGAGACTTTGTGGAAAGGTCAGTGAATAAATATGGGAACAATCTGAGAAGTATTTTGTAAGTTTGTTTTCACCCAATTCAACAACTATTGATGAAAGAGACAGGAATCCATATTTCTTTGTTGCCATTCCACCCAACTTGTCTTAGGAAGTCATTTGCCTGATGTCCGTTCATCTGTTCCACTTCCAAATCTGTCTGAAAATACAGCTTTCAGTCCCTACCTTGAATCAAAACTCGACCAATTCACGATGAAATCCTATCACTTTGCACAACATTGTACACGCTGTGGAGAAGGTAAAAGCGGGCCCGATGACCCCAGCATCTAGTAAGGGTAAATTGCTGTGAGAGGAAAATCCACAGACAATGGAAAAAGCCAGAACATATTCCCACAAAATGAAGTCCAACAAAAAGCTATTTTTCAGCAGGATGGATATGATGAACACCACCATGAGCATGACCACAGATGGTGTGGAGAACATCACAATGGGGAATGAGACCATGACAACTGAGAACACCTTCCTCCAGCAGCTGGTTCAACTCATGACATACAAAGTGGCCAAGGCCATTTCCAAGTACTGGTTCAAGTTTCTTGTTCCCATTGGACTGATTGGGAATACATTATCATTCCTTGTTATGATGAAACCTAGCAACAGAAAGATGTCAACTTGCATCTACATGGCTTCTATCAGTGTCAATGATAACCTGATGATGTTCTTGGCTATGTATGCTCATGTCACAAATGATATCAATGTGCATCAAATTGGAAGTTTTGAATGTAAGGTTATTGCTTTCCTTGTACTCATGAGTTTGCAGAACACCACTTACCAAGTCCTATTGATGACAATTGATAAGTTTATTGCCATAAAGTGGCCCCACAAAGCTGCCACATACAGCACTCCAAGAAGAGCCAAGATCACTTTGGTTTGTGTTCACATTTTTGTTTTGCTTTACAACATCCCACATTTGTTCATTTCTGGCCTGAAAGCCAATATCTGCATTGCATACCTGAAGCCTGGCTTGTTTACCCCAATTCATTCTTGGTTATCATTTGTGCTGAACTTCATTGTTCCTTTCTCATTACTGTTCTTTATAAATTTGGTCATAATTCAGCAAGTCAAAAGGAGTCATCAAAGGTTTGGTGAAAGAAACACTTCAACTGAAGTACAATCTGACAACAATCCAGCCCAGCAGAGGCTCAAAACTCAGAAAAATGTGGAAAATCAACTCACCAGAATGCTTGTGTTGGTCACCTCTTTATTCCTGATCCTTCTTGTTCCAACTTATGTGAGGTTTATTTTCTTGACCATATTTGTCACAGATACACCAGAGAAGCAAGCAGCTGCCATTTTGCTTTACCACATCAGTGCCAAGTTGTACAATACTAGCAGTGGCCTCAACTTCTTCTTGTATTGCATCAGTGGCCAAAAGTTCAGGTCTGATTTGAAAGAGTTATTGTGCTGTTCTGGTGATCAGAAAGATGTCAAAAGAAAATCTGAAACCAGTGGTACTACTGTTAGCTCTGTGGATGTAGAGAATGGAAGCAAAACTTCTGTATCCACAACAATGTACAATGTTTCTTTCAAAGTGAGGGTTGCTTCAGATAAAGAGTGAATCTCCTTGTTTCTCCTTGAGGTTGAAGTGCATTGTGGAGATATTTTCATCATGTCTTGCAGTTGTAGCACCAAGGAATTTCTGACATAACAACAGACAATAACCAGTAAACATGATCTGAGCAGATGTGCACATCAAAGTTTTCCAATGTAAAATTCTGCATCATCGGACATGATGCTCAGTTTGAACAATGAAACCCACTCAGACATTGTTCAGACGTCTGGAGCCGAAAAACAGCTGACAATGTGGTGTGTTGTGTAATTTTTGCATTTGTGCTTCTCTGTCTTCTTTAGAAACTCTTGGAGGGTGTTTCATAGAGTTGCATAGTTGTTTGCAGAAAGTTGAAGTCTTTGTTGTGCTCCATTGAAATTTGTCTCTGTCGACAAAATCAATTGTGTTATTTTTGAGCAGATCTATTGCTCAATCTCCAAAATCAAATGAGCTGTGAAGCGCTGTTGTTTTTTGTGAGAATTGAAATGTACATTGTCTTGCCTGTTTTGCCTTTCTTTGGACACATGTTGCACACAACAGACACACAACGCACATTGTTAGAACAATGAAAAGGGGCCGTGAGGAGTCCAGGAAATGTCTTTGCAGGCACATGGTCTGTTTCATTTGCAACTGAATGTTATGAAGGTTTGCTGGAGTTTTCTTGGGGGTCTGATCCCCAGGTGATTGAGTCCCGTCGCTGCCAGTTGAGCCACTGAGGCAAGTGTCCTCTTTTTGTATCTTTTCTCATTCATGAAAAGGAAATGCTTTCCTCGCTCTATGTGTGAGACGTGTGGGATCACTTGAGCCCCAATTGAAGCTGATCAGTGGTGGTTGTTGGTTTTTATCAGTCCGTTTTTGTTCACTGTGTCTTTTATCATTCAAATCTCTCTGAATGTAAAATGTTCTTCTCAAAGAAAAATAGTTATATTTCTGTGAACGTTGTTGAAATTTGTAATCTACACAACGGTATTGCTGTATTGTGCCCCTGAATTGATGTTTGCAAGTATGTTTGAATGTGTTGCCAGTTGTCTGTTGGAATTCAGTTGCCTGAGGAACACTGACAGTGGACACCACTCGCCTTGCACCTGACAAACCAGAGTTGTTCTGGACCTACGCATCAGTCTGGCCTTTCTCTTGTCTCCTCCCAAATCTCATCAAGGTACTGAAGATATCACACAATCAAGAATTGAGACGAATTTTGGTGCAATCGTTGATCCAACACAAAACCTGAAGGCGTGAACACAGTGTGGGACTGACAGTTGATCAGTGAAGGTGAACGCCCAAGATCAAGCACCATTTGTATGCATTTGTCTTTCTCAGAATATGGACAACACACTTCAGTGTTTTCTAATGAGAAATTGTGTTTTCAACTCCCAAAATTTCCTACTAATTTGCTGGGAACCTACAGGACCCAGCTCCCTGACGTTTGGCTTTGTTTGTCTGAATGAGACAAATGATAGTTGACAATGATGAAAGGATTGAAGGTGATGAGTTTTTTTGCCTCATTGTGCACATCACAGCAAAGGTTGATGCGAGTGAACACAGCACGTCTCGTGTCTCTTTGCATGGAGCGGGAAGGCTTTTGAACAAACAGGAGTTGCTGGGCGCTACCTCATAATAAGGAGTTTCAGATGCAACACGTGGGGACCTCTTTTCCAACGTCCGGTGTGAAATGACGTGGGATTTCAAATTTACGTGGCATTTCACATGGGACACTGCTCAGTCTACTGTCATTTTTGAATGAATGAGGCTGAGTTTCAGTGTCATTTTTGTTGTGAGAACAAACAATGTGTGAGGCTGCCAAATTATCAGAAAACTGCACTGAATCCAAGCTTTAAAAAGGCAAGAAAATACTACGGAAATTGCTCCGTGGCAAGTTGCTTTCCCACGTAACAAATGGCGATTCTCAGACCGGGCGTCAGACCGCGCGGGGTCTCGCACGTGTTGCACCTAAAACTCCTTAATGACGTCATAGTGACGCGGCGCTCACTCATGACGTCATAGAATTGTTGCACGTCTTAATTTGTGTGAGACGGGATACAGCGGAAAATTCAGTTCAACCTCCAAAATTGTGGTGTTGCGTCCTTGCTGGACTGATGGTCATGACAACACTCAGCCACACCCACGCAGACAACAACTGGTGTTCAGGTACTTCAAGCCTCTGATGTTGGGCCATCTCCTGCAAATTTTAATTGGTTGCAGATCTCAATGTCTTCATCTTTGTCACCTCGCTGAACAACAGAGACGAACTTGTGTTTGGAAACCAGTTCATGAATGTACACACCGAGTGTAGGCGGGCAAAGAACCAAACCTTCTCACTGACTTTGATCAACAGCTACCACTCTTGGGAATGAACATTTGCTACACAAATGACAAAGGACAGGTGAAGGAACTGGTGTGCATGCACACCGAAGTTGCACAACGGACTTGTGACAAAACCCTTTGATCAATGACAACCTCTCTGAGAAATGAATCTTTCATTGTCGCGCGAACAAGAGACCATGGATCTGGCTGTGCGTGCGGAGTTGGAGCGGAATCGCGTTTCCTGTGCGCACATTTGGCCCGAAACATCAAAGCCATTGAGAGTACCCTGACAATCACTGTCATGCGACAATTATTACAAGATGTTTTTGACAGCACCTTGAAGTACTGAGTTGTCAAAGTATGCCGAAACAACGCAAAGAAAATCTGCTTTGATTGGAATGTGGAAAAACAGGTGCAAGGTGAGTACGAGGCCCTTCGGAAGTAAAGCGGTTTGTCCACCTGTTTCACCAAATAAATATTCACCCTGCTGTCTCCTCTATTTTTGAAAATTATTTGAAAACATTACTATCAACAGGTAAGTTTCCAAGATTCTTCATGTCCATTACTTTTCAAACAATGTGTTTTTTTCCAGAATTTTACAATTTCACGCCAAGGGATAGGAAGTCGTCAGAACGTCTGTAGAGTGTGTTTTTTAACTCTTGAAGACTGACCCATCAGTCCAACAACAACAAATCACAGCGTGCTGAAGAACATGGTTTGTGCGAGTACACGTTCGTTTTGGTGATTTGCGCCGCTACCGGTCAAGCGCGAAGCACCGCAGGGCATCCAGAAAGTCTTTCTGTGCACAGCATTTTCACCATGAAGACAGCACAAAGTCTTTGTCACATTTGATCTGTTAATTTGGTCTATCTGTGTGTAGGACAACGCGCCAGGAAGGAATTTAGTCAGAATGGAGTGCTTTCAAACCTGGCAAGGTTCCAAGTGCTCTTGTCCGGACAATTGACCGCAAACCACGCGAGGCCCATGAGCCTAGCTTTTTTGGTGTGTGTGTGTGTGTGTGTGTGTGTGTGTGTGTGTGTGTGTGTGTGTGTTGTCACAACCCAAACTTTCCTTTGTGGACTGGGTGATGCTTTAGCACAGCATATATTTTCTTTTGTTGGAGGCTGAAGGAGGTGAGGCATTTCGGACGACCTGAGCTGCATTAATCTGTGACGAACCAACCTTGTGCGGCATTCAGCTTCTATTTTATCCACCTGGAACCAGACTGAACTTTTTTCTCCTCGAAAGGCAACTTTTACTTCAGAGGTCAGTACAAAAATGCTTGGGTGAACACATGAGCCAAACCTCTTTGGAGCGCGATTGCTGAATTCAGGCCCAACTGTTGCTGTTAGTTACAGCAACAAATCTTGCCCACAGTATAGCTGTTGCCATTCACTTCTCAAACAGTGGTCTGTTCCAAGTACAAATCCGTCAAAAACAGAAAGCACATAAATTTGCTGTCCTTCCGTTGTGACAGTCAATGGAAAAATCACATGAATGAAATTGATGTGTGCGAAATGGTGTTCATGTCCACGTCCACTTAATGAGGCTCTGTCTTCATTTTGCAGTGAGATGGAGATGAGCACAACTTTTAACATGACTGCGACTGCAGATGCTATTGAGAACAGTACAACAGGAAATGTATCAACACCAGCTGAGAACACCTTCCTCCAGCAGTTGGTGCAACTCACAACATACAAAGTGGCCATGGGTATTGCCCAGTACTGGTTCAAGATTCTAGTTCCCATAGGATTGATTGGAAACACACTATCTTTTCTAGTAATGATGAAACCTAGCAACAGAAAAATGTCAACTTGTATTTACATGGCTTCTATCAGTGTTAATGATAATGTGATGATGCTTCTGGCTTTGTACACTCACCTCTTAGTGGACCTGAGCATCCGTCCTTCTGACTGTATTGAATGCAAAGGTTTGGCTTTTCTGGTCCTGGTGTGTTTGCAAAACACAACTTATCAAGTCTTCGCAATGACAATTGACAAGTTTATTGCCATTAAATGGCCTCACAAAGCTGCTATCTTCAGCACTCCAAGAAGAGCAAAGATTGCCTTGCTTGGTGTCCATATTTTTGCCTTTGTATACAATATCCCTCATATTTTTCTGACTGATATACAGGCCAATATTTGCAGGGCATACATCAAGCCTGGATTATTTTCATCCATTCACTCTTGGCTGTCATTTGTTGTGAACTTCATTGTTCCTTTCTCTTCACTGTTTGTTATGAATTCAGTCATAATTCAGCAGGTGAAAAGGAGTCACCAACAATTTGGAGAAATGTCTGACAACAATCCAGCTCAGCAGAGGTTCAAATCTCAGAAAAATTTGGAAAACCAACTGACCAGAATGCTTGTGTTGGTCACCTCTTTGTTCTTGATTCTTCTTGTTCCAACTTATGTGAGGTTTATTTACACCACCTTTGTTGCTCCAGATACCCCAGAGAAACAAGCAGGGGCCATATTAATGTACCATATCAGTGCTAAATTGTACAACACAAACAGTGGAATTAATTTCTTCTTGTATTGTATCAGTGGCCAGAAGTTCAGATCTGATCTGAAAGAGCTCCTATGTTGCTCCAGGGGGCAGAGAGAAGGGATGAGGAAATCTGAATCAAGTGGTACAAAATTTAGTTCTCTTGATGGGGAGAGTGGAAGCAAAACTGTAGGAGGCACAATAGCTCAAAGGGGTATTTGAGAGAAAAGAAGGCCCAGACATGTGTAATTGAGTTTTGTTTCTTGTGTGTTGTTCAGAAGTTGTGCAACTGTTGTTTGAACCCATCACAAGAATCTTCTGCATTGTATCTGATTTGATGTCATGACTTTGTTTTGACGTCACTTCACCAAACATCACTGACCAGTATTCCTCGTACCTGTATTGCATATCACAGAGGCAGTTTCACTCGTATTCAAACTTCAAACTGCGAATTGTGACTTGCCTTTTATAAATGAAAGTTTTCAGGTTGTGTGGCAGACGCAAGGTGTTTGGTTTCACAGAAACGTTTTTTGTGGCCTTCAAGTGCTGTAAAACCTGGTTCAGGACTTGTTTCCACCTGCAAAACTGAGTGACCAGAACAAGCAACCTGGACAATCACCTGGTCAGGGCATCATGTGAACTGTCTGGTACGTGCTCTGTAGTTCATGTTTTTTTGTACAAATTGAAGTCAAGTGTCTCTTTGTTGTGTTTTGGGGTATTGGACAATGTCAAATTTCTGAAAGTGTAAAGCAAAACATTTTTGAACTGTTTGTATAAATGGCAGATTTACAATTTAAGGACAACGCAAAGTTGTTTTTTTTAATGATTTCCAGAAAGGGAAGGCGTTCAAGTTCAAGTATGTGTTTTGTTTCAATGAATAAACTATTCACTGGTTTTTGGGGGCCAAACTTGAAAGTTTGACTGGGGGGGTCAACAAAATCTGACCCAGGGATATTGTGTACAAATATTTGGTGTGAAAAAAAAACTGTGTTGGAAAATAAATTTTTTGGTAAATAATGTGGCAAAGACAAATTGGTGGCGTTTCATGTTTGGCGAACCATCCAAAGTTGTAGACACACGCTGAATGGTGTTTTCGTCTTGAGAATTGGCAATTTGGAGCCCTGATACTTTGTTTTGTTTTGGTAATTTTGTTGATGTCCGACCTCATTTGCAAAACAATGTCCAAAATATTACTGGAGTGAGAGGGTTGTTGGCAGACTTGATCAATCAAACGAGTTTGGGAGTTAACATTGGTGTTTGCGCTGCATGGTCAATTTTTATGTTTGGTGAAAATACGAAAGCAAGTCGAATGAGCAACCCGAGTGAGTTCAAATCATTACAATGACAAGGGGCCTATTTTGTGAAAAGACACAGAACAGTTGCAGTGAAATTTCAATGGGTTTCATTTGCACAAGATGCAGAGGACTTGCAGCCGGAGAAGACTCGCAAAATCCAAGGTCTTGTTGAATCCAGAAAGGCTCACCACTGAGAAAAAAGTCTGATCTAAAATCAGCCCAACAGGGATTATCTTCTCCAATGTCAAGTGCTGTGATCAGTGGAGAACTTTTTTGGAGAAATTTCAATCATTATTGCGGAAACATCTGGCCATGTTTTTGTTCTGCAACCCTCGGGAGTTTCAGCACCACGTTCCGTAGCCACAAAAAAAGTGCACATAACATGTAGCTTGCAGATGCAACTCCCCTCTTCTGGAAGAGTCCACAGAGAAATTCCCTCGGTTTTGAAAACCTACCAATTTGGGTTTGTGAGCCCAAGGAAGCTTTGTACTTGGGGGGGGGAATACTAAATTTCTTCAGGTTTTTGACTCAAGAATTGTTTTTCTTTTCAAAATTGATTGCAGACTCTTCTAGAACAGGGGAGTTGCGTCTGAAAGCTACGTTCCACGTGTACGTGTTACGCCCATGGAGCTAAAACTCTCAACTGAGGGCCAACTTATTGTGTGTGCACAAAAAAGTGATTCTGACTTGTTCCAGCTGGATTCAACCGGTCTGGTTGTCGCCCCTCTCCGAGAGGCCACCAGAACAAACGCAATAAAGGAAACCTCAATGTTGATGTGTCAGCCATGAAGCAATTGATTTGTGCATTATGAGGCGCCCAAAGTAAACTCTGACGTTTCACCCTGATGTGTTCGCACACACAAAGGACAATAGCAATTTCGTTGGGAAAAAACATTTGCTCTTTGTCCAGAAATAGGAAAGCTACACAGACACAAAAGCACATTCTGGGTTTCTATTCTTCCAGTTGACATGAAAGCTTCCACGTTTCACACAAACAATGAAGCTTTTGATTTTTTTTTCTGGAATATTACTGGCATCATTTTGAAAATGATTTTGCTGTCACTTTGAACAACTTTATCAAGGGTACGACGAATTCAAAAAAGTTGTCGGTGTCATAAAAAAGCGTCGGGTTGAACGGCAATAAGTTTTCAACGCATAAAATCTCTCCCGATATGAAAGTTTGGCAAGCCTTCGAAACTTTCAGCAAAAATGTAATCACGTAAACAATCAAATTTGTGACTTTCAAATTATTTCAAGTTGTTGTCGAAAACTTGCTTGCTGTTCCACATGAAAGACAAGCCTCAAAAAACCTTCACCAGGAACAACAATAAATTAGTTCTGTTGTCAAGAAACCGTGTTCATTGTTTCTTGATGCCAGCAGATCTTTTGATGTCGGAAAGCAGCGTTGCGGTAAAACAACAGCTCCAGATCAAAGCCCCTGGATCTGTTCTTCTCTATTCCTATCATACACGCGCCAGAGTTGTTTTCAGCCTGATTGGCTATTGTTGTCACATCAACTGCACAATATTTTCTCTGGGCAGAAAATGCGGAGATACCAGAATGAACATTTTGAAGGAAGCGGCAAGCAAAATGAATCAGTGACCTTGTGAGCAACGAACAAATAGTGTGCAGTTTCGTTTGTTTGTTAGCGTGGAAAATGACAAAACTTTCTTTAGGTTCATTGCAGGATTTTCTCTTCAGCTGGATTCTGATTGCTGGATTTCTATGAGTGTCGTACCAATGGTCACGAGTGTCCTGCCAACGGTCATTGTGTTGTAAAGAATAACTTTGTATAACACTTGTCTCACATCTCTTCAGTCTGGAACTGGCTTCAACTGATTTAACTTTGCACCAGCGTTCTCACTGAGGTAGTGAGCAACTTTCAGGTCAAAGGTCAGTCAGCCCTCTGGTGCAGCGCTCTGGTGCACTGGTTTTGTTTCAGCCACAAACTGTTTTTTGTCGTGTGTGTGTGTGTGTGTGTGCGTGTGTGTGTGGGGGTGTTCCACCTAATCTCAGCGCTGGCCCCTTCACACATTGACTCTTCCTCAGTCGAAAACAACTGCAAAAGTCTGGAGAATTATGGCAGCGGGGCTGCATCCTACAGGTCCAATCCAGACACTTCCTTGAATGGCTCAATATCAACTTGTCCCGGCAGTGGTTGTATATACCCATTCAGACCCACGAGAGCGAACATGGCTGCACTTCCGTGTGATGCCAATCTTTGAAAACGGACGAAATGTCTTGGGTTTTCCACAACACACAAAAAATGAGGCCCAATGGAACTATTTGCTTTGAATTTGCAGAAGGATGGAACTGTTAAACACCAGTGTGGAGAACAGCACGGCGGGGAATGAAACAGCAACAGATGATGATACCTCTCTTCAATTTGTGCAACTCGCAACTTATCAGGTGGCTATGGCCATTGCCAAGTATTGGTATAAATTCCTTGTTCCAATTGGGGTAATTGGCAACACACTGTCTTTCCTTGTTATGATGAAACCTAGCAACAGAAAATTGTCAACTTGTATCTACATGGCTTCAATCAGTGTCAATGATAACATCATGATGTTTGTGGGAATGTATTCCCATGTCACAAATGATATGAATGTACATCAAATAGGAAAAATTGAGTGTAAGTTTATTGCCTTTCTTGCACTCATGAGTTTGCAAAATACAACTTACCAGGTCTTAGCAATGACAACTGACAAGTTTATTGCCATAAAGTGGCCCCACAAAGCTGCCACCTACAGCACTCCAAGAAGAGCTAAAATTTCTTTGCTCTGTGTTCATATATTTGTTATTGTATACAACATCCCTCATTTGTTCTTGTCGGACACACAGGCAAAAATTTGTAGAGTTTATCTGAAGCCTGGCTTGTTCTCAGCAATTCATACATGGCTATCATTTGTGGTAAACTTCATTATTCCTTTCTCTTTGCTGTTCTTCATGAATTTCATCATAATTCAGCAAGTCAAAAGGAGTCACCAGGAATTTGGAAACATGTCCAAATCAAATGAAGAGCAATCTGACAAAACGCCAGCCCAGCAGAGGGTAAGAACTCAGAAAAGTGTAGAAAATCAGCTCACCAGAATGCTTGTGCTGGTTACTTCTTTGTTCCTTATCCTTCTCTTTCCAACAAATATGAGGTTCATTTACACCACTCTGGTCACCCCAAATACCCCAGAGAAACAAGCAGAGAGTATTTTGATATACCATATCAGTTCCAAGTTGTATGTCACAAACAGTGGGGTAAATTTCTTCTTGTACTGCATCAGTGGGCAGAAGTTCAGGTCAGATTCAAAAGAGCTGCTTTGTTGCTGCAAAGGCAAGGAGCCAAGGAGGAAACCATCTGAGTTTAGTGGCACAACTTTAAGTTCAGTTGAAGGGGAGAGCAGCACCACCACTGCAACTAACACAACCCGTGATGGCGTTTGATGAGTCAGGAATGTTTCAAGTAGAGGCACGTATTTGTTGGTGTGAAGGTTGATACATGCAGTTGTTCTGACACCATTTTGGAAAATCACCAGTGAACAAGATGATTTTGTTGACCAATCTTGTCAGCAAATCAAACTGTGGCCAGTAAAGTGTCAGATCTAAGTGTCAGATCTATTTTCACACAGAAAGAGAAGAAATATGTGGATCACAGAAGGATGCTTAAAGTAAAACATTGCAAGAGTTTGAACCCCCCCCCCCCTCCCATTGAAATAGCCAATGATAGACAATGTTTCTTTTATCAAATCTTGTGGCCAGGGTGTGTAAAATGTATAAGAACTTGTTACAAACTTCAGATCCAGGTGTTGTTCATGAAGTGCAGAAAATTTTGTCATGTTCTTGTACTTTTGCAGAAGTTGCTGTCTCTGTCATTGTGAACTGAGTTGTGTATTTGTTTCCGTGGCGACATGACATGGAGGAAACAACATTTCGCACGTTACCTCATGTGAAAATGTTTTCATTTTTTGCTTTGAAACTGTGCCTTTATTTGTGACAAGACATTTCTGTTCCCAATGTACAGAACCATTTCACACAATTGAACACCAACAGTTTCATTGCAGTTGTTGTTGCTCATATATTCAAAACAAGAACAGGAGTCGACATATTTCTTGATTGAGTGAAGTCTTCACTCGAGCAGAAACGTTTGCACAAGTTTCACTGGATTCTTCAAATGTGTGGTTTCCTTGGCAAGTTTTGTGGTGTTTTCTTGACATTTTCACCTCAAGTAACAATATTTCTGTTTTTTCTGAACAACAACAGGTGTTCACCAGATGTGGGAGTGGGTTGTACCAACCAAGAAACACGACCATGATCGGGATAAGTGCTGAAAAGAAAGGTTCCTGGTCCTTCGGGTGACTTGAACGGTTGTTCATTCGCTTGCTAGTTGAAGCTGGTCTGTGTTGAAATGGACTCGGCACCAACAACTGATCAGACAAGTATGCCAACTGTCCTGTCAAATTGGCAACACAAAAAAAGATTTTTTGTTGCAATGACTTTGACCGCCAGCAAACAACTTTTGCTCTTGACAATTGACAAGTTCACTGCCACAAATTGGTCACAAATTGCTTTGCTTGGAGTTCACATCTTTGCCTTTGTGCAGTGCAACAACCCTCACATTTTCCTGACTGACAAATAGGTAAATATTTACAGGGCACACACCAACCCTGGATTATTTTCATCTATAGTATTGACTACAATTCAAATTCTCTTCAATACCTTTCTGACTGTCATTTGTTGTGAACTTCATTCATTGTTTCTTTCTCTTTTCTGTTCATTTTTCATCACAATCACTGGCATTCCAGATCCCTGTATTGCAGATCACATGACCAGTTTAGTTCGCTTTGGAATTCAAGTAAACAGGGTGATTGTTGGTTTGTTTCAAAGACGAAAACTTTCAGATTCAAAAGGACAGAAACCAGTTGATCAAATCCAAATAAATTTTTTTTGTGGCCTTCAGAAGCTAAAAAGGCCTGAAATGGTGAACTGGGGTTGTTATCCACACATAACGAAGAGCCTCCCGAACAAGGCCTCATGTTGAAATTTCAGATGCAAGCTGTATGGGTGAGGTTTTGGGAAAAATATTGGGTTTACATGCAGGTCTCAACGTACAACACAGAACATTTTGAATTTCCTGTGCTAAAAGTTCAAATAGCAGGTTCTTGTCAGATGGGGGATTCTGCTTTGTACTTCCGCTCTTGGCAATAAATTTGTTGTTGATGAAAATATTTTGGTGGAACTTTCAGGTGAAGTGGGTGTTGTTTTCTCTGATGAAATTTTTCGCTGGTGTTTATTTGGTCAAATTTGAATGTTTGATTGGGGATAGAAAAAATGTTGAAAGGGATTGTGTGCAATATATTTGGCGTGAAAGAGAATAAATATGGTGGCAAGTGAAATTGGTGGCAAACAATGCCAGTGATGTTCCAAGATGTGTCACGATGCAAATTTGGCGAAGCATGGTGCCAGCGAATGTTCTGTGGCTTTTTCTACCGCCAAATGATAATGTACGTGTGGGGACAATTATGTTGGTGTTCAGACCTTGAAAATGGGTGCAGGTAAGCCGGAGCTGTGATCACTCACGGGAAAATTTTTGGTTTGCTGGCAAAAAGTGAGTGTTTTTTTCACTTGGCTGAACTCCTTAGAAGGTTGATGGGCTGAATAAGTTTTCAAAGGTGCCATTTTTTGACGCTGGAGAGACAATTTCACATTTTGTGCAAGTTTCAAAGCAAGCCGAATAGCAACCCGAATGAGTTCAAATCACCACTGAATAGTTGCAGTGAAATTTCTTAAGCTTCATTTGCGCAACGAGGAAAAAACATGCAGTGCCATGGAAGCAAAGGGAGGACTTGCAATAGATCTACACCTGGTCTTGTTGAATCCAGAATTGCTCAGTCCGGTCCACTACTGAGTCCAGACAACCACTGAGACCAGATATTGGTTCAACACCTCCTTCCAAAAATTGTAAAATTGATGTAGGGGTGGGGGGTTAGAGCTCTGTCTGCCTGATGAAGTGAGAAAATGTTGCAAAACTTTTGGCCAACACTGGATTCTCCTTCACGATGTCAAGGGCTTTGACCAGTGGCAAAATTCATTGAAGTCAATGAGGCAACAACTTGGGCATCACACCGAGTGGAGCTGACTTTTCATTCCCATACACGCACCAACTTATTCCAGCTGGATTTCAAGGAATACAGTGTGGTGCTGGGCCCTTCTTCCAGAGGCTTTAAGTAGAAATGGTGTTTGAAAGGAAATTGCAATGCTGATGTGGCATAAATTTTGACATTTTTTGCATGTTTGTGTCAAGTGGTTGCCAAATTTGGAACACTGAACTTCCACACAACTTCACAAGTTCTCAAAACAGTTTTGAATGGCAAACATCAACACAAAGGGAATTGACACTTTAGTAGGTAAACGGAGTTTCCTTGTGTCAAGAAACATCAAAGCCACAAAATTATCAGGTGAACAGGAAAGCTTCGCGATACCAGCACATGATCTCAGTTTTAGACTTTTCTGTGAACAAGTTGTTGACGTCAGGGGGAACCCATTTTTGACATCCCTTTGAAGATAACAAGTTTGTCAGAGGTGCCAAGAAACCACTAAAAGGCGGTATCAAAGCAGCTCTTTTGTCTTCAGTGACAGACAATTGAAAACAAGAACACTGTGGGAAAACAGTTGAGTACGGAAGCTCAAGCTCCATCCACAAAGAAACAGACTGATGCAAATCTGTGGTTTCTCATTAAAAGCGTGAATCCTTGTTTGGATGTGGCCTCACTTTGAAGGTTATTGGTTTCACTGTAATGACAAACCTTGTGATCACCATTTTTCTCTCGATTTCAAAGAAATCTCAATGAGAGGCGGCAGGTTTCCAACATCCACAAAACACGGAACACAACTTCCCTGAAGTTTGTCTCGGCTTCGCTGGTTTGTTCCCACAGCTATGAATAACCCTGGAGGCAGGAAACCTGTCACAATTTTCCTGAAGGAGAATTCCAAGACAAACAGGCGTTTTGGTTGAAAACCGCTTCGTGTTTGGTTGTGAAGAAAGTTTCACACGCGTCAAAAAGCTGGGGTGTTTTGTTTGACGTTGCTGTCTAAATGTTGCTTGCAGCAGTTCTAGATCCTGTAAAATTGCCTTTCTGAGTCAGATGGCTGGCGACAAAACTTAAAGAAACAGTGAAGAATAATTTCTGGGGTTGAGACATTGTGCGCATCTGGTTTACCAGCAAATTTTTTTTCATGTTGGAAGGCAGCGTCGCGCCTGTCATCCATATCATAGAAATATAAACACACAGGAGCAATCTACATGACTTGTTGCGTGATGTGAGTTTCACACACCTTTGACACTCATTTGGTTGGTCAGTGGTGCAAATTCCAAGGCTTTTTGAGGTTCATTGTAGGTGTGTCTTCAGCTGAACGTTGACACTGGATTGGTTGGAGTGCTATGTCAGTGGCCATTTTCCAGGGAGGAAATAATGTGGCACTTGTCAACCAACTCATTGCCTGAACTGATTTTGTTGCACCAAATTTCTCACAGACGTTGTGAGCAGCTTTCCTATTGATCTGAGGTGAGAGAAAAATGTAGAATGTTGCTAGACCAGTATTGTACTGGAAATTTGTGTGCACCCCGATGAAGATGAAGAGAAGGCCTGTTACAAATAGCTGATTGCTTTTGTTTTGCAGCAGGATGGAAGTACAAAACACAAGTAACAATGCGATTCCAGATGGCGATGTGGAGAACAGAACTCTGGGTTATGAGACCACAGCAGCAGACAATATCTTTGCTCAACAGTTGGTACAACTCACAACATACAAAGTGGCTATGGCTATTGCCAAATATTGGTATAAGTTCCTTGTTCCCATTGGGGTGATTGGAAACACACTGTCATTTCTTGTAATGATGAAACCAAGCAACAGAAAAATGACAACTTGTATCTACATGGCTTCTATCAGTGTCAATGATAACATCATGATGTTTGTGGGAATGTATTCCCATGTCACAATTGATATTAATGTGCATCAAATGGAAAATTTTGAGTGCAAATGTATTGCTTTTCTTGCACTCATGAGTTTGCAAAACACAACTTACCAAGTTTTAGCAATGACAACTGACAAGTTTATTGCCATCAAATGGCCCCACAAAGCTGCCACCTACAGCACTCCAAGAAGAGCTAAGGTTGTCTTGCTTTGTGTTCACATTTTTGTAATTGCATACAACATCCCCCATTTCTTTTTATCTGATACAGAGGCCAAAATTTGCAGGGTGTACTTGAAACACCAGGTGTTTTCAGCAATTCATTCTTGGCTGTCTTTTGTTGTGAACTTCATTGTTCCTTTTGCTTGTTTGTTCTTCATGAATTTGGTCATAATTCAGCAAGTGAAAAAGAGTCACCACAAGTTTGGGGAAATGTCAAACTCAACTAAGGAGACACCTGACAACAATCCAGCCCAGCAAAGACTCAGGGCTCAGAAAAGTGTGGAAAATCAGCTCACCAGAATGCTTCTACTGGTCACTTCTTTGTTCCTTATCCTTCTCTTTCCAACAAATATGAGGTTCATTTACACTACTTTGGTCACCCCAGATACCCCAGAGAAACAAGCAGAGAGCATTTTGATATACCATATCAGTTCCAAGTTGTATGTCACAAACAGTGGGGTAAATTTCTTCTTGTATTGCATCAGTGGGCAGAAGTTCAGGTCAGATTTGAAAGAACTACCATGCTGCTCTGGAGGCAAGGCACCAGGGAGGAAACCATCTGAGTTTAGTGGCACAAGTTTGAGTTCAGTTGAAGGGGCGAGTAGTATCCATGCTACTGGATTCACAACAACCCAGAATGGTGTGTGAAAAGCCAAGAATATTTCTAGTGAAGGGATGTAGCCCTTTGCAGGTAAGGAATATTGAGTAGTGAGTACAAGTCTTTTGGACAGAATTCAATATTCCTCATATGGTACGGAGCTGTTTCTGTTGAGATACGGCACAAAAATCGAGACAGAAAACTGCATCCGTACTATATTTGTTATTGTAGTATTCTGACGTCACTTTGTAAAACTAGCACTGGACAAGATGTTTATGTGTACTGTACCAGTGTTGTCCAACACTAAACTGTGAACAACCAAGTGTCAGATATGTTCTCGGATTGAAACTGAGAAAACCTGTGAATCACATTAGAGGCACAAGATCTTTGATTTTTCATAGAATTGGGTTTGAACCCCTCCCGCAACTGAAACAACCAAAAATTACAATTTTTGCCGAATATATAAAACTGTGGTGGGGTGTGGAAGATGTAGATCTAGAGGAACTAAGATTGAAAACTTCAGATGTGCAGGTCTCGGTCGAACTGCAGATAAAAGTTATTATCGAAGGTTACAGTTTTTGCCATTTCTTAATTGTTGTCTTTTTGAATTTTTGAATTATGTGTTTGTTCGTGTGGCAACATGACATTGGCAAACGATGTTCTCACTGATCAGATCTGTGGCCCATTCATCAACAGGACTGGTAGCAAATCCCCCCTACGAATGAAGAAACTGTGATTGTTTTGCCTTTTGTTGGCTTCAGTCAGCGCAGGACCCACTCCAACCTCAGTTATGAGCACTTTTCAACACCACATCCCAAGGTGCTAATCTTGTCATTATCTGGTCCTCAAACCACTTGGGACTGCATTCCAACCCAGCAGAATGCAGTCCAAACAGGTGGGAATGTGGCCCAAAACAAATTTTAGGACCAGCCAACATCATTGTTGTCTGGTCCTGAAATTTTAGGACCATGTTCCACATGCGGAACGGTGTGGAGGTCGGAGTCTGGTCCTGAGACACAGGTCTGGTGGCAGCCCTTTCTCCAACCCAACCAGAACAAGGCAGACAAAAGGGATATTAAAATGTCGATTTGGCAGACATGAATCAATTTGTGTTTTTTGTTGCATTGTGAGGTTCTCAAAATAAATTCTGCCCTGATGTGTTCATTCACGCAAAGTACAATGCACAATGACAATTTTGCCAGGTAATTACACTTTCCTTTGTAAAGAAACAGTAAAGCCACGCAAAAAGCTTTTTCATACTTTCTGTTACCCAGGTTGATGGAAAAGCTTTGATTCCTCATGAACACATTCTCAGTTTTCAGTTTTCTCTGCAAACGTAGCTGACTGACACCACCGAGAAACACTTTGTAAGCTTTGGCAAAGATGTGTAGAAGCCAACAAATAGCCTCAACTGACGACTTGTAATTTGTTTGTTTTGATTCACTTTCAGTAGTTTCTAATTTATTTTTGACTTTTGTGGAAAAACAAGGAATTTTTCTTGTGGGATAAAGTTGTGAAGGTAAGTGCGCGTGTTCCGTTCAAAAAGAAACAGATGGTGTTGTCATATTTTGCAAAGCAGCTTGGACCTTGTTTGGCCGCAGACATTTTTTTCCAGGTCTTGGAGAAAACTCCTTTCCACGGCTCAAGTTCAACTTTGTCCGTTCAATGACAGTCGTGAATCTGACTCTTGGAAACAGAACCTGAAACTTGCTGCATTTCTGTGAAATCTTTGGACCCGACAAAACCCTAAATGCACACGATTTGCCAGCGCTTGCTCAAGAATGTGAGGTCTGAGACAACATCCTGATTGGCTTTCTTTTGCAGAAGTATGGAAATGTTAAACACCAGTGATCATGGCAGTGTGGAGATCATAACCATGGAAAATGAAACCACAACAGCTGGAAACACATTTCTCCAGCAGATGGAACAACTCATCACATATAAAATGGCTATAGCTATTGCCAAGTACTGGTTTAAGTGTTTAGCTCCCTTTGGTTTGATTGGAAACACACTGTCATTTCTTGTCATGATGAAACCTAGCAACAGAAAAATGTCAACTTGTATCTACATGGCTTCTATAAGTGTCAATGACAATGTAATGATGCTCTTGGCAATATATGTTCATCTCACAAATGACATCAATGTGCATGAAATGGGAAATTTTGAGTGCAAATTTTTTGCTTATCTTGCACTCTTTTGTCTACAAAACACAACCTACCAAGTATTGGCAATGACAACTGACAAGTTTATTGCTATAAAGTGGCCACACAAAGCTGCCACCTACAGCACTCCAAGGAGAGCAAAGATTGCCTTGCTTTGTGTTCACATATTTGTTATTGTGTACAACATCCCCCATTTTTTCTTGTCTGATAAAGAAGCCAACCTTTGCAGGGTTTACATAAATCCAAGCTTGTTCTCGTCAATTCACTCCTGGTTGTCATTTGTGGTAAACTTCATTATCCCTTTCTCCTTGTTGTTCTTCATGAATTTGGTCATAATTCAGGAAGTGAAAAGGAGTCACCAGAAGTTTGGGAAAATGCCCAACTTAACTGAAGAGACATCTGATGACAATCCAGCCCAGCTGAGGCTCAGGGGTCGGAAAAGTGTGGAGAATCAACTCACTAGAATGCTTGTGACAATAACATCTTTCTTTCTTTTACTGTTGGTTCCAACTTATGTCAGATTTGTTTACACAACCTTAGTTGTCCCTGACACCCCAGAGAGGCAGGCAGAGTCTATTTTAATGTACCACTTGAGTTCCAAGTTATATTTCACAAACAGTGGGGTCAATTTCTTCTTGTATTGCATCAGTGGGCAGAAGTTTAGGTCTGATTTGAAAGAGCTGTTGTGTTTCTGTTCATACATGGTACCAGGGAGAAGAAAGTCTGAAGCCAGTGGTACAACATTGAGCACAATAGAAGGGGAGAGTAACAGCAAAACTGTTGGATTCGCCACAACACAGAATGCTGTTTGAAAAGTTGTGGCCTTCAACGTGCAGGGAGTTGGCACTTGTGTCTCAGTTTGTGCCAACAAGTGTGATTGTGGCATTCTGACATCAGCCTGGAGACATTCTGACATCAGCCTGGAGAATCACCACCCTACAACAAGATGGTTTTGTGATATTTCCAAAGAATCAAGCCACAAAGAGTCAAGTGTTAAATCTGTTGTTGACTTGCTAAAACTCAAATGGAAACATGGAGCAAAAGTTGTTTGATGGAGAAAATAATGAATTGTGTTTGAACCCACCTCCCACTGACACAGCCAAGAGACACACAACATTCAATCAAGGTGATGGGTGCTGGTACTCACACTGAAACCTTTAGATGGACTGGTCTCAGCAGAGCTGTATACAGAAGCCTCAAACATTAACTTTTTCAGAAGTTGTCATGGTCAGCTAAACTGTGCGTTTCATTTTTCTGGAGACACTATACAAGAATCAAACTCATATGCATATATTTTTTAAATCTGCCATTTTGCATTGAAAAAAACAACAATTTTCCACTTTCGTCTTTCGAAATGTCAGGCATTGTTTGGGACACAAAACTCGCAAAGAGCATTGAACTCAAATTGATACCAAACATACCTCAACAATCCCACCGAGGATGTTTCAGGTTTTCAAAAAAAACAATGCCTGAAGAGGGACTTCCTTTGGTCATTTGATTGGGTCAGTCACTCAAGTGACTTTTTAGGTGATTTGAGGTGGGTTGCGCGATTTGGGCTCAAGTGTGCCAAATCGGTGTGAGCCAAATCAAAGCACCTTCAGGCAGCCTCTTCCAAAAGTATGTCTACAGCAGTTTCATGGTCAAGATGAGGATTGATTTGGGATCTGTTGGGCTCTTTTGGTTCATTTTGGGTTGGGGATAATATGCAAGGAAGGAATATGTCAAATTTGAATATTTGGGTTTCTGATGTCATAAAGGTCAAATTTGGAAGTGTGGAAAAAATGGGTTGTGAATGTAGAAATGTCTCCATATCTCAAAAGGCACAAATATTTGGTGAAAGAAGTATATTGATGAAATATAGTCTATTGTATGGGGGTTTGAGTGGTAACATTTAATTTTTGATTTTTGAAAAAATATTTATGGTTTTTAGGTAGGGCTAAAGTTTGTGTTAAAAAGTCATTTTTTGAAAATTTAAAAATGGATATTGGGCAATTCTTTTGGTTGATATGTAGATATTGTAGTGAAACAATGTGTAAAAGTTCCATTTGGTCAAATTTGTTCCATTTGGGTGTGTGCTAAATGAGTTCCCAAGTTGTGAATATTAAGTGCAAAAAGTAAGAATTTTGACAAAATGCGAGCCAAATCAGAGCGAGCCAAATCAGAGTGAGCCAAATCAGAGCAAGGCAAATCAGAGCAAGCCAAATCAGAGCAAGCCAAATCAGAGCAAGCCAAATCAGAGCAAG
>JAAUXT010117667.1_pt1 | contig 24283 bp, 28 predicted proteins | sample 7278171 | NCBI WGS metagenome assembly JAAUXT01 (sample SAMN14350112, study PRJNA611818) | marine sediment metagenome | isolation source: surface marine sediment (1.8m) | place: French Polynesia: Moorea | collected 2018-08
CCCTGCGCTTCCGCGACCATCAGGGTTCCCGCCTCGGAACTTCTTGTTTAAATGATATCCACAATTGATAGTTCAAACTGAAGGAAATAGAGAGAAATTCTCTGATCAAATGTTGTGAATTGTATCAATGTGTGGAAACTAATGTTGGCTTGGTGCAAGTCTATTCAATCGGTAACGCCAGATGGCGTAAAAGAGTCGCCCAAGTTGAAATCAATGTATTTTGGATTACATTTTGAGTGTTTTGTGATGTTTTCACTCGAGAATTGCAGGTAACAAGTACTTTACTGAATTCAAAAGAAATTTGTCTTTTCTTGAAGCGCCTTTCAATAGGAAAAACCCTCAGCGTGCAATGAAAGTGAAGTGTTTTCTGCAGGGCAAAAACATTCACGGAACAGTTGAGTTGGCAGTGGGACTTTGTTGCATACCCCACAGCCACTGAACTTCAAACTCAGTGCGTGGTGATCTCACGTGTCAGTGTGTCATGTCATTTGTGCTACTGGTAGCAGCTCTTTGTCATCAGTGATTGAGACGAGTTGAGAAGCCTTGTGTCCAACAGTGCGTGACAGGTGTCGAAGCTTTCCATCCTGCAGCTGACTCGCTGATCCAGATTCGGCTGGACTCGCGTTCCAGATAAGTCAGAAGCTTCGACAGGTGATCACAGAAGAGGCTCGGTCCCAGCTGTGACATGTGAACAGAAAATTCTGCACCTGATCACACAAACAATTGATTTGGAAGGGGTCGTATTGGGGGAGAGAAGAGTACGTAGATCTACCCCCGCCCCCTGACCCGTCAGAAAATTGTGTGTTTGTTCAACTCAACCACCCTGTCAATATTCAGGTGACGCGATGGCGCGGTACGTCAAGGCCCTGTATGACTTCCCCACCACTGAGCCGGGAGAGATTGCTCTCCAGACTGGGGACGTCGTCAAAGTCACAAAACAGGTTTGTAAACGGCCTCACTCTGGAAGTCGAACTCTGGATTTTAGAATTTGGAGTCTGCCCTGCAAAATGTTTCCTCTCAACCGCACGGTTTGATGTTTGGCAGGTGGACTGCAACTGGCTGAAGGGAGAAATCCACGGGAAAAGTGGCAACTTCCCCAGTAACTTCGTCGAGGATCTCCACCTGCCGCCGGTCGCCAATGGGCAGAAGATTTTTCAGGCCGTGAGAAGTTTCCCCGCCGAAGTTCAGGGTGACCTGGGCTTTCAGAAAGGTGAGAAAGACGGTTCAGCGTGTGGCACAGCGAAAACCAGTGGGTGATTTGTGTGACAGTTTTGGGTTGGATCGCTTCCAAAGTGTGTTGAAAATGCTCTTGTTGCAGGAGACATTGTTATTGGCACCCGCAACATTGACGCCAACTGGTGGGAGGGGCGTTGCGGCAACCTCACGGGAATCTTCCCACTCACACACGTGATTCCATTGGACACGTCCAGCAATGCAGCCAGTCCCGCAGTCCAGTCTCAGTTCCCGCCTGCCACGTCCACTCCTGCCCCTCCCACTCAGGAACCGCCAGCCAACAGAGGCGGACCTCTCGCTGTCGTCCGAGCCAACATGGACCTCACAGCCCAGCTTGATGAAGAGCTGACTCTTCACACGGGGGACGTGATCACAGTATTAGAAATCATAGACTCGGACTTCTGCGTTGGGGAGTGTAATGGGAAGAGAGGCCAGTTCCCGATCTGGTGCGTTGATTGCATTGAAGGAAATCTCAACGCCCATGTGCCGCGTAAGGATGAAAAGAGATTGTCAAAGTTCCACAAGTGGTGGGAAGAGGAGGGTGGTCAACTTCCCACAGTCAACAACAACCAGTCCCCTGCGAATCAGACTCACACACAACCACCTGCTCAGAATCAGCCAAGTGCCACGAGAATTGCCGAAGGTGCCTCTTCCGCCATGTTGAACGGATCTCCTGCGCAGCCGACGCCGATGAGTCAGTCGCAGACCGTTCGCAACCACATCGAAAACATCAAAAACGAATGCAACACTGAACCCGGCAAGAGCAATGCGGCATCTTTTGAGAAAACTCACCGACGAAACAAATCGTACACCATGGAAAACATCAGCACGTTTGACACCACTGTCGCTCCCTACGGCAGAACGCTGTTTCCTTTCATTGCCGAAAACCCGAACGAGCTCACGTTCTTTGACAACGAGATCGTGGTGTTGATCCGCTACGTCGACGACCAGTGGATGGAAGGAGACATAAACGGGCAGCGCGGGATTTTCCCCATCAGTTACGTGGACATCATCGTGGACTGCGCGCACACGGAGCCCGCGCACGCTGACACCGCACCGCCACCTGGCGACAACCAAGACGTCGCCGTTGTCGATGCGACGGGCAACGAATTCTTTCAAGAGTTCGGGGACGATGTTTACGGCAGAGTGCTGTTCGATTTCAAGGTACATTTTTGCAAGATCTGAAGTGGTGTCTTGCCCTGACATTTTCCGTACTTTCTCGAGTTGCAAGCGAGCGATTTTGATTTTTGCGTCTCTCTTGTTCAGCACCGTCTGAGTCAACATTCACAACTGATCCACTCGCTGCTTGGTTTGTGAAAGAAACTTTTTTTTTGCAACAGGCGGAGAGCGAACGCGACCTGGACATGGTGGAGGGCGACACGGTCACGGTTCTGCGCAGACTCAACGAGCACTGGTTCGAGGCGCGTCACGACAACGGAAGCGTCGGACTCTGCCCCGTGTCGTTCGTGGAACTCATCACGAGCGACCCGAGTCCCGTCACAGAGGCGCCACCCGGTGGCAAAATGTTCCCGCCCACGACCCAACCCCCACCCACGGAGACTCACCCGTACGCCAACGTTCCTGGCTCTGCCTCTTTGGAAAATAGATCTGCTGCTGAAACTGGCAATACTTCTGTGATGTCTTCTGTATCTTCCTCTTCTGCTGGTCCCACTGTTTGTGATAATACTCCTTCAACCTCCACTGCTGGTGACACTTTTGCACCACCATCTGCAGGTACAGACACTAACAAACCCACTGTGATCAGGCAAAACAAACCCAGTTTGAAGCCCAAGCCCCTGGTGAAGCCGAAACCGCCTCTGCAAAAGACGAGCTCTGTTGGAGCCGAACTCAGCCAGCCATCGGCACACGGCGCGGCCAAGAAAGCGCTTTCAGTCGACTTGGAAATGACGGGTGCAAATGCACTAGAACCTCCACCCGCTAACAAACGCCTCTCCATGCCTGTGTTTTCCCAAAAATCCCCAGTATTAGACAGTAGCCTGGATGAATTGATACGTAGCGAACTGCACACCGCCACTGGAGGCAACACCAGCCCAGCTGAGCCTAAGTCCCGCACAGTAAGCACCAGTTCCAGTGATTCTCTCAAAGCCGTCATCGTCGGAGACTCTGTTCAGTTCAGACGCCCAGGCGCACCGGACAAACCTGGAGTGGAACCGCTGAACGCCGCGAGTCTCACTGCCAGCACTGGGCAGTCGCAGTTCTTCGGGTCCGTCGCGGCGGGACACCGCCCAGTATCGCCCGGCGGACCCTCCCGCCCTGTCCCGTCTCGCCCGCCGCCCCCGCCGCCGGCCGCCCACACGCAGCCGAAGCGTCCCGCCCCCGCCCGGCCCGCCGGACCCAGCCTCGCTCCGGCGCCGGGGAAAACGCCTCTGCTGCCTGCGTCAAACAAGGTACAGAGGACTTCTTGTGGCATTGATATGTTTGCAGCTGTATAAAGTGCCCGTGTACATACTTGTGTCAGAAACGTAACTGAACAAAATGTTTTTGTCAAATCGTCAGAACCTTGCACTCGTGGAAGACCCTGTTGGAAAAAGAACATGAACTACAATGTTTCGGCGCACTGTTGCCCACACAGGGTCACAGCAGGTGTTATCCGCCTGTAAGGTCCTTGCTTGTCTACATTGCGCGCCGTTTCAGGTGGACTACGGTCCGCGGCCGGTGCCGCAGCGCCCGGCGCCGCCGCGTCCGAACGTGTCCCCGCGCCGCCCCGGGGACAGCCTCATCCAGTTCGGCCCCGACTCCAGCACCGGGCTCCAGCTCAGCCTCCCGCCAGGTCAGTGGTGCATCCACAGTCTGCGGGTTTCAGAGGAGAGGTGATTGGGAGGGAGAAGCAGTTGCGAGTTTATATGCGGCTCCAGGAGAGAGAATGAGGGACCTGAAACAAGGCTCCAACTTGAGTGTTAGTTTTGGCCAATTTTTGCACCTAGCGGCAAAGGAATTTTGTTGTGCTTGAAGATGGGCGTCGTGAAGGCATGCCTGGGTTCCAACCCAATTCTGTGGATCCGCTGGAATTGTCGACAGCAAAAGGTCGGGGAATGTGCTGGGATCAGAGATAGAATTGAATACGGTTCACGCCCAATTTCCCCGCGAAGCCGTTCGTTCCTATTTCAGTTTGGAGTCTCTTGTTCAGCCGCGCCTCAATGTGATGCTCACCAAAGGTTGATTGCGGTCGTATGCGTGTGATCTTTCATTTGTTTTCTATGTTGGAATCTGTTTTGGGCCTACGCTGGTTTGTTGCCGAGTTTTGTCGTGGTCAGGCATTTGTTTGTTCAACAAAGTCCTTCGACGGACACCAAGATCTGTTTGAAATGAAACTGGTAAAATTGGTCTGAATGAGGCGCCTGTGTCAAGATCAAAACATCTCTCCCTTGTGTGCAATTTTTTTGCCAGTTCTGCAAACGCGTTCGTCAATCCTGGAACAAAATCAACACGCATTGCAATTTTGATCAAACCAGGGGCGGACGCAGAATCGCGCCTGGGGCGGCCTTGAAGGGGGCTCAGTTTCAACTCTTTAAGAATTCTACGTGGGGAAAACAACTTTCAAAATTTCTTCGTGGGGAAAAAACCTGCATTATTTTTAGAGGTCCGTTGGGGGCTGGCCCTCTCTTGATCCGCCTCAACAAACGCGTTGAGAGACATTTCAACTGCAGCGGAGTGAGGGAGTGACACAAGAGTCAAGTGGGTGTGTCCAATACTTCCGCACGCGTTGTCTGCCAACGACCTCACAGTTGGATCTCCACTGCAACAGGATGACTGATGTCCTCGCGACCACCGAATAAAACTGAAGATCTTTGCTCGTTTAGAGCAGGGCTGAGAGGAGAAATAAAAGGGAGAAGGGACGCGTAAATCCTTCTGGGCTCGAAGTTCCTTTGAGTCAGTTTCACATTTGGCAGCAGTGTGCGAAGAGGAAGATAATTCCAGGTCATTATGGCCTCATGATCTGCTGCAGCCGTTGACCTGTGATCTCCTGATAAACGCCTGTTTTGTTTGGACACTGATAATTCTCAGTCCGTTTGACTGTGAGTCGATCACGATTACGAGGTGTTTATGTTCTCCATGTTCTCCATGGACTGAGAGCGTTTTTGTCTTGTGCTCGATCTGCACGTTTTTGTTACATTGTTATTCCACAGACACAGCTAGCCATGGTTTTGTTGGCGTTGTAGCACACAGCTGTTAGCGATGTATGGTTTGTAGCCGAATACATTTGCATGACGAAACAGTCATTTAGCGGAAGGAAAGGCTGGATACACACATCATGTGCATGCAGTAGAGATTCTGGAAACTTGTTCCGCACACGAACAGGTCGGAAAAGGGCGAGAATGAGCGGAGAGAAGAGAAAGCGACGCTCAGTATTTTACGCTGACGACTCTGAATCAGGTTTGAAGGGTCAGTTTGATTTTACAGCACAAGTCACAGTCATCACAAACGCCGATTGTCGTGTTTGTCAAATTTGCTTGACAGAGATAAGCAAACTAAGGCAAGAGGAAAAGTATGTTCGTCGTTCAGATATTTTCAGCGGTGGAGTCTCGTACACTGTAGAAGCTTGGGAAATGAAAGCACGTCACTTTTAGATTCGGTGCCTCACGTCAAGGTTTTGTTCACTAATATAGCTCAAGTGAGCTGATCACACACAGACCAATTTGGCGGCTATTTTTCATTTCAACAAGATCAGCTGAGTTAGGTTTCGCGTAAAAATCGAGTCTGGTTGGATGTGGGATGCTGGAGGCCCAGGCTTTTGTGAGCATCAAGTTTGTGGCTCAGTGTTTGTGTGTTTGCTCTGTGGTGTGTAACAATCGCTCTAAGTTTCAAGTGCTTCGTGTGTTAAAGTTTTGAGGAAAGTAGACATCCATTCTGAGTTTGCTCTCGTCAGCAGACTTTCATGTTATCTCCTCTTGGATGAGTCATGAGACAGTTTCAAAGTTCATGTTGTGAGACAAATTCCTTCTGTTGCGGAATGAATGTGCTGTGAGGGTGACAGACAGAATGAAACATTCAGAGATTTGGATTTCAAGCAATGTTCCTGCACCATGTTTTCCTTGTGGGCTTGGAGCTGAGAAGGGCGTCTCGTAACTTTGCTCTCGTGGATATTCGCCCAGCAGGGGGCGCTGAGGAGAACGCCGTCGACGCCGAGGTGATCGCCGACCTGCAGAACAGAATCACCGAGACCCAGAAGGACATCGAGGTGAGTGGTCGAACAACCCACCTTTTGACTTGAGGGAAAAGAAAATGGTTTCTCCTCTGGACACAAAAACTTGAAAGTTGTCAGAGAAGTCACGCATCGGAAGCCAAGGCGCTGTGTTGAATTCAAGAGTTGAGAATTCCTTCCGCAAAGAACCAGCCGAACCTCGTCTGACATCCTGTGTGGCAAATCGAACGTGGCCCTCTCTCACTCTCGCTGCCTTCCACTGCAGAAGCACAGCTCGGCGAAGCAGGAGCTCGAGCAGATGCTGCTCGTGGTGGACGAATCGGACCGGGCCGAGATCGAGGACAATATCGCCTTCTACGACGCCAACCTCAGCGGCCTGTCCCAGGAGCTCGAGCAGCTCAAAGGTGAGCGACGCTTCAGATGTCGACATGTCACACGCTGCGTCCCTCAACAACGGGAGATTGTGCATGTTTGAAACACACGTCGCGCCAACGCAAGCGTCGCAAAGAACGCACAAATGATGACGTCGTGCAGTTTCCGTGGCACTGGCCAATCACGAAATACCACTCAACATTGGCGCGGGGCACAACGTTTGACTGAAACGTCGTGCATGGAAACGTCGTGCAAAATCTCCCCAACGGGCCTCGCGCACTAATGTGAATGAGGATCGCAATTTTCTCATTGTGCGAGCGTTGACGAGTTCTGCGTGAGCCTTGAGAAGCAGAACCCAGTTGTTCTCAGGAACGTAAACTGCCTTTGCTCAAAGAGCAGCGTGTCCGTCATTACCCATCTCCGAGAGACGTGCAAATTGTGTTGTGGTTGCAGTGAATCTGTGCGAGGTGAGTCCGGCGTTCGCTGCGTCCGAGTTGGAGGCGACGCGACGCGAGGAGGAGGCGCGACGCCGCGTCGAGCAGGAGCGCAGGAAACAGGTCAGTCACCAGGCGACGGGGCAGTCAGTGGGAGGTGGGTCAGTCAGCAGCGAGTAAACTTCCCGTCAGGAGTTTTCTGAAAGACCGGAGGAACGTTTTGACCTCGATTGACCTGACGGTGTGCGTTGAGATGTGTGCGATGCGTGAATCCTGCGAGAGCAACTTGCCCAGGTCAAGGTCAAATGTGAAGGTCACGTGTTGTGTGCGCGCGCAGGAGGAGGCGTGTCGGGAGCGAGAGGAGCTGCGTCAGAAGCGCGTCGCGCAGCGGAAGCACGTGATCACCGAGCTGGTGCAGACGGAGCGCGACTACCTGCACAGCCTCAACCTCGTCATGGGCGTCTTCCTCGCCGCCGACGCCGAGCGGGTCAGAAACTACGCACACACACACACACACACACACACACACACACACACACACAAGCACACACACACGTGGTTTGTCGACTTGATGCCACAACCACGCGGACACAGACATACTGGAAAGACATGGAAACTGGCAATCACGTGTGCTGCTCGCTTATCGCCAGGTGGCAGTCTTGGGTAAAGTGTCGGTTCCTGTTTCCAGGTGCCTGGATGTGACCTGGAGACGTTGTTCGGCAACATGGACGAAGTTATCGAGGTGTCGCAGAAGCTGCTCACGTCTCTGGAAACTGCGACCGTCGGCAAAGAGTTCAACGAGCAGATCGTTGGTGAGTTTCACCGGAGAACTCTTGCGTGTGAATCTTTGTGAACACTGATGAAAGTGCCACAGCACTCAGCTCCTGTCTTGTTCAGAAACAAGAAAATACGCTCGTTGGAAGGTTGTGTTTGATTCAACTGGCAGCAGGTGTTGTTTGTGTGGATCAGAAAGTTATGTTGGTTGCTTTTCCACACAAACTCGTGAACCAGAATTGAATCAATTCAAAGTGCACGGGAAGAACAAGAACTTGCAGGAAACGCCATCGGCGGTCTTTGCGTTCTGTCGTTGTAAATTGGATCCCCAGTGCAAGAGGCAAACGAATCTTTTCGGTTCTCGCAGGTCGCAGCTTTACGGAACTGAAGGACGACATGAAGAAGGTCTACGCTCCGTACTGCCGCAACCATGACGACGTTCTGGCGCTTCTCTCCAAGGTGAAGATTTCAAAGTGAAGTCAGCCTCCCTGCAAAAGAAACTTCCTGACAACAATGCCTGGATCACTGGCGGCAGTTGATCAAAGGAGTCTTCGGTGCACGGGTTTTCTGTTCCGTTGTGTAAATCGTCATTTGCGTATGCGGTGTTGTGCCGGTTTGTCCCAGTGTTGAAAAGACACGCAAGCACTTTGAAATTTGGGGTTTGTGCTTTCACAGTACGAGGAGGCGGGGGAGATCCAGGACTACTTCGCGCGGCAGGTGGAGGTGATGAAGCAGCAGGCGACCGTCTTCGACCTCGGCTCCTGCCTCATCAAACCCGTGCAGCGCGTCCTCAAGTATCCGCTGCTGCTCAACGAGCTCATCCAGGTACCCGCCTAGCGCATGCGAGCGCGTGCGCAGTGAACTCGACGCTGGGCGCGCAGGCACGTGTGTTGCGAATTCCACGTCGCACATGCACAGGCGCAGTCAAAAGTCTACGCGCGTGTGTGCCTCGAATTCCACCCGAGTGAGCAGGTGCAGTGAATATGCAGACATGTGCAATGAACTGCATAGCCACAAAAAGAGAAAACGCTGTGTCTGTTGCCAGGCGACGGAGGAGGAGCACGAGGACCGGCAGTGCCTTCTGGCGGCTATCAGCGCCATGACTGACGTCGCGCACGCCATCAACGAGTACAAGCGTCGCAAGGACCTCGGTAGGTGTCGCTTCAGTGACACGTTCCACCATTGAGTTTTCGTCCAGTTCAAGTGGAAACTGACGTCCACCGCGACCTGTTTGTGTTACAGTGCTGAAGTACCGGAAGGACACAGACCTCCGCTTCAGTGAGAAAATCGCCAAGATCGGGGCGCACTCCGCGCGCAAGAAACTCAACAGACTCACGCAGAAAATGGTTGGCGTCACGGTGAGAAATCTGATTTGTTTAACATGACACACCTCTTCATATCCCACTGTTTAGTGTCGCGTCCAGACGGTTTTGGAATTCTTGGCAAGTTTAGCAAAACGAATCAGTTTCAGCTTTTATGGATTGCTCTGAAATTGGCCTCTGTTCCTGTTGCAGACGGTGGATGAGGATTTCAACCGGGAGGAGAAGAAGTTCGGGACGCTGGAGCGAGGCGTGCGCACCCTGGTGCGGGACGTGTCGTCCTACCTCGACCAGCTGCAGGTCAGTCGAGACGCGAGAGATGCAGGGTTCCTGGGGATCTGGACGTCAAGCACTGGTTTCTTGCTCGTGACGTGAAACCAAAGACGCAAAATCAGAGAAATCAGTATTGTCCAAAAACTCGTCCAAGTTAGCTTGGTCAGGGTCCGGCGTGTTTCCTGTCTTGGTATCCTGAATCTGTTTGCCAAACGTCCTGCAGTCACTGAACTGGTTCAATCTTGTAGCAGCATAAGGCCCGAGGACCGTTAGTCGCAAGCCACGATGCAAGGGACGTAACGCACCTGGTGCAAACTTGACCTAAAAGACCACGCGATATGTGTGCAGGACGCGGTTGCCGCGCAGGAGTCGGTCGCGAACGACATCTCTGATTACTACCTGGAGCGCAGCGGAGAGAAGGCCGTGCGGCAGTTCTGCGAGGTGCACAACCAGATCGCTACCACGCTCTTCCACGAGTTCGTGAGTACAGTTGCGCTGTTTTGTTTCGGTGAAAATGTGAGCGAAAATATTTACCTTCAATACATTCGTCGTCTGACAGTGAAGGCGTTTGCAATGAAGGGCTGGGAACTGTGAATAAACTGCAGAATAGTTTGACTCGCATGGGGTGGCCACACTGCCAATTGGTGGGGTGACCAGTTCGGTTGGAGTGGCCCCCATACGTGTGTTCTCTAACTGCTCGAAAAATGTTTTCGTACCAGGTGTGGCCACCCCTTCACTGACACGGAGAAGCTGCGGTACACTCGGTACGTGAATTGAACACGTCTGTAGTAAATTGTTGGAGCTTCAGTGTGTTTGTTTCTGATTTCAGAGGGACCAGGCGGAGCAGGAGGTGCTGATGCCGCTCAACAGGCTCCTCGTCATGTTCCAGGGGCCCAACAAGGTCATCAAGAAGCGCCACGACAAGCTGCTCGACTTCGACAACGTGCAGAGCAAAGCGAAGGGAATCAAGGAACCGGCGCAGCAGAAAATGGTGCGTTGCGTCGGGTCCCCGGACTGACGCAAAACAGTGAAATGAGCTGAAAACAGACCGCATGTGCAGGTTTTTGTGGAACCGACTACTGAATTTTGAAGAGGGTCATCGCGTTGGTAAATTGAGCAGGACCAAATCTCATTCTCTCGTTTCGTGATGTCATTGCTACACCCCCTACCCCTGACGCTTAGCTGCTCCTCTGCGTTACAGTTGGAGAAGGAAGTGGAACGCGCGCGCAACAACTACGCGGCTCTAAACGCGCAGCTGCTGGACGAGCTGCCGCGCCTGTACGCGCTCTCGCTCGACGTCGTCGCCGACAGCGTCGCGCGTCTCGCGCACGCGCAGTCGCGATTCCACAGCCTCACCGTCGGCGAGATGTACCGCCTCCTCGATGTGAGTTCTCAAACATGTTCATCGTCAGCCAGAGTCAAGACCTGCAACTTTTTCTTGCGAAGACTTGCAAAGACAAGTGGATTGCGAATGCGTCAAGGCACCAAAGAATAGAGCTCTTGTTTTGACCGCAGAGTTCGTGTTGGAATGTGAGGCACAAGATATATACACAATTTTTCCGGGAGAAACTTACTGTGTCTCACGCCCCCTGCGTGTGTTGCACGTTTCAGTTGCCGCTAGTGCTGAGCGAGGGAGACGGGAACACGATCGAGGCGTTCAACATCGCGCACACGACGGCCGTGGAGCGCCTGTCCGACCTCAGCTTCATCCCGCGCTCCTTCAACCCGCGGCTCGAGGAGGGAGGGCCGCGCAAACCGTCCCGCGTCTCCAAGCGCGCGTCCACCGCCGGCGCCGCAGCCTCGCCCTTACAGGTGCGTTGGGTCCTGCCGGAAATGTAGCCGATTTGAATCAGATGTCGAGTCAAGAATTGTTCGAGTGGTGCCTGTGTACGTAGATCCACTTGTAGACACATCTGAGCGCACGCGCCCCCAATAATGAGTACGGCCTTTGCTGTATTTAATGCTTTGACCAACAACCAAAGCTGCCTCCAGCTTCCCTCGCGAACAGGTCAATTTGCTGTTGCAGGAGCAGGACTCGTCGGGCGCGCAGAGCGACAGTCAGCGGATGTACGTGCGGCAGATGTACGGAGCGGCCCCGGGAAGACTGTTCACCGTCAGCGCCGACTACAGCGCCACACAGGTGTGTGTGGTGTGCAGATGATGTCTGCATGTGCGCAACGCGTTATTGTGTGTGTGTGTGTGTGTGTGTGTGTGTGTGTGTGTGTGTGTGTGTGTGTGTGTGTGGTCAAACATGAGTTGTTCCGGTATTGACGACGTGGTGACAGGTTGTTGTCGCTGCTGTCTCGACTGTTTTCACTATTTCCCGTTGTTGCCGGTGAACTACAGTGCTGTTGCTGTTGTTGCAGATGATGGACGTGTCGCTGCCGCGCGGGACACTGGTCGGCGTCATCAAGGAGGGAGACCCGATGGGCAACAAGGAGCGCTGGTTCGTCGACAACGGAGGTCAGTCACGTGACTCGTCACGTGTCTCAGCCTGCGCTTGATGACAGTGCTGTCCCGAGAACAGTACACACCAGAGAAAATGAACAGCAGCCCACGGCCACAGACCCAAAAAAAAACCGGAGCCACAAAGCCGCATACCCTTTAGTGCTGAGGAAAAGACCATAGGCGCGTCTTGTACTTGAGAGAACCGGGAAAACTGTACGCTTTCCGAGTTTTAACATTGTTTGCGTGAAGAGTCATCGCCATTCGAGAAGAGTCATCGCCATTCGAGAAAATTATCAACTACAGTCTCGGAGAGCAAAACTTGTGACGTGAGACGAAAACTCGGGGCGTGTTTTGCAGCGACGAAAGGTTTCATCCCGAAGAAGTTCCTGAGCGCCGCGGAAGCGCCGTCCCCGACGCCGACCCCCGTGTCGGCGGCGCCGCCTCCGGCCCAGCCCCTCAGCGCCGCCACGACGCCGTCCCCAAGCCGCCCACCAGGGGGAGCTGCCAAAGGTTTGTGCTGAACTTCCGGCTTTATTTGTTTTCGTTTTGTACACCCAGAAAAATATTTGGTTCAGCTGAACTTCATCTGGCCAGATCTGAATATCATCACACCACATGCAACCAATTTTGGTGCAGCAAGAAGCATCGCAAACTGGGCGTGAAGATCAATTTTGTAAACTTCAAACTGTTGATGAAGGAGACAAAGCTGAAGAAAACATTTTGATCTCCAGGGGGCGGTGGAGACGCTTCCGGTGCCGCAGCGCCACCCAGCGGGAACCTGATGGATTTGTCGAGTCCGACGGAGGCGCCCAAAGAGAAGACGGTGCTGCCGCTCGATCTCGACTTCTCCCTGACCGTAAGTTGTGCGCCACATTGCGTCCTTCTCCCAAACCGGAAGTTGCGCGTGCGCACGTTGCGTCTCTGCAAAAGTGAGGCTGCTTTTGGAAAGAAATATCTCTGGTTTCATTGCGCAGTCTGCGACCACGTGGTACGGAGCGCAGCCGTGGGAGAGCCCCGAGGTCGTGACGACCGTCGTCGACTGGGGCGCCGCCAACTCTGGTGGCGCCGCCATGCGGGACGAGGAGGATCCACCGCCGTCGTACGATGACGCGACGGCGTCGCCACAGCAACAACCCTTTCCGGAGGTAGGGGAATACTGCGCGAATGGTATCAGTATCTTGTGCAACCCGACGCTCAAATGGTTGGCTTGTCCAGACACATGATCGACAATTGACCAAACCAACAAAAGAGTTCATCGAATTTTACATGATGGTCTGCAGCCATAACAAAGGAAGACATTTTGTTTTCAGTATTTCAGGGCTGTGTATGGTTTTCAAGCTCGAAGCGAGATCGAGGTCAGCATGGCGGAGGGTCAGGTTGTCAAGGTCATCCAGCCGCACGACTTGGACGGAAACACGGACTGGTGGCTCATAGAGGTGGATGGTAACCAGGGATACGTGCCGGCTAACTATCTCTACAAGTACCAGTGACACTCAGGCTGCAGATTTACACACTGAGTCGCCCGAATACGCGTTGCCATGGTGAGAGTCAGCACCAACCTGTTTTTGATGTAACGCTCAGAAAACGGTTCCAAAGTTGCACCGCACAGGCCTTCGATTCATTCAACTTCGGTGTGTCTTCCTTCCAGAGAATTTGTCACGTTCAACTGAGAAAACGTTTTCAATGTCACATTTTGTCCTGTTTGGCCTTTTCTGAGAACGCTGCAAAAACCCGACATGGCGTCGTGTTGCGTGAAAAACTAGAGAAAGGAAAGCAAAGCTTACGTTGTGGCTTAGAACACGGTTGTGCTCTGATGGTGCTGTACCAAGAAAGCTATCCGCAGCAAGGTATTGTAATTCACTATGCAAATCAAATTGATCACAAGTGCCGTGCTTTGGTTCAAAACACAGGAAAAGCTCTGCGTGCCTTGTTCTGTCGGTTGTACATGCCTTTCAAAAAGGCGAGTTGTCGAGATTGCTGAATTTGTGTTGAACTCCTGGAACCGCACAACTTCTGGGCTGGTCCTGGAAAATAGATCTAAGATGCTCCGTTGTCTGTTTTGTGTTCACGTGTGAGTCTAAACAAAAATGTAAAAGTGAGATGATGTATGTTTTGGGCATTTCTTGAGTTCTGCTGGAAACCAAGACAGGTACAGTTGAGATGTATTTTGTGCTTGTTTGTAACGGGTGCGTACGACCAAGCTCTGGGTGAAAGAATACAATCCCACTTTGGCTCTGCGTATTTTGCAAAGTTCAAGTCGACGGGGTCGTCACCGACCAGAACCTGCATGTGACCCTTTCTTTGACCCACGAAAACCAAACCAATGACCACCGAATTGCTCTCTGAGTACCCTTCGCAGAAGTTGGTGGTTGTCGGATTGAGCGCACTGAGAATGTGAACTCGTTTGCGATCGGGCGCATTCGTTTGTGGTGCCAAGTGTGTGCGCACACTGCCATACACGTGGGTTTTCCCATCGCACGCAATCGCTCAGCTGGGATGCACGATCCACGCTCCGAGGGTGCAGAAAAGAAATGAATGCGCTCAAACGTGAAATTCGACCTGGTGCACGCAGCGTGCGCTGATAAGATGTACACTTGAACGTTGATGCTGTTCTCGCCCACGTTTCGTCGTTGTGATGCTGTTTTTGCACGTCTTTGTTAGGAAACGTAGAAATGTTGCGTGCGTCGCTTTTGAGGACGAACCCCAGAAGCGAGGAGAATTTTACAATGGGTACAATCAGATCAAATTATTTTCGAGAAAAGTGTTAAATTTTCCGTGACATGGCACTGTTGGAGTTGGTTGCTAAACGTTTCCGTTTTGTTTGTCGAAGTGTTGAATGAGAATTCAGAGAACAATGAGAAGTGAATAAAAAGGACTTCGTGACAAATTTAGCCCTGTTTCTGCTTCATTCGGATGCAGTCTGCCGTCAAGAGCACCAGTTGGTGGTCGCAAAGAGCGAAACTGGTGGCGGTCGTTGCTCTGTGTGAAGTAGTTCAGCTGGCGGTCTGTACGTGTCTTCAACGCGTCAAGTCTGGGTGTATTGAGAAGCAACTTTCAATTGCCCAGCGAAACCCAACCCAATTTGCAAGTTTTCAGTGAATTTTATTGCTTTCACCAGCACCAGCTCTGCTTTGGCAACTTTCGACATTTGAGATCAAATGGACTGAACGCACCAATTTCACCGGTAACCTGGGCAATGTATTTTGATTGCAGCCGCGTCCTGGTCAAGCAAGAAATTATTTCTGAACGGATCCGACGCGCTTGAGCCGTTCGATGAACTCGCGATACACGCTCCAGCAGGACTCGACCAGCAGCGCCGCTAGGTCCCTTATCTCCGGAACCGAATCGTTGAAGTTCAGCAGCTTCTCCTCCTCCGGAAAGATGTTCACTTGCTCAGCATAGTAGGACTGGTCGTCACCCCGTCGACGTGTACTCTCCCATCTCTCTGGGCCTTTCGCGTAGTACAACCCCTTGGCCTGCAGGGATTCTCGCACGCTGACGATGCAGTCGATGAAATGGCTCTTTTGTGTCGGGGAGTGGACGTTGTAGATGGGTGAGGGGAACGGGGCGATGAGAGACAGGATGTAGGCAGCGAGCACTCGACACAGCCGGCCGTTTCCGTCGGAAAAGGGGTGCAGCGAGATAATGTGGTACAGCGCCCACGTGGCCGCTTTGAAGAGCTTCTCCGTCGCCTTCAGTCTGGTGGCAGGATCCTTCAGTTCCTTCTTCACAGACGCGATGGTCGTGTTGAATTTATCTGTGATGGTTTGCATGGCTTTCTCCCACGTGTGTCTGCACCTGTAGCTTGGGTAGGCATGCAGTTTCCCATAGTAGCGTGTGTCGCGAGGGACGCAACTGTACCTCCCGGGGCGCGTGTTCAGCTTCTCGTCAATGACTCCGGTCATCAACACACGGTGCAGATCTCGCACGAAGACGTCCTGCAACAGGCCATGTGCTTGGTTGTAAGCGTCCACTTCCTCGCGCAGATGGTGCCACGCCTTGTACAGGTTCCTCGTCTCTACTTCTGCACGTGGTATTGGGTTCGAACTCCTCGCGCCTGATTCAACATTTTCCTGTTTCAGTTTGTTCAGCACGGCCCTGGTTTCTGCAATATCCTGAGTGCCGATTCCTTCCTCGTTGTTCACGTGTTGAATGAACTGAAGAAGCATTTCCTCCAGTTCTTCGGACTTTGCTTTGTTCACCAGACTTTCTTCCCATTCTCGCTGACAACGCACGATGTCCTTCACCATCTGAGACGATGTCGGAAGCCTCGCGCTAGTCTGCGCTTCATATTTCGGTCTCCAGAACGTCGTTTCAGGAATATTGAAGCCAATGATGTCGGAATCTTGAGGTAACTCGTACTCTGGGTTGCTGAACAGCTGACGCATCAGTCCGAAGCAAGCCATTATCGCTGCTTTTACCTGAAAAAGGAAAATAAAAAAGAACGGTCATTGGTAGATCTACTTTTGGCGTGTTGGGGAAATGCGAATCATGAGACACACGTTTTGAAAAAAAAAAGGGGGAATCAGAGTGAAAAAACATTTCGCCTTGCTAATTTTGTGCAATCTGAACTGTTTCAACGTTTTACTGATTCAGCAACAAACTTACCTCGCTTGAAGTATTTTCAACTCTTGCAATCTCGCAACGTGCACAATTTCAAATTTGTTCAGTTAATTTAACGGAGCGTATGTGGGTCAGCGATCAGCTGAGCTTGATGTCGTTTCTGTTCTCTTATTTGCCCGCCAGATAACGCACAAAATTTGCAAAACGTCATACGCTGAGCCTTCCGTTGCGCAACTATTTGTCGCTGCCAAAAGATGTCGCTTTATCATCAAATACAATCTCCCGCTTCACCATCACAAACCCTGAGCTACGCTTCGTAAACATCAGTCTGCTCGGGACAAAAGTGAAGAAAGAACAATTCCTGCTGTTTCATTTCTTTCAATCAAGTACAATTTCAAAACACATGTCAACTTCGACAATCTTTGGCCGTTTGTGCGCAGATCTGAAACCAGGAGCGGAACCAGGTTGGGTCCAAAAATCAGCGAAGACCACACCTTCGGGTCCACCACGAATTAGGAACAAATTTTGCGGTTCGGATGTTATTTCCTGACCACATTGGGATGAGCACTCCCTGGGGTCGCCCCCTGACCCAATCCTAGTTCCGTCCTGGATGACAAAAAGAAAATTTGAAATTGTTGCAGACAAAATTCACAATTGCATTTCAAGCAAGTGTTCGACTTGACTGCCAACTGGCGGTTTATTTTCTACCAATTGGTTGAGCCAACAGGAAAACGATCAGGATCCTCATAGCGACAACCCAAACTTGCCAGATTCATCGCACCAACTCAACCCGCGGGTCAAGCCAAATAAGTAGAATTTGTCCAGATTTTTTGGATCACATCCTCTTGCGGCACGTTTTCTTCTGTTTGATTTGTGCATTCCAAACTTGTGCAAATGTTTCAAAGCAATTTTTCTCAGAGGAATCGGGGGAAGATTTCAAGAGAATGCAAGTTCTGCAAAAACGACATAATTCTCATCAGACAAACTGCAGAACTGACCACCAAGCACAACACACCGCCAGTTGGCAATGATCGTCAAATCGAACATGTCCGCCGTTTGTCAGTCCAAATCTGTCCCATAAATAAGTAAGATTCTGACGGTAAGCGCTGCTCGCACATTCCATACACCCAATAAATATCATTCAAGGGGCTCACGTGCAAATGTAACGGGTCAACACGAATTGAAGCAACAATTTGACAATCGTCTCATTTTTACACGCAGGCGTTCCTATTTCCCAAGCTTTCCGGGTAAAATAAGATCTATCATTCAAAGGGTCTCACGTGGAAATAACAGATCAATATGAAGCAACAACGAGACTGAAGATACACGACACGTGACAGTCTCTGTTCTCATGTGACACATCTTTTGAGAGTTTCACGTGAAATAACAGATCAACATTGAAGTAACAATTTGACTAAAAGTCTCATTTTTACACGCAAACTTTCTCCACTTTTCTGCGCTTTCCAGGGGATATATGAAGATCTATGACACTCTCCAGACCGAACTTGATTTTGATGCGTTTCGGCTGAACGTCCCTCGATGGGGATTCGGATGATGGGAGATGATGATACCCTGTGTTCGCGTCCTGAAAGCTGCCAATGGAATTGGAACTTGATGGCCACTTGCGTTTGTTGTTGTCAGCAACAACGTTGTTGTTGCCTTCATCACAATGGTTGACGATTTCGTACTCGGACTTCACGCTGCTGTTGTCAACCTGGGACAGCGCGTCACTGTTGCTTGGCAACGAGGAAGAGGCGGTGGTAGTTGTGACCCTGCTGTCCTGGTCTGAGCTTTTCTTCCGTTTGGAAGGGCTCGCGTTGTTGTCGTTGCTGCTTTTCCTCAGCCGGATGGTGATCTTTGGGAGCTTTCCGTCCTGCTGAGGCACCAGTTCCGAGTCGTAACAGTTTGAAGCAAAGCGCGCTGGCATCGACTTTTCGCGTTTGCGGCGCGGTTTGCCGTTCCCGTTGCTGCTGCTGCACGAAGTGTTGCGAATTTTTAAGGCAAGATCTGATGTAAACTGAGTCTCGTAAAGAGGCAGTTTGCTGTCACTGATAGATGTAGTGAAGATGGGGCGCTTCTTTCTGATAGAAGCCAATGGCACTGAATCCAAGCTGTCCGAATCGCCGACATAGCTCTTCATGTCTGTGAACACATCATCAAACAAGTTTCGCTTGGAAGTTGCGGGGGAGATCTTTGGCTCCGACTGACTGCTGTGCGCATCTGATGACGAATCGCCAGTCAAGACGCCTTGCTTGAGCTGAGAAGAATCTGGCGCAGTGTCCTGTGAAGAAAGTCCCTCCTTGACCAGCACAGGCATTGGATGACCGCTGCTGGTGCTGCTGCCACTGTTCGCAAGTGGGTCATTGGTGGAATCGAGCAGCAGCTCGCTGACACTGCTGCACGCCGCCGCTGCGTCCTGCGTCGACGACGCGCGCCGACCGCCCCTGCCGCCCCCTCTGCCGGGCGATGAAAGACTTCGTTCCTTCCTGAGTCGCGGCATCTGTTCGATCTGCGAACCGCGCATGCGCGAATTGCGCAGCGACGTGCGTCTTGAGCCGTTGTTCGTTGATAAACCCTCTGAATCAGCATTCGCTTCGGATGATGCGCCCGCCGACAGTGGAACCGTGTCGCCGATTTTCACGTCGCCAGGCTGGTTACTGATGGGCGAGACCAGGGCCGTGCTTTTCTCGGTGGGGCTCCCTTTAGACACTGGAGTGAGACTCATTTTGCGGTAGCCGCGACCCGATCTTCCATTTGACCTCGACCTTGATCGCTCCACTTCCATTTTGGGGATCTCGGTGTCGAAATCGATGATGTCATCGGTTCCGAACAGCTCGCCCCTGGGCGGAGACCGGAAACCCTTGACCCCGCTGAAGTGTCGCCTCCTGGCGGCCGGGCTCGACGTGATGTTCTCTTTGATCTCCGCCGAACTTCCCGACAACGACCACGGGTCCGTCTCGCTGCCGTTGGTGCTGGAAACCTCACTGTCCATTTGTTCAAATTCGGGCACGGCGCCGACGCGCGGCTGTTTGTTGTTGTACCTCCTGCAGAAGCGGCCTCCTTTACCTCTACGCATGACCTTGACTGGCCCAGGTTTGGTGATCTTGGCGGCTGGGTGGAGCGGGAGCGGGCGCGCGAGCGGCTCCCGCGGCTCGGGCAGCTTGACGCCCTGCGCGAGCAGGATCTCAGCATCGTAGCGCGTGATGCCCCGACGCTTGAGCTCGGCCGCCGTCAGCAGGTGCGCGTTCTGCTTCAGATTCACGTCGCGATTGTCCCACGTCGCTGCAACGACAAGACGACACACTGCGATGTTGCCCCAGTGTCATGAGCAAGTTTGCCGAAAACGCAACTGAAGGTTTGGAGCAGCTTGGTCAAACAGCTTGACTCAGCAACAAGCCGCTTTGCGTACCCATGTGGTTCAGCGGAGGCCCGATGTCCTTGTTTCCCTTGGCGGGTTTGCGTTCAGCGAGGTCGGCGTCCCGGTTGATGCGGTCGTCCGTGTCCCGGAGCCGGTAACCCTTCGCTCCGGTCAACAGCTGCTTCTCACACACGTCCTTCGGTCGGAATGCTCCCGTCTTCCTCCTGATAACGAGAAAGTGAAGCTGCAAATTGTGCTCAAGCAAACCAACGCAGTGAACTGGTAAATTTTACTGGAGAATCCAGTTTTCTTGACACCCACCTTTCGCACGTGATACATTCGCAGAGACAGTTGTTGTCTCCGAAGAAATCTTCTCCGTAGTAACACGTGATTTCGTCGTCCTCCGCCAAGTCCCGGAGAACCTGCACGCACGCCGTGTCTCGCCCCGTCGACACGAACTGCAACAACGTTCCGTATTCAGATTTGCGTTTCAAAATATCCCAAAGACAAACAGAAATTCAAAAGTTCGCATCATTCTTCGTATAATTGACAGCGACAGGTCTCTGGTAGTTCTTGGATCCGCTGGAGTTGCCTCACGTACTTTGCAGGCGGGTCTGCAGTCGTGGTTGATGTAGGCGGCGGGGCCGAGCCAGAGCTGCGCGCAGTTCTTCCTGCACGAGTACATGACGCTGAAGTCGTTGATGCCCGGCTTGAGCAGCTGCTGCTCTTCCTCAGCGTTCAGCTCCGCGATGCAGCCGACCAGCATCTCGATCTTCTCTCCTTTGCGCCTGCGATGAATAACACTTCAAATTGGATCTTTCCTTGCAGACATTTTCCCGAAAGAAGAACATTTTCCTGTTTCCTTGTTCGACGTTCCTTGTTCGCTCTCCCGGGAGCCTGCCGGACCCCCTTCGGGCTTCAGCTCCCAAGAAGCGTTGTGTGAAAGGAAGCTATTCAGTTCTTTGTCGAAATATTGAAAGGAATTCGTACCAGGCCTTGGTGGCGCTGATCTTTCCCCCCATTTGCCCCTCCATCGAGTATCTGTGGCAGGGTTCCACTTTGAATCCAGCTGTGGCGTCAAACATCCGCAGATACCTAAAAACCTGTGACCAGACACGATACCGGTCAGAAAGACGGGCAATCGTCGCAACTATCGACCACACGCAACAAAAGTTCTGAAATATTTCTAAATTTCACAGCCGCCTTTGGTCGTAAAGTATCCAGTTGCTCACATGTTCCTTGAAAATTTGTTTCTGCACTTTGGATTTGTGGAGACCCTTGAGTGTGTCCCCCGCGGTCAGCTCCTTGTAGGTTTTCTCGTAGTCTTGGCACTGTTGGAAGCGCTTCATCTTTTGCTTCCAGTACTCCTGCCGCGCCTTTATGGGACGGAATCTGAAACAAGCAAGGGTTTGGCTTCAACGAATGTCGCACAATCCGAGTCTGCGAAAACAACAGTGCTTAAGATGAAGCGACAAAAGCAGTATCAGTGAGGTGCGACCCTTTCAAACATTTGCTGGACAGTTGGAGTAGAAACTGCAAGAAGACGGAAATGTACCGTGTGTTCATCTTGTGGGTCGTGAAACCCAGAACAGGATCGACGACCATCATGCTGGCCATGTCGTCATTGTCGCACAGTTCTCTCGAGGACATGCCCGTTGTGGGGGCGAACCTCCCAGAGGCGGGGGCCGGCCTGCTCGCCGAATGCCCGACTCTGCTGCCTGTGCCATCCGCCACCATCTCTGACAGGAAGACGTGGAGAAAGTCAACCACAAGTGTTGTTGCACTAAAAGTTGTGACAACTCAGTGTTGCTTCGAATAATAAACGCACCCTGACACAAGGCTTTTCAACCCCAACCCATTTTTCACAGAATCTGGATCCGCAAACAGCTGTCAAGTTGCTCGGCACGACTCGCGTGGAGGGCAATGACCTGCCCGATGCGAACACACCTTTTGCGACGAAAGCACTTCTGACCAGTGCATATCAACTCAGTACCGAACAAAAGAACACAAAACGTTTGCTCCCTGCGTTGACAGCATCACCTGTCACACCCCAAGTTCGCAAATGTCAACATCGGCTTTGTTTCACTCCTCTGTCGCCAACAGAACTCTTCCCGTTCCTGCCACTTTGTAAAAGAAGTTTTCTCACCTAGAAACTTCCGCGTTAAGCTTCTATAACTTGGAAGTTTTACTTCTGCCTATGGACTCAAACATTTCAAATAACGACCCGGATTGACCGTCGATTAAGGCATATTTTACGGATTTTCTTTGTTGATTTTTTCAAATTCTTCCATCCACCATGATCATTTTGGGGGATGCGTAAACTGCACAAAAATAAGTTCGCAGAAATGTGAATCTATCGGCTTTACGGGAGTTGCAATTGCATGAATTAAGACACTAAAGACAGTTTCATCTCACAATTGAGCGATACAATTGGGGTAATTATCGCTGACAGAAAGAAACAGGCATTTTAATGCGTTTAAATGACAACCGCGTAGTAATTTGAGTTCCTCACTTGGAGGCGGGTCACGTGACTTGAGCTTCCGCTGGGAAACACAAGATGGCGCGAACGAAACAATGAACTCCAGTGAACCAACATGGTTGCTGCAAACTTTTGTCGTAAAACTTTGAAAAAGTTCAAAGAAAACTATTTTCTGGTGCTTTTGTCGTTATACATACTGCTGACTTCACTTGGGTCATGTCTAGGTACGTAGCACGCATTTGCGAAGCACAGTTTGGATTGTCTGGCCTCCCGAGTGAATTGCCCTCGGGGCTGGAGCAACTGAACTGTCAACATGTTGAGCAAGGTGTGAACTGACACAGCTCGTACCGATTCGGATCCAAGCGGGAGGTCCAGAACTGGGATGATGTGAGCTGCTGTTCCACAGGCCATTTGGTTGTGATCTGAGTTCTCCAATTGGTCGTCCAGATTCAGTGTTGAACATGAACGTCCGGCTCGTGCATGGTGAACCGGACTTTGCTGTCAAGTGACAGGTCGGCAGAGAACTGCAGTTGGGTGTTGGGTTCTGGTGTCAGAGAACGTACGCGACCAGCTCAGCCGAGCACAAGCTTGGCGACGATCTGGATGGACAAAGTGGAGCCTGGCAAAAACATTTTCCAGGGGCAAGTTCTGACGTGGGCTATTCTTGGGTTGCGTCCGCTTTGATGCTGCACGTTGCAGAAATGAAATATAGAATCTACCGTCCCCACCCACTCGTCTGTCATCATCCTCCCAGCAAAAAGCTGCCATCCACTTTGCACGCTTCCACCTTGACTCCGTGATTGACAGCATGTTCGCGCTCCGCAAATTGCTCCCGAGTGCGTCAATCTCGCGTCAGCCACGGTCGAAAGACACAGACCAGGGGCAGAGCCAGGAGTTGGTCGAGGAGGGGCCGCCCCCCCCCTCCAATTGCTGGGGGGCCGCAATTTTAATTTTTGAAAACTAAACCCCACAAAGGGAAATGCGGCACAAAATGACCAGTAAGGGTCACCGCGGTTTGGGACGGACCCAAACGTCCCCAATCTCCAACTCGCGTGCACGTTACACGTTTTCACAGGCTCCACAGCGAAGACGGCGACGCTGTCCATCCATCCCAAGGACCAGGTGGTGGCGCACGAGGGCGACACGCTCACCATGAACTGCGTGCTCACCGGGCTGCACCACGCCGACCAGGTCTGGGTGCAGCCCTGGGAGTACAAACACAAGGATGACCCCGCCCACGTTGACCGGAGCACGCAGCTGATGACTGCTAGCGGCAACCTGACCCTCACCATATCCCCAGTCACATATCAGGACGCAGGCTCGTATCTCTGCAAGTCCAAGGCAGCTGGATTGTCAGAAACCGTCCATGTGTGGATCTCCACCGACAGTGGTACGTGTGACCTTTATCTGCAGAATTGTGAGACACCAACACGTGCTTCTGTTCGACTGTGAAAATTGCTTTCTGATTCGTTCACGTTCAGTGAACAGAAATCGTCGACCACGATATCAATGGTGTGTGTTCCAGCACATTTACATTCCCACACAGCCGATCTCTCCACGTCGCCACTGGCAGGTTGACTTTGTTGTGTTGCAGCCGACACCTGCAGCCACACGCAGTTCCGATGCGGAACAGGGATGTGCATCTTCCTCCGGTTTCGTTGCGATCGGATCGTAGATTGCCCAGACTCCTCGGACGAAGTCGGATGCGGTGAGTCTGAACTGACATCTTGGCAACAAAATGATTATCAGCCGCGATAGCGGTCTGATATTGGTTTGCCCCTGTATCTGCGTCCGTCCGTCTTGGGCAGACAAAACCTCCGTTTTACCCCTGTTCCAGTGATCACAGACTGGAATCACAGTGGGTGC
>JAAUXT010132975.1_pt1 | contig 24283 bp, 22 predicted proteins | sample 7278171 | NCBI WGS metagenome assembly JAAUXT01 (sample SAMN14350112, study PRJNA611818) | marine sediment metagenome | isolation source: surface marine sediment (1.8m) | place: French Polynesia: Moorea | collected 2018-08
AAAGACTTGAGCTCATTCTGGTCAAAACATTGAAAACTGTGTCAAATGGCTTCGTCATGATCGTCTCTGAAAGCATGCTAAATCCCAAGAACAAGTGATTCATCCTCGTACGACGAATGATTTTCACAAGCACCAATGCTGCATCAACCCGGCACGTGTGAAAATCGAATGCAGCGTTAAGAGAGTGCGCGAAGAGTTTCTTTTCGTTGTTCACGTGACAGGTGTTGACCGCCGGAAGTGGTCCAAGGTCACGCGAACCACCGTGTTGCCTGGACACAAACCTTCCACTGCTTCAACCCCAAATACTGCTGGCCGATCCGAGAAGAAAGAGGAGCAACTCACCCGTCGGACGACCACTTGTAGGCGACGCTGCTTGGATGATGGGAACGACTGAAGACGTCCACTTTCTCGCCAACCATGAAGGACGAATAGAAGCCGACGCCGAACTGTCCGATGATGTTCTGGTCCACGGTCGTGCCCCCCTTTACCTCGTCCAGGAATGCCTGGTGTCATTTGTGAGAACAGTGTGAGAGGGAGGTCACCGTGCAGGAGAACCCTTCCCCAATTGGGGTCAAGCAAGAGACGAAACCCCGAACAAACTGGAGATGTATCTAGGTGTGACACCCGGATGAACACAAATTCGTCGTCTGCAACATTTGGTGATGATATTCACGCTTTGTGTTCGTGTGCCTATCACCCCTGCTTTTTACCTTGGAGCCCGATCTGGCGATGGTTCCCAAGTTACTGATCATCTCTTCCTTCGTCATGCCGATCCCCGTATCCTGAAGCAGAACGTCCAATGTCAGCAATTCAGCTGCTGATCATACCACAGCTGCAGATTTCAAGATGAAAATTTTAAGATCTGCATCTCTGTCACTGAATCACCCAACACAACAATCCGAAAAAAGTTTTGATGCTGGACCGAAAAAAGTCAAGGTGCGGAGCATGGAAAACAAAGGCACAAGGTGTTGAAAGAAAAAATCCCGCAGTCGTCAAGCTGCTGTCCTGTCGGTGGCGAGGGGTGTGGAGCCCATTTCTCTCTGAACATTTTACCCCCTAGGGAACAGCAAGGTGGGCTTTGGAAGCGTTCGACCTGCCCAGTCCAACCCTTGTCCGAGCGGACAGCAACCAATGTCTTCTTTGGAAACCAAAAAGCAAGTGTATTTGTGGGTTTCGGCCTGTTCTCCGGCGGTGTTACCTGGATGGTGAAGGTTTTCTTGTCCTCGTCCGTGCGGATGTGGATCTCGAGCGGCGTGTCGCCCTGCTCGACCTGGTCGCCGCGCGCCTGCAGGTAGCGCAGCTTCTCGAGCGCGTCGCTCGCGTTGCTGATCAACTCGCGGATGAAAACCTGAAACAATCAGTGCGACCGTGTGCAAGAACTGGGTTTCCGCTTGGTCCACCCAAACATCCTTGTGCCCTTGTTAGATTCAAACCAAACCGAAAAGGACTGTTGTCGGGCAAACAGAAAAGCACAGTGAATAGCCGCAGCGTTCCGCTCCAAACTGTCAAAGCCGGAGGACTTTCTTATGGGAAGTGGGGTACTGAGGGACAGGTTTTTCCTCAGTCCACTTGTCTCCAATGTTTTGTGGACCACTTGCAAAGGCAACACAAGAACTGTCGTTCTCCATTTGGACGCAGCTGCTGCAAAATTAAGAAAAGCAAAGGTAACAAGCTTTGGAGGAAGACTCCAGAGTTCAACCCCAGGACAAGACGGGTGAAACTTGAGATGACAGCACAGTGGACGGGCGGGGCCTCCGGCGGGCGGCGACAGCACAGAGGTCAGCAGCGGAGTCCGGCGGCGGGCAGCGCGGCGCAGCCAGCGGGCCGTGATGGATCACCCGAGGCGCCGATGACACCCGCCGCTGTCCCCCAAACACGCATGTGCCGCGTCATCATCATGCATGCCTCCTCCCCACTCGTTTGGATTTGACCGTTATCAGTACTTTCCGCGTTCCGCATTGATTTCATCCCTCATTCCCTCGCCACATTAGGCAATGGCGCCTGTGGACACGAAAAGGAAAACAGACTTGACAAAGTCAGGCCAGAATTGCGTGAATCGTAATGGACAAAAATTCTACAAGAACCTCATGGAACAAGGGACAACACAATTTAATCCGAATCGCGCAATTGTGTTCTTCACACATTGCTGAAATGCACCAAAGATTGACCAGTTGTCTTGCTCAAGCTTTTGGATTGCGTGGCATCAAAGATTTCTGAAGCTGTTCGATAGAGTCCAGACGCACACCACGCAACCAACGAGTGTTGAAATACAAATATGAGCGTGAGAAGCGATGTGAAGCGGCATCCTGTTCAATGTCTGTGAAAAATGTCTCCGGCCCTTTTCATCAGCCACGAATAAAACAAGAATGCTGCGCATTGAACACGGGTGCGACTCCAAGACTCGAAAGTGGGATCTTTAAACAACAGGTTCGCTATTTTGGGAGGGGGGATTACAATTTTCATGTGGCTATCACTGAAGATGACGACAGTGTGGATGGTTTTCGAGGGGATGGGAAAACGTAGCCATCAGCATACACAGAGAGAACAACACCACAGTGACACACGCTCAAAAATGGAAACAAGAAATTTAATTTTTTGAGGCAATAAATTTGATAAAGGACCTATCTGGCCGAACATCAGTTTGAGCAGAGACATTTATCACATCGGGTTATGAATATCATATTTTGTAACCCGATCAAAACATCTGCCACCAAAATAAGTGGACACACAGACGCGCACCGGCACAAGTGAACAGATATTTTCGTCAACATCCCTTGCACTGGAGAGGCGTCTCCGACAAACTTCTGTCATTTTGTGTGGAACACTGGAACAAAATTCTGTACTCCTGTGCCCACGCAATCGTCAGCCCTGTCACCGTGCAAGGTATTTTTTGGGCGCTTTTATGAATTGGTCTGGTCAAAGAATAGAGCATTTGGCGAAATGAATGTTTACTTTTTTCCACCGTTCATTGATTTGAGATGCATTACAACATTACACAGGACTCACTTTTAAGTCCACTGGCAATCAGTTTTGGCAAGGCGGGAGATCACTCATTCATGGAGACCAGAAAATTGTATGGCTGTCAAAGTTTGTACTTTGATCAGAATTTGAGATGTACCATTACATTTGCCATTATGTCGAGGCCAACAATGGCCACCCTGCTATTAAACTCCTTTGAGCATGTTTCAAGATAAGCTCGACCGCTGCAATCATTCAAATCAAAATTATACCTTTTTCTTCTCAAGAATAAAGAAAATTCTGATTTATACTTTTCTCGTAAAGTTTGCAAATGTTCAAATTCGGACAACTGGACATTAGCCCTGAAATGTCTTTCCTTTGAAACAACTCCTGCTGCTGTTGTTGTGCTAAAATCTATCGAAACTGTTGTGTATAAATGACTTTCCTGTGTTATGTTTTTTCCCCATAATTTGCGGCACCCCTGAAGACAAACCAGATTGATTTCTTTTCGAATGCTGGTCACAAACAGGCAACTGACAATGAAACAAGTGTGTTTTGATCACATGTCATACGATACGTGAACTTGCGATTTAACTTTCTAGCTTGAACAAGCAGCTCTTGTCTCAAAGGCTTCAAAATTAATATCTGCAGAAGCCGCAGCAAAGGAGGAAGACGACTTCATATGTGCCTCTCCTAATTAGATCAAGTACAGAACTGTTGTTCTTTCCCTGAAGGACAATTAACTTTGTAATCAGCACTTAATTACTTGTCCTCAATCATTAGATATTGCTGTTATCTGGGGAGAATGTTGCCAAAGCAGGAAGATCACTCCTCTGTTGTTGCACACGTTTGATCCTTTCACGTACGAGGGGGGGGGGTGAGTTTGAACAGTTTGCCAAATTCTCATTTGTTGCTGTGTTGTCGCGGAATACGTACGAGTTTGGAAAACAGTGAGAATAAATTTTCGATCCAACAAAAAACGTCTCAGCTTCAAATCTCGAAATTTCTCGCACAATTGCAAACTTTCTCTGCCCTGAATTCAAAAGAGACAAGGCTGTGGCCGTGAAGTAACTGATATCTTTCACTGGTGGGAAACAGTAATTGTAACCAAAACGCATCCATGTTCATGAATATGTTCAAGCTACAGCCTGACATGAAAGTGCAATAAATGGCCTGCCCCCAGGCATGAAAACTGCTTTTAGAGCCACATAAAGATACAACATGTTTGTATGCACCTGCTGTTTGTGTGAATTTTGGACAATGAAAAGTTAACAAAAAATAGAAAAAATGCGAAGCTCCACAGTGTTTTCGCCGTACACTCCAGTTCGATTTTGGCGCGCAATCACTCACGCCAAACATGCATTTCAACATTTTCCCGTCATTTCACCCTCTTGGCTTGCATCTTACCACATCCTCACAATGAAAACAAAACAGCCACACGCCTTAGGGATGTCAGCGTACCCAATGAAGAAGTTCCTCGGAGGAGACCAAAGAGACTTTTGCGAAAACTATTTTTTTTCTCGTGAGTGAAAAGAGAAATGGACTCTTTTTTTTCGTAATTGCTTGGCTGAAAACAGGCTGAGAGGTACGCTGGCATTGTGCTCGTGTCACCAGTCTATGATGTCTCCTGAGCTTTTTATCATGTCCTTATAAGCTCCATTACTTGTTCAGCTTGACATGCTCACGAGCCGGTCTGCATTTTATCTTTTTGTATCCACTTGCAATTCTGCCTTGACATCTTTTCTCCATTTAATACCGCAGCAGACTGTCAGACTGTGATTTAATTCCAGCTGTCTCATAATACCAGCTTTCACAGAAGGGGAAGCACATCTCACAATTGTAAATTACTTACAATGGACAAGGTTGCTTTTGCAAATTTAGCATCCACACACGGAAATTCCCTTGCTTTTCTGAACGGGAACTCGCTTGCAGGTCCCAGAGGCATCTTGTTCAGTGGCCTCTGCACGTTCATGTGCTGGCAGAAGAAAACACATTTTCCTTGCGGTATTGCGGTGACGTCCACTCAGTTCATTCAGAATAAAATCCTGTGCAACACTCCCCGAGGTGAACACAGGAAACACACACGCAACAACAGCCTCGCCTGCAGACGTACAGACGCTTGAAACAAAACACAAAAGGGATGACGATCTGTCCTGTCAACTCGCTGTTTTGCAAACACGTTCCTTTGTGATTTGTCCAGAAGACCTTCAACAACTATCGCGTTTCTTATTGGGAATATGGTTTCGTCCTGTCCAATGACCATAAGCCGAAGGTTAGAACCTTGAAATTTAGACGAAACCGATAACTTGGAAGCTAATGAAGAAAGCGCTTCCCATTCTGGGAACAAAGGCCAGATTATGAAAAAGGTCAACATGGCCAAATGAAGAGAAACGATATGAGTGGGTTGAAAGCAAATGATGCAGCACAAATCGACTTGCGTGGCAAACAGCAATTGTGTGGCGAGTTGGAGATTCAAGTCGATGTCTTACTCGCGTCCCCCGCCTCAACGCTGACCGTAAACATCCCGCAGATCTCCTGAAGTAAAGAGCCAAATCCCACAGGACAAATGCTCGACATATCCCACTCTCTGCATCAAGACCACTTTGCCTAACGTCAATGAAAAGCAAGTTTCTTGCATTTAAGGGGATATCAAGAGCAGTCAGCGGGTTTCCGCTTGCCATGTACAGACGTCCTGCTTGAGCCTTGTAGGTAAAACAGATACGAGGGAGGTCCAGGATCTCCTGTTCGTCATCCAATAATTCACGTACGGATTTTGCGATTGCACAAAACTCTTTTAATTCTTGAAAGGCATCAAACAAACTTTAAAATTTGCAAAAGGCATGCACAGAACAAAGAGAGGTCATGCCAAAAAACACAACAAAGATATCACAGAACGAAACTGGCTGCGGTCAAATTCATGCTTCATCTTCCGAGTCATCAAAAACCAACTCCAAGTCATGGTCGCCAAGGGGGTCGATGTCCAAATGCCTGCCTTCAAAATAATTGCCATCTGCCTTTATGCATTTCATCCAGCGGACTGGCAAAGACTGGATTGAGTCCCTGAAGTGGTCCGGATCAATGTTCCTCAAGGATTTGTTGATGGCCACACGCAAGTCATTCAAGTTCTGGTGCTGATGTCCCTGGAGTTCTGCCTTGAGTCTGGGGAATAAAGAATTTAAAAAAGTCACAGGGGGCTAAATCGGGGGAGTAAGGTGGGTGTGGCACCATGTCAATGTGAGAAGTCCCGATCAGCCCAAGGGTCATTGCAGAGGTGTGGCAGGGTGCGTTGTCATGATGCAAGAAGAACTTGTGGTATCCAGTGTCAAGCATCTGCCAAAGGTCGGGCCTCTTCCATCGAATGTCTTCTTTGAGCCTTCTGAGTACTCCACAGTAGTAGTCTAAATCGATGGTTTCTCCTGCTGGAAGGAAGTCTGTGGTCACCACCCCTTGTTGGTCAAAAAAAAACTGTGACCATCACCTTCTTCTCACTCCGGTTTCTGAGTGCTTTCATTGGACACTCGGCATGGGATCCCTTCAAGTGCCACTCCCTGCTGTCCTTCTTCAACTCAATTTCAAACTTGCTCACCCATGTTTCGTCACCAGTGACAATTCTTGACAAGAATGACTCATCATCTTTGAGGCTTTGCAGGTTCAGTTCACACATTCTCCTTCTGAAATTCTTCTGTTCTTGGGTTAAAAGGCGTGGCACAAACTTGGGGCAAAGTTTGGAAAAGTTCAAGTCTCATTTGACAATTGTGTGCAGAGAGCTTCTTTTGACATCTGTCATCTCGCTCAGGTCGGACAAGGTGGCCCTCCTGTCCTGCAGAATTGCGTCCTGCACCTTCTGGATGTTTTCAGCAGTGCATGCGGAGCGTGTCCTGCCAGGCCTCTTCTTGTCCTTGACGTCTTCATGACCATTGCTGAATTTCTTGGCCCACACTCGGACAGTCTTGGCAGAGATTGTTTGGTCACCAAAAACACCTTGGAGCTGCCTCCAACAGTCCATCAGACTTTTCCCACTTTTTACCAGAAATTTGATCACAGTTCTTTGCTCAATTTGAGTGTCAGTCATCGTGAACGTGAACAGAGCATGCACAACAAGAAATTGCAGAAGACAAACCATGAGTAAAATCCTTTTCAAACTCAAAACAACAGCTCCAAAACAGCAAAGATGCATCGAGCAGAAGAAATCGCAGAGCGACGCACTTGCCATCCTCTAATTGGGTCAGATCAGCACTCATTTGTGATCGGAGATCGACACAGCATGGTGCAGATGAAGGCCAAACATGCCAGGCACATCTCCACCAAGTTTGAAAATTTTCGCATGAAAATGAACAGGAGAAATTGGATGACGAATAGGAGATCCTGGACCTCCCTCGTAGTCGCACGGTCAGTCTCTGGGGAATGGACGCGGATGAAATGAGATCCACATTTGGTCCCAGTGAGGGAAAGAACTGAATCTGGAGAATGGCAGACACCTTCGTGTTCTCATTGGAACAACAGATCGAACACAACTTGCTAAATCTGCTTGCATGGACAGTAATTGGTCGAACATCCACAAAAAGGCACGTCAGCGGTGAACCCCCGACAAGCCACTGGTGCGATTGGTGGAGTAATGCTTCAGCTGAGTTCAAACAGATTTAATGGCTTTCAAAGCCCCTGTACTCAAAGCAAAGCCTCCGGGACAACAAGCCTTACAACTTCGACTTGGGGATTTGCACCAATACTGATCTGCAGAAGCACGCAGGCATTAGTTGTTGACTACTCAAGCAAAAAGATGCATCACGGCGGCCGTCTGTGAGCTCCGGTGACTGGACTGAGACATTGCGCGGAAGCTGCCTGCTGCGCTCCAGATTGGCGGAATGAAAATCACGAGCAAATCTGCGCTACACGCTGAAATGCCCCGCAACGTCTCAACGCCACATCAACGAGAATAGACTTTCGCGGACAACACAAGCGCGCTCAAGGGAGCGTGCAATGGCAGGCTGTTCTCCGAGGTTTTTAGTCATTTCTCAGCCCCATTGATGCCACTTGCAAATGGTGGCAAAAGGAAATGCCTTCTGTCACTTACTTCTTTTTCCGAGTAGAGTGATTTGGCCACAATGTCCAGTAATTTACGAGTTTCAGCCTGGAATTCATGTCGGTCGGCCGAACCTGAAACGAAAGAGGAGAGAAAGTGGTAAAATTGAGCAATGGTTTGGTATTGAGTGAGTTGTGCTTTATTAGATTTCATATTGGACATTGGGTATATTGGTATGCTTCAGTGGATGTAATCAGAAATCTCACAGTCGCTCTGGCAAAGGCATCAAGTCAACAGATAAAACTCATCATCTATTCAGTCAACAGCCGAGTGGCTACACCATCCCCGCCTTTTTCTCTTTGCTGAAGCTTCGAGGACAAATTACATCACATACTGCCATTTGTCTTTCCTTTCCGCTTATTTCTTCCCCACCTCGGCGAGGAGAAAGAGGCAGTGAGGAAAATCTATGTGGAAAATTACTTGAAATGCACAAGAAGAAAGATTGGTTGAGATCTTATGGTGTCGAGTGTAATATCTCGACTGGCCAAGCGCCCCAGAGGACCATCGTCCTGCAGTCGATACTGATGCTTTTTGCCAGGCCATACATCATTAATGCAGCATTATGAAGTTACTTTCTCTTCTGCAAGCGGCCGCAGAAATTACTGATGATTTCTGATAATGACTTGTGAAAGAAATGAGAAGAGGGACTACAAATAGAATGAAAAGTTAATATTTCTGAGAACAGAGGCAAAGCAAGGCACTCAATGTCACGAATTGAACAGTTCAATCGTTGTTATCATTCAAGAGCAGTGCACGGCTCCTTGGACGCATTCCTGTAAAAGTCTTCTGGCTCTCAATGCAGTTTTCCACCCACAAAGCCACCGCCACACAGCTTCTCAAAGAAGAATCGAGGATCCAGTCTGCGACAAATAGATTGAGGACCCTCCGCTGTTCTCAGTTGATAGTTTACCCTGCGAGTATGAACGCTTTTCTTTTTCTTCTTAGTCAGCCAATTACGTTGCACAAATCCGAATCACACAACAATTCCGTCACAACACAAGAGACGCGCTGGTTAGACCGGGGTCCAAAATAGGCACATGTTCGACAGCGTAAGGCTTATTAATGTGTTTGCTCTGTGTGCTGAGCATAAAAGCCGCTGGACCAGTGCGCCAGTAAAACACATTTGGAAGGCACAAAATCATTTTTTCTCCACTGTCATATCTCAACCAGACACTTATTACCTTTGGGTTCCACTTAGATGAATTAAAGATAATTTACTCAGCATTCACAATTTATTGCCTTTGGAGAAATTCCCTTCGCTCCTGGGGAATAAGTGGGCAAGGCAGCAAGGGATTGCAAATGAAATTACTTTCATCCACCACGACGCAGAGAAAAAACTAATTCATTTACGCAAGAAAACTCGCACGTTGGGTCTGATTGTGATGCTAGCGGGGTAGCACTGGCCTGCTGCATCCAGAACTGGCCACATTGTCAGTCCGGCAAAGCCCCTTATCAATATGAATCCAAAACGATGCGGCAGAAAACGAGATACAGATTGAAAAGCGCTGTAAGAAAACTTGCCACAGCTTCTCACCCAAATTACTCCGCTGGGTATTTCGTATTGACACTCGGCAAATACAACATCTCAAAACGGGGGGAAAGTCGTATGGCTGGGATGAAAGGATGCCGCAAACAATAAACTCGCAAAATACACACACGAACAAAATCATGCTCTTCCCTACAAAAGAGTGTACTCAAACATGAAAACTACATGCTGAGATTATTCCACAACTGCCACCTCGTTCCCGCAACAGAATTCAACTGAAACCCACAATGGCAAGCTTTAAATAATGAACTGATACGGTGATAATCACCTTTAATTCGGCACATCAAACAAAAAATCTCCCAAACGACGGGCACAAAGCTGCACATTGCGTATATATGGCGGCATTTCAGTGGATTAGCCAAGTGTTGCGATGGCAAAACCAAATGAAGATCCATAAAAGTATAATAAAAGCTGCGTTTAAATCCTATTAATTATTGTAATCCCATTCCGTGGGAGCGCATTTCACGAAACGAATCTACAGTGAGCTGCTATAAATTAGCGACGATGGCCCCTTATCTGGTCTCGCAGCCGGACACAGCGCCCACCCAGCTTTCGCTTTACCACCGGCCACCAGGCTCCTGTAGCCCGAGGCTTTCCTTCTAAGAAAGTGGACCAAACAATCATGGAGTATAAATTGGGGAAATATTGAGTAAGGAGGATTTAATGCCAATTTGGGAGAGCTGATTGTCCAACTGGGATGGCCCCATCGGGACAAGGTATGAGGGCCGTAAAATATGCATCAATACCCCGCACGCGGCCATAACCCGCCCGGCAAAGATTCTTCATAATCCTGCAGTGCAAAACCCGAAATTAATGGAGCTCCAAAACGGGAGAACATGATTCAGATTTGACAAGCAAATTTTGCCAATTACAAGAGGCAGAAGATGGAAAAAAGAAATAGCTCTTTGCGGTGAAAGTGTCCCTGATCGAGTGTACAATTGCTTTCCACGTACACTGTCAAAGAAAACCAACTACAGCAACAACAGAAATTTCTTGGATGTGCCACATTCTGGTTTGAAATTTCTAGATATTGGGATCATAAACTGCTTGAATTTGGAGACCCACGAGTTGTTTCTTGGACTCCTGTGTGCGGACGGACGGACGCCCGAGCGGACGACATTCGCGCCCAAGTTCCGGAGATTCTCAGCCACTTGTCGAAAGCTAGTGTCTCCACACAAACATATCCTTCTGAGCAGCAGTATTCACAGTGTGGTCATCTCGAGCACACAAGGCTTCGTCATCTGTATTTGATGGGGCTTCCACTGTATCTACTCACGTTCCTGTAGCCGCGCTAATTCCACCGCGGCTGAACAACTCAAACCGCCGCTAACAAACACATTCTCCAAATGTCAGCCTTCAGGATACAACATATTGTTCATTTGCTTACCCATGGTCAAAGGAAGATAAAGGAGACACTTGCACTGTGGACATCTCAGGATGCCACGTTTGTATTGCTGACGGCCGAATTCAAAGTTATTTCGAGTTCAAAGACACGAGGTTGCGCTTTCACATCTGAAGACGTTCCTCCAAACAAGTTGTCAGCCTTTTGGAAAGGTCATCACTTCCAAAAAATGGAGCTTCAATTTGTTCATGTCATCACTGACCAAGGTGGACGCGGTTTCTTTTTACAAGAAACATGAAACTCTAATTATTTTCAGATTTGTGATGAAATTCTAACCTGTCAATCATTGCGAATACTGCAAGGATTTGTGGGTCGACAATTATCAAAAACTTTGTTCGAGCTCAAACCTGGACTCCCATTTAATCATGCTCCAATGGGAAATGCGGCGATTAATGAAACACAAGGAAAGGGAGGCGATGAGGAGATAGCATGATGCTGTCCAGGGTTGAGGTTCCCTCCTTCAGTCCAGGTCCAGGGCCCAGCTGTAACCCTCGATCCTGCGCACAACCCTTTGTGCATGCGCTGCTCCCTGCCTATCATGACGAATGGAAGCCTTGCATTTTAATCACTCAGATGTGCAGGAGCTGTGTACACAGATAGTCACTTGCAGTGACTCTGCGGCTGCAGCACCTTCGCTCCATTTTCGCCATTTGGTCAGGCCCGAGCATCGAGGTCTTCAAAGCGCCTCAGAAGACACGTCTCTTCTGCTTGGAGATCAGCCCAGACAACAACAAGAAAATGCAAATTGTGCCTGCAAACGCAAGGTTTGGTTTTCTGTCGTCCCCCACAATTCAAATGTGGAGCAAACAAACCGCAGCGCAAAAACCACAAAATGTATTTTGAAACATTTTTGAAGCAAGTGATCGCTTTGGTACGAGGCCTGTCATTTGAGAAACCATTTTCCTTCCAACCGGCAAAAAAGATTTGAATGTGTGATCACCAAAGTTGGTTTGATTGGAGTTCTATCTATGAACAGGCTTCTGAAGATTTCTTGAAATTTGAAGATCGTTTTCCTTTTTTTTTTTAGAAAAAAATTGCTCTTTTGTGTTGTGTGACTGAAGAAATTACACTGTTGGTGACCTTGATGAGGTTCAACTCAGGGCAAAAATACCAGCCACAAGGGACAGAAGATTGGAATTTTGTTTTTTGTCTCTTTCTTGCAAGGAAATGACCACACAAGACTGAAACTTTCACATATTGTGAGGACACACGTGCAAATTGCTCAAATTTTATTTTCAGGACAATCAGGTTGGCTTCAGGGGACACAGGAAATGTAAAATGGATTCTTTTTCATGACAGGCCTTGCAGTCCGTGCCCTATCAGGGGAAACAAGTGAAGCAAGGTTCAGCCACGGACAATGCTCATGTTCATGCTCAGGACAAGATCAGTCACAGCACATTCACAGCTTCAACGCCAATCCTGGACAAGCATCTTGTTGCTCACACCAAATCAATGTGCATTTGCCTTCTCCTGTTTCAGACCCACCAGGACAATGAGTTCTTTGGTATTCTGCGAAGGTATTCCCTGACTTATCTAATAAAGAAGAACTTTGTTAGGGGCGGAACTAATTTATCTAGATTCTCTGCCTTGTTGCACGGAATTAGCGAATACATGAGCAGCGGAAACAAGGACTCGGCTGAGCTGAAAATCAACTTGTGCGCGGGTGTGAGTGCTAATGCCATCAAGAGCAATGTGACAAGCATTTAGCAGTGGTCAGCCCAATGACACGCTCACTATTTCCCTGGCAACGCGCTGTCACCCGTGGCGACGCTTCAAGATTTACTTGCGTCCCCTCTCGGGCCTCAGTCACTCTTGACTGTCATTGACAGGAAGCTTTCCTTCGCATTGAAGTGGTCACCATGCGAACGGTCACTGTGTCCGCGTGCGGTTTCACACACGCGTTTTCTGCAATTGACGATGCGCACGATGGCAAACACGATGAAAGAGTCAACACCGCAAGGCGGTGAACTCTTCTCTCAACCACAGTCAACCTCGAAGTCCATTTTGCTCAAGCTTTTGCCGTCAAAAGAAAGAAGTTTCTCATCAGTCTGAAGACTGCAGCCGACACGTCTTGCAGGCGCAACGCCACACACTGTCCCTGAGATGCCGTCAGCCATTACTACACAGGCAGGTCGGGCAGCCGCGGCTAAGCCTCATCCACGCCAATTATTATGATTATACATCATCCGCACCCTTCCTTGTACGTCCCTTTTAAGAGCAGCGTCCAGATGAAGAATTACAAGCACTGCGGGCCGGACGTAAAGAAGCGGCCCGTCCGTGCAGCTGCCCGTGATGATTTGTAACAACAGGGTCAGCCAAGAGCCATAAACCGAGCCACGATGTGCGGCGAGAAGAACCACAGAGTCCTAATCGAAACGACAACGCAGAACTCAAGAATTGCACACGATTTACACTCATTGCGTTGAAAGAGAAAGGCAAGGTGAAGTGACTGCATTTTGCTTCCGTAAGCCACTGTCACACTCCTCCTCCACTGGCAAAAACTGGACAATCAACACCAGCAGTGAAAACGAGGATCCTTTTTCCCCGAATCTGGGTCATAAAAACAGGTCGCTGTGGAAATATTACGTCGCCGATCTTCTTTGCTGCGATGATTTGGTTGCAGCGATAATGGTTATTAATGAGATCATTCATATAGTTTTATTAGCAGCGACACGGGCCTGAAAGGACACGGGGCTCTTGGCCATGTGCTTCATCATTGTGTCATTTTCGTCAGATTTGTTCAGTAATGTCCGTTTCGCTTTGTGCGTGCACCCAACATCAAATGCTGCACACGCACACATCACAACTCACAGACCCTCAGTCAACAACATTCAGCGCCAAAATTTCAAAACCGACACGCGTACGAGAACTGTTCGAGCAAGTCTGCAGGTTGGTCTTTACAGTCATCAGAATAACACTTTGATCACCAACAAAGAGACACCACAACGCGACGCCACTCGCCTGCACCTCGAACAAAAAAGTCTTGCCTGAAAGGAACTGGATCCCGAGACAAAAGCCGCCCAGGGCCGATTGGAGCCATGACTAGGCTCATCAAGACCTGACTTCGTGGCCACCGTCCAGCGGATCACGAACTTGACATCAGCCACTGCAATCGAAGCAAGTTAGGTCACAAAACAAAGCCCAGCTTGAGTTTCGCACAGGATTAGGTCTTGTCACAGGATACGGAGATCACCAAAGCGATACTCAGGTGCTGCAGGGAAGACGACAATCGTGACAGCTGCAAGATCTTCAGTTGCGACATTTGACCCAACATTTCATTCTGCAACCTGAGCTGACCACCCCAACGCTTGCTCGCGCAAAGGCCAACAAGGTTCCCATTTGTCTCCAGCCAGATCTCCTAACAAAATGCTCTGATCAGGCCCATACTTTCTTCCAGTTGCATTTCTAGGAGGGGGAACGCCACAACCAGAACGCCAAAGATTATCCAAGTTCATTCCATGCGCCTGGACCCAACGGTACGAGATCCCTCCGAAGGCACGAAAAAGAAAGACTGCAGCTCAACCAATTATCTGGCGATTAAATATTTAACAACACTTGAATTAGGGAAGGCGAGTGGAAATAGCGACAATTAAGTGGTTTGCTAACATCAATTGTCTGAGGAAGATTGTGACTCGAGGCTGCTCGAGTTGCGTAATAACAGACGTTTTCCACCACAGGACACACTGCAGCAGCCTCTGTGGGATCCGGTCTGCTTTGAGAAATCGGCGGAGACGGAAAAAGGGTGTTTCTTCATCCCAATGTACTCGCATGGTGCACGTTCGGGAATTTTGCAAAACCATGTTCCGGGGAGGCAAGACGTGAACTTTGCTTCGTGTTCTGTACGTCCATGAGCGAGTACGTGCGTGTCTGTAGCCGGAAGCAGGAGACTGGAACAACTGGGGCCAGCTCACGAGCATCAGACTCAAAGTCCTGTCGCCTTTCCTTCGCTGACATTGGCGGGCACACTGCTGCACAGTCTTCACCATAGGAAATTAATATTTTGCCCGAGAATCCTGCGAGGTAAATGGGTTGTTTCTGTAAGCGCAAAGGGTCCCCACTATATGATTTCATGCAAATGCACTCGTGTTTTTCTGGCGACATTGATATGTTGTGGTGGAGAGTGATAGCTGCATGCAATTGGGACTTGGATAGTGATGTATGAAGACAAAATGCTATCGGCTTTTCCACTGTCTGCCCTTTATTGAATTCCATATCAGTCAGAGCACAGGAGATTTGGTGTAAAGGCAAGTATGGCCACGTCCAGCCCTCTCTCCCTCCCATGCACTGTTGTGCTTCGTACGCTGTGAGCACTGCCAAGCTGTGCCACCTGTTTTATTTCACACAAGCCTATCTCCCGTCAGTAGACTGTTGAGCTCAGCCTCGACAACGAAGGGCCCGTCTACTTCCACCCACTCCGCCTTTCCCAGTCCCCGAGTCTCTTTGCAGCTCCCAAAACAACGCTTTCCCCACCCGTGTCAAAATCAGCACAACTTTGCCAAATTTTCTTTTCTGCCAATTGCATTATGCAGTTGCCACTGCTGCGGCTACCCTAATCTTAAATATGGAGCAATATTTCATGCCTCCCTCTCGCTGCATGATCAAATCTTGTTGCTATCTCATTTCCCTACTCAAAATGCATGACGGCAGTTACACCCTTTAGATTCCTCGAGAGAGGCCTTAAAGCTACTGTTTCATAATTTCGAGCATGATTATTATGCCAGCTCCTCCAACCAAGCACACCGCCTCTCCATGTATATTTAATACCATTCTCTGAGTGTGTATCCGGAGACTCATAAGTAAAGCTAAGTCCGCCAATGGCTTGTGGACTCGCGGAATGATTTCTGTTCAGCTTCAAATTGCAACGCCAGAAACGCCTTCAACTGACGATTGTGATTTACCACAACGTTCCCATCTATTTTGTGCAAAAGTGCAATTCAGGGGAGTACCTTCACTCGGGCGCGCGACAGTCGAATGCACGCGGTTACATATTATTCTGAAGAGTGAAGTAATCGACGCCAGTTTCAGATGTTCAAATTCGGATACTTCTGGTTCCACACGAAAAGCCCTTGCATTCCTTTGCCCTCCTTCCAGACGTGTCGACCTCTGATCAGAGCGAGCGATTAGTGCGAAGATGGTACAATTATGACAGTGGGACTCAACTCAACCTCACTGGTGCTGTACAAAATGGACACACAAATTCTGCCTGGTACCATCGGCTGAACAGCGCAGCTCGGAGATTCCCGATTCACGCAATATCTTCTTCCGGCAATTTTTTTGCCCAGATTCGTTTCTTCTGCCCTGATCCCTTCATCCCCAGTTTACCGCTTTTTTACGACCCCTTCCTACATTCCCCGCACACACTGCAAATAATATGGAATAATAACAGCAATGGCTTTCTAAATCACGACAGACAATCGTGTCCAGCGCGGAATACTAACGACGCCCCACCAAATCCTCCCAGCCGCATTGCTTCGCCGCAGTTTGCGCCATTACGGGAACACAAGAAAATCATAAATATGTCATTATGAGGCGACCACGACTTATTATCAGCAATAAATCAACGCTACTTAATGCCCAGAATCACAGCCCCTCAGTCCTGCACTTCTGGGAGTGGAAAACGAGAAGCCTGAGCGATCAGCGGAGATCAGGAGATGAGAGCGGGATGCCATGTGACAGCGGCACCCGCAAAAGGGCACCGCAGACCAAAGGGTTCCTGCACCCTCTACACGGAAGAGGAATGGCGCAGTGTGAAGCTCGACAGTGCCGGGAACCCTCATTGACAAGAGAGATGTTCGCAACTCTTGACAGTAAGCCAGGAGGCTTACGACACCCCGTGTAACGCTGCGGCCTGGTGTCATCCCTCGCCTGCCTGACGAGAGTCCTAATTACACCAAATATCAGTCCCTCTCAATCCTCCGGGACGGAACTACTGATCCAGGGAACGCTTCAGAATCCATCCTGTTGACTCCATCACGGCACCGCAAGAAAAGAGACCTGCCCCAGACAAGAAGTCGATCAGGATGCACCCTTGTACAATCGAGTATCCTCAAGCTACGCCCATGTGACAAACAACACACGCCACGGCCATTGTTTGCACAGAGCATGGATCCGCTGGAAACGACGCACATTAGCCACTAATGTGCCTCTGCATTTAGCGCACTGACTAATCAAGGCCACGGATCGCGCTCACCAGCGCCGCTTCAGTGTCAAGTAGAAACAAGGCTCAGCAACAGATTCATCACCGAGACAGATTCTCCTGAATCGTCCAACAGCTTCTGTACGTGTGAAGATTTTCGCCCGGCACCCGAACTGAAAGCAATCAGGCAAGTGGACTAACAAAGAGACGAGTCACCATCCAAAATTTCTTTCAGCAAAACAGAGAGTCCAGGAAGATATTCAGGTACCAGCAGGTCTTTCGATCGAAGATCCACCGTTTTTCCTTGCTTCCTAACCGGTATCCACCACCACAAACAGAACAGACCAACGCGAGAATGCCAAAAGAATCATCATCGTTGAGCCTTGAAGTGGTGACTCCTCACACCCAACCGGGCTGAGGTACAAATCAGGTCACGCAGTGTTTACTTCCCCCGCAAAATGTGAAACAAAGATTCATTTGTACTTATTGCAGCGGACAGCTTATGAAATATGAACATTCAGTGGTCGTCGCAACCGCACTGAGCCACAGCTAGAGCCTTGTACTTCTATCCATAATGAGGTACGGAACAACAGCAACAGTCCTTAACTCATGGTTGTCTGCTTCTGATGAATAATTAAAGTGCTGCCCGAAAACAAAGTCATTTGCCACTGATCCTGCCTCCGTGCAGGGCCTTCGCTTCTTCACAGTGAGAACCAATTACAGTCACAAGTGCGTTTCAGATGCTGGCGTGACTCCAGTCCCCTGACAACTGCATTGCAGGCGGGTTCCAAACGCACTTTCGTCGCACAATGTACCGTGCTCCAATCTTGCGTGTTGGGCTTGGCGCTTGATGATGAATTTATCTGTTTGGAATATCTGTGTCCACGTTAATCAATCACAGTGCAAGCACCACTGGTGCCCCGCACTAAATATGCACACTTGATGGATATTGTGCAGTGAAATGGCTCCCTCGGGCCCGGCCTCATCTTTCTGTCCCTCAGCAACATTTACAGGAGCATATTACTCGGCACAAAAAGAGCGCCCCACTCTTGGGCTCCGTTGTTTTCCTTTTTCGGGAGGATCACAGAAGCATCACAAAAAGTCACTCGCCAACGTGCATTACGAGTGCCAGTGATTGGACACGGGTGAGAAACGACGAGGAGGCAAAATGGAACTCGTCACTCTCGGTAACTGTGTCACAAAACAGCTGATTTTTGAGGCAGGGGAGCTTTTTCAATGGTTCGTTGTCCAGCTAGTGGTTTTCAAGACCAGGAACACTTGCCACAGCAAAGAAAAGAAAAGCAATGGAATACCACTGGTTCTAGATCCCCCAACCCCCACCCGGAAACAAAACCAATGGCCCACAGAATACTGGACAACTCCACCAACCATCGTGATGGCACCATGCCCGCGGCATTCCGTAGAGCCGCTGGCACAAAAACTCAGGAAATTTTCCATGTTTCTACGGACGCTTCTGGCATCAGACCCCACGTCCGTTGTTTCCTGTTCCTTCAGCGCTGCACCGTCACGTTTGGTCGAAAATATTGAACAAGTATATCATGCAGGGAAAATTCTTTGGAGAGCTCTGGTGTGTTTCTGGGCCTCGATAGAATATTGAGTCACATTTGGGCAAATCCTGGCTTTGCCACACATATAGATTTTAATACCTCTCCCTGCAGGGGAGAACATTCCATCACACAAGCTACAAATCAAAGCTGCTTTGTGGAAACCCTTCAACAGATAATGCAAATAACGATGCCCAGCAAGGTTCGTCAATAGTTCCCATTGCAGAAACTTTGGAGAAGTTCTGTCAAGTGGAAATTCGCAGAGAAGTGCTTTATTAGGTTGAAGTTACAGAATTATGATGTGTGTGTGATATTAGATTAGGGGCTGTGTTGATGGACACTGGGCTCTGCCATGGCTCGGGGCTAATGAGAAATGAATTCATTTGTGTGCTTGCCGAGTACTTCTCTTGCTTGCCTGTCAGCAACGCAACCACCTCAAAACTAGGGCCAAGATTTCAATATCTCACAGCAAAGGGAAGCAGAATCTGTGCGTCCCCAGGCTGGAGACCTCTGAGACCTCTGAGAGGCTTCTCTCGTCACCAGAAATACCACCACTGATAGCCGCCCTCATGCTGCTGCTGCCTACAAATCCGTGCACAGTTTACCAAACACACGTCTTTCCTTTGTGGCATCCGTCTTTTTCACGTACAATGCGACATCAGATATACGTTGATTTTCCAAACAACATCGTGGAACGCGTACGTACAAGTTGCACTTCGAAAGCAATTCTTTTGTACGCAGGCCAAACATCTTCACATTTTCACTGAATCCGTTTGGCAAGCTGAGGATCAATAAAAAGGAATTGCAATAATTTTACAACGGGGAAGGGAGGGCAGAAAGGACGCTTTTCTTCTCCGCGGACAGGCAAGTCCAGCTTCGCCTGCGCTCATCCCGACACAATCTCAGGCCCGCACTCATAATGCAACTCGCCACATACAAAATTGGCCAAATTAAAAACCCAATATGGTCCAGCGGAAATTATTTTTCTCTTCAATATGTCCTGTACATACAAAGCTTTATCTCCTGCAGGCTGTGGCAGGGGATCCAGGAAGGGCCTCAAGTCCGTTGCTTCCTCTCGCTGCCAGAGCCACAAATGGACAGAGAACACACACGACAAAAGTGGGTGGAAAGTGATGGTCGTGTTGGGGAAATTCTCTCACAATTGCGCATCATCAACAGCAACATGGCAAACCTGCAGAAAGCTTTGAAACTTCTCCCTGTCGCCCTACTCTTCGTCACGACAGTCGCTGATGGTTCACGTTCACGCAGACCGTGGATCAAAGTGAATCTTAGGATCCACAACCACACTCAGCAGGGCGGACAGATGGACGAATGGACGCAGGGAGGCAAAATACTGCAAATTACGCGAATAAATAAGCCGAGCAAATTCGCTTGATCTCCTGCAGGTACCCTTCAACTACACACACAGAGACCGGCGAAGTAGCCGTCAACCTCACAGCAATTTTTTCTCCACATGAACTTGAGGTAATGATTCAGAGGCTTCTTCCTTGCGAGAGTTCTTCGTGTGCAGTTCGACTTGGACGCGCAGCGCTGAAAGTGTCCGGCAAATTTTCTTCGTGGTGCACGGTCAAAATCACGCAGAAGCTCGGAGTGTCAACTGTTATGATTCGATTTGGTCCACACGGTGTTGCCAACTTTTCATCTTGTGTCGCTGACACGCAGCATGTCACCATTTTGGACATCACAGGGAACTGTGAATAGCGAAACGCAGCCTCCACTGATAAATTCAATATTTCTCCCCAAACCACGCCACAGAGCCTGTGTTAACACACGAAACACTCTCTGCGGCTTGTGCTTTAGCCAAATACATGTGTCATTTTTCGTTTGCATGCATTGGAGATAAGGTTTTCCCCGGGCAGTGATTAGAGGCTGGCATGACAGAGGCACATAACCAGGAGATTCTGCATCTCACAAGGTGTCTCTTCGAGTTGAGATGATGGGTTAGGTTCACGCGCAAGTGTGGATCTCTGTATCTCTTCATATCCAGACTCTCGTGAATCTGCTCTTCGCAATGATCACAGTAGATGGGAAAGCAAGTCGGAGTTTCGAGGAACGGGTTTCTTCAAAACAAAACATCATTTCTGCGATGTAGCACGTGAACGATATCGGGTACTTTTGCAAACAGTCTCAAGAATCTCGGAGCAATGCCATGTAAGGTTCTCTTGTATCAGTCCACCCAGACGGTTCTGACATCCCTCCACATCAAAACCTGTGACAGCTCAAATATTTGACTGTCCAACCGGTCACTTACGTATTCCGCGCACGATGTGACCAAAGGAATAGCTAACTAAGTTGCTCGGCAGATCCCCAGGTGCAAGCGACACAGCAATGTAATAACTAAATGTCAGCTCAAGCTTTAGATTTCATTGCCCGGTGATGTATAACTGCATGAACACACATTGACTTCTTGCGCCATATTTTTCTCGGCGTCCACAGAAGCCGACCCAGGATTCTTGCCCGTAAAAGGAGCATTTTCGCAATTCGTGGTCTTTGTGCAGTGCAGGAAGCAGTGAAACCAAAAGAAATGAGTCAACATCTTCGCGCTGCCTTTTCGGCCTGCAATTTCTGCAGGGAGTACAAATGTTCAAACATGCAAAACGCTCTGCTCGTTCACGTGTCTAAATCCGCCCCTGCCTCTGCGTATCTCAAAACTGCCCAGAAAGTGAAGCAATGAATTCACTCTGGGCGAAGTCACATTCTGGAACGTGGAAGGTTTCCCCGACTGACAGTCGCTTCTTCCGTAGATGAATGATTAAACCTGCGACAATAACGCAGGGATAAAACCGTGGGAATCGTGTACTTAGGACAAGTTATCTGTCCACATTTCTGATTCATGGCCGCATCCTTTATTTTCCAGGGGCCCATTTATTATGAGGAAGACGTCAAGCATCGCGGGGTGTCGGGTTTCCGCCATGATTGCTAGTATTCGATGCGCGTTCTCGCACTCGGTTTGCACGTCAATGGCGTTTAAAATCAAACAAATCAAGCATCGCTCACGCTCCCGTGAACATGTTGTGCCGGAAGATAGCCGGTGCAGCCAGTTGGCAGTGGAGTGTTGACATTCGAACTCAACAATATTTCTTTCTTGACTGAGCGTGCCCCCCTCCCGACAAACTTCTAAGGAGCTTTGTTCTGCCGCACGTTCTCAACGGAGATACGTCGACAAGTTTCGCGCAGCAACGATCCCTTCTTTCAAATCCAGATTTGGTCTCAACAGCTGAAAGAGAGAAACCTGTGACTTCGCCGTTCTTGTCGGAATGTCAATTTGGTTGAAAGTGCTTCAGACGCAAAGGTTTGAAGAGTGAAAAGACTGCATTGTCGCTCAGCTCGGAAAGGGATTCCGAATGGAGTTTTCATCACAACAACTCAAAACCAATTAGATGTGGAAAAAAGCAATATCAAGGAGCCATCGGATGTGAGAAGGACGAATGACAGGCGGCGTGGAGATCGCTTAGAACGGTGTTTCTAGTGCTGGGGGTAGTCATGTGTGGTTGTCACAAGTGGCTCTTGTGTAGTGGGTCTCAATGACTGTCAATAGTACTTGATGTACGGTGTGCTCCTCCCATGGCCCACTCCATGTCCCCAGCCCTGTCGTCCAGTGTGGCTACGCTCACTTCCGCCCATATAAATCAGGTTCCTCACTGGCCACAAGCAACGGAAGAAGACTGCCCGTGAAACCTGGTCTACACTGCAGAAAAACATTCAGATTAAACGCTTTTGTCGGACCAAATTCCCGAACCCAGTCCTTTTGTTGTTTCTTTTCACAGCTTTGAAAATGTCTGATTTCATGTCCCTTCGCGGCACACTCTCGTGTCTGGCAGCGGAAGTGTGGACTTTGTGGGGTCTGGGGGACCGGGAATCACAATCGCGTGAAATCAAGAAGCTGGTGGTGGTTCACAGACCCGAAGTGTGGATGGGTGTGGCCCCGCAGGTTGGAAGGGTTGAACCACCTGCACCGAGGGTCTGCGTCCACCCACTACACCCTCGGTGGTGGACTACTTTTGGTCATGCTCAATTGTTTCCCTTTGCAATGCCAAGTACCGGTAACTGCGTATTTCCCCTCTTCCATAGTAAATCTTGTGCCACTCTGGTCAACCCAGGTCGCCTGGCCTTGTAAGGGTGTGAAGGTCACCCAGTATACTTCATCGACATCAAGTTGTAGTTCTTCCCAAACTTATCACAAAACGTAGCTCAGGAAACTGGAAAACTCTGTTTTGCGTTCACGCTCTGGTCAAATATTCGTTGGTGACACCCACTGAAAGTTGAAGCTTCTTTCCTACGCCGCTCAACCAGCAAGAGGTGCCCGTACAGTGAAATCTTCAGTGCATACAAACAGCAAATACTTGTGCGAGTACATCCCTTCTGAAAACAACTTTTTATTCTTTACCTAATTCCGTTTTGAACAAAGCGAGAGCTTCAACATCTTCAGTCATACTCCACAAAAAGATTGAAATAGTTTCATATTGAAGCACCACAATGGTAAACATTCACTGATCTAAATTCAACAAAGGGTCTTTCCTCTTTTGTGGGTCTCACATAGATACAGAGTCATCTTTGCACGATACTCCCAAAGACGGCACTGACAAAAAGGGGATGTGCGCCCGACGTGTCTGTTGACTGTGCGAGTAAAAATGCCCATTTAAGTGAAGTGCCTGGTGAATCAAATATGACAACTCAAACAGGTGTGTCATCATCTCGAGATCATCTACAGTGAACACTGTGCTAATCCCACCATCCTATCCCCATACAAACACCACGCTTTTTGTCCTCTCTTTGCAATTCGAAGAACTCAAATGCACAAGAAGCCGTTGGAGACAAATAACTTCAAACGAATATGAACACGACACAGTTCTCCCCTTCCCCTGTTCATCGCGAACATAATTTTAATTTCAAGCAACTGCCCAAATGAGAAATCAAGAAATCCGCAGAAAAGTGCAGAAGAAATGGCACAATCGTATGACAACAACTGAAGTGCCATGAAGTTCTCCGTGGGAAAAACATATGAATGTCAACGGTTGCCTTTTCCTCTCCCGGCAGACACTCGTAATCATACCCTTAATTGCATCCGTAGGTAGTCGTCCACCCAACCAACGGTTGGCATCACTTTTTACGGGGAAATTTCACATGCCATCTCATGTTTCACCCCCAACAACCCGCGCGCCTTTTTTGCAGCACAAACACGAGAATCGCGTTTCTCTATTTCATCAACTCAGCGAGACGGAGCGGAATTAATCAGTGGAAGCCGCACTGACCACAGCAGAGACCAGCAAAACCCACCGATCTTTCCAAAATCTCTTGCAACTTTCTGGCTTCATTTGTGGTATCATTTGTACCCACTGATACGAAACCAGAAATCCCTTTTTTGCGCTCATCGGGCGAATCTGGGGACGACTAGATGACAGAAATTCTTCTTTTCAAATGGTGAAGAACAAGAACGCTACGCATAAAAAGCGTGTGGTCCACACAAACGTTCGCAGTTCATAAACACATTCAAGATCAGAGGGGCATGCTCTGAATCCTTGTGAGAAGCAAAATATTACCATTTGGAAAAAATTTTCCTAGACCCACTTTTCAG
>JAAUXT010002754.1_pt1 | contig 24276 bp, 25 predicted proteins | sample 7278171 | NCBI WGS metagenome assembly JAAUXT01 (sample SAMN14350112, study PRJNA611818) | marine sediment metagenome | isolation source: surface marine sediment (1.8m) | place: French Polynesia: Moorea | collected 2018-08
ATTTAACATCGCAAGCTGAAGCTGATTCGACACATAGATCTTTCGGTGAAAAAAACTGAAAAATATGAACAACAAACATGAAGTGTGCACCAAGTAACGGGCCCTAATACTCCTGACGGGCGGTGCTCGTGTCTGGGACTTCAACGCTTTAGAACTGGGAACCTGAACCTGAATCGTGATGAAAGATCAATGTTTCTCGTGTGACAAAGTGACAAACGGCATCATATTCTTGGACAAGTACGAGTACACAGCAATTTCCGTCAGTCTGCTTTGAACTGGTACTCGTATCCCCCTCCTCTCCCCCAGAACCCCTCGCGTCCTCGGTGCGACCTTGGGTGCGGTGTACGACCCCAACGTTCTCGGTGCGATCGATCGAATGGAGTGCGCAGTGTCATGTCACAATGTTTGCTCTGCACTTCTCTCTGCGCTTCTCCCGTCAGAGTCATGCTCGGGTCAAGTTCAAAGGCGCGCACTTTTCTGGCCACGATCTGTCCAATTCTTACATTGGACACTCCATCCAAGGACGGAATTTCGCAGCTGGTGTCGATCCCCTTGAGGCCTGCTGTAAAGTCTTTGAATTCGTTCAGTGTCTGGTGAGCTGTTTGCATCTGAAATGCGTCAACATTGTCAGGAGATGTTTCCCGGTGTTCGTTCATCTTGCTCATTGTTTCTTTGCCTTTCTCAACACACTCTTTGACTTTCTCCTCCATTTCAGTGATTCGGTTGTTCTCTTTCTCCACCTGATCTTCCACTCTTTGCTTGAGTCTTTCAGCTTCTCGAATGATTCTGTTCACTGTTTGATCTAGCTGTTTCCAAATATCTTCTTTTTCTTGGGTAAGCTTCCCTCTGTTTTTCTCAAAGCCTTGAATTAGGTACTCCAGCTCTTCCTGAACTTTTCTCACCTCTATGTCCTTCTCATCAAAGTACACTCTGTTCTCCACTTTTTCACCAACACTGATCAACTTGTGGCCAGAATGTTCTTGGATGGGACAGGAGGCACACAGCATCTGGTGGCAAGTAGTGTTGTAGCAAAACAGGGAACAGGGTCGGCCATGTTCATCACACGTGACTTCCGGTTGTGAATCACTGGTGGTGCCAGCTGGTGGTGTCGCTGCTGGCATCGCTTCCATTCGCTTCATCTTCCGAATCATTTCCAGCATGTCCAGCACGTATCTGAATGGAAAGAAGTAAACATTAAAATCCAACAGGAACACAGGTGGTGGACCAGTCTCATTTCTTCAACAACGGGTTTTTCTCACCTGTTGGTGGGGAGAGCGTCGGCCTTGCCTTGAGGAATCCGGTGGTCCTTGCGGCATTCTGGGCACATCAGCGTCGTTCCCATCACCAGTTGTTCCACACACTGCAGGCACAGCGTATGCGTGCAGTGCAGCAGCTTCGGCTGCTTCTCCCCTTCTGAGGTGTAGGGCTCGAAACACACGGTACACTCGGTGGCCATCCTGGTGCTTCTTCGATGACAACCAGCAAACTTGTGTTGAGAATTGCACCCAAGCGCACGAGTTGTGTCTGAGTGCCTCCCTCGACTGAGATCGTCCGTTCGTGCAGTTCAGTGCTTCTCAAGTTACCAGGACCACCTATCATGTGCGCGTGGGGGCGGATTCAGGATCCAGTCAACAACGGGGGACCAACCCAAGATGGGCGAAACTTCATTTTGCACCGGTGGCAGGAAAATGCGCCACTGACAGCGGGGGTAAAGAAGCAGGGCAGTGGAACCCCTCCCCCCCCCCCACAGATCCACCCCCGTCCTGGGTGAATTACAAATGAAATCGCATGTTTTCTCATTGCTCCAAACAGAAATGAACTGTCTGGTTGGCAAAAATTATGTTCGTAGTTGCTGCCACTCCCCCCCCCCCGACACAACCCGCAAACTCCCAAAAAACATTGTCCCCCCCAAGTTTGACCCCTGAGGCGTGACAATTTGTCTGCAGTTTTCACGTGACAAACTTTCCCACAATAGAAACGGAAATTTCCAGGGTCGGGCGCCCTTCACCCAGCCCAGATCCTGAACGCGCTCCCTCGGAGTCTCTGCTCTTTATTGATCCACACGATATTATTTTCGACCCATAAGATATGATTCTTGCTCTTGTGCGCTTTGGGCCACCGACACCGATTGTCCTCACAACCGGCGTTCATCCAGCAGTGCGCTAAGAACCGGCGAGACGCGACGCATCAAACTTGAGTGAAAAATGACGGCACGAAGCAGAGCCAACCAATTAATTTCGGATGCTCCTGGTCTGCCTCTTCCGATTTGGTCATTGTCCCAAGAAGTTCCGGGTCACACACACCCCCGCCCTCTGTCAGAAAAGCAGATAGGAGAGACAGGCGCAGAGTCAGATCGGTATCACAGCAAGACAGAAACTTTGATTCGATCGCAAACTGTCATTTATGTTTTGTGCTGCATTGATGAACAAGAAAAGATAAGAACACAACGCAAGAGGCACACATGTGGCTTTCTCAGGCTTCGTTCGCATTTCTCGTTCTTCTCCTCCAATTTCTAAAGCACGTAGCTGGCGTGGACCTGGCGGGTATTGACGTGGGAGCTGGTGCCTGACGCCAAATGCAACAGTTGCTGCTGCTGAATACTGCGGTGGTGGGAGCCGCGCAACAGGTGCCATGACAACAGTGGCACGGTGGCGGCAGTGGCAGTGGTGGCGGCGGTGGCGGCGGTGGTGGCAGTGGCGGCGGTGGCAGCGGTGGCGGCGGTGGCGGCGGTGGTGGCGCTGGTGGCGGCGGAACTGGGGCTGTGCACAGGAGACCAGGGGGTGCTGTTTGCGCAGCACTGCAGTGCCGCCCTCCTCCGCCTTGACTGGCGGCTGCAGCATTTCCGTCGAACATCTTCTTCATTGTTCATCCAAAAAACCATGCATCTTCCGGGTCTGGATTTTCCCGATCGCTGGTTCTCTCGTCTCGGGGCAGAGCGCTGGGGCCTTCCAACTTGTGTCCAATTTCCAGATGTCTTCTTTGAGCTTTGTGATCTCTTCTAACTTCGCCTGAGCACTCTGCATCTGGAACGCTCCAAGGTTTCCAGCAGCGGCAGCTGCTTCTCTCGTTCTCTTCATCCCCGTCAGAATTTCTCTGACATTTACAAGACACCTCAGAACTTTCCGTTTCTGGCAAGTGATTCTCTCTGTCTCTTTCTCCACAAGATATTTCACCGTCGTCTTCAAGTTCGCAGCCTCTTTCAAGACACTGTTCACCTTTTCGTCAATAAATTTCCAAATGTCTTCTCTTCTTTGGGCAAGTGTGTTTATATTCTTGTTGAAAGCTTCTATCAGATCTTCTACATCTTCTTCAATGGTCTCCACTTTCTCTTCTATTTCTTCAAAGTATTTGCTGTTCTCTAGTTTTTCATTGACACCTTTTAACTTGTCAGAATGATCCGAATGATCTTGGATGGGGCAGGATGCACACAGCATCACTTTACAGCCTTCCTGGTAGCAGAACAGGACACAGGGTCGGCCGTGCTCATCACACGTGACTTCCGGTTGTGCACCACCTGTGGCGCCAGCTGGTGGTGGCGGCGGTTCCAGCGCAGCTCCGATCCGCTCCATTGTCTGGATCATGTCCAGCATCTCCAACACATACCTGTGGGTGTGACAAATACGCCTGAACAAACAAACAACCCTTCTGAATCCTCGAGACCTACCGAGGGCCCACCACCTCATCAGCACCCTTTATTTTCACGTGCCTGTCCAACGTCGACTTTCACGAAAAATCCTGAAGGGTGAGGAAGGAGCTTGAGCATGCACCTCACAACGAAAAACAAACAAAATGTCCACTTTCACGCCTGGGCCCCAAAGACCTGGATCCACCCTGTCCACTGACCTGTTGGTCGGGAAGGCCGCAGCGTTACGGTCGGGAACGAGGTGCTCGGCGCGACACTCGGGACACTCCACCAACCAGAGGGGGTTCTGTAGCTCTTGCAGACAGTCGAGGCAGAAGGTGTGGGAGCAGGGCAGCAGTTTGGGTTGCGTCTCTCCCTCTGGGGTGAAGGGCTCCATACACACTCCGCACTCTGTCGTCATTCTGAGAAAAGGCAAGAGGAGAGTGAGAAAATCGCACGAAATGTGAGGTCAAAAGTGGCACTATGTTGATCAGCGGTGATCTGTCAGATGCATGTGATGCACGGCTGACTCAAAACAACTGGCATTTACCTGACGGTTACCTGTCGACTCTCCTGCTTGTACTGATCGCTGTAGACAGTCTAGTTCTCACCAAACACAGAGAGAAGCCGAGAGTGTGACAGGTGCGCCTGTCCTGACCTCGATTCGCATGATCTGCATGGGATGAGAACTTGAGCCTCACGTCTTCGGCGTTTTTCAGGAAAGTATCAAAAGGAAAGAAGCAGATCGTCAAACTTCGAGGCAGCACGTGTCGTTGTTCGCTTCAACGCAGCGTCAAGTCGTGTCTCTTCACGTTACATCACGTCGCGTCACGTCACGTCACTTCACATCCAATAATCGCATCGCGTGCCGTCACACTTCACGCTGCAACACACTGCCGTGATATGAATGGTCAGTCATACGTACTCATCTGATCTGACCCTGTTCGCAGCTTGAAGAATAACTACCACATTGTTGCAGACAAAAGTTCGTCTACTGTGAGCTCAGTGTGACTGCTCAATCAATCCACTTCGTTTTGTGTTCGAGCAAGCACTCACACTCAACAGCGTGCTGCGATTTCCCAGTCACTCTTCGCTCGAATCAATACCACCACGGTGTTGTAGACGCTTCCTACGTGACCTCCAGGCCGTTTGACGAAGTTGTGTCTCCATTGGCAGTGCGCACTGACAACACCTGCCACCATGGCAGCACGCACCACTGTGTGTCGACGGCAACTTGTGTTTGTTCACATTGTCAGCCCTGAATGCACTTCAACTGACAACTGTGTACTGAACGTGAACGGTCGTTTCAGACACAAAAAAGGTAAAACTTTCACTGTGGCCTGGTAATCACCTGACTCCCAGGTTGGGGAGGGGGCTGAGCCCCTCCCTCGCGATGCGGACGAACCCCCTGGATCCACAGGCCACGACCACAGTGGATCTCTATTGATATCGCGCATTCAGAGACAAGATCAATGCTGGCGAAGTAATCTTGATCATTATATTCTGATTTGTAACTTGACAACTTGACGGTAACGATTGGAATGAATATTCACAATATTGTTGTCTGAGCTTGTGCGTGAAACAAGAATCAGAGTGGAACCCTGCTCGTCCTCCCGGTTCGCCTGCCGCTGCCGCTTCAGCCACATCTCATCGCCCTTCGAAGCAGCTGCTGCTGCCGTGGCGCCTCGAACTGGCCTGGCTCCCCCTCGTGGATAGGCTGTGGCGCCACCTCCGGGCATCGCTGTCAGGAAGTAGTGACGGGCGGGGGTCGTGCCCTGGGTGGGTGGGTGCAGCGCCCAACCGGAACCGGAACCTGAGCCAGAGCGAGGCCGGAAGTTAGAAGCGCCTCCACGACCACGGCCAGGTCTCGCTTGCGCCGACGCTGAGGTCATGGGATGACCCTCGGGGTGACCTACGCCGTGACCCTCCGCAGGGTCAAGGTCAGAGCCGCGCATCTCGATCGTCCCGATGGTCACGTGGTGTTGCGCGCACAGCACCGGAAGTGCGCAGCCGGTGTCGAGCTTCCGGATGACCTCTGCGAACGGGGTGAACTCTGACAGCTGCGTCTCGGTGACCTGGATCTGCGTCGCGTCCAGCTCGTTGCCTGGTGACGTCATCATCTCCTGCAGCGCGCTCAACATCTCTACTCCCAGTTCAGCGCACTCGAGAACGAGGCTCTTCTTGTTCTCCATCTCCTCCCTCTGTTTGCGCACTTCTTCCTTCATCTCCTCCTTCAGAGCTTCAGCTTCTTGGACGATCTTCTCAACCTTTTCATCAACAGCTTTACAAATGTTCTCTTCCTCTTCACTGAGTTTTTCATTGTTCAGTACAAACGTGATTATCAGACTGTCCAGATTCTCCAGAACCTCAACCACCTCCTTTTCCTTCTCCTCCAAATATCCCTTCTTCTCAATCTTCTCATTTCCACTGATCATTCTGTGGCTGGAGTACTCTTGGATTGGGCAGGAGGCACACAACATCTTGTTGCAGCCAGTTTCGTAGCAGAAGATGATGCAGGGTCTGCCATGCTCATCACACGTGATTTCCAGTTGTGCGTCACTGGTGGCGCCAGCTGGTGGGGACTCTGGTTCTGACGCTGTTTGCATTGTTGTCGTCTTCTGGATCATGACCAGCATCTCCAAGATGTACCTATCCAGAGAAACAAAAGAAAACACTGAATATTGAGGAAGTGACCAAACGTTCTGCAGGTGTTGCACGTGAAAATAATGTGTGTTTTGAGCACACACACGCACACACACACACACACACACTCTCTCTCTCTCTCTCTCTCTCTCTCTCTCTCTCTCACGCACGTCCCATAATTCGGGTGACGTCGACTGACCTGTTGGTCGGGAAGGACGCAACGTCGCCGTCGTCGTTGGGAACGCCGTGCACAGCGCGACACTCGGGACACTGTACACAATCCTTATCCTCATCACACACCTGCAGTAGACACTGCAGACACAGGGTGTGGGAGCAGGGCAGCAGCTTCGGCACCCTGACCGCCTCCGTCTCGTACGGCTCCAGACACACGTTGCATTCAGTACTCATCTTGGACCTGCGTCAAAGTGGGCGATGTTTGAGTAACAAAGTCACGTGTTCTGACTATGGCACCCGCCACGCTAAGATCCAGACATGTTTTTGTCCCCACGGAAACCGTTGCCACGGAAACTCACTGACCCGCTCCACACACAACGCGTCCACAGAAGCGCAGAATGAGGTGAGTCTGTCCTGCCGCTGTCGTCGTTGTCGTCGTCGTCTGATAAGATCTGACCGCACCTCTTCAGTTTGGTCTGTGGATCGTGATAAGGATCACGATGAGGATCCAACGTCGTTGACCTTCAGCCGGATTCACGCGGGATGCGTCACGTCAACGCTGCGTCGCGTCGCGTCAGTACGCGCGACGTACCCGTCGTGACGCAACCGTCATGAATCGCTTCTTCGGCCTTGTTCACGTCAGTGGTCACGTCGTCAGCGAGATTGAGCGTGACGTGAAAATTCACGTTGTACTCGTGTTTTCTGTTGAATCACGTCACCACGTCAAAATCTGCAAATGACGCGCGATAATGTGCGTCGCAATTCACGCAATACGCAGCCAGCGAAACAAATCTTTTTCTGCGAGAGACTGACTGCAGTGGACTTTTCCATTTCACTTTTTTTCACTTCACACTTCCACGAAGCAAAGTTGGATTGGACTCCCCTCCCCCCAAAACTTGTCAATCCCACTGACCTCAATTCTGGACCTTCTCCCGCACTCCAACCACAAACACACACACGCGCACTCCGGTGCGAACGTGTTCTATGTTGCCTTTGCTCCTCCTCTCCAAAACTCTGACCTGCTTTCTCATCGGCTGTGTTCGATGTGGCGTCGGTGTCGCTCTGAACTCGCTGCACCGCTTTCTGAAGAACTCAGCGGCAACAGTACGGTTTGAGTCGCGCGCTAAATCAAACGAGGTGTTGGAAAAAGAAACAAAATTCACATTGAAAACACTTTTATCTTCTGAGTCAATCTTCGCACATGGAGGATCGTTGCCCTGGCGACAGGATCCTCTGCCTGACAACGCCGTATGCATGGAGACCACCTGACGACGTAACGCGCCAAAACAGAGCTGGAGCTGCTCGACTTTGGTTCCGCTCTGGCACGACGGAAAAAGAAGCCTATCCGGAGCTTTCGTGACGTCACAAGTTCACCTGAAATAGGTGGGGTCGGTTTGACGCACATTGTGTTGACTTCACTAACGCAATGCACGTGGCGTCGTCACAAAACGAGTCTCAACTGTCTGTGTAGCGCGAGTACCGCATGCAAACTGTGAATTTGACCTGATTTCCGTCGTCATCTGGTACGCGATGCGATTTTCACTCGCTGTAGCAAGACCCCAACGTCGCACTGTCGTGTCGACGAAAGCAGAAACACGCGTGTGATATGGAGGGACGGGTTCCCTCCCGATACGACGCAGCGCCCCGTGTGGCGACTCTCGGAACCGACCCTGGATGCACCCTCTGGTGAGACTGTACGGCGGCCCATCTGGTGGCGCCACCTGGAATGTTCCGGCATGGTGGTGCATCCTCGCCCGGACTGCGTGCACATGTACCCGCCCCCTAGTGGTGTCCGGACAACACGCAGCGTTGCCGCGGTGGCGCCCCCCTCTGGAAGACACATCTTCCCCTGGTGGCATTTCGCAGCAACTGCAGCACAACGGCACCCCCTCATTACAGTTTCGGTTCAGTAGCAGCCCCCCTCAGCACTACACATCTCCCCCTGGTGTCCGTTTGCAGTTCGCGCAGCTTCATCGCAGTGGCGCCCCCCTCAGTTCAGTACAGTGGCGCCCCCTCAGGACTGAGTGCAGCTCTCGAAGTCGCTCAGGTCGTCATCGTCATCATCGTCCCCGGCGCCGTATCGCGACGTTGTGCTGGCGTAACGCGTCGTATCCGTCCCGTCACCCGACGTCAGCGTCAAAAGCTTCGTCCGCCCGAGGGCGCTGCGCGCGCCGCCGTACCAACCGGAAGTCTCGAGACGCAGCACGCGGCACGTCACGTCGCTACGTCGCACGTGCGAAGACGCGCTGTGGTGGCTGCGCGTCTTCCTGATGACGTCACGCAGGGCGTCGGCGTTCTCCGCGACGCTGGTGTCAACCGGAAGTCGCATCGCGTCCTCCACGATGCCGCGTCCCGTCTCCAGTTTGGCGACGACGCTCTTCTGCACGTCCTCCAGCCTCTTGATCTCGTGCGCCGCCTGCGACACGATCTCCTTCTTGACCTTGTCCGCCTCTCTCTTCAGCTCCTCCACAATCTCCTTGACCCGATCGTCCACAGCTTCCCTCGCGGTCCGTCCCTCCTCCCCGACCCTCGCTTTCGTGGCGTCCAGTTTCTCCAGGAACGCCTTCAGTTTGTCCTGCTCTCGCTCGACGCCCTGTGTCACCATGGCGACGCTCTCTGCGACCGTCTCCACGAGCGCCACCAGGGGGTGCTGTTGGTGCCGCGACATCGGGCACTTGGCGCACAGCGCGTGCGCGCACTGCAGACAGAAGAGCGCGCACGGCTTGTCATGCGTCGCGCACATTTGCGGGTCAGTGTCAGCGTCGCCGGAAGTTTCGCCGGAAGTGGCGTCGTGCCCGGTGGAACCGGAAGTCTTGTCGTAGCCCGGTTTGCTCGGCGCGGATCCCATTCGTCTCGTCTTCTCCACCAGATCGAGGTAGTCGAGTACGTACCTGCGACAGGAAGTTGCCTATTACGAACCGGAAGTGACCTGCTCCGGGGACCGGATGTGATCTTTTTGACCCGACGTGTGTAGCACGATGTTTTTGGCCTGCCCCGCGCCATCCTGTCTCATTTCCGTCCACCACACCCCAGCCTGCTCCACCCACCCCATCTTACCCTGCCCTGCTCAAGTCCGCCGCACCCCACCCAGCTTTATTTCACCCAGACTGGGTGGGGTGGGTGATCGAGTTGCAGGGGTGAGTGTGGACTGGTCCTACAAGCATACCACACACACACACACACACACACACACACACACACACACACACACACACACACTACCTGTTGATAGGGAAGTCCTGTTCGCGTCCCTTGCTGAGACGATGCTTGGCGCGACACACGGGGCACAGCACGTTGCGACACGTCTCCGCCAGGGTACGCAGACACGTGACGCACAGGGTGTGGGAGCAGGGCAGCAGCTTCGGCACCCTGTCCCCCTCCGCCTCAAACCCGTCCAGACACACAGCGCACTCCGCACTCATCATCTGGGAAATACAAAACCGGAAGTGAACCCTGAGGGACCGGAACTGAGACCACGTGAACCGGAAGAAAGGTTCGCAGGACCGGACGCTACGACTTCCAGAACCAGCAGTGACTCGTGCGAACTGGAAAGTGACCCACAAAACCGGAAGTGAGAGTCTGGAGACACGTGACACGCCGTCCTCACATCGGGTGGAGAAGAGACGCGCAGACTTATGGGGATCGGACCCATTGTCTGGTCACGTGACACTCAGGAGGGCCAAAGGGAGACGCTGTGTGTATTTGTCGCGTAAAATGAGGGTATCTGATGTGTCTGTTGTTGTTGTTACTGCTGTTGTTGTTGCTTCTGTTGTTGAGGGTTTCAGACCCCCTGATGAGTACGTGTGCACTCACACTCGTGCGTCAACGTTGCGCTTCGAGTGATCCCGGCCATGACCTCGGTTTGACCCCTGGGTTTGAACCTCCGTGAACCTCAGGTGTACAAAAAATGGAGCTTTGCACTCTGGTTCCCCTCCTGATTCGCCGAATACAGCCGACCTGCCGTCATGTGTTGATTCCTGGGGTGGGGACCTTGAAGCCTGCCCCCTGCTGACACCACACACACACGCACCACACACACGCACACCACACAGGCTCACACAGACGCAGACACACGCGCACCACCACACACACGCCTCAGAATGCTCCCCTAAAAGGCACACACAAACTCGCACACATGCACACACCACACACATGCAGGCACACACACACAGATCTGCACACACACACACACACACACACACATACCTTCCCCTCCAACCTACTTTGTATCACGTACACACACAATGTTTACAAAAGGATTTGTTGGTGTTGGACCCTTGAGAGGACGGACCAGACCCTGGGTCCTTGCCCCGATGTGTTCTCGTGTGCAGACCAGATCCACAGTCGCGCTGAGGGACTCACCTGTCCAACTGCAGCAGCTGAAATGATGAGACTGCGCCGAGATACAGCGATGTTGTGACGCATCTGAATTGTGCTGAGTCAGCGCGCACGCTTATCTTATCGTTATCAGACACAGGTCGCGTCCGCACATCGCGATCCGTCCACGTGGAGCTGAATTACCGTTATCAGCCAAGTGTAACGCGCAATGATACAATCACCCTGGTCATTGCGCACCCCGTGATGGTTCGTGCTGTACTTTGTGTCGAGCTCGTACCTGCGACAGGAAGTTGCTCGTCATGAACCGGAAGTGACCTGATGCCGGGGACCGGATGTGCTCTTTTTTCAGCCGAAAAGTACAAGCATTTTGAATATGTGGTTCGTCCACGAATTTTGCATTTCTCAGTGTTCGGAAACTTGACTGCTATAATTGGTGTGACGAACACCACAAACGCGCGCAGAGTTACGTCACGAGCGTTCTCACGTCATCGTGACGCACCTCACAACGTGACGTGGACGCAGAGCGTCCCATATTGACGGTGACGTCATCAGTCCACACGCATGCGCACCGCGCTCTCTGGGCAGTGACAGAGCGCCAGTGCACCGTGCCCTCCGACACCGCGTTGTGAGGACCGACCCTGTCGTCTTTATCTCACGGTGACGAGTTCCTCCCCACAGATGAACAATTGATTTGCACGAATCATGGAAATTTTCTCTCACATCGCGGAGACAAAGATTTTCACGCATTCACACCTGTTCACACTGGTTCCGTGTCCATGACGGAACATCGTGCGAAAATTGTGCGTGAAATGGCGTGCACAAGTTGCAACGGTTTTTCTTCACATTGATTCCGTGAATCCGTGACGGAAAAGTTTTGGGTTCCCGAAGCCTTGACGTTTCTGTCACACAATCGTCGAAACGTTTCCCTCATGGATTGACGGAACCAGTGTGAACAGCGGGTCAGGTTTGACCTCGTGTGCAGGCAGCAGCTCTCACCTCGGAACTCTGGGTCAGAAGCGTTTCCTTGCTGCACCGTGCTTCTCACTTTGACGGAATTTTCCCACCCTCATACCCGAAATCCTTTGCGTTGGGCCTCGCGTCCAGTTTCGCGTTGCACGCGTCACGCGCTGCGTCACTAAACACGTCACGTGACGTCAGAGGACGTGACGTCATCGAGACGCCAACAATTTTGCTCTCAAAACGAAGTTTTTTTCGCAAACTTGTAAAAACAAACAATAGAAAAGCTGAAGAAACGTTTCTGGAATACTGTATTGCATTCAAAACCTCTACGCGTTGTATTGAAATGGCAAATTCAAATCTCGGAATGCTACAATCTCAGAAAAGTGTCACATCAGATTTCAAGTGATACGAGATCGCAAGTTGCACGACACTACAATGATTCACTAAACCCCAGGACGCGACGCGACATCGTTTCGCGAACGTCTGAATAGCACATGAGAAGCGGAGCGGCGAGATTCAGCGTGGAACGTCGAGATCAGGCGAAACGTTTGAAAAGGCCCGCCATGACAGAACAGACTGATTATGACAACCCAAAATTGGTAATTTTTGAGACACCTTGTTCTATTATTGCAGTCCTTTTTTCTTGTACATTGTTTGGCTGGTGCTTGACTTGCATGTTTGTACATTTTTGCGCAAACACAGGAAAAATAATTGTGTGCTGATTGGTTCGTCAAACTCAGAAATTTTTCTCACAATGGACATAACAATCGTCATCTCATCGAATCTACACTTCAAAGCAGGATTGGGCGCGTTCGATTTTCGCGTTGGGACAGATGGCGGCGGTGAGGCCTCGAAACTTTGCCCCTGGACTGGTTCCGTGCCTATAGAATTGACGTGGGTCACACGCAGCACGAGCCGCACGCCGAAATCGAACGCGCCCACTGTTCGCGTGGAGATCGAACGCACCCAATGTTTACACTTGAAAACATTTGCAGTCGGAGTATTTATATCCACGGTTCCTTATCTAATCTACAGGGAGACAACAGCACTCATCTGCTTATCTCGTGTTCACAAGTCACGTGAGCTTGATTATCGCCCAGACACAAACACTTCTCACGCACTGCCCACACCAACGAGTATCTTTTCCAGACGCTTTACAACATTTGTCCAAAGTGATACATGTACTCTGTTGCCGATGGCGTGGGTCGGATTCACAGACGCAGCGTCACGCGTCGCGTGGCGTCAAGACGACGCAGCGCCGAGTCACGTGGACGCAGCGCGTGGCGCCCTCTGGTGGACCCAGTGGCGCCACTGACCCGCGAGAAGAAGGGGCGCCTCAGGCTGCGTTTTCTGAAGGCGAAGAGGCCGCCCCCTGGTGACCCCCTCCTGCCAGAAGTTTCACCGGAAGTGGCGCCCACCGCTGGCGCCCCCTGCAGAGCGAGTTCGCTCCAGCAGCGGTCGCTACGCTTCAGCGCCGCCGTGCTCGTGCGGACCGGAAGTTCGTCTCCGGGGAACGCGTGTCGGTGTCGCAAGGCCCACGCTTTCTTCCTGAGGTCTTCTGTCGTCTTCAGGAGACTCGCGAGCAGTTCGGTTCCGAACGCGCCCACGTTGTTCTCGCCTCGCCTGGAATCGAACGCGCCCAGGTTGTCGTCGCCTCGCTCCGTCTCACCCAGGCTAGAATCGAACGCGCCCACCTCGCACGCGATGAGGTCACGCAGCGCCGTCCCCGCAGCGCCGTCCAGACGCCGCACCTCCCTCCGGAGCTCGTCGATCTCCGTCGTCGTCCTCGTCGTGCGACGCTGCACGTGACGTCGCCACGCCGACCCGACCCGCGGGATCCGCCGCACGAGGGCGCTGACCACGCGGCTGTAGCGCGGCGTCGTGGCGGACACCAGGGCGCGCCTCTCCGCCGCGAGGTCGTGAGAGAACGCCAGCAGCTCCTGACTGACCCGCACCGTCGCCAGCTGGGCGTCGCGCAGTGTGTCCGGCGGAGGGCGCTGCGGGCGCAGATTGAAGCCGTGATCCGGGAGAGGGCAGTCCGGGCAGCTCACGTCGAAGCACGTGCTACAGACCCGGGTGTTGCGCTTCCGGTGCAGTGCGCATGTCTCGTGGCTACGCGCATGCGCGGACTCCCAGCGCGTCCACATCCAGAGTGCGCTGAGGGAGCGGCGTCCCGTCAAGTCCCCGTCCGAGCGAACGCAGTTCCGGCAGCCGATGACGTGCTGTCGCTGTGTGTACGGCAGCCAGCGGGCGCAGGAGGGTATCTGCGGCGGGCTGTACGGGGTCTGCGGCGGGGTGTTCGGGGTCTGCGGCGGGGTGTACGGCAGGCAGCGGGCGCAGTCCTGCGGCGGGGCAGTGGAGGCCCGCGGCGGGGTGTACGGGACGCACCGGGCGCAGGAGGCGAGGTCCTCCCGCAGGGCAGCGGAGGCCGGCCGCGGGGGAGAGGGGGCTGGTGGCCCGTCCCCGACCTCACCGTAGAGCAGGCGGTGCGCATCCCCGTCCGGCTGTTTCATCCCCTCCTGCTGAACTCCTCTCACGATCCGAGACATGGCGAAATGAGGTGTTGAGTCAACTTCACTGCGACGCGACGTTTCACATGTTCTGCGTTCAGAAAAGTTCCGCTCCAAGTGCAACTGCGTCAAAATACGTCCGCTTCCAACTCACCCTGTTCCCCGCAGAAAATGACTGCAAAGGACTCCACGCTCCGGATTTACTCACAAAAGTCGAGCTTCGAATGTGATTTCACTTTTCCTGTTCACTGCTTTCCTTTGCTCCGACACACATGCACAGCACTCCGGTCTCCACACGTTTGTCGTCGTCTTCAGCAGCGTCCTGGGCGTCCGCGTTATGCGCAGCGTCGCCTCCCGTCGCGTTAACGTCACAGCGTTGTATTCACACCTCCGTGACGTCACACCATTGGTCCGCCTCGCGGAGGAGGTGTGAAACGCATCACGTGACACTTGAGGTGACGATGCGTCGCGCCGACACGCACCAGTGCACTCGGCTGAGGCGTGGGTCCCGTGACCTCAATATGCAGGTGCTGACGTCATCTTCCCCAGAACTGACGCCCTCTGTCGTCAGTTCGCACAGGTCCGGCAGCAGGCGGAGGGTCAAGTCAAGGTCAAGTGGAGGTTGGACCGGAAGGTCAAGGTCGGGCGGGGGTCGAGGGGCCGGCGTTTGTGATGGAGTTGCGCAGAAACGCATCGGGGTTGTCGTACATTCCAATCCCAGCAACCATCACACACGTTTTGTCCGTTCAAGTTCAATCAATGTTCGTGTGTTCGAATATTCGAACAGCTCCTTTGGTTCACAGCTAAAATCCTGAAGTTGAGGTGATACGTTTCCGTGTCAGGTCGAAGTGTTCCGGCGTGACGTCATCGCATCACGTCAACGTCATATCCTCATGTCAAAGATACGTTCACGTCGTCCAAATCTTACACACATAAAAGTCTTGACGTCATGACATCACACCATCAGCTGCTCCTTTGGTTCGCAGCTAAATTCTCCAGAAGCTCATGTCACCACCACAATATTCGTCAACGTGTCAAGAGTGACGTCATAGCGTCGGGGCACTGTGTCATGACGTGAGCACGTCGAAGTCACGTCACAGCAGAGCAGCGTCCACGTCCAGCTGTCAGATCACAAACAAAATCTATGGACAGAGTCACAATATTTGCAGAAAACACCACCAACACGTTGAACGTCGCAGCTTCACGTCCTGACGTCAAAGCGCAGGAGGTCACGTCGAAGCGTCCAGGCATCACACGTCATCAGAGTTTCACGTCATATCTCACGTCACGTCGTCACGCCCATATGTCAACGTCACGTCCAACATGACGTCACAGTGTGAACGCCTACAGGTACACACACGTTATAGTCGCATTTCCAAATCACGTCCCAAGTCTTTCTCATGACGTCATCATGTTTACCACGTCCACGTCACGGCGTCGACGTCTCGGGCGCAGCGTCGCCCTACCACTTGCCTTTCTTCTTGAACAGACGGAAGAGCCGCTTGGACACGACGCGCAGCTTCTTCCGGTCACGACCCCTGGTGGCGCCACCTGAGTCGACTCCGTTAAGAGCGTTGCCGTCCAAGTCCTCCTCCTCCCGGTCTTCCTCGTCCCATTTCACATTGTCGTCGTGATCCGCTTCCGGTGCGGGCACTTCCTGTCTGGCCGTTTTCGGTTTCGGCACTTCCGGTTTGGGTAGCTCTGGAAATGGGACCTTGGAGGCTGGTGCAGCGACGCACACCAAGTCGCCGAGAGGGACGTGCGACGCGCGGCGACGCTCGAACGTGAGGGCCTGCGTCTGGAACACTGCGTTCTCCACCTCAGTCGCGTGGGTCTGGTACATTTTCAGTTGGTCTGCCAGCTCCACCAACTTTTCACGGGTCTTTTTCACAGGTTCGGCTTGATACACCTTCTTGATCTCTTCTCCTTCTTCGATGACTTTCTTCACTTTCTCTCTGATCTCTTCGATCTCTTTCCGTTGTTTTTCCAGGTTCTCAGCTGATGTTTGGGTGAGTGCTTCTGCTCGCTCAATAGCCACCTCCAGCTCCTCCGTGATTTTCTCTGACGTGATTTTGTGAGCCTCTTCTGCTGCCTCCTCTGCATCACTTAGGTCCTTCAGTAACCCATTCAGTTTGCTCTCGGCTTCCTTACAGACCTTGATTCCTTTCTGCGTGCTGCTCAGGCATTCCTCGAGCCCGGTCAGGTCATGTTTGACGTGCTCCACCAGGGGGCAGGATGTGCACAGCATCTTCAAACAAGACAGATTGGAGCAGAAGACGACGCAGGGTTTAACGTGGTCCGGACACATCAGCAGCTCAGCCTCAGCCTTCAGAATCTCGATCTCATCCTCTTTACTCGCCAGAGCTGTCTGAACTTCCTCAATTTCCTTGTCTTTGCTCGACACAATTTTCTGAATTTCTTTGTCTTTGCTCGATACAATTTTCTGAATTTCCTGGTCTTTCTCCATGAGAGCTTTTTGAGCCTCCACGATGTACCTGTTGGTCGGAAACGTTTCTGAGGCACCAACGCCTCTGTAACTAATGTAACAAATCTCGTGGCGCTCTCGACACTCGGGGCAAACGACGTGATCTCCGAAATTGGGCTCATACCTATGCAGCCCATTCAGACACTGTGCACACACGGTGTGACTGCAGGGCAGCAGCTTCGGAACCTTGTCTCCAGCATCGGTGTACGGTTCCATACAGACGGGGCACTGACGCTCAGCCATGCTCTCCTGGACACTCGAACACAGAAACGTTGTCTTTGCGCCTAGATCTCCAGACAAACTGAGCAGTCCGGTTCAACACTGATCCAGGTTCCCAGACCAGTCGATGTGCTCCAGGAGGAGATTCGACTTTGAAACTCCAGATCTACGAGTACAATCAAGAAGGGCGCGTCTGCGACAGCGTGTCACTTGGCCAACGATGTCACCTGACCAATTCCAAGTTGCTGCGCATCAGATAGGTTCTGTTGATCATCATTTCCTTCCTGCTTTTCTTCCGTTTTTGCTGTTCGTCCGAGTTGAGTGTCAGCAAACGACCCCAGACATTTTGGACAGTCAAAGCAATGTTTTCAGCAGAACAACACTGAAATCCAACGGCCCCTTCAAAAAGACACGAGTCAGCGTTTCCGGAAAGTCTTCCTCACCTCCCACTTTTGTGAGTCAACTTTCAGGACGTCACGCCACCTGTAACACGTTGGCAATTTCGTCAACAAAACCGTTTCGATCCGATTCTTCGTAACTTCAACCAGAGTCACCATCGCACACCGTGGTTCTTTTCCTCCCGCGCTCCCGCGTTGATTCTTCCCTTTTCAAAGTCTACGGGTCTACAGCTCAAACAGATAAATGACATCTTTTGTCTGCAATCATGCAGAGCAATTGTTCCTTTGTGTCTCAAGAATTTTGAAGAGTCCTGCCGGAGCACCGATTGTGCCTCCCCCCCGCCCACCGGGAGTCGATTGGAGAATTGGTCACCCTCAAAACTGACACTTTCCCCAACCCGTCGAACCCCCAAACAGCTCCACCACTGTTTCGTCACACGAAGCAGAACAAAAACTGAGACAAAAACTTTCCTGGTTGTATATTGTAATGTAAATGAGACCCACAGATATAAACTTTCTGGAATACATGCGGAAATCTACAAAATCGAGTTAGGTTCGAACAGCTCACTGAACACAGAATCGAACAGGCCACCGAACTAACTTTTTTAACTTGCGAAAATCGAACACACAAGAATCAAACCTGTGAGAAGGGATCTTCCCAACAAGCACACAAACGATAGATCAAACAAGAGTCTGGAGTACGAGTACGTCACACATGAGAATCTGCACAATCTACTGCCAAACTTCAGTTGGTTCTTCATTTTTCAGAACACGAGGGCACAAGAAAATCGAACACACAAGAATTGAACCTGTGAGAAGGGAACTTCCCAACAAACACTTGATTCATTGTCATCAACTGTCACTGAACACATTGTGAGAAGGAGAGACACGCATTCACATCGTGAACCCAACTCGTCACTGAAGCGGTTTACACGTTGGGACAACGTCAACTGCAAACTGCAACTGCAAAATTGATGTCTACAGCTTGAAGTTGACTGAAAAAGATGGCACAGTCCATTCCTGACTGCATGTACAACTACGAGGGGGCCTTCTTTTCTGGCGAGAAATGTTGCTGAACATGATGAAGGCATTTGACACAATTTCTTTTGTGCGAGCACTTGGAACAAAAAACAAAAGGTGACATGACAAAAACAGTCAACAAACATGTCAAATGCCGTCAACGTTTCTTGCCAGAAAAGAAGGCCCCCTCGTATATGCAAAAATCAATGTGAAAACTCATATTGAAATGATACTGGGCATTTGCAGTTGACTGCAAAAATTTTTGCAGTTGACTGTAAAACAGTTGCAGTTGACTGCACAACTTTTGATGCTGGCCCAACGTGGAAATAATTTGCAGTCAGCATCAAAGAAAGTTGCAGTTGCAGTCGCATTTTTGACGCAGCGTCACCAACGTGTAAACCCCTTGACGCCTGCATGCACACCGAGACTGAGAAGCGCTTCGAACACTCGTGATGCGTATTGAGGAGCACACGTCACACAACAGAAGCCGTCTGCAAACTTCACTACGGTACATCTACGAACTTCACACACAAAACGCGCGGTCCTGCTTTGAAAAGCGCGCACACACGATCTGGAGAAGCCCAGCAGGGCGAGAATAGGTCTGCACACCCAGAGCGAGAACTTGAACCAGAGAATCTACTCATCTTGGATCGGAGACACGCAGAACACGACATCAAAAATTCAAACAAATCTGCAGTGTTCAGGTTACAACCAGGTTCATAAGTACAATCTACAAAATCACGCCGAAGAGCGACCGTCCAGCAAATCTGGAGTGCACAAGAAAGCGAGAATATAGCAATCAAGAGGTACAGACCATTTAACCACATTGAGACCGGCTGCAGCGTTAACATTTTGGCATTGACGGCTTTTTGGCTCGTTGGAACAAATTGAGAGAAATAACATAATAATTGCGATTTGTCGTCTTCTTGCATCACAACAGAATGAAATTTGAAAGTTTAGATCAGCTGTCAAAAAGAACCGACTTTGTTGAAGAACCTGACCTCAGTCAGCATCGCCTCTGGCGTTTCTTGCGCGGCATACCGTCGTCGTCATTGTTGTCGTCAGAAGACACTTCCTGTTCGTCACGGTCACCTGTTTCCGGCTCCCTCTCTTCCGGTTTCTCAGTCGGAGAGGCCTCGTTCTCAGGGTCCGCTTCATGTTGGTCTTCATCCTTCACTTCCGTCTCCAACACTTCCGGTTTGGCCTTGTCCTTCGTTTCCGCTTCAGACTTTTCTGAATCTGCTCCTACTTCCGGTTTCTTCTCCGGCGCGACGTCCTCTGGATTCACTCTCTCTGCGTCTTCTGATTCCCGTTCCAAATCCAGCACAACTTCGGGCACTTCCGGTTCAGGCACTTCCGGGAACGGGATCTGGGTGGCGGGTGCAGGGACAGGAACGAGGTCGCCCAGGGGCGGGTCTGTGGCAGGGAGGGGCACGAACTCCAGAGCTGCTGTCGTAGGCAGAGACCGCTTCACTTCTGTCAGCTGCTTCTGGTAGTCCGAGAACTGAGCCCCCAGCTCCAGCAACATATTGTACGATTTCTTCACCGTTTCTGTTTCAAAACAATTCTTGATGGTGTCTCCGTCTTTCATCGCCTGCTCTGCTTTCTTCTTCGTGTTCTCTATCTCATTCAGTTGTTCCTTCAGGTTTTCTCGAGCAAGTTTTGTCAGTGTCTGAGCCCTCTCAGTCGCAGCCTGAAGTTGTCTCTCAATTTCTTCGCAGGTGGCAACAAATGTCTCCTCGGCTTTGTCTTCTGCATTCTGCAGTTCTTTCAGGTATTCACTTAACTTTCCCCTTGCATCGTTCACTTCTCCACAAACTTTCCTTCCTTTCTTGGTGCTGGAGAGATGTTCTTCCAGGCCGGAGAGAACATGGTCGGTGTGTTCCACCAGGGGGCAGGACACGCACAGCATCTTGCGGCAGCTGGCATCAGAACAGAAGACGACCCACGGCTTGTCATGGTCGGTGCACCTGAGGGCCCAGGCTTCGGCCTCCAATGCTCGGATGGTCTCCTGTTTGACCTGCTGGGCCTTCTCCCTCGCCTGGTCCGCCTCCGCCTTTGCCCGTTCAGCCTCTGCCTTGGCCTGGTCCTCCTTTGCCTTGGCCTGGTCCACCGCAGCCTTGGCCTGATTCTCCGCAGCCTTAGCCTGGTCCTCCCCAGCCTTGGCCCGGGCTGCCTTTGTCTTGGCCTGGTCTGCCGCCACCCTGGCCCGGGCCGCCTCCTGCTGAGCCTGAGCCATCTCCTGTCTGACCTGCTGGGCCTCCGCCCAGGCCTGGGTTGCCTCCTCCTGAGCCTGGTCCCGCTGGTTTTCCATGTTCTGCAGATTTCGAGTCAGGGTTGTTGCCTCCGCCCTGGCCCGGGCCGCCTCCTGCTGAGCCTGAGCCATCTCCTGCCTGACCTGCTGGGCCTCCGCACTGGCCTTCTTCTCCCCCAGCCTGGCCATGGTCGCCTGGTACTGAGCCTGGCCTTCCGTGTTCTGCAGATCGCGGATCTTCTCCTCTGTCGTGGAGTGCAGCCTCATCAAATCCGTCACGTACCTGTTGCGCAGGAAGTGGTTTCTGTGCACAACACGATGAGGTTGGCGACACTCGGGGCATTTCAGTGACCAAACTACCGGATTTGGGCATCCGCCTGTTTCGACGGCGAGTTTTAGCACGCAAGTCCAACACAGAGTGTGTGAGCAGGCCAGCAATATCGGCACCCTGTCTCCTGTTTCCGTGTATATGTTGAGGCAAACGGAGCACTCTGGTCGAGCCATCTTTTCCTTGTCAGTGTTCAGAAAAAAAAGTCTTACAACGAAAGAATCCCAACTCAGTGCAGGTTGGAGCAAGTCGTCCACGTGTCTTTTCTCTTTGTTTCCCGTGTGAAGTTTTCCCTCCGGCTGGTGACGTCAGACGCTCGCTGTGATTCGCTGTGAACGCGACACGTGCTCATCGCAGGGCTCTCATTGGCTGTGAGCGCCACGAGCCTGGGGGTAATTAATGGGGTCATCACCTTCGTTTGTTTGTTTCTTTTGTTTGCCAATTAGGCAAATTTTCTTCGTTCATTCACGTGCAAGTTATATTCCTAAGTAATACCACGTAATTACAATCAAATAATTGCAAGACATGCACTGCACATTCATACTCACACACACGCGCAAATTCATACTCACACACGCGCATGCGCGCACGCACGCACGCACGCACGCACACACACACGCACACACACACACACACACACACACACACACAATCTGTGAAGCAAACTCAAAAAAAACAACACACAACAAGTGATTTTTTTCTCCAGTTCCACTCTCTGTCTCTCTCACATTCCAAGTTCGGAACGTTCCTTCCTGTCACAGTTCTTTATCTCATTTGAAAGCAACGAACTTTTGTGTGTTCGGATATCAATCCAGCTTGTCCAGGGACTCTAAGAAAAAAAAAACATTTGAACAAATCGTTTCTGCCGAAACTTCTTTCACCAGGTTCTGCCCCCCCACCGGCCGAAACTATCTCCGCCCCTCCAAGTTTTGCAGGCCACAATTGACCCACAATTGACCTCAACCCCACAACTGCCAGACAAACACCCACAACACTCAACATCCACAGCAGAATCGTCCCGCGTTCGTGATTTCTATTTTCCGTTTCCACGCCATGCATCTGGAATGCAGTCAACTTCAATGCTCTGACTCAGTCAATTCAGTTTCCATGGCAACCTTTCAGGTCCAGTGAGAAAACGTCACGTGGCCCATCAAGACACGCACGCACACATCAAGCGCGAACGCTTCCGTCAAAATCACGTTAACGTCGCGACGCTTCAACGTGACACGTGCACATTCCAATCCAATCCCTGCAAAAAGTGCAAAACAAAACACGTAATGACGTCACACTTCACAGCTCTGCAAGCATGTTTCTTCTTTTCTCCCAAATCTTTCTTTGTCTCTCGCTTTACTTGTGCGATGGGATCGCAATTCACTCAAAGTTCGGGGTTAAATGACCAATTTTCTGTCGTCTGTGAATCCCAGTTCACGAGGAAACATGTCTGCTGAGGAAAAGCGTCACTGCAGTGGTGGATCCACACCCACTGACCCTGAGTAAATACAGATCCATATTGTCCCTCAAGCTCACACGCACACACACGCTGAAGTAGACGGTGCCGCCCCCTCTTGAGCGGTAGCAGCACCTTGACCGGAACCGGGCTCTGACTTTGACTTCGAACTGAGCATGTCCTGTGAGCGTCGCTTTCTTCCTCGGGAGACGCGAACGACGCCGTCGGAGGTCACTTCCGGTTCTGACGTTTTCACTTCCGGTTGCTGCTTCACTCCCGGAAACGGAACTTCGGAGGTGGGTGCAGGGACGCTGACCAAGGTGCCGAACTCGAACGTGTTGGGGGAGGGCACGAACTTGAGGGCCTCGGTCTTGGGTGGGCATGCACTGACTTTCTCCAAGAGTTCGTTGTACTTTTGAAACTTCACGCCCAGCTCGTCCAACTTTCCGTGGAATTTCCTCACTGTTTCTGTTTCGTACGTCTTCTTGATGGCCTCTCCTTCCTCCAGCATCTTCTTGGCTTCCACCTCCATCTTACTGATTTCGTCGAGCTGCTCCTTCACGTTTTCTTCCGCACGTTTTGTCAGAGTTTCTGCGCCCTCAGTGGCTGCATCCAGTTCCTTTTTGATCGCCTGACAGTTGGCTGTGTGGATCTCCTTGACCTTCTCCTTCGCTGTGCCCCACTCTTTCAAAAACTCGCTCCATTTATCGTGAGTGTTACTCACCTCCTCACACACTCGGGAACTGTCGGCCAAGGTCGACAGACCCTCCTCCAGCGCGAGCAGAGCGTGGTTCGCGTTGACGTGCTCCACCAGGGGGCAGGACGTGCTCCACCAGGGGGCAGGACGTGCACAGCAGCTTGCAGCACGAGGCGTCGGAGCAGAAGATGGCACAGGGTTTGGAGTGGTCCGGACACTCCACACCAGCCAACACCTCCAGCAGATCGGTGATGTACCTGTTGGTGCAGAACTGCTGAGCTGGGTTGTTCCGGTCTCTGATGTCTACGCCATGGCGACACTCCGGACAGGAGAGGTAACCGCCTTCGACCAGTCCCGGCAAGCACGACGCGCACAGGGTGTGGGAGCAGGGCAGCAGCTTCGGCACCCTGTCTCCTTCCAAGGTGTATCCTTCCAAACACACGGCACACTGACGTTCAGCCATGGCTCCCTGACCAAGTCCAGTCTTTCGCGCAGTCTTTGCTTGAATTCCGATTGTGAGAAGCAAAGTGAAATAATGTGACGCTGGAGAATCTTGTGCGTCTGTCTCTACACTTCGCGCATGCGCAGCAGCGCGCGTCCCGCGGGCGCCTTCTGATTGGCTGCGCAGCTCTGGATTCTGGAACCCTCCAAATCTGGAACCCTCCCGCGGATCCATAATTGTGGTCAGGGGGGCGATCTCGGTGTCACCGCGCGCCCGACCCTCCGAGGCTCAAAACAGCGAGGGGGGGGGTCATTTACTCATGCGGGGCCAGGTGAACCCTGAAGTCCCGCGGCCCCCTTGTCTTCCCCCCACCACCACCAACCGCCCCTCCTGCACCATTCATCTGATTTTGCAACATTGTAGCTGACGAGGCGAAACGAGAATGTGAGAACGAGGCCAGCAAATGAACCAGGAGACGCGAGCGCACCTGCTGACCCGCAGAAACGCGAGGAACAGCACGCATGCGCGGATCCTGTGACAGGAGCGGGGCTTTGTCGGGGTGAATTATTTTTCAGTGCGGGGGGGGGGGGGGCGGGGGCAGTGGCATCCACTCCCGTGGGAGGAAACCCAAACTCCCTGCAGCCTCTGACAAGTTTTAGAATTTTGGTGGGTGTGGTGCAAACTGAGTGACATGGGGTCAGAGGACGATGCCGATGCAGAACGTGACGCAGAACGTGAC